>Ga0105238_10003377_pt1 | contig 15934 bp, 5 predicted proteins | sample KBSC34metaG_FD_81526 | JGI IMG/M metagenome (GOLD analysis project Ga0105238, IMG submission 81526) | Corn rhizosphere microbial communities from Kellogg Biological Station, Michigan, USA - KBS C3-4 metaG | ecosystem: Host-associated > Plants > Roots > Rhizosphere > Soil | place: Michigan, USA... | reverse complement strand
GGTCGGTCTGGTAGTAGTAGAGCCGCGACGTGCCACCGGCCGGCGTGATCGAGCTCGCCAGGCGCTCGTCCCCGAGCATGACGTTGTAGGTGGTCGAGGTCCCGCGCCGGTCGGTGAAGTACGCGTTCGCGTAGTAGGTGTCCGTGCTGGCGCGCTTGATGGCCCGCTGCCCGTTCCCCCGATAGAAGTAGGTGGTCGAGGCTCCACCGCTGTAATTGTAGCTGCGCAGGTGATCGAGCTCGTTCCAGGTCATGTTGCGCCCCGTCGACCCGGTCTTCATCGACAGCTGGTTTCCATCCGCGTCGTACGTGCCGGTCTGCCCGTTGAACGTCGTCACCGCGTGTGGCCGCGGGCCTGCGTAGGCGTAGGCGGTGTTGTACGTGGTGGCGGTGACCGTCTGGGCGGCGGCCCCGACCGTGGGCTTGTTGCTGTCGCTCTGGTTTTTGCTGGTGATGTTGCCGATGTCGTCGTACGCCATCGTCAGCGAGTAGTTGCGCCCGCCGAGCGAACCGACCCCGGTGTAAACACCGGTCGCGTTGGTGAGCTGGTACAGGTTGTCGTACGTGAACGTGTACGAGGTTCGTCCTGGCACCACGGTCGGCCCCAGCGTCCCACTGGTGGGCGCGACGACCTGGTTCTGCAGGCTCTTCACGTTGCCGACCTGGTCGAACCCGTACAGCAGCTTTTGAAGCGCGAGACCGCTGCCGTCCGTGCTGTTGAGCTTCTCGAGGCGGCGCATGTACGGTGTGTAGCCGTACGTGGTGATGACGCCGTTCCCCCGCTCGAGGCGCGTTCGCTTGCCGAACTCGTCGTAGAGGATCTTCCCGGCATACGGCACCCCCGACTGCGCCGAGAACCAGCCGATCACGTCCTTCACCAGGCCCTGGCTGTTGTACGTGTACGTGAAAGTCTGGTTGCTCCCGGGCGGAACCACCGCACGCAGGGTTCCGAGCACGGAATCGTAGGAGTAGGTCGTGTCGTAGGGTCCCGGCAGACTCTGGCCGGGCAAGGTCGCCGGGGCCCACGACGTCTTCACGATGTTGCCGAAGTTGTCGTAGTCGTAGGTCTCCGTCCCGGATTCGTCGGTCCGGCTCTGCAATCGCCCGGCGCGGCCGTTGGGCGCGCCCGCCGGGCCGTACGAGAAGAGCTCCTGGACGCTGGTGGGGTACGAGATGCTGTCCAGGCGATCGTTGGTGTAGCCGTAGCGGATTTGATCTCCCTTGGCGTTCTGCTTGCGCGCCAGTCTTCCGGCGACGTCGTAGTCGTAGAAGGTCTTGCCTGCGTCGGGACTGGCCAGATCGACCATCTTGCCGAGGGAGCTCCAGCTGACGGTCGTGGTGTTGTTCTTCGCGTCGATGCTGTGAAGCAGGCGGTTCAACGGATCATAGTCGTACTTGGTGGTCAGCGTCTTCAGAACCCCGGCGATGGTGTTCGGGGTCTCGACCGCCATCAGGTTGCCGCGCGGATCGTGGTAGCTCCTGACGACCTGGCCGTTCGAGTCGGTGACCACTTGGCGCGCGCGTCGAACGCCTGCCAAGGTGAAGAGGTCGAACGCGTTCTGCGTCGGGGGCCGCCCGCCCGTGAAGCTGGTGGTCGTATTCCGGTCCAGGACGTCGTACGCGAAAGTCGTCGGGTTGCGCGTGGCGGTGGTGTCGTAGGGGCCGGACAGGTCGACCGTCAACGCCGCCACGAAGTTGGGCTGACCATGGGACGACAACCTCGCGAAGGCGTCACGAGCGACCTTGCCCGAGATGATCGCACCGGAGGTGCTGACCCCGCTGCCGTTGTCGACCTCGGCCTGGGTGTCGGTCTGGATCACGCGGCCCCATCCGTCGACCATGGTCAAGGTCTTGCTGAGCTCGAGGTTCGAGTACGCGACCAGAGCGCGCGCCGGGTGCACTTCGTCGACCTGAGCGTTGGCCGCAGGCGCGTAGGTGACCGCCAGCTTGCGGTTGGCGGCCGTGATGGTGGGTGAGTACACGCCAGCGAGACGCTGATGGACGTCGTACTCGTAGGAGGTCTGGACGCCGGCCACGTCCGTGGTCGTGAGGGGAGCACCCGTGATGATGTTCGTGGTCTGGGACCAGGTATATCCAAATGAATCAGTGAAGGTGGTCGGGTACGTCTTCGTCACGGAGTCGAACGCGGTGACCTGGACCGCGTGGCCCGTCGGATCGGTGAACGAGTTGAGCACGCCCAGCCCGCTGTAGTTGTAGGTCGAGGTCAAGCTGCTGGTGCCGGTGTAGGTCGTCCCGTCGGCGGGGTTCCGGCCACCGATCAAGGCGTCGCTCACCGTGTTCATCATGCCATTGCCGAAGAAGGTGGCGGTCCGCTTCGCCAGGACCTTGTTCGCGGCGTCGGTGGCGGTGATGGAGGTCGGCTTGACGATGTATCCGATGGAGACCCGCTCGGGCACGATCGTGTACTTGACGTCGTCGGCGGTCGTCGCCGTGTCGCCGCGATCTTCGTACACGGTCTGCCGGCCGTAGGTGTTCTCGTAGTCGAACGCCTCCTGGTGAGTCAGGGTCGCCGAGTCGGGGTTGGTGCCGCTCCCTTCGTAACCGCGCGTGGTGCGGAGCTTCTCGACGATGAACTTGATGGGGCGCTTCTCGTAGGTGTTCGGCGCCTGCAAGACGCGGGTCTCGTACTGGCGATCCTGGGCCACGAACACCGGCAACGAATCGTCGGCGGTGGTGGTGTCGCCGCTGACACGCTTGCGGATGACCCGCTTCACCAGCAGGCCCTTGGTCGCGACTTCGGTGGTGTCGTAGGTGTCCTGGGTGACCATCTGGTCGCCCGGACCGATCCGGGTGGAGGTGATCTTGGCGAAGCCCGCGAAGCCGCGGTCCTTGCGGCTGTAGAATCCGTTGGCGTACTTGAACTGCGTCCGCTGATCGGGATCCGCGTTCCACACCGGCAGGCCGGTGGCCGACGTGGGCTGGCTGTGCACGGTGACCGCGCTCATCACCCAGTGGTTCGTGGGATCGTCGACGTGGGCGCCGATGTTCACCTCGTTCCCGGCGCGCGCGTATTCCAGGTCGAAGCTGCCGCCGAGCGGTCCCTCGACGTGCTTCAGCAGGTTCATCCCGCCGCTGGGGTTCAGCTTGACCCACAGCGCCGGGTCATTGGTCCCTCCCACATTCAGATCGTCGCGCTTGAACACCTGATCGGGCAATCCGTCGCCGTTGATGTCGGCGAAGGTCATCTGGGTATTGTGAACCTGGGTGTCGCCCAGCACCGACGCCTCGGCGACCAGACAGAGGAAGAACAGGGAGATGGGCAGGACGAAGCCGGCGCTCACCGACAAATCGCGGCCCTGGGTGTACTGGAGACCGTCGTTGCTGCCGTAAACGTTGGCCGGGATCGCCGCGCTGTCGAGCGGCGAGGCGGAGGTCCACGCCGGCAGGTTCCAGGGCGTGGCAGGCAGGAAGGTGCTGCCCGTGTTGAACTGGATCTGCACCTGCTGAGACCCCGGCTGCTTCAGGACTCGGTCCGGTAGACCGTCGCCGTTCATGTCGATCATGTCAACGTAGGTGCGGGACGAGCTGAAGGCGAGGCCCCCGCCGATGCCCATGATCGAGAATTGCAGGCTGTTGTTGACGTTGTCCTGCGTCTGCAATCCGTCCGACGCCAAGCTGGCCGGAGCGCCGCTGAACGTGGAGAGAAAGTCCACGACTGACACCGGCGCGTTGAGCGTCGGCATGGTCCACGTCTGCTGGCTGGAGAAGACCCGGTAACCGCTGTACGTGAGGCCTTGCGTCCCGATGCCTTGCCCGTAGCGCACGGTCAGGACGCCGCTGCCCGGCGCATGGAAGACCTGATCCGGCAACCCATCTCCGTTCACGTCGAACAGGCTGACGTCGGTCTGAGAGATCCCGTAGCCGAGCCCGTACGAGGGCAGGGTCGACGCTATCGACTTGGTGCCGTCGCGGGGCGCCGGCTTCTCGACGAGCTGGGACGCGATCGACCCGAGGCCCAGGCCGAAGCGCGTGTTCCAGTTGTTGGTGTGGCGCAAGTACGGGTTGAGGAGGTCGCTCTGATCGAAGTAGTCGGCTTTCGCACCGAAGGCGTTGGCGCCGGTCACGAACGGGAGGCTCGGCAACACCCGATCGAGGCCCATCAGATCGGGGATCCCGTCGCCGCTGACGTCGATGAGATCGATCTCCCCCACCGACGATCCCGACGCGAATTCCGCCGTGACGCCGGCGCCTCCCCCCAGGCCCACGCTGCTGGCGTAGCTCCGCCGCAGGTTGATGCCGGGCGGGATCGTCCCACCGCTGGTGCCGGTGCCGTTGGGGGCTCCAGCGCGGACCGAGCCAGAGCCGCTGATCGACGGGTGGAACACGCCGGCGGCGATGTAGTCGTCGTCGCCGCGACCACGCCAGAGCGCTCCCGTGGCGCCGAACAGGGTCGGATCGGTGGCGGCCGCGCCTCCCAGCCCGTGCGGCGCCGGCACTGGCGGATAGAAGGTGTTGGGCGTGGGGGTGCCGGCGTGGCTATTGTTGGTCGCGTCGTAGCTCAGCGCGATGGCGCTGGTGCTGAACTCGTTTTTGGCGTTGAAGACGCCAAAGGTCCAGCCGTGGTAGCCCCCCGACATAGGATCGGTGGGGGGACCGCTGTAGGGTACGCCGGCGGCGAAGCCGAGCAGGGGCGGCTCGGTGAGAACCTTGGTGCTGTAGGGAAGGGCCGCGGTCTCGCCCGTCGTGGCCGTGGCTCGCAGCGGCGTCGAGGCGAACGTGTGCTGCTGTCCATAGCTGACATAGGTGACGTAGAGCGGTTCGGCGCCGTTCACCGTGAAGTTGCCGGTCGGCGCGTTGAGCGTGACGCTGGAGGAGCTGGTCCCGAAGGCGGCGACCTGCTTGCTGAGCAGTCGCTTCCCGGCGTGGATCAGCATCACCACCTGTCCTCGATCAGGGGAGTTGGGATCGACGCCGTGCGGGCCCGGGGCGATCAGCCGTCCACCGCTGAACGTCACCGTGTGATTGGCGGTGTCGTTGAAGAGGTAGGTGGGGACGTCCTGGCCCGCCGGGGCCTGGTAGCGAAACGCGGGATACTGGACGTCGACGGACTGGCTGGCCGCGGCCCCGATGACGCTCGCCGGGGTGTTGGTGCAGATGGTGGCGACGTTATTGGGAGACGGCATCACGTGGGGCGTGACCGCCAGGTACTTCGCCTGCTGATCGGCCGGATCGGGGTAGCAGAAATTCTGATACGTGATGGTGGGCGTCCAGGTGATGGCGGCCGGATCAATCGGGCTGTCGGAGATCACCTGGAAGAACAGACGATCGCCGTCGAGGGTCCAGGCGCTGACGCCGGTGTTGCTGTCGGTCTTGTTGACCCATTGTCCTTTCACGTCGACGAAGACGTTCGCCGCGTCGACCGAGATCGAGCCGGTCTGGGCCGCGGTCATGTTGCCGGTCCACACCACGGTGCGAACGTCGGCGGGGGTCACCTTGACCGCCTGGAACTTGACGTTGTCGGGCGTCACGCTCGACTTCGTGATGGTCCCGGTGATCCGGACCGTGGTGGGGACCGGCCGGCTGCCATTGGGCTTGGTGTCAGCGGAGCCGGTGATCCAGGCCGGGGGGACGCTGCCCACCAAGCGCAGGTCGGCGGCCATGTCGTACTTGTACAGCGGGGTGCCGTCAGAACCGTTGAAGGAGGACGCGCAGGTGCGGGGGTCGCTGGGCGTGGGGCAGGTAAAGTCGGTGTACTTGATCACCGGGTTCCACTTCACGGCGTTCGCCACGTTGTGATCGGAGCCTCCCGTCACCATGAAGTAGAGGTCATCCCCGGCCGTGACCGTGAGGTTCATACCTGTCGTCGAGCCGAAGAACCCGGGTATCACGACGCTCGCGTCGGTGGGACCAAGGTTGTCGAGCCAGAGCAGACTTTCGCTGGAGGTGGTCGGCGAGGTTTGGGAGCGCTGGTAGACCTCCAGGAGGACGTCGTCAGCCGGAGGCTGGTTCACGGCCGGGGGTGGCAGGATCGTCGTCACCCGGGAGGCAGGGGCCAGGACGTTGATGTTGCCGCTGAACGGAGCGGTCCAGCGCGCGATCATCTTGCTCGGGAAAGAGGAGCCCCCGTTCGTCGGGGTCGGATCCTGGTACACCGGGAACCCGGTGGTGTTGCCTCCCCACGGCTGCAGCGTGGAGGAGAACGGCAAGGTCCCGCCCGAGCAGAACGAGCCGGGGAAGTTGTTGCACGCGAACTCCTGGCCGTTGAAGAGATCGGGGAATCCGTCGCCGTTCATGTCGGCGAGGGTGAGGTCCTCGAAGGAGTGGGAGGTGGTCGTCCCGGCGTGAAAGCCGACCTCACCCGGGAAGTGCGCGCCGAGACCGAACGAGATCGACCAGTCCATCTGGTGGGAGAGGTTCCCGGAGAAGGCCGGGGTGGAGGTCGTGGTGAAGGCGCCCTTGTTCCGGTCCGGTCCACTGGCGGTGCTCGCGAAGCCGTTCAGATAGGCCTTGCCGTCGCCGCGAAAGATGTCCGGAAGCCCATCGCCGTTCACGTCGACGAAGGCCTCCTTGGTCTCGTCGATGCCGCCTCCGCCGCTCATCCCCACACCGAAGTGCGGGTAGCAGAAGGGTGGGCCGATGCCGACGAAGCCGCTGGCTCCGGCCGACTGACCGCTGCCCCGGCCCAGGGCGCCGCCCGAGGGCAGGTTGTCCACCCACTTGACCGGGTCCCCGAACGAGGGCGTCCCGGCGAAGCGGTTGTAATCGAACTTCTGCGTGTAGAGCGGGGTGCCGGGATTGCCGCCGCTCGACATGGTGACCGACGCGAGCAGGGACTCGCCGAACTCCCCCGTGGTGTAAGTGAGGACGTAGCGGTGTTGAACGTTGAAACCACCGGCGCCGTTCGTGGCTTCGATCCGGATGGCGCTCAGGCGCTTCGTCGTCGCGACCGGGAAGCCCAGGCGGGAGTTGGTGAGCTTGTCCGGACGATCTTCGTACTCGAAGCTCACCCTGAACGCAGGGGCCACCGTATTGAAATAGTAATCGTGGGTGTAAGTGATGTTGTTGAGCAGCAGCTCCTTGCCGAGCGTGCCTAGCAACGTATCGTAGTGGTACTCGACGCTGTTGCCCCAGAGATCTCGCTCCTGGGCCAGAGACCAGTAAAAGGCTTGATTCTCGCTGTACACAAGCTGGGCGTCTTCCCGCTCCTGGTTGGCGAGCATGCCGTAACTTCGGACGGTCCCCGCCTGGTCGGTGACCTGCCAGCCGTTGCGGCCGCGATAGTCTCGTCTGATGATCTCCTCGAACTGTTTCTCGGAGCGGCGACGGTACTGGGCGCCACAGTTGGAGATCGGGTAACTCTGCTCGCACCTCTGGTTGTTGATCTTGGTCCCGACCATGACCAGCTCGTCTCCGTCGAGCATGTATCGATCGGTCTCGTAGGGGCCGTAGGTCGGGACGCCGAAGCGCGTGTCCGGCTCGATACGCGAGATCGGCAGAGTCCACCCCACGCCGAGGAGACCGTCCTGAGACGAGCTGTCGTAGGCGAGCTCGAGGTGGGGCTGCATGCCGTTACGCCCGGGCGGAACCTCGATCGGGAACGACAGGCGCGCGGTGCCGTCGGAGTTGGGGGTGGGCGGAGCGATCAAGGTGATGCCCGCCGCCGGATTGCCGGCCTTGAGGTCGGCGAACATCTTGCCGGTGTTCTTGACCGGAGACGGCTGATCGGGGCGCGAGATGGTCGCCGCGATGAAGTCGGTGAAGTGGGTGGTCTCCGCCACCAGGACCTCGCCGTTGCGACGCGTGACGTGCGGTAGCCCCTCCCACCGCCCCTGCCGATCGTCGAAGAAGAACACGCCCAGCTCGTCGGCCTCGATCCCCTCGGGCAGCGCGCCGCGGTCGTAGGGGACGCTGATGCGCACGGGCGCCGCGAATTGCAGGTTGTGGGGACCGAGGCGGAAACCCTGGTGCTCGGGCGTGACGTTTCCCATCATCGGATCGAGCGGCGCCACCTGATCCTCGATCAGGGGACGCACCGTGATGCGCGTGTCCTTGGCCAGCGCCCCCGCCGGAATTTCCAGGCGCAGCCCGCCCATCTCCACCACCTCGGCCTTGCCGGCCACGACGGTCTTTTCATAGGGGGCCCCCTCGTCCTCGATGAGAGGGAGCGGCCCCGTGCTGAGGGGCGCGCGCACGATCGGGGGACGATCGCGGCACGGCTCGATCGTCACCTCACTGGTGACGGCGTCTCCGTTGGCGAACCGGGCGCTGATCGGAAGGTTCCAGGGCTTGCCGCGCGCCGCGCTCGGCTCGGCGACGTCGAGGGAGAAGGCGCCGTCGGCCGCCAGAGATCCTGCGGCGCCCGCGAGCGTGAGCTCCGGCGCGTGCGACTCGTGCTCGAGGCCGGTCACGTAGCCGCGTAACGTGACCTGGTGGTCGACGCACTCTCCGTGCAGCGGATGCGTCACGACCAGGCGGCGCCCCGCCCCTTCCGGCGACGCGCTCGCCGCCAGCCGCAGCTCGGAGAGGCGCCCGCTGCCCTCGCGGCCGGCGTCCCAGGTCACACGGACGGCCGGGCTGGCGGGCAAGGCGTCGAGGGGGAGGAAGCTCCACCCGAGCGGGAGCGTCTCGGCGTCGAAGGTCGTTCCGCGCAGCGCCCGGCCATCCGGGGCGACGGCGCCAACCGTGAGCTGGCCGGTCAAGCGCTGGCTCACCCGGATGTTCAATCCCGCGGGCTGGGCCTGAGCTTCATTCCGCAGGGTCAACACCGTCGGCTTCTTCGAGGCCTCGAGCCCGGTCTCGAGATCTCCGTCGGTCAGTCGGGCCGCCTCGGCCGAGCTGCCGGCCCCTGACCCGACATCGCCGGGCGTGCCCTCTCGTGGGAACGCCACGACCCGCAGCCGGCGCACGCGGTAGCCCACGGGATCGTGCTCGTCGACGGGCAGGAAATGGACCTCGTTGTCACCCTTGAACAGCCACTCCGGAGAGATCTCTTCCACCTGGAGCGCGGGCGGTGCCGAAGATCGCTCCTCCTCGCCTCTCCCGAGAACCGAAAACCCGTTCACCTGCCGTCGCGCTTCGGTCCAGCTCGAGAGCCCCTCGAGCTCGTAGATCAGGAACGCCCGGTCCACCAAGCGCGGCTCGATCGGAAAGCGAACCGGAAACGAGGCAACCCCTTCCAGGCCGACGTCCGGCGCCGAGACGTTCATGGCGTCGACCTCCGACCACGCCTCCACGGCGTTCGGGGGCGTCCCGGCCAGCAGCCGATCCGCCAGCGCCGCGCCCTGAGGGCGGGTCGTGTCGGGAACGGTGCCGAACAGCTCGATCTCGCCGAGCGGCGTGCCCGCCTTGCTCGGATGCCAGAGCAGGACCAGGTCGCGGGCGGCGATGGCGGGTGCCGATCGACCTTGTCGACCTTGTCCATCTTCGGCCCAGAAACGATTCCACCGGAGGGGCAGCTCCCGGAGGTCGAGCTCTTCGAGACCGGGAATCGGGCGAGCGACGCCCATTCCGCCGTCGCCTGCCACCGCGACCGTGAGGCGTCCATCCGAGCGACCGTAGACCCCGAGGCCGCGGATGGTGCGTGCGACCGGCAGCGCGATCCGAATCTCCGCCTCCCCGTCGGTCACGAGCGCGGTGTTGCGGTCGTCGTCGAACAGGACGCCTGCCGGTCGATCACCACCCGCGCGCCGCCACGTCGCCGAGAGCGGCGACAGACGCCCGACGATCCGTTCAGCGGCGCCGGGGCCGCGATCGATGGTGAGGGGAGCCGCGCCGGCGTCGAATCGGCCGGGCAGCGCGGGGGACGGTGTCAGACCCGCGAACGCCGGCCGCCAGAGCAGCGACAGCGAGGAGAGGATCGCGAGCCCCGCCACCGCCCGCACCAGCGGAGAGCGGGGCCGGACCCTGACCTGGCGGGCCAGCGCCCGCTCTCGATGCGTGGGCCGTTTGCCCGAGGTGAGCCGGGGCCAGGGAGACCTCGATGACAATCCAAGCCCCTTCCGTACCGAGTGGAGAGGAAACAGAGGTCCCCGCGAATCCTTCGTCTTCATCTGTATCCTCGTGCTCTTCCCTTGATGGTTCATCTCCAAACCGGCCACCAACTACACGTCAACTGCAGCGTCGGGGAGATGGACCGACACGAGGACGGGGTGCAAGGCTCGAACGGGCGCGATGCTACGAACCGCGTCGTAAGGCGACCATCCCATGATCATGGGAGAGGGCGGGGTTCCTCCTGCCCGTCAGCCTGCCGCTGGTGCTACGTCGAGAGGACAGGGCTCAAGGCCAGCGAGGCGGCATGACGTTGCTGGTGGCGCCTGGGGTGGACGCGATCCGCTCTTCCCGCTGGGTGCGTGACGGAAGACGAACCTCGACGCGGGTCCCCGGGTTGGCGGGCTGAATGTCGACCTGGCCGCCGAGTCGCATGACACGACTCCGCAGATTGGCCAATCCCCCGGACGAGCGGTTCCCGTGGCCGGGAGGAAGGCCAACTCCGTCATCGGAGACGCTCAACTCGACGCCGTCGAGAATTCGAATCCGAACCTCGACCCGCCGGGGATCAGCGTGCACCGCGGCGTTACGCACCAGCTCGCTGACGATGCATTGTACGTCATCGGCCAGTGCCTCCATGAGCTGCCCATCGTGCCCAATCCCATCCTCCGCACCGGAGACGTCGAAGACGAGCTGCCGTTTTCCGCAGAGATCCTGGCAACGTTCCCGGAGCGCCACGAGGGTGTCCACCCAGCTTCGGGGCTCTTCTCGAAGATCGAGCACGATGTGGCGAAGGTTCTTGAGGACGCTGCGGATCCGCCCTTCGAGGTGATTCGTCTCGGTCTCGGAGGCGGCCCGGGTCGTCACATGGGAGCCGAGGGGAATCTGACGCAGGCGCCACGCGAGCGCCGCCAGCTCTCCCGCCACGCCGTCGTGCAGCTCCCGAGCGATGCGGTTCCGCTCCTCTCCGATGCGGAAGCGCGCCAGACTGTTCTCGAGCTGGACCTCCCGAACGCGAGCGGCATCGAGGCTGGAATGCAGGCGCGCCATGACGCTGTAGAACCACGCCCCCGTGCCACCGACCAGGAGACTGAGCAGGGCGGAAGCGGGGACGCCCTTCAGCCAAAAGAGCAGCACCAACGCCGCGGGGCCGGCCGCGATCACGACCAGGTTCTGCGCGAAGAATCCGAGGGCGGCGATCACCTGGGCATGGACCAAGTAAGCCAGCCAGAAGATGCTCACCGCGCTGCCCGAGCGATATATGAGCAGACACACGCCCGCCTGGAGGCTGAGGCTCTCGACGGTATCCAAGACGAAGTAGAGCCGAGAAAGCCCCGTGAGGTGGTAGGCGGTCGTAGCCGCCACCACGCACACGAGCCACGCCACGCCTACGCCGACCGCGGTGCTGCGATGGATGTGGAGGAGTGAGGCCACCGCTGGAACGAACGTGAGCCCAATGAACAGGACGATGAGCGCCAGAACACCAAGGGACGCGGCCGGTGAACGCTGCGCGGCGTGAACCCGCTCTATGCCGGTGGGTGCGCCTGCTTGTCCGATCTCTTCGGGCAGCGCCTCGACGCCTCCCGAGAGCCCGCGACGCGCGGGGCGCGAATCGTGCGTGTCCAGAGGACTCACCGCTGGGGAGAAGAGGCGCTCAGCGTCCACCGCATGGCCTCGACCTTGGTGCAAACGCCCAGCTTGCCGTAAACGTTCTTGATGTGGGTCTGGACGGTTCCCAGCGTGATTCCCAGCGCCACTCCGATGTCCCGATAGGACGCACCCGTGCAGATCAGATCGAGAATCTGCCGCTCGCGCGGGGTGAGTACGATGGGTGGATCCGGATCTTTCGACGCCGGCCCCCGATGCGAAGGCCAAAAACTGGCTGCCACCCGCCTCCCGATGTCCGGGCTGAAGGGCGCCGCCCCGGACGCCGCCGTCCGCACGGCATGGACGATGTCCTCGTCGGGGGCGTCTTTGGTCAGGTAGCCGCTCGCCCCCGCCCGCAGGGCCGAAAACAGCGTCTCATCGTCGAAGGCAACCGTGAACGCGATGATCGCAGCGTTTCGACGCCCGAATCGCAGCTGGCGGATCAGGTCTGCCCCCCCGATGTCCGGCAGGCCGAGATCTACCAAGGCCACGTCGACCGGTTCACCGCGGACCAGAGCCTCGAGAGCGTCGTGCCCCTGGGCGAATCGGCCGGTGACCTGGGCAGCGGGCAGGCGGCGCTCGAGGAGGGAGGCAACGCCTTCTCGAATCTCCCGCTGGTCGTCGATTACCCAGACAAGCATCGCCGCCCTTATACCGCGTTCCAGGTATTCTCGGCATCGCTGAACGGAGGGCGTGCGTGACCCTCAAACGCACGCGACTCTGCTCTCAGCCTCGGAGCGTAACGAAGCTCGATCCGAACGCGTATGCGAATTCGTTTGACGATGGTACCACTTTATTGCGCCCTCGTGGGAACGTATTTTGTCGAGGAATAACGTCGTCGCCTCTTCGTTAACGACGGTCGAATGCAAAACGAAGGGCGGGCGACACCGAGGGGGCTGAGGAGCGAGGGGGCGGTGCTGCTCGTCGAAGACCGCGAAGGGGCCAATGCCCGACGATCGGAGATTGGCGCCACGATGGGTGGGCTCTGCGTTCGCCGCTTCGCCTGGACGCACGCTTGCACCGAGATCGATGCGTGTTGCCGGCCAGACACGCGCGCCGCGATCGTCGACGTGGGTGCTTCGGGCGCGCGCCTGGTCGAGTGGCTCGAGGCGCACCGGCCGGGGGTGCCCGTGCTGGCGCTCCTCTCGCCCGACCTGGCGCCCGAGCTGGTCAAGCGCGCCGCCGCGATGGCCGACGACTTCGCGATGGCGCCGCTGCGCGCGCGCGAGCTGGAGCTGCGTATGGCGCGGCTCCTGGAGCTGCCCGGCTCGGCCCCCAAGGTGATCGCGCGACGCCTGTCGCGCACGCTGGGCATGCGCAACATGGTGGGCGAGAATCCGGCGTTCCAGCGCCTGGTCGCCAGCCTGCCCCGCGTGGCCGCCAGCGACGCCACCGTGCTGATCACCGGCGAGACGGGCACGGGGAAGGAGCTGTACGCGCGCGCCATCCACCACCTGGGGCCGCGCCACGATCGGTCCTTCGTCGCGGTGGACTGCGGAGCCTTTCCCGACCACCTGATGGAGAGTGAGCTGTTCGGGCACGCCGCGGGCGCGTTCACCGACGCGCGCGGCGAGCACCGCGGCCTCGCGCGCATGGCCGAGGGCGGCGTCCTGTTCCTCGACGAGGTCGACGGCCTGTCACTGGCGGCGCAGGGGAAGCTGCTGCGCTTCCTGCAGGAACGAACGTTCAAGCCGCTCGGCGACGAGCGCGCGCGCCAGGCCGACGTGCGCGTCATCGCCGCGACCAATCGCGACCTGCCGGCGCTGGTGAAGGAGCACCGCTTCCGCGCCGACCTCTACTTCCGGTTCAGCGTGCTACCGGTCCACATCATGCCGCTGCGCGAGCGGCGCTCGGACATCCCAGTGCTGGCGCGCCACTTCGTCGAGGAGCACGCGCCCCGCGCCGGCCGCGCGCTGTCCTTCACGGACGCCGCGCTCGAACGGCTGGCGGCCCACGACTTTCCCGGCAACGTGCGCGAGCTCCACAACCTGGTTCAGCGCGCCGTCGTCATGGTCGATGGCGACAGGATCGACGTCCCTGACCTGGTGGCGCTGGGGCTGGCGGCACCCGCCGAGGCGGTGGTCGCGGCGACCTCGAGCGCGACGTTCCGGCTGGCGAAGGCGCGCGCCGTCGAGACGTTCGAGCGCGATTTCGTCGCGCGCCTGCTGGGCAAGCACGGCGGCAACATCACGCGCGCTTCGCGCGAGGCCAGGACGGATCGCCGCGCCTTCGGCCGGCTGGTGAAGAAGCACGGCCTGCAGCGCGCGGCGAAGGAAGCCCCCGGCGCGCCCGGGTTGGGCTGATTTCTACCCACCCCCGGCGGCGCGCGCCGCACGCGCGCCCGACCCCGCATTTTCCCGCGGATGTGGTGGCCGCCGCGAGCGGCTGCGCGCATCGAGCGGCGTGGGGGTGGGTGCGGGGTGACCCGGCTGGGCGCGCGAGCGCCGGCTGCTACGGCGAAAACTCGCGCACTTGCACGAGCCGAACGGGTGGCAGCCTTCTTGCTCCTCCGGTTGCCGCGACGATGGCACACGAGGGGCACCAGGACGGCGACGCGGACCCGCGGGTCATCGAGTCCGTGCGCAACTACTTCCGCGAGCACCCGCAGGCCGCGGACAGCCTCGAGGGGATCGCGCGCTGGCGCCTCTTGGAGGAGCGCGCGCAGCAGCAGGTGCGCGCGACGGAGCGCGCGCTGCGCTGGTTGGTCGAGCGCGGCGAGCTGGTCGAGCGCCGCGCGCCCGGCCTGGAGACGTTGTTCCGCCCGGCGGACGAGGGGCGTCGCTGATGCATACGGCGTTGCGCGCGACGAGCGAGACGCTGCGGCTGTTCCTGCAGGCGCAGCTCGAGGCGGCGCCCGATCTGAAGACGCTCTTCGACGCCAGCCTGGGGGGCACGATGGCGGTGTCGCTCGCGACGCCCGAGGAGATGGCCGACGCGACCCTCACGGGGCTGTCGGTGTGGCTCTACCGTGTCGTGCGCGACGAGGATCGGCTGAACGATCCACCGCGCCGCGTGAGCCGCGATCAGCTGAGACCGCCGCCGCTGCCCCTGCGGCTGCACTACCTGATCACGCCGATCAACACGCCCGGCTCTTCGCCTGGCGCGGGGACCGAGCAGGTGATCCTGGGCAAGGTGCTGCAGGTGTTCCACGACCAGCCGCGCCTGGCCGGCAGCGATCTCAGCGACGACTTCGTGGGCACCGAGGTCGAGCTGCGCGTGCGCCTCGAGACGATGAGCCTCGAGGAGATCACGCGCGTGTGGGACGCGCTGGAGGGCTCCTACCAGCTCTCGGTCTCGTACGAGGTGACGATCGTCGACATCGACTCGGCGCTGCAGCCCGAGCGCGTCGCGCCCGTCGTGACGGCGACCCCCGAATACATGGTGCGCGCCGAGGTGCCCACGCCATGACTGTGCGCTTCGTCGAGCTCGAAGGCGTGCTGCAGCGGTACGCGGCCGACGCCCTGCCGCCGGCGGGCGAGCGCATGAGCGCGCTGGTGGGCGCGCGCATGCTCGACGAGCTCACGGGGCAGCCACCGGCGGCGCCGCTCAAGGTGAGCGCCGACATCGCGGGCACGTCGCGCGCGGGGGAAGGGGGCGTCGTCGGCGTGGCGGGGATCCCGCGCGCCGTGTTCCCCGCGCTGAGCGCGCAGCCGTACGACGTCGAGCTCACCGTCGCGGCGCCGCGCTTCCTGACGCGCAGCTTGCGCTTCACGGTGCCCGCCAATCCGTCGTTCCCTTCGACCTTCGCGACGCCGGCGATCGTCGATCGCGACCTGCACCGCGCGCCTGTCGTCATCGAGGGCCGCGTCGTGCGCATGGCGGGCGGCGTGACGACGCCGCAAGCGGGCGCCAGCGTGCGCGTCACCGGCATCTGGAACCAGGCGCCGGGGGCCACGGTGGCCGTGCCGCCCTCGCCGCCCGACCTGGTGGCGATCGAGCCGCCCTTGCAGATCGAGCGCGCGACCGCGACGGGCACGCTGCGCCCCCTGCCGCTCACGCCCGTCGCGCTCGATGCGCGCACGCTCTTGCTCGACGTGCCCGCGGGCGCCACCCTCCTGCGCGTCTCGACGGCGCTGAGCCTGGCCGCGGGGACGCTGCTGGCCGTCGACGCCGGGGATCCCGATCGGCTCGAGTACTCGGAGATCGTCAGCGTCGCCGCGGCGTCGACGCCCGATCAGCCCGCCACGGTTACGGTCACGCCGCCGCTGGCGCGCGCGCACCGCACGGGCGCCGTCGTCCAGCGCGTGACGGCGGGGGCGGCCGGTGCGAGCCGCGCCGTCACGCGCGAGGGGCTACCGGGCGACCCCGTGCTGTTCCTGGCCAACCTCGGGGGGCTGGCC
>Ga0105238_10003372_pt1 | contig 15942 bp, 5 predicted proteins | sample KBSC34metaG_FD_81526 | JGI IMG/M metagenome (GOLD analysis project Ga0105238, IMG submission 81526) | Corn rhizosphere microbial communities from Kellogg Biological Station, Michigan, USA - KBS C3-4 metaG | ecosystem: Host-associated > Plants > Roots > Rhizosphere > Soil | place: Michigan, USA... | reverse complement strand
CCGCGGAACGATCAGGCCGCGATCGGGCTCCGCCGCTGCGGAAATCGCATCCACCAGATTGGTCAGGTCGTCGGCGGCATGCTGCCGCTTGCGGAAGGACGCCTGGTCCTCGCTCCATTCCAGAGCCACGTCCAGCCAGGCATAGCGTCCCTTGTGGTCGTAGCCGGCGAGGTGGCGCGCGCCGGTGTGGAGCAGGACGGGCCGGGTCTCCATATGCTTGCGCAGATCGATCGCCTGATCGTAGCCGTTGGGCGCCAGCCGGTCATGGAGGACCTGCCAGTCCTCCTCGGTCCGCTCGACCATGCCCAGCGCCGAGCGGGCATGGAAGAAATCGAACTCGATCACTTCGTCGACCGTCGGCTCCAGCGCCCAGATCGATTTCGAGGCCCGGCTCGACAGGATGTCGATCCTGGCCTTGGGGAAGTATTTTTTCAGGCGCCGCACGGCGGGGAGCGCGGTGACGCAGTCGCCGATATGATCCAGCTTGACCACCAGGATCCTGGCGATCGTCTCGCGGTCGAAAACCGGGCGGCCGGGAACCAGCAGCTGGACCGGCTCCCATTCGCAGGAATAGTCGTCGCGGTCCTTCGACAGGCGGGTATGGAAGAACGGATCGCCGGCGACGAACAGGCTGCCCCAGTGGCTGTTGAAGGCGCTGCTGTCGTAGAGATCGTCCATCTCCACGCGGCTCGCCTGCTCGTGATGGATCAGCGTGGTGTGCGGGGTGAAGACGGTCTGCAGCCCGGCCTTCCAGACGCGCAGGCAATAATCGAGGTCGTTATTGACCACGGTATGCACCTCGTCGAACTGGCCCAGCGCCATAAACGTCTCGCGGCGGGTCAGCAGGCAGGCGCCGGTCACCGAAATGACGTTGCGCTGGGTCCGGGCGAGGCCGAAATAGCCTGGGTCCTCGGCCGCCATGTACCGGAAGGCGTGGCGCGCGATGCCCATGCCGGCGAGGAACATGCCGGCATGCTGGACCCGGCGGTCGGGATAGAGCAGCTGGGGGCCGACGATGCCGATTTCCGGGCGCTGGGCGTGCTCCAGCAAGGCATCCAGCCAGTCGCCGCGCAGGATCTCGATGTCGTCGTTCAGGAACAGCAGGTACTCGCCGCGCGACTGCGCCACCGCGAGATTGTTGAAGCGCGACCAGTTGAAGGGCTCGTGCGTCTCCAGCACCACGTCCGCGTTGGCCCTCAGCCAGGTCTTCCAGTCCTGCTGGTCGTCCGGAATGTTCTCGATGCAGACGATCTCGAAATTGCGGTAGGTGGTCATCTCCTTCAGCGTGTCGAGGCAGACCTTGATCAGGCCGCGCGCCGCCATGGTCGGGATAATGATCGAAACCAGCCCTTTGGTCGTGACGTTGCGCCGGACCCGGAAGATGCCCGGGGCGACCCCTTCCTCGACCGTGCCGTCAATGCCGCGCCGCTCCAGCGCCGCCGTCAGCGCCCTGAGGTCGGTCTCGGCTTCGTCGGGCGCGGCGTGGACGCCCTGGAGGAGTACGGACGGAACATGGCGGATGGAGTCCGCGATCTCGGTCAGCCGCAGCACGAGGTCATAGGGGGCGGTATTCAGCAGCGCGCCCAAAGCCATCCCGGAGCGGGCGATCAGCCGCTCGCCGGCGCACCAGGCCCGCCCGATATAGTTGGTCGACAGCAGCAGGTCGGGCGACCAGTCCGGTTTGAAGAATGCCTCGATCGCGCCGGTGACCGGGCTGATCCGCCGGTCGTCGGCATAGATGAAATCGGCGTCGCGGCTGAGGCCGGTCTCGACCGCCAGCTCGACCAGCCCGTCGCAGCCGACCTCATCCCCAGGCTTCAGCGCCATGAAATAGGCCGGGGCGCCCGACATGTCGCCAATGACGCTCGCCAAGGTCGCGTTGGCGCGTTTGACGATCTCGATCTTGCCGGCGAGCCTGGAAAAGCCCTTCAGCAGCTGGTCGGCGAACGCGTCATGCTTGACCGCCTTGCCCTGCGGCAGAACCAGGACGCGCAGATTGGGATAGGCCTGGGCGGCCAGGGAAGACAGGGTACGCCGCGCCAGCCGGATCGCCGCCTCGTCCGTGGCCGGAACGGCTAGGGCGATCCAGAAACGCGGAGTCCAGTCCAGCTTGGCCAGAACCCGATGGTCGAGCTCGGCCTCGGCAAGCGGCATCCTTTCGCGTAGCGACCACGGGCCGAGCGTCTCGGGCGCCTCCTCGACCTCGATCTTGAATTCGTTCCGCATCCAGTTGCCGGCTTCGTCGCGCAGCGTGACGCTCAGCGCATGCTTGCCGATCGGCAGCGACCGGTGGGAGATCAGCGCGGTGAAGCCGCTGGTCAGCGCGCCGGGCCAGTCGCCGAACTGGGAATAGACGTCCAGGCGGCGGACGCCGGTATAGGCCTTGGTCAGGAATTCGCCGTCGACGGCGATATCGATGCTGGCGACGCCGTTGCGCGCGACCGCCCATCCGGCGATCTCGAGATTGCCGCGCACCGGCGCCTCGACCTCGCCGCCAACGGTCTGCGGGATGTCGATATTGAGCTTCAGCAGCTCGTCCGGCTGCGGCGCATTGGCATCGGGCGCGGCATCGCGCGTGCGGCCCGGCCGGGCAAGGACGGGCAGGGGGATTTCCGCCTCCCCGCCGTCGCGGTCGCGAACGCGGAGCACGATCATGTGCTCGCCCTCGCTGACCGCCTGGGTCACCTTCCGGAAGGCGAAGCCGGCCTTGCGCGCATGCGGCAGCGCCGGGAAAAGATTGCCGACATCCGCCCGCTCGCGACCGATCTCCGCGCTTCCCACCTCCACGCCGTTGAGCTCGACGGTGATTTCCTCCGTCTCGGCCGGACAGATCGCCCAGCCCTCGGCCATCAGCCAGCCGTCGGTGGCAAGCTCGATCGTGTCGCAGAAAAGATTGATGGCGACGTCCCGTTGCGGCGCCGCCCGTTTGGCCGACGCCACGATATCGATCGGCAGCACGACCTCGCGGGCGATGCCGGTCGACGAGATCGCCTCGACCTTGAGCGACCTGCGGCCGGGCTCGATGCCGCTGACCTCCGCGGTCAGGCTGAAGCCCGCGTTGCGCGCGCCCGGATAGTCCGGGAAGGCCAGGCCGACATCCTCGCGCAGCTGTCCGTGATGCGCGGCGCCGATGCGCTTGTCGTCGATGAAGACCTGGATGGTGAGGATCGGGGCGAAACAGACCGTCCAGCCGGCGAGGTTCAGAACGCCTTTCTTGTCGACCGAAGCGGAATCGACCTCCAGCTTCAGCGGCGGCAGGCCGCGATAGGTCGGCTCGGCCGCCGGCTGTTCCTGAGGCGCGGGCTCGGGCGCCTGCTCCAGAGCGGTCTGCATCGTCCCGCGATGGGTTTGCCCGTCCGCGGTCCTGATGGCGAAGGCGATCTCGACCGCCCCCTCGGTATCCTGGGGGCTGACGCCTGCCAGCGTGAAGACGAAGCCGGATTGTTCCGACCCCGGATATTGCGGGAAGGCCCGGGCGACGTCGGTGCGCGTCAACCCATAGCGGGCGGCCGAGCCGATCTCGCCGATCGCGATCGAGACTTCGACGACCGGCTGGCGCGCCACGATCCAGCCTTCGCCGCTGACGTGCCGGCCGGCGCCGTTCGATCCGCCGCTGACCGATGCGCGGTCGAGACCGATCCGGACATCCGGCTCAGCCTCTGCCTCCACCTTCTGCCGGGCCAGGGCCGCCTGGACGCTTATATAGTGGAGAAGGGGATTTTCCGGCTCCTGGCCCTGTTCCCGGCAGAGTGCCATGTAGGATTGGGCGTCGAATTCCGCGTTCGGGTTGCGCAGCTCGCGTGCACCCTGCTCCAGATAATGCAGCAGAGGATCGTAATTGAGCGCGGCGACATCCGGGTTGGTGGAGATGTAGTAGGCGGCGTCGAACAGGCCGGATTGCGTGATGGTCGTATAGTCTTCGAAGAGGGATGACATGAACCGTTCTGTACCCGACCCTGCCCATTAACGCCATTAAACACCGCATGCAGGCCAAGCCCATCTACGACGCTCGCCTGCGAGTTTGCAGCGATGCTTCGTTTATTGTCTTCCGCCTTCATTCGGGAGCGGTCATTCAGCTTAGCGCTTACCAGTGACTGCAACCGAACTATAACACGATCGCGGCGGCACGTGTCCACCGACGCCACGCGCGATAACAAATTAATCAAATTTTAATTTTCCGCATTTGTTCGCGGGTCACGAAGGCGACCTGCCGCTTGCCGAGCCTGGTGGCGGGCATGGGTCCATCGAAGCCGCGACGGTGTGGTTTCCACGAGGGGGCGAAAGTAGATATCGAAGTATGCATCATCGAAAGAATTTATGATTGCGTCGTGTTAAATATAGGTGAGCTTTATTTTTCGTAATTTCGCCCAGCTATTGGCCTTGCCTTCTATGGCGCCGCAGGAAAGGCTCAGTAATGTCCCTGATTGGCGATTTTCAAGAGAATGGGCTATAAGGTTCAATGAAATGAGCGATTGCCGTTTCGTCAATCGAAGCCATGGACCGATATGCAGCCAAAGTCGACAGACACCAGCGAACTCGCGGCACTCGTCAAGGTGGCCGAGGCTCAGGGGATTGATCTCACTGTCGATGCATTGAGGGCGGCTTATGTTCCCTCGGCGGAGGCCATGCCCACCGCCACCCTGATTGCGATAGCCCATGATGCCGGCCTGGAGGGAAAGTGCATTCATCCCAAATGGCGGGAATTGAGCCGTCTGTCGAATGTTCTTCCGGCCATTATCCGCCTGAAGGGTGGCGGCGCCGCATTGCTGGTAAGGGTCGTTATCGATGATCGTGCCGGCCAGGTGGCAGTGCTCGAAAACCCTGAGGCGCCGGATGAAGGCGAGGTTGCGCTCGACGAAATGCATTTGGCGGAGCTTTGGACCGGGGAAGTCATCCTCGTAAAGAAGAGCCGTGTCTTCGACGACGAAGACCAGGCCTTCGGTTATCGATGGCTGATCGGACAGGTTCTGCGTGAAAAGCGCCTTTTTCGCGAAATCGGTATCGCGTCGATCATGAATACGATCTTCACACTGGCGCCGGCCATGGTCGTGATGATCGTGGTCGACCGCGTCCTTGTGAATCACTCCAGTTCGACGCTCACCGTGCTGGCGGGCGGCGTTGCGATAATCGTTGTCTTCGAAATGATCCTGGCTTCTTTGCGCCGCAGCTTCATGGAAGTGACCGCGACGCGCATCGACGGTCGACTCAATCTCTACATGGTCCGCAAGCTGCTCGGACTGCCGATGGATTATTTCGAACGTAATCCCGTCGGCGAAACGATGAGCAAACTCAGCAGCTTGTGGAAGGTGCGCAACTTTCTGACCGGGCAGTTGCTGAATACCATGATCGATCTGTTCATGCTCGCCATCCTCATCCCGATCTTGTTTTGGTTGAGTTGGCAGCTCTCGATTTTCGTCTTTTTCCTGGTGGCCGCGATCTTCGTGGTCATCTACGTGTTCCTCGAACCGGTGAACCGTCAATATCGTAAGGTGACCCAGGCGGAGGTCGCCAAGAATGTCTACCTGACCGAGACGGTCTACGGCATGCGTACGATCAAGTCGCTCGCGCTTGAGGGACGCAGGATGAAGGAGTGGGATGCCCGGGTTTCGCGCTCCATCCAGGCGCGCCATGAATTCGGCACTATGATCAATTATCCCCAGACCCTGACCTTACCTTTCGAGCGGGCGATCTATGCCGGCTCGATCCTGCTGGGCGCGGCGATGGCACTTTCGCACCCTGAAACCTCACCCGGCACCCTTATGGCCTTCGGTATGCTGGCCGCGCGGGCGTCGGGGCCGCTGGTCCAGATGACCAAGCTGCTGCAGGACGGTGGAGAGATCAGCGGCGCGATCGCCGATGCGGGTTTTGTCCTGAATCATCCGCCTGAAGTCTCGCGGGTCGGGCAGGGGCTGCGCTTGCCGGTTTTCGGCAATATCGCCTTCCAGGGCGTCAACTTCCGCTACGCTGCGGGCGCGCCCCTGGCGCTCAACGACGTCACGATCAACATCGAACCGGGAACCATCTACGGCATCATGGGCCGCTCAGGGTCCGGCAAGACCACCATTACGCGTCTGCTGCAGGGGCTGAATACGAAATACGAGGGGATCATCAAGATCGATGGGATGGATCTGCGGGAGATGGATTTGCGCCATCTGCGCACGTCCATCGGCGTGGTTGCCCAGGAAAACTTTCTTTTCAGCGGCACAATCCGCGAGAATATCGGGATGGCCCGGCCGAACGCGACTTTTGCCGAAATCGTGCGTGCCGCGCAGCTTGCCGGCGCCGAGGAATTCATCGAGCGCATGCCGCGCGGCTACGACACCTACCTCGCGGAGGGCGGCAGCAACCTGTCCGGTGGTCAGCGTCAGCGTCTTGCGATCGCACGTGCCCTCGTGCTCGACCCGGCGGTGATGATCCTCGACGAAGCAACCAGCGCGCTGGATGCGGAGAGCGAGGCGATCATCAACGCCAATCTGCTGCGCATCGCCCAATCGCGCACCATCATCTGCGTATCTCACCGCCTGGCTATGCTCGTCCCCGCCGATGCCATCCTGGTGATGGAACGGGGTAAGGTCTACGACGTGGGCACGCACCACGAATTGCTGCATCGCTGCGATATCTACAAACATCTTTGGTACACGCAGAACCGTCATGTCCAGCCAGGGACGCCCAATGCCCCGATTACCATCGCTCATTCGTCCCGCGCCTAGGGACCTGCTTGCAGGACCCATCAGCGCCTTCGAATCGGAGACGCAGGCTGTCCTGGTCAAGACCTCGCCTTACAGCGAGCACGGGGTTCTGCATGCGCTGGTTGCGTTCATCGTCCTGTCGATCGTCCTGATGTCGGTTGTGAAACTGGATCGCGTCGTGGCGTCCGGAGGCAAGCTCATTCCCACGCAGGGCACGATATTCGTTCAGCCGTTCGATCGCGCCATCGTGCGGCAGATAAAGGTGCACACCGGGGATATTGTAAAAAAAGGGCAGGTGCTGGCGGATCTCGATCCGACATTCGCCCAGGCGGACGTGAAGCAGCTTCAGGATCATTTTGGAGCGTCCTCGGCATTGGTTGCCCGCCTGGAAGCGGAACTCGCCGGCAAACCTTACGAGGGCGGCTCTACGGCACCTGAGCAGCTGCAGGAGTCGATATGGCATCAACGTCAGGCAGAGTTGCAGCAAACTCTCGCCGATTTCGACGCCAGGATCCGTAGCGATGAGTCCACGATCACGCGCTCGCAGCAGGATTTGCAGGCCTATACGCGGCGGCTCGACTACGCCAAGCAATATACTGCCATGCAGGAAACGCTGGAAAAGGACGGCAATACGAGCAAGGTCAAGGTCTTGAGCGCACATGACGCCGAGGCTGAGGCCAATCGTCAGGTGACCGAATCCCGCAATATCCTTGCCGCAGCCGAGCATGAGCTCGATGCGCTGAGGGCCCAGCGCGGCGTCGCTGTCGGAAAGTGGCGCGACGATATTGGCACTCAGCTGGTGACGGCGCGCGATGAGATGAACCAGACCCAGCAGTCGTTGGCAAAGGCAAGCCGCATCAGCGATTTGGTCTCGTTGCGGGCACCTGAAGATGCGGTCGTCCTGGATATCGGCAGCGCGTCGACCGGTTCAGTGGTTGACAGCCTGGGCGTTGGAAAGCCGTTGTTCACGCTCGTCCCACTTGGGGGGCCCGTCGAAGCGGAGATCGACATATCGACCCAGGACATCGGCTTCGTGAAGGTCGGCGATCCTGTTCGGGTTAAGCTGGATGCATACGCCTATATCTATCATGGGACCGCGAAGGGTGTGATCACCACGATCAGCGATGGAGCGTTCACTGAGGAGAACAACCAGGTCCGTGCGCCGTTCTTCAAGGCGCGGGTCCGGCTGGACGAGGTTGCGCTTCGCAATGTGCCGGACAACTTCCGGCTGATTCCCGGCATGACGCTCCAGGGGGATGTCCTGATCGGTCATCGGACCATTCTATCGTATCTCATCTCCGGTGGTCTGCGGACGAGCTCTGAAGCCATGCGCGAGCCGCAGTAAGGTTCCGCGTCATGGGGGTCAAAGATATGCTGGCGGGGCTGGCGCGCCCCAAGAATGCCGCGTCCGTACGCGAACGCGCCGGGCGGAAGTTCGCTAAAGGCGACAACGCAGCCGGGGTAGCCACGCTGATGGAGCTTGGCGATGGTGCCGAGCCCAACGATCATTTCCAGATCGGGGAATGTTACGAGACCGCGACCGGTGTGGTCCTGAATTTCGCTACCGCAGCCAAATGGTATGAGCGGGCGGCCGAAAAGGGGCATATCCGGGCGCAAGCCAAGCTCGGTGACTTTTATCTATTCGGCCGCCGCGGACATCTGGACAAGCGGGACAACGAGACCGGCGCGAGCCGTCTTCTGCCGCAGGGGATATCAGCGCCCCAGGATTTCGCCAGGGCATATCAATGGAATAGCGCCGCAGCACAGGCCGGCTCCGCCGAAGCGCAGGGCAGGTTGGCCTATCAGTATGCGATGGGATTGGGCGTCGAGCCGGACTACGCGCTCGCCGAACACTGGTTTCTCGCCGCTGCGGGGCAGGGACATCCTTCCGGCCAATTTGGCCTGGGCATGCTCTATGCGTCCGAGAATCTAGGCGGCGCAGACTATGCCAAAGCCGCCCACTGGTTTGCCAGGGCCGTCACCGAAAATGACGATATCGGCTCGAAATATTACCTGGGGCTGCTGCTGAAGGACGGCCTGGGCGTTCCGGCCGACCAGGAACGAGCCGTGGAGTTGCTGAGCGAGGCCGCTGAGGGCAATCACACCGAAGCCATGTTCCGGCTTGGCGAGCTTTATAGTGAGCGTGCCGGTGACAAGAATTTCGCTTTGGCCGAAACATGGCTGAGGCGCGCGGGCGCGCGCGGGCATGTCAGGGCGCTTGTTTCATTGGCCCGGATCCTTGTGCTGGGCACTGCGATTCCCGACTATTCCACGGCGGCCGTCGCGCTGCGCGAAGCTGCCGACCTGGGCGATGCCCTTGCCCAATTCTATCTTGGCCAATTCTACAATTCCGGTCTCGGTGTTCCACCTGATCCTGAGGAAGCCGGCATCTGGTTCAGCAAGGCAGCGGACCAGGGGGTCATTGGGGCAATCGAATCCCTGGGCGTAATGCATGTCACCGGGGTCGGACGGGAACGCGATTACCGGGCAGCCTTCTCACTGCTGAGCCTTGCCGCCGAAAAAGGGAGTTCGTCGGCGGAATTCAATATTGGAAACCTTTACAACTCGGGTCTGGGAGTCGAACGCGATTTTAGTGCCGCGATCGCCAGTTTTACGCGTGCCGCCGAGGGCGGCAGTCCCGAGGCCTGCCTGCGTCTGGGCGTTCTCTACGCGACCGGCGAAGGCGTCGAGCAGGACTACGCGGCCGCAGCTGAATGGTATGCGAAGGCCGAAAGCCACGGGAACACCGATGGCACCTCCAACCTGGCCTTTCTTTACATTCGTGGGCTCGGCGTCCAGTTGGACCAGGCGCGCGGCATTCAGATGCTCGTGGGATTGGCGGACGGGGGCAATCTTGCTGCCGCATAATCGCTTTACCACCTCTACGCGACCGGTACGTATATGCCGGCCGATCCGGTCGAGGCCAGGCGCTGGCTCGTGCGCGCGGCGGAAATGGGAAGCGGCGTGGCCTCCAGTGAATTCGCGCGGCAAATCGAGCACGCCATTCCGGGAGCGCCGCCCCTCGATCAGGTTTTGGCGTGGCTGACGCGAGCCGCAGAAAACGGTGAGGCGGTTGCGCAGGAAGTCCTTGGGCGCTGGACGTATGAAGGGAAGATCGTCCAGCATGACCCAGCTTCAGCCCTGCACTGGAACTCCATGGCAGCCGAAGCTGGAAACCCGTTTGCCCAGGCTTGGATGGGGGATGTGCTCAATCAAGGGCTGGGGGTCATCATGGATCGGCCCGCGGCTCGGCGGTGGTATGAAAAGGCAGCTGAGCAGCGCCATATCGGTGCTCTCACTCTTTTGACCGAGATCGTCTTCCGGGAGGAGCCGACAGAAGGGGAACTCAGTCGGCTATTTTCTCTCTGGCTGAATGTCGCTGAAGCAGGCGACGAAAAGGCCCAGTTTCAGGTGGCAGGATTCTATCTCGAAGGGACTGGCACCGAACGGTCTACTGCGTTGGCGCTCAAGTGGTTGAGGAGCTCGGCCGAGCAGGGGAATCCCGCTGCGCAGGTTCGCCTCGCCGGTCTATTGCTGCAGTCAGAGGACGTGAAGGGCGATCCGGCCGAGGCGGCTGCATTGTTCCAGCAGGCCGCCAGCCGGGGGAGTGTCGACGGAGAGTACAATCTGGGTGTGTGCTACCGCCTCGGTATCGGCGTTCCTGTCGATCGGGACCGCGCGCGACAACTCTATTTCGGCGCGGCAATCAAGGGGCAAACTTCGGCGCAGCTGGCGCTGGGCGATCTGCTTGCCGAGATCGGAGACCCCGAGGCCCTGAAGGAAGCCGTGAAGTGGTATGAGGAGGCGACCGCGGCTGGTATCCCGGAGGCTTTCTATGGTCTTGCGGGTCTGTATGAAACAGGCGCCGGGGTCTATCCCGATCGAAAGAAGGCGATAGAGTTGAACAGGCGAGCCGCGGAGGCCGGGCATGTCGGCGCTATTGAGGCTCTCAATCGGCTGACTGGCGTCCAGCCGGCGGTCTGAGATTTCCCCATATCAGCGGCCGGCAGCTTTCCTGCCGGTGCGCGCCTGCTTCGTCGTGGTCGGCTTAAGCGTTTCGCTTGCAACGGCGAATTCGGTCTTCGGCCGCCGTCCACCCATCATGTCATCCATCAGCGCCAGCCAGCGCGGCAGCATGACCGCCTTGAAATCATATTCGCTGACCGCCGTCCGCCGCGCCGCGTCGCGCATATGTTGCATCCGGGTCGGGTGATCGAGGATCTGGTCGACGCGGTCGGCGATCTCGGTCGGCGAGAAGAAATCCACGGCCAGGCCGTTTTCGCCGTCCCGCAGCACTTCCATCACCGGCGGCGTATCCGAACCGATGATGGCGCAGCCGGCCGACATCGCCTCGATGAACGACCAGGACAGAACGAAGGGATAGGTCAGATAGACGTGCGCCGAGGAGATCTGCAGGATGTTGAGATAGATGTCATAGGCCACCTGTCCGGGGAAGAAGACCCGATCCATCGGCAGCTCATGGCCGACTTCCTCCATCATCACTTCGCGGAAACTTCTGCCTGAGGGGTGGGCCGGCCCGTAGCTGACCTCGTCCCCGCCGATCATGATGATATAGGCCTTCGGGCGGCGGCGCAGAATCTCAACCGCGGCGCGCATGAAAATATGAAAGCCGCGATAAGGCTCCAGATTGCGCGCGATATAGGTAATGACCTCGTCCTTGGCGCTCAGCCTGATTTCGTTGTCGGCCGTGCCCACCTTCACCCAGGCGTCCGGGTCCGGGCAGGCCAGTTCCGTGTCGACGCCTTCGTGGATCCTGGTCAGGCGGCTGCGCATCTCCGGCGGATGGAGGCTGCGTTGCCATTTCGTCGGGGTGTTGCCCCAATCGGCGGCGTCGAAAGAGAGCAGGTTGACGGCATTGCGCGTCCGCAGCCGGAAGGCCGCGCGGGTATCGGCAGGATATTCCTCGTCGAAATCCACGTCGACGGACGCGTAGTGATAGAAGAATTCGAAATAGGAGAGCACCGGCGCGTCGGGGAAGACGTCCTTGATGAACAGCATCTCGCCCCAGCCGCAATGCCCGGCGATGAAGTCGGGCACGATCCCCTGCTGCTCCAGGGTCTGGCAAACTTGCGCGACGGCTAGGCCGGTCCGCACCGCGATGTCGTAGTCGATGCTGTAGGGGTGGCAGTTGAGCGATTGCGGAAGGTCGACTTTGTAGACCAGCTTTTTCACCCCCACCATCGCGTTGTTCGAATTCTGGGTGATGAAATAGACGGTATTGCCGGGCTGGTCGGCGAGATACCGGACGATTTGCTTGTATTGGCCTGGAAAATTCTGATGGACGAACAGAAAGATCATAAATCCAAAGCCTGAAGTAACGCTTCGGAGTTCGTCGTCGCTGTTCCCAGCGTTTTCCGGGCGACGACGAGCAACTCCAGGCTTTTGAGCCGCCGGATGGCATATTCGGCAAAGCTGCTGGCGTTGAGCAGGTTTACGAGGATCGTCGGCGTGAAGCCGCAGCGATGCGCCATGGCGGTTTGGCCGGCTGCGATCGACGGGCCGAAGCCGTAGAACATGTCGTGGGCGCTGACCGGCCCCATCCCGGAATTGTAGATCGGCTCGTCGAACTTGTCGGCGACGATGCGCTCGGCCACCGCCTGGAGGTCGGGCACGAGGATGACGGCGAAACCGTCATCTTTCAGGACGCGATGGAACTCCCGCAGCGCCCCAGGCACCTGGGCCTGATAGAGATGCTCGACGCAGTGTGACGACCAGAGTGCGTCCGCGGTACTGCTTTCGATCGGCGACAGGTCGGTCAGGTCGGCAACGATGTCGGGATCGACGGACTCCTCGATGTCGACCCGCAGTTGCCGCCAATCCTCGAATATCGCGGTGCGGGTCAGCCTGATGACAGGGCCGCAGCCGACATTGAGCAGGAGTTTCTGTGGTTCCAGCGCCGCAGTCGGCGGGGTATCGGTCATTACGATAACCTATCACTCCTGATCGGAAGGGCTGGACTCGCGAAATACGCTGAAGCGCGGTCCGATCTTCGCCTTTTTGCTCTTTACAGACGATTTTGCCGCTGCGCCAGACGGCTGGGCCTGGCTTTTGGCGATTTCGGGTTTCCCCGGCGCCACGGCGGCCACCTTGTCCGACGGGCCGATTTCGCCGCTTATCGTCACCCACAGGCCGGCGATCGGATCGGCCGAATCGGTGGAATAGCAGGGCACGCCATTGCGGACCGGGCCTATCGTGGCGCCGGAAAGGCAGACCGCCCCGTATTCGCAGGTCAATTGCCGCAGGTCGGCCTGCGGCTTGAGGCGTAGAGCGAAACCGGTGATCGGGACGCCGATGCCCCGTGTGCCGCAGGAGGCTCCGCCGCTGACCCACGGTGTCTCGACGCCGGTCGCGGTGATCGCCTTATACTCGATCGCATCCGGCGAGATCCCTTCCAACGGCGCGATGGCGATGGATTCGATCCAGAGCCGTTGGTCCGGCTGACCAGCCCATTCCCCTTCCTTGAATTTCAGGTCGCCGCGATTCTGGACATGGGCGGTGACTTCCAGCGACAGCGATTTCCGCCCGGCCGGGAGGGGCGGGATGCCAAGCGGCGATGCTACCGCAGGCGCGGCCGCCGGTTGCGCCTGGTCCAGGCGCTGGATCTCGATTTCGAGCGGCGTCATCCCCGGGATCAGCACCGACATCATCGAAACCAGCACCGACGGGCCGGTCACTTTGGCGACGATCTGGTCGTTCCAGTCGATCAGCCAGCCGGCGGTGGTGGCGGTGCTCATCAGGAACTCGATATGCCCGGGCGGCGTTCCCGGGGCCGCGGCCACCTGCATCGCCGGCAGGGTGATCTGTTCCCCGACATGCGGGGTGGCGCTGCCGTTGCGCACCGAAAACAGATAGAGGCCCTCGGGCAACGGCAGAAAACTGACGGATGCTGTCGGGTCGGTCTGGGTCGGTGCCATTGGTGTCCTCGAAGTTATTGCCGCCTCGGGCAACATCGGAGCGGGCGCAACAATATCTGTTTTCCTGGTCAACCCGCTAGACCCGTCCCGGCTCGATAATGGATTGATTTCGTTCCGATCCTTCGATGGCGCCGGTTGAAATGCAAGGAGCAGACGGTCGCAGAGATCGGCGGGGCCGGACGACAAGGGGAACAGCAGCGCGTCGGCCGCGGTTCCGCGCAGCCGGTCGGCGATAGCGCCGAAATCGAGCGCGGCAACAGGAACCTCGGCACGCAGCGCGTGGGTCAGCGAATAGCACCAGCTCTCGGGAAAAGTCGACAGGAACAGGACCGCATCGGGATTCTCGCGGGCGATCAGCCCGGCGACCTCGTCCTCGTCGTAATGCCCGGTGACGAAGACCTTGCCGGTCCTTATCAGCGCAGCGTCGTTCTGGGTGAAGCCGATGACCACGAATTCGAGCGGCAGGTCCCGCTTGGCGGCATGCCGGGCCATCGCGAGCAGGGTCTTGTAGCCCTTGTGATCGCCGATCGCGCCGATCACGCCGATCCTGACATTGCGGGCGCTTCCGGTCTTCGGGGCAGACGGGACGGGGGCCGGAATATCGCTTTCCAACGGTTCGATCGTGATGTTCAGGCCAGGGAACTGCGCCGCGATCCTGCGGGCGACGCTTGGCGTCGGCGTGCTGATGTCGCGGGCGGCGCCAAGCCATCCGGCGCTCCGCTCGCGCAGGGCCGCGATGGAGATCGCTTCCCGCAGGCGGCTGCCGCCCTTGTCGACGCAGGCCTGGCAGGCCGCCGCATCCGGCTCCCCGCAATATCGTCCGGCCTTGTCCAGCAAGGTGATCCGCGGGCAATACCAGACATAATCGTGGATCTTGATGTCGACCGGGCGATTCAGCGCGATCAGCGAATCGATCAGGGCAGGGGGCAGATCGAGGAAATGATGCAGCTCGACATGGCTCAGCTCCAGGCGGCTCAGCAATGCGATCAGCGGGTCCGCTTCGGTCGTGAAGTCATAATGCAGGTCGTCGAAACCGGGTTCGCCCACCGTCAGCCTGCAATCGCCCACCTTGTCGCTGTTCGGCGTCAGGATGATCGTCCTGAGGCCCGTCGCCCGGTAGGCGGCGGCCCGCTCCTGCACCGCCCGGAAGACGCCGCCGTCGAGCGCGAGGCTGACCAGCAGGACGTAGGGTCCGGCGGCATCGGCCAGGCGGGCTTCATCGAGATTGCGCCGGGCGATGTGGGCGGGATCGCGCTTCAGATATCGCTGGATCGCCGCGTCATAGCCCCGATGCCGGTTGTTGAGCAGGCGCAGATTGCGGGCGAGCAGGGCGGCGCGCCGGCCGCGGAACGACCGGCTTCCGGCATGCCGGACATAGATGTCGGCGGCGAGAATATGCTTCCAGCCGGCCTGGGCACCGCGCAGGCAGAAATCGTTCTCTTCGCCGTAGCCCTTGGCGAACAGTTCGTCGTCGAAATCGCCAAGCTCGTCCAGGGCCTGGCGCCTGATATACATGCAGAAGCCGACCGCGGTCGGAATGTCGACCGTAATGCCGCGATTCTTGCGCGCCGCCAGGCGGTCCAGGGATGCCGCATCGTCGGTCGAGGGCACCGCCTCTTCCGATTTCGGATAGCTGGCGATCGATCCGGAATTGGTCAGCGGCGTGACGGTGGCGATGCGCGATTCGCCGTAAGCCGCATCGCGCAGGCGCGTCAGCCAGTCGCCATAGACTTCGGTGTCGGCGTTCAGAAGCACGACATCGCGGTCCGGATGCAGCCGCATTCCACGATTGGCGGTCGCCGGGAAACCCAGGTTTTGAGGATTGTGCAGCAGGGTGATCGCACCGTCGGCCGCCAGCGCGGTCAGGGCGGCCGTCATGTCGCGATCGGGTGACGCATCCTCGATGACGATGATCTCGGCGTCGTCCGGCGCGGTGGCGATGACGGAGCGGATACAGGCCAGGGTCTCGTCGACGCCTGAATAGACCGGGATCACGATATCGGTCGCGGGGCGTCCGGGGGGGGCGGCCGATGGCGTCCGTGCCTGCGCGACCGGGCGCGGCGGGCGAATGAGAAATGGCGATACCGCGAGTTCGCTTAAGCTACCGTCAGGCATCCGCGCATGGATTGTCAGCGCATTTCCCGCCAGTTCGCACAAGGTATGATCGAACGAAAATATCTGCCGGTCCAGATTGATCGGATCGGGCTCTGCGTCGATTTCCATCGCGAAATCGTTCGCGCCGGAAACGACGAGCTTCAACGGCCAGGACGGGTCCCAGCGCATGGCCACCCAGCCGGAAAAGACGCCTTTCGACAGGT
>Ga0105238_10003367_pt1 | contig 15950 bp, 14 predicted proteins | sample KBSC34metaG_FD_81526 | JGI IMG/M metagenome (GOLD analysis project Ga0105238, IMG submission 81526) | Corn rhizosphere microbial communities from Kellogg Biological Station, Michigan, USA - KBS C3-4 metaG | ecosystem: Host-associated > Plants > Roots > Rhizosphere > Soil | place: Michigan, USA... | reverse complement strand
ATCTTCGTCCTGGTCAGCCGCCCGGCCAGGTTCAGGCGCAGCAGGACCTCGCCGAGCACCCGGACGGCCGCCGGAGTGGCCAGCTCGCCGACACGCACCGGCGGGCGGGCCAGGGTCGGGGTGAGCAGCAGGTCGTAGCGCTCGTGGAACGCGGCCAGCGCCCGGGAATGGACGTTCCAGCGGTCGTGCGCCATGACGTACTCCGGCGCACGCTGCGCCCATCCGCCGGCCGCGAGCAGGCGGGTGTCGACCTCGAAATCCTTCAGCGGAGCGCCGGTTTCCCGCCGGATCTCGGCGATGGTCGCGGCGGCGTTCGCGTACCAGGCGGACAGGAAGTCGCGGGAGAGCTGCTCGCCGTCCACGCCCGGTTCCGCCGGTTCGACGTCGTGGCCGAGGTCGGCGAGCACCTTCGCGGCGTGGTCGACGGCCGCTACCGCGTCCGCGTGGACCGGACCGCCGATCGGCGACCGGGTGGTGAACCCGATCCGGAGCTTGCCCGGCTCACGACGGGCCAGTTCGGCGAACGACGTGTCCGGCAGCGCCGGCAGGTACGGACCGCCGAGGTCGGGGGCGGCGGTCAGGACGTCCAACATCGCGGCGGTGTCCCGGACAGTGCGGGACAGGACGCCGTCGGTCGCCGCGCCGAGGAAGTTCTCCGCCTGGCCCGGACCGCTCGACACCAGGCCGCGGCCGGGCTTGAGCCCGAACAACCCGCAGCAGGCGGCGGGAATCCGGATGGAGCCGCCGCCATCGCTGGCGCCGGCGACGGGCACGATGCCGGCGGCGACGGCTGCGGCGGAACCCCCGGAGGAGCCGCCGGGCGTGTGGTCGAGGTGCCACGGGTTGCGGGTCGGCCCGGTGGCCGCCGACTCGGTGACGGCCTTGGTGCCGAACTCGGGCGTCGCGGTCTTGCCGAAGATCACCAGGCCGGCGTCCAGCCAGCGCTGGACGACGGTGCTGTGGGCGGCCGCGCGATGCCCGCTCAGGGACCGGGAGCCGGAGCCGGTCGGCAGGCCTTGGTAGTCCTGGCCCAGGTCCTTGAGCAGGAACGGCACGCCGGCCAGCGGACCGGTCAGCGGCGTCGCCGCGCGCTGCCGGGCGATGTCGTACATCGGGCGCACGATCGCGTTCAGCTTCGGGTTGACCTTGTCGGCCCGTTCGATCGCCACGTCGAGCAGCTCGGCCGCGCTGACCTCGCCCCGTGCCACCAGCTCGGCCAGACCGACCGCGTCGAAGCTCCGGTACTCCTCGTAGTCCACCGCGCCGCCTAAACTAGAGGTTATAGTTTAGGTGCACGGTAGGCCGCGGCCGGCGCGGCCACAAGGGAGCGATTTCCGGTGCCACGACCGAAGAATCCGTTGCTCAGCCGGGACGTCATCCTGCGCGCGGCGCTGCGGATCGTGGACGAACACGGCCCGGATGCCCTGTCCACCAACCGGATCGCCGCCGAGCTCGGCGTCAAGGGTCCCTCGCTGTACAACCATGTCGCCGGCCGCGGCGAGATCATCGACGGCCTGCGCGAGCTGCTGCTGGCCGAGTTCGACATATGCGCGACCGGGCTGCGCCCGTGGACCGTCGCGCTGGACCGGCTGGCCCGCTCCTACCGGGCCACGCTGGCCGCCCATCCGAACGTGGTGCCGCTGATCAGCACCCAGCCCATCCGGTCGCCGCTGGTGCTCGGCGCCTACGAGCAGGTGTTCGACGTGCTGCGGGAAGCGGGCTGGCCCGAGGACGAGCTGTTCCCGACCGTCCGGGCCGTCGAGTACGTCGCGACCGGCTCGGTGCTCGACCACTCCGTCGGCGCGCCGGACGCGGAGCGGGTGTTCGAGCTCGGGCTGACCGCGCTCATCGCCGGCCTCGAACGCCGGCAGCGCGGGTGAGTCAGCCCCAGCCCAGGTCGTGCAGGGTGTCGTCGTCGATGCCGAAGTGGTGCGCGATTTCGTGCACGACGGTGACGGCCACCTCGTCGACGACGTCCTCTTCCGTCTCGCAGACGTCCAGGATCGCCTGCCGGTAGATGAAGATCTGGTCCGGCAGGGCGAAGCCGTAGTGGCTGGTCCGCTCGGTCAGCGCGATGCCGTGGTAGAGGCCGAGCAGCGACGGCTCCTCGGCGTTGCGGTCCTCGACCAGGATGACCACGTTGTCCATCGCCTCGGCCAACCGCGGCGGGACGAGGTCGAGCGCGTCGCCGACCAGCTCCTCGAAGCGCCGGTCGGTCATGGTGACGGCCATCAGCCGCCGGCCGGGGGCGAGCTGGTCGAGGTGCTGGTGGCCGCCGCGCCGCCGCCGACGCCCTTGACCGAGTTGGTGATGGACTGCAGACCGCTGCCGTCGTCGAGCTTCTGGCCGACCTTGCAGTTGACCTTGGTGGAGCCGAGGTTCCAGCTCTCCTGCTTGATGTTGTCCCAGGTCAGGCCCAGCTTGATCTTGGTGAGGTCGTAGTTGCCGGTGTAGTCGTTGGCCGCCTGCACGCAGCGCGTGGACAGCGCGGTCTGCTGCTTGTCCTCGGCCGGGTAGCCGTCCGGGAACTGGGACTTCAGGTCGACGATGCCGACGATCTCGTAGGCGTGCTCCGACGTGCAGGGCACCGGGTCGCTGACCGCCTTGTCCTTGATGCCGAGGCAGGTGCCGACCGGGTAGATCGGCGACTGGTCGGCCGTCTTGGCCGAGCCGGTGGTCGGCTGCAGCGCCCCGGCCGGGCCGGCGGCCTCCAGGCCGCAGCGGATGGTGCGCGCGCCGCCGGACCACTGCTGGTTGGTCGGGTTGAGCGCGTTGGCGCTGTACCTGCCGTTCGGGTCGAGCTTGCCGTTCATGTACTTGGACACCAGCGGCCCGCAGTTTTCCTGGGCGATCTTCTGCCACAGCGTGCCGTCCGGGAACGGCGCGCCGGCCGGGTACTTGGCGGTCAGGTCCTGGGTGCCGGCGATCTCGAACAGGTGCTTGGCCGAGCAGTCCACCTTCTTGATGTCCGGACTGCCGGTCGGCCAGGTCAGACAGCTCCCGTCGGGCGCGTCGAAGGCCACGTTGGGGTCGTCGGCGGCGGTCGCGGACGACCCGGTGACCGGCCACGAGAACAGCGTGCTCGACGTCAGCACGACCAGGGCGCCGACCACGGCGCCCAGCATCAGCAGCCGGGTCTGGCCGGTCCGCCGTTTCGGATGAAACCACTCAGCGAGTTCAGGCATCACAACCATGATGCCCGTGCGGACCCACACGCCGGGAGTAGGTACCGTGCACACAGGAGGGCGACCATGGCGGACGAAGAACAGCCCGACGCGGCTGACCACGGGAAATCGGGGCAGCGCAAGCCCGGGCGAATGCGGTTCCAGGACGCCTCGACCACGCCGCGTGAGCCTACGCTCGCGGAGCGCAGGGCCCGCCAACGGGCGGCCGAGGAGGAGCGCGAGCGCCTCGAGCAGGAGGAGGCCGACGCGGCCGCCCTCGCGCGCAAGAAGAAGATCCGCAAACGGGTGATGATCGGCGGCGGCGTCACGGTCGGCCTGGTCGGCATCATCGCCGCCGGCTACGCGCTGTCCAGCCCGTCGCAGGAGGTCACGGCCCGCTGCACCGACGACAGCGGCGTGGTCGTCAACGACGACTACTGCAACACCAACTCGTCCTACTTCGCCGGCAACGGCGGCTACTACAACCCGGGCGGGTTCTTCATCTTCCCCGGTGGGCGGCAGTACCACTACTACTACGGCGGCAGTGGCGGCATCGGCCAGCGGGCCGTCGGCGGCACCACCACCGCGCCCAGCGGCAACACCACGGTCAAGACCTCCAGCGGCTCGACCATCTCGCGCGGCGGGTTCGGCGTGAAGAGCGGCAGCAGCGGGGGCAGCAGCAGCGGCGGCGACAGCGGGTCGTCCAGCCACGGGAGCTCGGGCAAGAGCGGGGGCAGCTGAGCAGTGCGGCGGGAGACCTCTCGGCCACGGCCGAACTGGCAGTCGCTCGTCCAGGAGCAGGGCCTGGTGTTCGGCTCGCCGTCGGCCGGGGCCAACGGCGCGCAGCGGCCCTACTGGGACGAGTCGGCGCACTACGTCTTCGAGATGGACGAGATCCTGTCCCTCGAGGCTGATGTCGAGTTGCTGCACTCCATGTGCCTTGCGGCCGTGGACAACGTGGTGACGACCGAGCGGTACCGGGACTTCGCGCTGCCGGAGTGGATCTGGCCGGCTGTCGCCGAGTCGTGGAAGCGCCGGGATCCGCACGTCTACGGGCGCTTCGACCTGCGCTACGACGCCACCGGCCCGGCCAAGCTGCTGGAGTACAACGCCGACACCCCGACCTCGCTGGTCGAGGCGTCGATCATCCAGTGGAACTGGAAGACCGACCTGTTCCCGGACGACGACCAGTGGAACTCGATCCACGAGAAGCTGGTCGAGCGCTGGGGCGCGGTCAAGGACCTGCTGCCGTCCAACGAGCTGCACTTCACCTGGTCCGAGGGCGACACCTCGGGCGAGGACCACGTGACCGTGTCCTACCTCCAGGAGACCGCCGCCGCGGCCGGGCTGGACACCATCGGCCTGGCCATCGAGGACATCGGCTGGGACCGGCTGCTCAAGCGGTTCGTCGACCTCGAAGAGGCGCCGATGAGCACCGTGGTGAAGCTCTACCCCTGGGAGTGGGTGGCCGAGGAGGAGTTCGGCCGCTTCGCCGTCGAGTCGCTGCCCGGCACGCTGTGGATCGAGCCGCTGTGGAAGATGCTGCTGTCCAACAAGGCGCTGCTGGCCGTGCTGTGGGAGATGTACCCCGGCCACCCCAACCTGTTGCCGGCCTACCTGAACGAGCCGGGCATGCTCACCGAGTACGTGCGCAAGCCGCTGCTGGGCCGCGAAGGGGCCAACGTGCAGATCGTGGCCCCGGGTTACGAGACCCAGACCGGCGGCGTCTACGGCCGTGAGGGCTACGTCTACCAGCTGTTCGACCCGCTGCCCGAGTTCGGCGGCTACCGGCCGGTGCTGGGCGCGTGGATCGTCGACGAGTCGGCCGCCGGCATGGGGATCCGGGAAAGTGTCGGACTTGTGACCGACGACGGGGCCGCTTTCGTGCCGCACCGCATCGTCGAGTCGTGAATACTGCCTGGCCATGACGATCGCTTCTCTCGGCTACGGCATCGGGGCCATCGCGGCGTACGCGGTGATCGGCCTGGCGTTGATGCTGGCCGGTTTCTACGTCATCGACTGGACCACCCCGGGCAAGCTGTCGCAGCTGGTCAGGGACGGTCGGCCGAACGCGGCCGTGGTGACCGCGTCCGGCCTGTTCAGCATCGCGTTCATCATCGTGATCGCCATCTACAACTCGCCGGCCAAGCTGTCCGACGGGCTGATCACCGCGCTGGTGTTCGGCCTGGTCGGCATCATCGCCCAGGTGGTGGTGATGCGGATCTTCGAGTTCGCCATGCGGCTGGACATCGGGGCCATGCTGGCGGCCGAGAAGTTCACCCCGGCCAGCGCGGTGGTCGCGGCGGCCAACGTGGCGCTGGGCCTCGTGGTGGCGGTCGCGGTCAGCTGAGGGGATATCCCCGCGACCCGGCGTTCGGCGCCCGGGTAGATTTCCCCGGGTGATTGACCTCAGGACACTGCGAGAGAACCCGGAAGCGGTCCGTGCGTCCCAGCGCGCACGGGGCGAGGACCCGTCGCTGGTGGACACGTTGCTGTCCGCCGACGAGCGGCGCCGCTCCGCGGTGTCCCGGGCCGACTCGCTGCGCGGTGAGCAGAAGGCGCTCGGCAAGCAGGTCGGCCGGGCCCAGGGTGACGAGCGCGCGGCGCTGCTGGCCAAGGGCAAGGAGCTGGCGGCCGAGGTCAAGGCGGCCGAGGCCGAGCAGTCCGAGGCCGACGCCGCGTTGGTCGACGCGCAGAAGCGGATCCAGAACATCGTCGAGCCGGGCGTGCCCGAGGGCGGCGAGGACGACTACGTGGTGCTCAAGCACGTGGGCACGCCGCGGGAGTTCGACTTCACGCCGCGCGACCACGTCGAGCTGATGGAGTCGCTCGGCGCGCTGGACATGGAGCGCGGCGCGAAGGTCTCGGGCTCGCGGTTCTACTTCCTCACCGGCATCGGCGCCCAGTTGCAGATCGGCCTGCTCAGCATGGCCGTGCAGCAGGCGGTGGCGGCCGGCTTCACGCCGATGATCACGCCGTCGCTGGTCCGTCCGGAGATCATGGAGGGCACCGGCTTCCTCGGCGCGCACGCCAGCGAGATCTACCGGCTGCGCGACGACGACCTGTTCCTGGTCGGCACCTCCGAGGTGCCGCTGGCCGGCTACCACAGCGACGAGATCCTGGACCTGTCCAACGGCCCGAAGCGCTACGCCGGCTGGTCGTCCTGCTTCCGCCGGGAGGCCGGCTCGTACGGCAAGGACACCCGCGGCATCATCCGGGTGCACCAGTTCGACAAGGTCGAGATGTTCTCCTACTGCCCGCCCGAGCTGGCCGCCGAGGAGCACCAGCGGCTGCTGGCCTGGGAAGAGGAGATGCTGGCCAAGGTCGAGCTGCCCTACCGGGTGATCGACACCGCCAGCGGCGACCTGGGCGCGTCGGCCGCCCGCAAGTTCGACTGCGAGGCCTGGGTGCCGACCCAGCAGACCTACCGCGAGGTGACCTCCACCTCGAACTGCACCACCTTCCAGGCGCGGCGGTTGAACATCCGCTACCGGGACGCGGACGGCAAGCCGCAGACGGTGGCCACGCTCAACGGCACGCTGGCGACGACCCGGTGGATCGTCGCGATCATGGAGAACCACCAGCAGGCCGACGGCTCGGTGCGGGTGCCCGAGGCGTTGCGTCCGTACGTCGGCGGCGTCGAGGTGCTCAAGCCGTAGCCGACGGCGAAGACACTGATGGCCCGTACCTGGTCCCCGAGATCAGGTACGGGCCATCAGTGGTTATCCAGTCCTCTGCGTCCTGTCGCCCCGAAACGACGTGGCACGGAGGTCCTCGGTCCCCTCGCCCCGGTCTGTACTGACTACGACGCGGCGAGGGCCGGGACAGTTCCAGGTGTCACCCGATCAGGTGACAAGTTTGGGGAGCACCTCGGCGGCGACCTCCTCCAGCACGGCCTCCGCGCCGGCGTAGACGCCGTCGTGACGGGGCCAGGGCGCGACCACGTCGGTGAAGCCCAGCTCGGCCGCCCGGCCCAGGGTGTCCTCGTACCGGCCGCGGCTGGACAGCACGAAGCTCGGGCAGGCATCGGCCTGGAGGTATCGATCCAGCTTGCCGAGCCGGCGGTCGGTGGCGGCCAGCGCGTCGTCCATCCGCGCCGAGGCCTCGGCCACGCCCCGCCACCACTGGTCCACGTCGTCCCGCTTGTCGGTGCCGGTGGTGACCCAGCCGTTGCCGAAGCGGGCGGCCAGCCGCATGGTCCGCGGCCCGTTGGCGGCGATCACGAACGGCACCCGCGGCGACTGCACGCAGCCGGGCGCGGACCGCGCCTCCACCGCCTCGTACCACTCGCCGGCCCACGTGGTCTTCGGCGTGGTCAGCTGCCGGTCCAGCAGCTCGACGAACTCCTCGAAGCGGCCGGCCCGCTGCCCGGCGGTCAGCGGCTGCTGGCCAAGCACCTCGCTGTCGTAGCCGCCCAGCCCGCCGGCGCCGACGCCGAGCGTGAACCGACCGTCGGACACGTCGTCCAGGGTGATCAGGTCACGGGCGAAGGACACCGGGTGCCGGAAGTTGGGCGAGGCGACCATCACGCCCAGCCGGATCCGGGAGGTGACCATGGCGGCCGCGGTGAGCGTGGGTACCGCGCCGAACCACGGCCCGTCCACCAGCGACCGCCAGCCGAGGTGGTCGTAGGTCCAGGCGTGGTCGAACCCGTACTCCTCGGCCGTCCGCCACTTCGGCTCGGCCACCCACCAGCGGTGTTCGGGGAGGATCACAATGCCAACGCGCACCCTTCGGACAGTAACGGGGCGCATCCGTGGCCGCAGGCAAGGCACGATGGTGGGGTGCAGAAGCCCTCACTTGTCGCCTCCGACGTGGACGGCACCTTGCTCACTCCGGCCGAGGACGTGAGCCCCCGAACGGCCGCTGTGATCGCCCGCGTGCTGGCCGAGGGGGTGCCGTTCGTGCTGGTCACCGGCCGTCCGCCGCGGTGGGTGCCGCGGGTCGCGGAACTGGCCGGTGTGACCGGCTACGCGGTGTGCGCGAACGGCGCGGTGCTCTATGACGTCGGAGCCGATCGTGTGATCGAAAAAACCGAACTCGAGCCCATGGCGCTCCATGAATATGCACGTGCATTGGCGACGGCCATGCCCGGTGTCCGGCTGGCGACCGAACGCGTCGGCGCCTCGTCGATGGACGGGGCCGACGAACAGTTCCTGGCCGAGCCCGGCTACACCCACCCCTGGCCCAATCCCGACTCGGCCGCCGCGGCGCTCGGCCAGGTGCTGGGCAAGGCGGCGATCAAGCTGCTGGCCCGGCACCCGGACATGACCAGCGGGCAGATGGCGGTGGCGGCCGAGGCGGTGCTGGGCGACGAGGTCGCCGTGACGTACTCCAGCAGCAACGGCCTGATCGAGATCGCCGCCGCCGGCGTGACCAAGGCGACCGGGCTGGCCGATGTGGCGCAGCGGCTCGGCGTCGCGGCGGCCGACGTGGTCGCCTTCGGCGACATGCCCAACGACGTGTCCATGCTGGCCTGGGCCGGGCACGGGGTGGCGATGGCCAACGCGCACCCGGAGGCGGTCGCGGCGGCCGACGAGGTGACCGGGCCCAACGGCGAGGACGGCGTGGCCCTGGTCCTGGAACGCTGGTTCTGAGCCGTCTAGGCTCCCCAGCCGTGCGCGAATCGGACGTTGTGGTGGTCGGCGGCGGCATCGTGGGTCTGGCGACCGCGCACGAGCTGGCGGTCAACCGGGGCCGGTCGGTGACCGTGCTGGAGAAGGAGACCACCTGGGCGGCCCACCAGACCGGGCACAACAGCGGCGTGATCCACGCTGGCCTGTACTACAAGCCGGGCAGCCTCAAGGCCCGGATGTGCGTGACCGGCAACGCCGCCATGGTGCGCTTCGCCCGTGAGCACGGCATTCCGCACGAGATCGGCGGCAAGCTGGTCGTCGCGATCACGCCCGACGAGGTCCCCCGGCTCCAGGTGCTGGCCGACCGGGCCGCGGCCAACGGCGTGCCGGCCCGCATGATCGACGCGGCGGAGGCCCGCGAGTACGAGCCCGAGGTGGCCTGCGTGCGGGCGCTGCGGGTGGAGAGCACCGGCATCATCGACTACGGCCGGGTCTGCCAGGTGCTGGCCGACCGGCTGGTCGACCACGGGGCGCAGCTGCGCGGCGGCAGCCCGGCGCTGGCCATCCGGAACTCCTCCACCGGCATCGAGGTGGCCACGCCGACCGGCGTTGTCCGGGGCAAGGTCCTGGTCAACTGCGCCGGCCTGCAGGCCGACCGGGTGGCCCGGCTGGCCGGCCGTCGGCCCGCGGCCCGGATCGTGCCGTTCCGCGGCGAGTACTACGAGCTCCGTCCCGAGGCCCGTGGCCTGGTGCGCGGGCTGGTCTACCCGGTGCCCGACCCGGCGCTGCCGTTCCTGGGCGTGCACCTGACGCGGGGGATCGACGGCAGCGTGCATGCCGGTCCCAACGCCGTGCTGGCGCTGCGCCGCGAGGGCTACCGCTGGCGTGACGTCTCGCTCACCGACATCCTCGACACGGCAATGTTTCCCGGCACCTGGAAGCTGGCCCGCAAGTACGCCCGTACCGGCGTGGACGAGGTGCTGCGGTCGCTGTCGCGGGCCCGGTTCGCGGCCAGCCTGGCCCGGCTGGCGCCGCGCATCCAGCCCGACGACATCGTGCGGGCCGGGGCGGGCGTCCGGGCGCAGGCGATGCTGCCGGACGGCTCGCTGGTCGACGACTTCCTGTTCGAGCTGGCCCCGCGGCAGGTGCACGTGCTCAACGCCCCGTCGCCGGCCGCGACCAGCTCGCTGCAGATCGGCGAGCACATCGCCGAGAAAGTGGTGGACCAGCTTCTCTAGGCTGCACGTCCATGCGCGTGATGGTCACCGGTGGCGCCGGCTTCATCGGCTCGAACCTCGTCGATCGGCTCGAACTCGACGGGCACGAGGTGGTGGTCGTCGACGACCTTCGCCGTGGCCGCAAGGAGAACCTGGCCAACGCGGCGGCCGAGCTGATCGAGCTCGACGTGACCGGTCCTCACGTGGATGACGTGGTGGCGTCGGCGGCGCCGGAGGTGATCTTCCACCTGGCCGCCCAGATCGACGTCCGGCTCAGCGTCTGCCGGCCGGTGGAGGACGCGCAGCAGAACGTGCTCGGCGCGCTCAACGTGGCCGAAGCGGCCCGCCGGCACGGCACCCGCAAGATCGTGTTCGCCTCCTCGGGCGGCGCCATCTACGGCGCGCCGGAGCGGCTGCCGGTGGCCGAGACCGCGCCGATCGACCCGCGTTCGCCCTACGCGGCGGCCAAGGTCAGCACCGAGGTGTACCTGAACACCTACCGCCGGTTACACGGGCTGGACTGCACCCACCTGGCGCTGGCCAACGTGTACGGGCCGCGACAGCACGCGGTCGGCGAGGCCGGCGTGGTCGCGGTGTTCGCCGAGCGGATGCTGGCCGGCTGGCCGACCAAGGTGTTCGGCGACGGCGGCAACACCCGGGACTACGTCTACGTCGACGACGTGGTGACCGCCTTCGCCACCGCGGCCGGGACCGTCGGCGGCGGACAGCGTTACAACATCGGTACCGGCGTCCAGACCTCCGATCTGGAGCTGCACACCCTCGTCGCCAAGGCCGTCGGCGGTGCCGCCGAACCCGAATTCGCCCCGTCCCGGCTGGGCGACGTGCGGGCCTCCGCCCTGGATGCGGCGGCCGCGCGGCGGGATCTCGGCTGGCAGCCCACGGTCGACCTGGCCGAGGGCGTGCGCCGCACCGTGCGGCACTTCCGCCGCTGACCAGCGGGTCGGGCCGGATCGGGACACGCCGGCACGGCCGCTACCCTTGCCACCGTGCCGAGTGAATCCATGGGTGGCCGTCGCGTGCTGATCGTCGTGCCCGCCTGGAACGAAGAGGAGGCTGTCGGCGAGACCGTGCGTGAGATCCGCGCGGCACTGCCCGGCACCGACATCCTCGTGGTGGACGACGGGTCGACCGACCTGACGGCCGCAGTGGCCCGGCAGGCCGGCGCCCTCGTGCTCGAGCTCCCGTACAACCTCGGCGTCGGCGGCGCGATGCGGGCGGGCTTCCGCTACGCGGTGCGCCACGACTACGACGCCGCCGTCCAGGTCGACGCCGACGGCCAGCACGACCCGTCCGAGGTGCCCACCCTGGTGGCCGGCCTCGACCACGCCGACCTCGTCATCGGCGCGCGGTTCGCCGGCGAGGGCGCGTACCACGTCAAGGGCCCGCGCAAGTGGGCCATGGCGGTGCTGCGGATCGTGCTGTCCTGGGTGTCCGGGACCAAGCTGACCGACACCACCTCCGGCTTCAAGGCCAGCGGCCGCCGGATCCTGCCGCTGTTCGCCGAGTACTACCCGGTGGAGTACCTGGGCGACACCATCGAGGCCCTGGTCATCGCCTCCCGGGCCGGCTGCAAGATCGCCCAGGTGCCGGCGCACATGCGCGAGCGCCGGGCCGGCAACCCCAGCCACAGCCCGCTCAAGGCGGCGGTCTACCTGTTCCGCGCCGGCTTCGCGCTGCTGCTGGCCCTGATCAGGAAGTGGAACGTCTCCGTGCGGACCTCGCAGCCCGCTGCGCTCGTTGAGAAGGATGCGGTGACATGGAAGGCGTGACCTCGTACATCGTCGGCATCATCGGCAGCCTCATCGTGCTGGGGCTGATCGTGGAGCTGCTGCGCCGACGCCAGCTGTCCGAGAAGTACGCGGTGCTGTGGCTGGTCATCGGCGCGATCATCCTGGTGCTGACCTTCATCGGCCGGGGCAACCTCAGCGCGCTCACCACTGCGCTCGGCTTCACCCTGGCCTCCAACCTGCTGTTCTTCCTGGCCATCGTGTTCCTGCTCGGCGTGACGCTGCACCTGTCGTGGGAGGTGTCCCGGTCCGAGGACGAGAGCCGCAAGCTGGCCGAGGACCTGGCCATCCTGCGTCTCGAGGTGGAGCAGCTGCGCAACGAGGTCCACGGCAAGAAGGTGGACTGACCCGGATCGACAAAGCCCCCGCCACTCGTGCAGTGGCGGGGGCTTTGTGTTGTCGGATCAGTACTGCTGGCCCGGCGGTGTGGGCAGCGGGTGCCCGTCGAGCTGCCTGATCGTCATGATGGCCAGGGCATCGGTCCAGGTCAGCGGGGCCACCGAGGCCGGATTGCCCTGCGGGTCCACCTGCTCGGGCAGCTCGCCCAGCATGTTGCGGTGGCCGATCACCCAGTCCAGCGTCTGCTGGGCCTGGCTGGTCTGCCCGGTGCCCGACCAGGCCAGCGCGAACATCATGGTCGCCGGCGTCCAGCTGTTGGCCCAGTAGATGTCCGGGTCGTTGCCGGGGATCACGCCGCCGTTGGGGCGCAGCAGCGTCTGGTACGTGCTGTTGATCGCGGCGGCCAGCCCGGCCGGGGCCTGGTTGAACGGCGGCGCCATGAAGTTCACCGCCGAGTCACGGCCGTGCAGGTTGTCGATGGTGCGCGGATAACCCTGCGGCGCGAAGTACGTCGCGATGCCGGCCGACAACCGGCGAGCCGCGTCGCTCCACGCCGCCGCGTCGTCCGGGTGCCCCGCGATGCGGGCCAGGTCGGCCGACGCGTTCAGACCGGACAGCAGCGGCGCCGCGGTGCCGATGTTCGGCGTGGACGTGCCGACCTCCCAGTAGTCCGGGCCGGCCGGCGGCAGGCCACGGCTGTCCAGGGAGTTGGCCGCGTAGGTAGCCGCCTTGCGGATGTTCGGGTACAGGGCGGCCAGCGTGCTGTCCCGGCTCGAGCCGGCCATCTGGTACCACTCCCACACCGACCACGGGAACCAGCCGTTGGCGTCGAGCTGCCACTGCCGGTTGTCGGGCGGCCCGGACCCGTCGAGCAGGGTGCGGGCTTCCCAGGTGCCGTCGGCCCGCTGGGTCATCGCGTTGTAGCGCAGGATCGACTCGGCCTCGCCGAGGTGACCGGTGCTGGCGAAGGCCACCGCCACGAAGCTCGAGTCCCGCGGCCAGGAGTACTTCCAGCCGTCGTACCAGGCCGCGGCGACCGCGCCGTTGGTCTGGGTGAGCAGCCGCATCGACAGCAGCGCCCTGGTCGCGACGGACACCGTCTGCGTGCTCGGCCCGGGGATCGTGCCCTGGGCCAGCCAGTCGCCGGACTGCGAGATCGGCGTCAGGGCCCGGGTGGTGCCGCTGGGCACGGTCACCGGCGTGGTGGCGCCGGGCGGCAGGTAGCGCCACTTGTTGCCCGGCAGCTGCAGCACATTGCTGTTGGGCACGTACGAAGCGCCGTAGGACTCGAAGGGGGACAACGTGACCGTCGTCTGTCCGTTGCCCAGCAGGCCGGCGCTGAGTGCGGCCAGCTGCCCGGCCGGCACGTTCTTGAAGCACACGTTCGTTGCCGAGCAATCCTCATCGCCCGACAGCCCGATGCCGAACGCCGGGTGAAAACTCGAGTAATCCCCGTCGTATCTTTTCCAGCCGCCCCAGTACGGGACGTCGTAGTTCCACGCCGGCTGCGCCCCCGGCACATCGCCGATGACGCCGTTCCAGGCCACCCGCGCCGAGGTGCCGACCGCCTCCAGCACCAGGTAGTAGGTCCGGCCCGGCGTCAGGTCGACGTTGACCGGGAAGTTCACCCAGCCCGAGCCGGTGCCGAGCTGTTGGAACGGGATCGCCGAGTCGGCGATGGTGGTGTCCCAGGTGATGCTGGTGCGGATCTGCGCGTCCAGGTAGCCCCCGGTCGCCGCGCTTTCCACGAATGCGCTGACCGAGGACACATGGGACTTCGTCGTGATGAACTCCTGGCCGCCGGCATGGTCGAGGCCGGTGATGAGCAGCAGCGGTGTCGGGCCGGCGAGCTGCTTGTCGTAGCTGGTCACGGCGTGCGCCTCCCCGGGCGTGAGCGTGACGGCCAGTATTACCGCAATAAGCATACCCGCGAGCCGGCGAGATCGTTGCAGAACCGTTGTCGTTCTGGCTCTCAAGCCGTAGGTGTACGTCATGTGCTCGCCCCTTTCACGCGGGACCCCCCCACTTAGTGAACAAACATGAATGATGATTCTTTACATATCAACTGGCCATACGGGTTGATTTTCCGTGGACGTGGCCGCCCTGTCAGCCGATCGGCTGAGTTGGCGGCCCTGGTGGCAGCCGGGCCTCGCCGACGGCCGCCCCGATCGGCTGAATACACTTCGGCGACGGCATGACCGCCCGGAAAAGGGGAAGAGTTCAGATGTCCATTGCGGAAGCCTCGGCCGACGACGCCGGCGTCGAGGCCGACCAGACCAGCCGGTGGCGGCGGGCCCGCCTGCCGCTGGGCGTCTGTGTGGTGGTCGCCGGGCTCGCGCTGCTGCCGTTGATCAAGAACCGGATCTTCTACTTCTGGGACGACAGCGCCGCGGTGTTCGTGCCGAGCTGGCGCTACATGGGCAGCCAGCTGCTGTCCGGGCACTTCCCGGTGCTGGCCCACGACCTGTGGATGGGCGGCAACATCTCGGCCGAGGCTCAGCTGAGCCTGTGGAACCCGGTGATGCTGCTCAACGACATGGTCGTCGCCTCGTTGCCCGACCTGGCCGTCGCCGCCACCTTCGTGAAGATCCAGTTCCTTGTCCTGCTCGCGCTGGGCACCTACCTGCTGTGCCGCGAGTACGGGGCCCGACCCGGTGCGTCGGCCGCGGTCGCGGTGCTGCTGCCGTTCGCCGGCTTCACGCTGTACTTCGACGCGGCGGCCTGGGCGATCAGCATGATCTCCTTCTCCTTCATCCCGCACCTGTGGTGGTCGGCCCGCAAGTGCGCCCGCGGCCGGCTCAACCCGGTCGTGCCGGTGTTCTTCGGGTTCATGGCGATGACCGCCGGCAGCCCGTACGGGGCGCTCGGCGTGGTCGTGGTGATGTTCGTGGTCATCGCCGAGCGGCTGCTGCTCAAGCACTGGTCGGCCTCGCTGCGCCTGGTGCTGATCGGCGCCGCGGTCGCGCTCACCGGTGTGGTCGTCTACATGCCGCTGGTGCTGGCCGGCGACGTGACGTTCCGGGACAACACGCACGCCCACAACGCCGGCTACATGGTCACCGCGCTCGGCGACCTGCTCAACCTGAGCTCGCCGACGTACCTGCCGCACGAGCAGGCCAACCAGCTCGACCACCTGACCGTGCCGTACTCCTACCTCGGCTGGTTCATCCTGCCGCTGGCGCCGTGGCTGCGCTGGTCGGTGCTCAAGGAGAACGTCCGGGCCCGGTCGGCGTTGCTGATCTTCGGCGGCATCTACATCCTGGCCACCACCGGACCGACCGAGCTGTGGCTGTTCCGCTGGCCGATGCGCCTGGTCGACTACCCGTACCTGCCGGTCTGCGTGCTGGTGGCCATCGTGCTGTCGCAGGGGCTGCGCTCCAACTTCATCGGCCGCCGCATCCTGGGCTCGGCGCTGCTCATCGGCGTGCAGGCGGTGCTGGCCTGGTCGGCCACGCCGGAGCAGAAGTACCGGCACCTGGCCGTCGCGCTGCTGATCGCCGCCCTGGTCGCGGCAGTGGTGTACGTGGCCCGGCGCAACAAGCGGTTCGTGCCGACAGTGCTGGTGTTCGGCACGGCGATCACGCTGTTCCTCGAGCTGAACTGGTACCCGTACAACGCCGCCGCCACGGCGTGGAACATGCCGCACAACATGGACGAGCTGCACAAGCGGTTCGACCGCTACACCGGCAACACGTTCACCGTGGCCAACGTGGGCTTCCAGGACCCGGGGGCCAACCCGGACGGGGCGTGGCGGGACATGTTGGCCGGCAGCATGTACGCGGCCGCCGGCGTCAAGAGCGTCAACTCCTACACCGGCATCGGCTTCGTGAAGTTCATGAACGCCTT
>Ga0105238_10003365_pt1 | contig 15955 bp, 10 predicted proteins | sample KBSC34metaG_FD_81526 | JGI IMG/M metagenome (GOLD analysis project Ga0105238, IMG submission 81526) | Corn rhizosphere microbial communities from Kellogg Biological Station, Michigan, USA - KBS C3-4 metaG | ecosystem: Host-associated > Plants > Roots > Rhizosphere > Soil | place: Michigan, USA... | reverse complement strand
CGAGCACGTCGCGCGCGTCGCGCATCAGGCGCACCGCGTCCTTCAGCAGCCAGCCGCCGTTCGGGTCGAGCGTCACGCGCGCCTGCGGGAAGCGATCGTGCAGCGCGGTCACTGCCGCCACTTCGTCCTCCCCGCGCAATACGCCGCCCTTCAACTTGAAATCGTTGAAGCCGTAGCGTGCATGCGCGGCCTCTGCGAGCCGCACCACCGCCTCGGGGCTGAGCGCCACCTCGTGGCGCAAGCGCGACCACGCGTCCGCCGCACCGGGGTCGGTGGCATAGGGCAGACCGGTTTTCGTGCTGTCGCCGATGAAGAACAGATAGCCGAGCATCTCGACCTTCTCGCGCTGTTGGCCTTCGCCGAGCAGCGCGGCGACCGGCACGTCCAGATGCTGCCCGAGCAGGTCCAGCAGTGCCGACTCGAGGGCCGTGATCGCGTGTATCGCGACGCGCAGGTCGAAGGTCTGCAGGCCGCGTCCACCGGCGTCGCGGTCGGCGAAGCTTGCGCCGGCCTGCTGCAGGATGCGCAAGCGGTCACCGATCGGCCGGCCGACCAGCAGGTCGCGCGCGTCCTCGAGCGTCTGGCGGATCTTTTCGCCGCCGGGCACTTCGCCGACGCCGGTGCGCCCGGCGCTGTCGGTCAGAATCAGGATGTTGCGAGTGAAGAACGGGGCGTGCGCGCCGCTCAGGTTCAGCAGCATGCTGTCGCGTCCGGCAACGGGAATGACTCGAAGCTGGGTGATCAGTGGCGTGGACATGGTGTGGCCCTGGGATGGTTGGAGCACAAGGTCTCGGATGAACGTCGTCGCAACGCTCACTTCGCGATCGTCAGCGTGCCGCTCAGGTCGAGGGCGCCCGACGAATTGCCGACCAGCACCGTGTACTGACCCGCGCTGACGGACCATTGCTGCGCGGCGCTGTTCCAGGTGCCGAGCGGGTGGCTCGAAGCGCCCGGGTCGATCGTCATCGTGAGCGTCTTCTTCTCGCCCGCCTTGAGCGCGACCTTCTGGAAGGCGACCAGACGCTTGGGCGGCTGGTTCAGCGCCGCCGGCATGCCGAGATAGACCTGCGCCACTTCGGCGCCGTCACGGCTACCGGTGTTCTGCACGTCCACCGTGACGGTGATCCGCTTCGTGCCGTCGCTCGTCTTCGGCGTGACCGACACGTTCGAGAGGCCGAAGGTCGTATAGGACAGGCCGTGACCGAACGGAAATCTCGGCTTGACGCCTTTCGCGTCGTACCAGCGGTAGCCGATGTTCAGGCCTTCGGAGTAGGTCACGGTCGGCTTGCCGCCGACCAGCACGCCCGGAAACTGCTCGGGCGTGTTGGCGGGCCAGTCGCCGTCGTTCATCGGAAAGGTGACCGGCAGCTTGCCCGACGGATTCGCGACGCCGAACAGCAGGTCGGCCACGATGTTGCCGTCTTCCTGGCCCGGGAACCAGGCTTCCAGCACGGCGGGAATCGAATCGGCGAACGGCAGCAGCGCCGAAGCGTTGTCCTTCAGCACGAGCACCGTCTTGGTTGGATTGGCCGCGGCGACGGCGGTGATCATCGCCGTCTGGTTCTTGTTGATGTAGGTCTTCGTCGTGTTGACGTAGTCGCCGGCGTCCAGCGAGATGCCGAGGCGGTCCTGCCCTTCCTCGGCGAGCGTGCCGGCCATGATGACCACCGCATCCGCGGCGCCGGCTGCGGCCACGGCGCTGGCCAGGTTGCCGTTGTCCTCGTCGACGATGACTTGCGTGACCGTCGCGCTCGAGCCCAACGCCTTCAGCGTGTTCTGCATGCCCTGCAACGGCTTGACGGTGTAGAGCGGGATGACATCGGAGCTGCCGCCGCAGCACCCCGTCACCGCGGCATCGGCATACGTGGCCTTGCCGATGATCACGACGTTGCGCAGCGTGGGCGAAAGCGGCAAGAGCTGATTGTCGTTCTTCAGCAGCACCGCCGATTGCTCGCCCATCGCGCGGGCGATGCCGCCGTCGCGCACCTGGTCGATCGGCGTCTGCTTGACCGGGCGGTCGAAGATGCCAAACTTGAACATCTGCACGTAGCGGCGCGTCAACGCGGTGTCGATATCGGACTGCTGAATCTGCTTGGCATCCAGCGCCGCCTGCAACGCCGCCGGTTTCCAGTAGTTGACGAGCCCCGCTGCCGCGAACTCCAAACCGGGCATGTCGTGGTCGGTGCCCGCCAGCAGCGTTCGGGTCAGGTCGTGGACCGCGAAGAAGTCGGACTGGACGTAGCCTTTGAAGCCCCACTGTCCCCGCAGCACGTCCGTCAGAATGTGCTTGTTGCTGCACATTCCGTCGCCGTTGACCGTGTTGTACGAGCACATGACCGATGCCACGTCGCCGTCCTTGACCGACATCTCGAACGGCAGAAGATAGAGTTCATGGAGAACCTGATCGTCGATGATCTCGTTGATCGTCATGCGATTCGTCTCCTGATCGTTGGCGACCAGGTGCTTGGCCATCGCAATGACGCCTTTGGATTGGATGGCCTGGATCTCGGCCACCGCCATCGATCCGGCCAGGACGGGGTCCTCGCCGAAGTACTCGAAGTTGCGCCCGAGCGCCGGGTTTCTCGCGAGGTTCATGCCCGGCCCCTCGAGCACGTGGAGCGCGAGATTGTTCGATTCGGTGCCGATCACGTCGCCGAACTGGCTTGCGATCGCCGTGTCGAAGGACGCGGCGACGGCCATCGCCGACGGGAGTGCGGTCGCAGGGGCCGAGTGCGTGCTGGTGAACAGTCCGAACGGGTTGGCCGGGTCCGCGAAAGCCGCCGGCACGCAATCGTTCTGGCCGACGCCGACCGGTCCGTTGGTGATGCGCAGCGTCGGGATTTCGAGTTCGGGCAGTCCGGGCACGTGGCGCGCGCCGTAGCACTCGGGAATTTCAGGGACCTGCCCCGCCTGGCCGACGAGCTGTTCGAACTTCTGACTGTTCGTCATGGCCGAGATCAGGAACTGAGCACGTTGTTCGGGCGTGATCTCCTTGCTCATCCAGGGATGGGCCATTGCCCTGGCGCGATCCAGCGCGTTTTCGTCATCCGAGCCGCCGCAGGCCGCCAAGACCATGGCCAGGCTGACGCCGAGCGCCAGCACGGTGCGCTTGGCGGGGAATTCATGCTTTGTCGATGCGTGGGTCATGTCGGTATCAGGTTGAGGTGGGCCACGGAGGAGACGGCTCATCGGTGATGCCACGGTCGCGAGTGCAACGCCGTACTCGAAGTTGGTATCGTTAACAGGGAACAAAGTGTTAACGTTACCAAGAGCGGCGTCAATGATTTCCAACCTAGGACAATCCCTAGGCAGCCAACCTCAGACGCTGGCGCGCTCGACGATCGTGAAGCCGATGTCGATCACGCGCTCCAGCACCTCTCGCCCTTCAGCCCGGTCGACAATGCAGCGTGCCGTCTCGCGGCCGATGCGCGCACCGTCGATGCGTACCGTCGTGAGGGCCGGATGCAGGTCACGGGCGAAGGCCAAGTCGCCAAATCCAATGACGGCCAGTTGGCCCGGCACATCGACGCCCAGCACCTGGGCCTCGGTCAATACGCCCAGGGCCAGAAGATCGGAACTGCAGAACACGGCATCCAGGTCCGGATGCTGCGCCAACAAGGTCCGCAGTCCCTCGCGGCCGCTACCCAAGGTGGTGGGTGCCGGTACCGTGTGTATCGGCGGTTTCGCCAGGCGCTGGCGACGCGCCGCGGCGACGAAAGCGTCGCTGCGGCGCAGCGCACGTTCGTCGTCCCCGCCGATCACTGCCAGCCGGCGCCGCCCGGCCGCATGGAAACGCCGGCAGACTGCCTCAGCGGCCGCGGCGTGGGAAAAGCCGACCAACATGTCGATCGGCGTCGGCGTGAGATCCCAGGTTTCGACGACCGGGATGCCAGCGGCCAGCAGCCTGCGGCGCGCTTCGACCGAGTGGGTGACACCGGTCAGCACGATGCCGTCGGGGCGCCGGCCGATGATGGCGGCAAGCAGGTCATCCTCGTGCGAATCGGCATAGCCGCTTTGCCCGAGCATCAACTGGTAGCCGCGCGCATTCAGTTCGGCTGTCAGCGCCTGGACGGCCTCATTGAAGACCGGGCCGATCAACGTGGGAATCAAAGCGGCCACGAGCCGACTCTTGCTCGAGCGCAGTCCTCCCGCCAGCAGATTGGGGACATATCCCGTCTGAACGACCGCCGCCTGCACCTTGGCCAGGGTTGCCGCGGGGACGCGGTCCGGCGTGTTCACCGCCCGCGAGACGGTCATTGCGGAAACGCCTGCAGCGCGCGCCACATCGTGGACTGTCACACTTGCGGGGCGGCGCTCGGTCGGGAGTGACGTTCTGATCGGCTTGGTTGAAGGCATACGGAGATGGTAGCGTTAACAGGATGAACTGGATCCCCATCCCATGTCAGGCCGGATGCCAACCTTGCCCCCTGCACCGCGAATCGCGCGCCGGGCCCGCAGCCCAAGAGGGCGGTCTCGTCGGGTAACACGAGCGATGGCTCCAGCGAGACGACAAGCACCTCGACCATGCTGAACTGGGACGCACGGCGGCTCTCTCACTGCATCGTCGGTCAAGCGGCCATCGCACCCATCAGGAAATCAGATTCGCTACGCAAGCCAGTGACCGTTTCTTGGGTCGGGAACGCATCGACTTTCCAGCCGGCTCTTCATGGCAGGACTGATAGGACCGGACTGTTTCGAGCATCGCCATGAGCAGCGGCGACGATGCATCCTTCAGGTAAAAGCAGTGCAGGTCCATGTAGACATTGATGCGACTGCGCAGTGGCCTGTAGACGATGCCGGGAAACCGCACGTTGGTCATGGACCGGGGCACGAGCGTAACGCCCACGCCGGTGGCTGCGAGCAGCGTGGCAGTGATCACATCGCTGGCCGGCGTCGCAAAGCGAGGCTCGAAGCCATGCGCTCGACAGAGCTGCATCGCATTGGCCGCGGCGGACGGCGAACTGCCGATGATGAGCGTCTCATCGCGCAGCGACGTGACGTCGACAGCATTCCGACCCGCCAGCCGATGTGCTTGCGGTAGCGCAAGCAACAGCTGCTCCCGGGCGACGAGCTCGATCGCAACGTCGGCCTCTGCTGGCAGCAGGCGTTCGAACACGAGCATGACCCGACCCTGCCGAAGTGCCGGCAGCTGCGCCGGCGTCTGAGCATGGTGCAGTACCAGCTCGACCTCGGGATGGCTCGTACGAAATTGAGCAAGCACTTCGGGCACCAGTCCGAAGACCGCGGAGCCATACACGCCGATGTCCAGGCGACCGGACTGTCCCAGACCGACTCGCCGCGTGTGTTCCTCCGCCTGACCGACGAGCGTCTGGATGCTCCGCGCGTAATCAAGCAGCTTGTCTCCGGCAACCGTGGTTTCCATGCCCCGCGCGGTGCGGCGGAAGAGTTGGACGCCCAGCTCTTGTTCCAACTGTTGGATCTGGCGGCTCAGCGGCGGCTGGGACAGGTGCAGACGCTCGGCTGCACGGCCCATATGCCGGGTTTCAGCGACGGCGACGAAGTAGCCCAGCTGCCGTAGGTCCATGCTTTTTACCGAAAAGGTATCAGACGAGACCTATTATGGATTGGACGCTTGCGTTCACGATGGCCACACTGGGTCCCCAACAAGACACACGCAGACATTCAGCGTGAGCAAGGAGACCTCATGACAATCCATCCGGTACGGCGTCACTGACGCCATCGCGGCCCCTGCAGGGACTGCGGCCGGCGACTCCCATCGATCGAGGCATCAGCAGCCTTGCCCCTTGCCGGGCAGCGGCGCGGCCCGTCCCTGTGCGCATCACTCAGTCGTCTTCGAACATGACTCTTATCGATCCCGTTTCACCGCTCCGCTTTCAACGACTTCTGCTGACCGGCGCCAATGGCAACCTGGGCCGCGAGCTGCGGCCGCGTCTTGCGAGGTATTGCTCCCGGCTGCGCTCCAGCGACCGGGACGCGTTTGGCCCTGCCCAGCCGCATGAAGACATCGTGCCGGCCGACCTGGAGAACGGCGCCGCCATGGCCGCGCTGCTCGAGGGCGTCGACGCCGTAGTACACATGGGTGGCGTGTCGACCGAGCAGCCGTGGGAGCCGATCCTCGCCAGCAACATCGTCGGCGCCTACAACCTCTACGAGGCCGCGCGCCGGCAGCGGGCGCGGCGCATCGTTTTCGCCAGCTCCAACCACGTGACGGGCTTCTACACGCAGCGCGAAGTGATCCGGCCCACCGATCCCATGCGCCCGGACGGGCTCTACGGCCTGTCCAAAGCCTTCGGCGAGAACCTGGCGCAACTCTACTTCGATCGCTTCGGCATCGAGACGGTCAGCCTGCGAATCGGCTCGTCCTACGCCGAGCCGAAGGACCGCCGCATGCTAGCCACCTGGCTCAGCTTCGACGACCTGGAACGGCTGGTGGTGTCTGCGCTGACGGCACCTGTTGTGGGCCACACGGCGATCTACGGAATGTCCGACAACGCCGCGACCTGGTGGGACAACACGTCCGCCCGGCACGTCGGCTACCGGCCGCAGGACAGCGCGGACACCTTCCGTGCCATGGTCGAGGCCAGGCAGCCGCAACTGGATCTCGACGATCCCGCCAACGTCCACCAGGGCGGCACGTTCGTGCGCACCGCCCAGGTTGCCGAACGCTGACTTCCCTCCCCAACGAGACTCATCGGAGACGTCCACTCATGAACCGCATCGCCATCTCCATCGCTCTGGCCTTCGGCACCTCGTCAGCGCTCATCGGCTGCGGAGGCGACGACGGCACGCAGGCGGCCCCGTCCATCTCCGCCGCGGAGGCGCGGACCACGACCGCGCTCGACAAGCAGGCCTGGGGCTTCGTCCAAGACGATGCGCTGACGGACGCACAGGCCCTTGCCGATGATGGTTCCACCTGGTCGAACGTCACGCTGCCGCACACGTGGAACGAGAAGGATGCGGCCAGCATCGCGCAGACCACTCCGGCGTCGACGAACTACAAGCGAGGCCGGGGCTGGTATCGGCTGGACTTCGACGCCCCTGCGACCGGAGCGACCCAATGGCTGCAGTTCGACGGTGCAAGCATCGTTGCCGACGTCTGGCTGAACGGCAAGAAGCTCGGCCAGCACAAGGGGGCCTTCGGCAGGTTCCGCTTCGACATCACGGACAAGCTCCAGCCCGGCAAGAACGTTCTCGTCGTCAAGGCGGACAACACCGCACCCACCACCGGCACTGACGCGACGGCCATCATGCCGCTGAGCGGCGACTTCAACATGTCTGGCGGCCTCTACCGCAGTGTGTCCCTCGTTTCGACGCCCAACGCCGCCCACTTCGCGCTGGACGACTTCGGCGCCTCGGGCGTCTACGCGACGACCACGGCGATCAGCGGCAGCTCGGCAACGGTCGGCGTACGCGCGAAACTGAAAAACGCCGGCGCGACGGACGGGCGGTTCGTCCTGCGCATGGCATTGCTCGACGCCGGCGGCCAGGTCGCGCAATCCACGAGTTCCAGCGTCGAGGCCAAGGCCGGCGAGGCGGCCGAGTTCAGCCAGAGCCTGGCGCTCGGCAATGCCCATCTGTGGGACGGCATCAAGGATCCATATCTCTACAAGCTGGTGGTTCAACTCGAGGACAGCGGCGGCGGCGTGCTCGACCGGGTGGTGCAGGACTACGGCATCCGGGAGATGAGATTCGATCCCGCCAAGGGCTTCTTCCTCAACGGCAAGTCCTTCCCGCTGCACGGCGTGAACCTCCACCAGGACTTCCAGGACAAGGCCTGGGCGATATCGAAGGAGCAGACGGACGAGTCACTGGCCCTGATCAAGGAGATCGGCGCCAACACAGTGCGCCTTGCTCACTACCCGCATGGGCAGTACACGCTGGAACAGGCTGACAAGCTGGGGTTCGTGGTCTGGGCCGAGTTGCCGTTCGTCAACTCTCCGGTCGTGCCTTGCCAAGCGGGCATCGCCATCGCGCCGACGTTTCTGGAAAACGGCAAGCAGCAATTGCAGGAGCTGATTCGTCAGCACTTCAACCACGCGTCCATCGGCGCCTGGTCCGTGGGCAACGAGACGACGCAGGGCTGCGGCCTGCCGGAAAACGCCGTGCCCGTGCTGAAGGAACTGCATGCGCTGGCCAAGGCCGAGGACCCGAGCCGGCCGACGACCCTGGCCAGCAACCGGGACGGGGACAAGATCGGCGGCATCACCGACATCTGGGCGCAGAACCAGTACGCCATGTGGTACCAGTTGTACCCCGCGTCGGCACTGGCCACCCTGTTGGACGGCCTGCACACCAGCTTCCCATCCCAGCCCATGGGCATCAGCGAGTACGGCGCCGGCGCCGCCCTGAGCCACCAGAGCGACAACGTGAACGACGCCATCGGCGCCGTGCAGTTCTTCGACGTCACGGGCAAGAGGCGCACGATCTACCAGCCCGAGAGCTATGCCAGCCTGGTGCACGAGCAAAACTATGGGATGTTCCTGACGAAGGAATACCTTTGGGGCACCTACGTGTGGAACATGTTCGACTTCGGCTCGGGCATCCGCCACGAGGGCGACATCGGCGGAACCAATACCAAGGGATTGGTGAGCTTCGATCGCAAGACGAGAAAGGACGCCTTCTACTTCTACAAAGCGCACTGGAGCTCCGAACCGGTCACCCACATCACGGAGAAGCGCTACGTCGACCGCAACCTGCCAACGGCAAACGCCAAGGTCTACAGCAACGCCAATTCGGTGGCGCTGAGCGTCAACGGCCGCACCATCAAGACCCTGATGGCTGCCGACTGCCCGAACAAAACCTGCAACTTCGGCGAGGTGCCGCTGGCGGTGGGAGACAACACGGTGGTGGCGACCGGGTCCGTGGGAGGCCAGCTCGTCAGCGACAGCGTCGTCTGGAAGCTCGACGACGACCATGCGGCGAACCTCTATATCGCGGCGGGTCAGGTCGCCACCGGCTTCTATTCGGAGGCCAACGGAGCGCTGGGCATGCAAAAGCGGTTTGCGTCCGACAAGTACTACAGCGGCGGCGTCCGCAAGTATCTGCCCTACGGCACCGGCCTGGGCCAGCTTGCCGGCCCGCTGGCCAACGTCGGCACCGACGCCGTGCCGGCCGAAGGCCGCGTGTGGGACTACTACCGCGAGGAAGTCAGCGGTGGCTTCAGCTACGACTTCGACCTGGTGTCGGGCGCGACCTACCGGGTCAAGCTGGGATTCATGGAGTCCAGCGTGAACGCCGGGGAACGGCTCTTCGACGTCCTGGCCACGACGGGCGGCACCACGGCCACCCCGATCCAAAACCTGGACGTCGCCGCGACTGCCGGCGGGAAGGGGGCTGCCCTCGTGCGCGAGTTCCCCGTGACCATCGATTCGGACGGCAAGCTGAAGCTCACTTTCGTCGGGCGTACCGGCAAGGCGATGGTGTCCAACATCATGGTCCTTCGGCAGTAGGTTCGATACGCCGGGGCGTCGAACACTGCGGATGCATGACCCAGTCTCATCTGCTGAGGAGATTGAGGGCGCTCGGAAGCGGTGCGCCTTGATCGTCCTGCGGGATTTGAGACGCCAGGAAGTCGATGAAGGTGCGAACCTTGGCAGAGAGATACTTGCGGCTTGGATAGACGGCATGCAGCGTGTTGCCGAACCGCAGTATGTCGGGCAAGACCAGTTCCAGGCGCCCCGCTTCGAGATCAGCCTCAACCATCCACACCGGCAGGAAGACAAGGCCCATGCCCTGAAGCGCCGCCAAATGCAGGATTGTTTCGTTCTCGCTCAGCATCACCGTGCGCAACGAGATTCTCTGTTGACCATTCGGACCATCCAGCCCCAAGTTCTCACCGAAGGCGACCCCGCTGTAGCGAAGCAGCGCATGACCATTGAGTTCAGCGAAGTCTTTGGGACGCCCGATACGCGTGAGGTAGTCGGGCGAGCCGAGCAGACGGAACTCCACTTTCATCAGCGGACGCGCGACGAGGCCTGAATCGAGGCGATCGCGCGTCGTGGCGCGCAAGGCCAGGTCAAAGCCCTCTTCCACCAAGTTCACGATGCGGCCACTGAGGTCCATGTCGGAAGCACAGCCGGCCAGAGGGCGCTCGCGCCCCGGCGTGCGCTCGCCGGTGTATCGCCCGTCAACGATGACAAGCCCCTGAATCGATTTGGCGCGCGCAGTGCGGCCTCGAGCGCCACCATCGCTCCCATCGACTCGGCGGCGAGCACGCACGGTCTGCCATCAGCATTTCTGCGCCCCCTTGTTCGACCCTTACTTGGAAGCATTCGCTCGGCAATGGGATAGCAGATGGGGTGGCCAAGTACAGTGCCTATAGTTCCCTCTGCACCGTGACCAATGAGTTCATGACTGGGCCGCCCATCGAGCACCGATTGTCCACTTCGACGCCGTGAATGCGTTCAGTGACATAGGGACGTCAACGCCGGAGCCGCGGGGCGTCCATGGATCCATCCAAGGAAGCGGGTAATGCGCAAGTTCATCCTCACGTTGCTGGGCATCATCGCCGTGCTCGCGTTCTCGCTGTACGCCACCATCGGCGAGACCGGGCCCATCGGCTGGATCAACGCCGCGCAGGCGAGAAGCGACGGCACTTACTCGCGTGCGATCAGCGCCTTCGTGCTGCTGATCGGTGTCTGCCTCATCGTGCTGGGTGGCATCTATGTCATTGAGTTCTTCCAGAAGGTCCGGCGTGCCGTCCTCGGACCCGTGGCCGCCCGACCCGCGTCAGTTGCTGCGCCCGCGGCAACGCCGGTACCGACCGATTCCGCCGCCATGGTCGCCCCGACGAAGGAGCCGACGTCGGCTCCTTCAGGCTGGCGCATGGGCCTCGTAGTGTGGGCCGTCTTCCATTCGCTGGTCTGGGGCTGCCTGTTCGCCTGGTACGGCTGGGACTGGCACCTGCGCCGGGCCGATGTCGTCAGCACCTACGTGCCGATGCAGCTCAGCCGCGGCGTAAAGCCGATACCCCCCGACGGCGGCAGCCACCTCGCGTTGCTGGGCGGGACACCGCTGTGGGATCACGCGGTGACGCGCCGCTCCTCCAAGAGCAGCAACGTGGCCAACGCCATCTACGTGCCTTTGGCCACGGCCGATTGGCGCATGGGCGATCCGGTGTACTTTGTCGCGCAGTTCGACAACGAGCAGCAGCTCTACGACCTGCAGCTGGCCGCCGGCGGCGTGGGCAGGCCCGTGCTTGTGCGAGTCGATGGTGCCGTCGCCGGCGCCGCACGACCCGTGTTCGAGCGCAACGGCGTGCCCGTGGGCGACAGCGCGGTGGCGGTAACGGCGGTCATGTCGCGCGCAGGCAGGCCGACGCAAGCCGACCCGCCGTTCGCCTGGATGAGCCTTCTGACCATCGGAATCATCATCACCGGCCTCTTCACGCTGCTCCCGCTCGCGGGCGTGCTCGGCCTGAAGCGCGAGAAGTGGGTCGCGCGCCGCCGCGCGGCGCGGGAGGCGGCGTGAGGAGAGGACGTCCGGCTGTTCGACGGCCGTGTGGAGATCGACGATGCCTACCTGGGCGGAAAGCGCTCTGGCGGCAAGGTCGGGCGTGGGGCTCTTGGAGCTGGCGCGACAGCCTGACCTCTGCCGACGGCTCCGTGCTGATCCTGGCCAGCGAGTTCGCCTTTTTCGCCTGGGACTGGCACAACCGCCTGAAGGACGCCGTCAGCGACTACACCGCGTTGCCCCTCCGCCGTGGTGCCACTGTGGCGCGCTGGGACGATGGAAGCCATCTGTCGCGGCAGGGGCGCTTGCCATGGGACCACTGCGTGTCACAGAAGAAGAAGGTCAGCGTCTCCGAGACAGTGCCGACGTTCGACTGGGAAGATGCGAACCTGGACAACTCGGTCCATGGAGCGAGGGCATGACCGAGATAACCCTGAGCGGCCACACCCGCGTCGGTTTCAGCTCCCGGCGGGGTGGCAAGGCGGGCATCACAGTTTCGAAGGAAAAGCTCGTCGTTCGTTGCCTGGGAACGTACGAGTTCCGACCGGATCAGGTGGTCGCTTTTGCACCCGACGGGCCGGCCTGGATGAGCCGGGGCTTTCACATCCGGCACAACCGGGCGGACACGCCCGGTCGCGTTCACTTCTCGTGCAGCGGCGGCCGAGACGAGATCGTCGCGGCGCTGACCCAGGTCGGCTTCGTGGCCTGCGGCCAACCGTTCACCGGCATGCGCCGCCCCGGCCCTATGCAACTGGTGTTCATCGCCATGGCCATCGCGTCCGCGGTGATGTTGTTGCGCGGACACCTGAGCTGATCCGCACGCCAGGAGGCGAGGCTAAGCTCCGACTTGGGTTGTCCGACTTGAAGCTGTCTGATGAAGTAAGGAAACCGTGGGCCAGAATGTCGCATTCAGGCAAGGCGTCGAGCTCGTCCTCACAAACTGCGGTCTGACAGCGCGGGCCGCAAGGCGTTGCGTGAGCGTCTGAAGGCCGCTGTTTCGAAGTGCGCCTGACACCAGTGCTACCTTTGGCGGCAGCGTCCGCGGGTGTGACGCTCCCGCTTCAACAAATGCGAAGAGCCGGGCGCATCGATTGGGTCGAACACCTTCTAGGTTATTACTTCGTGAGCGGAACGACGGGCAGGATGGCCCCTTCGCCAATGCCGAAGAGGAGCGACGGGCGGAAAGCCGACACCGCGATCAGACGCAGCGAGAAGGGTGCGGGCGAAGGGGAAGGCGCGCTCGGCTCCGTCATGGGTTTCGATTGTGGGCGAGGCGATTCGGGCGTGCGGCGCCGACTCGTGCGTGGCCGCGCCAGTCCGGCGCGGCGCACATGAGACGCCCACCGGCGGGCCGTCAGCCGCTGGTGGAAGGGCGCGCGGAGGAGCTGACCCCGGCGCGGCGCTCCGCCTCGGCGAGCGCGGAACGCACCGCGACCATCGCCGGGCTGTGGACGGGACCGTAGACCTTGACATGGAGGGCGAGCGACTTTCGCAGCATCGTCACCGCCTCGGCGGCGCGGCCTTCCTGAAGCAGCGCCTGCCCGAGCACGGCGGTCAGGCGCGCCTCGCGCTCCTCGAAGAGGTCGCGGTCGGCTTGCACATCGACGATGGCCAGCGCCGCCGTCGCCGCGGCGCGCGCCTCGTCGCGGTGGCCGGCCGCCAGCAGCAACGCGGCTTCCTCGGTGCGTCGGGCGAGTTGGGTCACGGGGGGTGCGTCCGCGTCGTCCTTCGGCGGGTGACCCCGAAAGTCCTGCAGGGCCTCGTCGCCCTTGCCCACGGCGACAAGGTAGCGCCGCCGGATGACCCCGGCCGTCTCGCGAAAGTCCCCACCGGCCTCGTTCACCATGGCGAACGCTCGATCGATCTGTGCGCCGGCGTCGCCCAGTCGTCCCAGCGCGGTCAGTGCATTCACCCGCTCCATGACGAATCGCCCGCGCTCCCCGTCGGTGGCGACCGGCGGCACGAGTGCCAGCGCCTTGTCGATGAACGCCAGACCCTGGGTGGCGTCACCGCACCTGGTGAGTGCCCGGCTGTAGATGAGCAGCGCGTACGCAGGCCCGAGGTAGTCGTTCGTGTCATTGACGCCCGCAAGCGCCCAGTCGGCTTCGATGCGGGCCGGACCGAGCGCGTCGCGACAGTGCCCGGTCTTTGACAATTCGCTGTTCAGGAAGTAGCGCGCGTTGTGCACCAGCGTCGCGTCGCCCACACGCTCAGCCAGGGCGACCGCGCGCGCGAGCGAGGCGCGGGCGGCCTCGGGATGCCCCAGGGCGCCCTCGGCCTGTCCCAGGTAGGGAAGCAGCACGGCCTGGACGCCGGAAGCGTCCAGGCGCTCGGCCCGCGCCAACCCCTCGGCCAAGGCCTGCCGCGATTCTTCGTACCGCCGCATGCCCAGAGCGGTCATGCCCACGGCCCGCAGCGCTTCGATCGCGCCTTCGGAAGGCCCTTGTGTCTGCGCAATCGCGCCGGCACGGCGTGCATGAGCGTAGGAGCGCGGAAGGTCGGTGTAGAACAGCAGGTTCGCAAGACCCGTTTCGATGTCCATGCGGATGGCATCGTTGTCGACCGGGCGGCGGCCGGCCGCCGCATCCGCCGCCTGCAGCACCGCCAGGGCCTCGTCCATCTGCCCGACGATGCTCAACGTCTGGCCAAGCGACGTGGCCGCCGTCAGGGCTTCGTTGCTGCCCGCGCCGCTGCGGCGCGTGGCGAGGTCGGACGCACGGCGGAACATCACGATCGCCGCCTCGTTGTCGGCGACATGGGTGTACATGTCGCCCAGCAGCCGGTACATCCGGAGCTGCGCCTGGGGCTGCGAAGCGAGCTCCTTGTCGACGCGCTCCGCACCGTGGTCCAGCAGTTCGCGCGCGGTGGTGGCGCGGCCCTTCTTCGGGTCCGCCTGGTAGTACGAGTTGGCGTTGAACACCGACTCGATGAACCCCTGCACCGCCTTGGCCGTCGCCGCTTCCGCCTGGGCGCGGGTGGACTCGGCGCGGGCGTGCGCGGCCTCGGCGCTCGCACGCTCGGCGGCGAGCCGCGCCTCCTGCGCCTGCCAGAGTGCCAGGCCGGAGCCGACGAGGAGCGCCACCGCGGCCACCGCCCCGGCCGCGACCTGCAGCCGGTGGCGCCGCACGAACTTGCCCGTGCGGTAGGCGAGGCCGTCGGGCCGCGCCTCGACCGGCGCGCCGTCGAGGTGGCGCTGCAGGTCGTGGGCGAAGGCGTCCATCGTCGCGTAGCGCTCGAACGCGGCCTTCTTCAGCGCCTTGTTGAGGATGGAGTCGAGATCGCCACGAAGCTGGCGTGCCACGCGCTGATCTGATGCGCTGTCGCTGGCCAGCGGCGACTCGACGCTGGCGATTGCCTCTTCAAGTTCGGCAGCAGTGGCGCGCGTCAAGCGATAGGGTCGCGCGCCCGCCAACAACTCATAGGCGACCACGCCCATGCTGTACACATCACTTGCCGTGCCCAGCGGCTCACCGCGGATCTGCTCGGGGCTCGCATAGTCCAGCGTCAGCGCGCGGCCCGAGAGCTCGGTCAACGCGGTTCGCAGCGTGCTGTCGCCCTCGAGCAGCTTGGCGATGCCGAAGTCGAGCAGTTTCACCTTCGCCTCGCCGGTCACCAGGATGTTGCTCGGCTTCAGATCGCGGTGGACGACGAGGCGCGAATGCGCGTGGCTGACCGCGGCCATTACCTGCAGCAGCAGCGCGACCCGCTCGCGCACCGGCAGTGCGTGGGTGCGGCAGTAAGCATCGATCGGTTTGCCGTCGACGTACTCCATCGCCAGGAAGGGCCGGCCATGCGCATCGATGCCGGCGTCATACAGCCGGGCGATGTGCTCGTGCTCGAGCGTCGCCAGAATCTCCCGTTCACGCGCCAGCCGCTCGGCGAAGCTGTCGCCCCAGACGATGCGCGGCAGCTTCAGCGCGACACGCCGGTTCATCAGCCCGTCCGCCCGTTCGGCAAGCCACACCGTGCCCATGCCGCCTTGGCCGATCTCCGCGATCAGTTGGTAGGCGCCGACGCTGCTGCCCGCGGCCAGGCGGCCGAGCGACGGGGCTGTGTCTGCCGTGTCCAGCCTTGGTAGCGCGTTCAGGAAGTCATCGGTCTCGACCTGGGCCTGGTGCGCGAGCAAGGCGCGCAAGGCCTCGCGGTGCAACGCTCGCTCGCCGACGAGGCCTTCGAGCCACGACGCGTGCTCGGGCGCCGGCAGGCTCAGCGCCTCGTCGAGCAGCGCGCTGATCGCGGGCCAACTCGCTTCGAACTGCGACAGCGGGGTCATTGCGTCATCCGGGCGGCGTATGCGCCGTCAGTTTCGAAGCGCGTGGGCCAGCAACAGCCGAGCCTTGTCCCAGTCGCGGCGCACGGTGCGCGTCGACAGGTCCAGGGCCTCGGCGATCTCGGCGTCTTCCATGCCACCGAAGTAGCGCATTTCCACCACTCGCCCGAGCCGTTCGTCGATGCGGGCGAGGTCCTCGAGCGCGGCGTGCACGTCGAGGATCTCGTCGGACGCGGCCGGCAGTGTGCCGAT
>Ga0105238_10003363_pt1 | contig 15956 bp, 29 predicted proteins | sample KBSC34metaG_FD_81526 | JGI IMG/M metagenome (GOLD analysis project Ga0105238, IMG submission 81526) | Corn rhizosphere microbial communities from Kellogg Biological Station, Michigan, USA - KBS C3-4 metaG | ecosystem: Host-associated > Plants > Roots > Rhizosphere > Soil | place: Michigan, USA... | reverse complement strand
TTGAATTCATCGAAGGATGTAATCGCGCTGATCTTGTACTTGTATCTTCTAAATTTACGAAAGAAGTATTGGAGCGTTCTACATTTGAAAAGATCAATAATCAGACAAAGCAACGCGAAGCCATCATCAAATTAGAGAAGAAGATCGATGTATTGTTTGAAGGAGTGGATACGAGTGTCTACAAAAATGTCATCCCTCCTTTTGATGTTCACGTTGAACTGGATCATATTGAAGAAGACTTCTGTTTTCTTCTTACAGGAATGTTCATCGGATCAGAACTTTATCATGATCGTAAGAACATAGCTACTACCATTAAGATCTTCCTGGAAACTTTCAAGAATAAAAAGAAAGCTCCAGCTCTCATCTTGAAAACTACCGGAGGGTCTCCTTCTATCATAGACCGGGAACAACTCCTGGATCGTATAGATATCATCCGGAAGTCCGTCAAGGCTCAAACGTTACCCAATATATACATAGTATATGGTGAATTGACCGATGCGGAGATGAATGCCATGTACAATCATCCCAAAGTAAAAGCATTCGTTCTCCTGGGTAATGAAGGCTTCGGAAGACCCTATCTGGAATTCTCTATATCTAAAAAACCTATAATATGTTCCAACTATTCCGGCCATACAGACTTCCTCAATCCGGAATGGACATACTATGTTGGCGGGGAACTACGTCAAATACACCCCTCAGTGGTTGTTAAATCGATTATCCCACCAGAAGGTGCCTGGTACTACCCTGACATAAATGAGGCCGCTAATGCCCTTAAAAACGTCTACGAGCACTATGTATCATATTTAGAAGGAGCCAAGCGTCAGGCGTACCGATCTAAGACGGAATTTTCCCTGGATAAGATGACAGAGAAACTCGGTTTAATATTAAACGAACATCTCCCTAAGATGTCGATTCCTATCACCCTGAAGCTTCCTCCTTTAAAACCAAGACCTCAAAAAGTTGAAACCAATGAAACTAACTAATATCGTAAAGAAAATTCTCCTGGAAAAGAAAGGAGATACATATGATTCCGGATGTGTCATGCTTTATTTCAATTTTCCTCAATTAAAGGAAATACATGAAAAGATCGATAAAGAAGATCTTTATACCGAAGACGGACCTAGGACATTTGGTCTGGAAGATGAACCTCATATAACTTTATTGTATGGTATCAAACCAAGAATTCCGCTGGATGATATCGTAGAAGTTATAGATGAATTTACCTATACTCCATGCAAGATTCATAATGCTTCTTTATTTGAACATGAAAAATACGATGTTTTAAAGTTTGATGTATCTGGGAAGAATATCCATGAGACTAACGAAGCTTTAACTGAAGCAGTTCCATATGAGAATGATCATCCGGATTATCACCCACATCTTACGATAGGCTATATCAAGTCTGGTAAGGGTAAGAAGTATACAAAGTTATTCGAAGGCCAGGAATTCGAACTCATACCTCGTTATGCGATCTATAGCCAGGTGGGAGATAAGAAAGATAAGATCGCAATTAAAGTTAAAAACAAATAGTCTTATGTTACAGTTTAAAAAAGATAAGAGGACAGGTATCTTTGCAATCATCTTTAAGTTGCCCAAATTTAATCTACGTCAATTTATCTTTAAATATTTCATGGGAAATAAATTTTCTCATATTACAAATAAAAAATGGAGGAATATTCTTAATCAGACCGTGAAAGATATGAAACAAGATCCAATTGTACCTTTTCAAAAAACACCTTTTGAAAACTGAGACACCACCGCTGTAAAATAAATTTGGTAGATTCCGAATTTTATCTTAGTTTTGTATATATAAATTCAAATATCCAATGACCGAATCACAATTTATAATCTGGCTTAAAGGATTTTTATCTAATAAAAATAAATTAGATTATCAGGATTATTTAATTCTTGTTAGAACATTACAATCTCTCAAATCAGCAACAAACGAATCTTATCCTTCATCCGGAAAACAAATTCTTCATGATTAAGGATGATTTTGATGTCTGTCGCCATTGCGGATCAGACGCATGTTACTTATATCAAACAGATGAAAGTGTCACCTGGAGATGCATGGACTGTGGTTTCTATACCAACACGTTCATGTTGAAGAATAGTGAGCTGGTAAAATACCTGAATGATACTTCTCCTGATCTTTTCAAAGATATATCTTATGAAGACGAGGAAGGATTCATTTGGTGGCCTATGGTGATCAATAAACCAACGATAGGTATGATCTCTCCTATAGGATCCAGTAAAGATAACTGGTCTTGGGGATTCATCCCGGAGGTTCTTATTCCTACGGACGAGATACATAAGTATCCTGTTAAAGGAAAACCTGGTGAATTCCATACTCATAGGACGGATATGAAGTCTACTCAGTACTTCGGAAAGACGGATTTTATCTTGGCATTACAAGCCGCTAATCTTTTACATGAATTTACTTTATGACAGATACGATTTTTCAAGCTTTCCAACCCAATACGGAAAATAGATTTATAGTTGAGTTTCCAGATGCAATATCAATTCCGCGTTATCTATGTTATAAAACAAGTCCGATAAGACGGGTCAATAATATATGGGAACCAGTTATATTCTATTTTTGGGACTCCATATGTCCGTCCACTCGTCAATGTTTCGAAGATATCGTTAGATTGAATCCATCTGGATTTGATATTCATATTGATCAACTAGGACCTGTTGGAGATAAAGTATCAGAACAAATTTTACATTCATGTATGATTACTGTTTTAGACTTTGGTAAAAATGATTACTTTTCTGAAGTGAATAGATCTTTGATGATGACTGTTCAACCCTCTTATTGTGAAATAAAATATTAATCATGGTGGGAATATCTTATCTAATCACAACTCATAACGAAGGCAAAGCATATTTGATTCCTCTTTTCAAGAGAATTCTGATGAATGATGTTGAAGGAGAAGACGAGATAGTTGTCCTAGATGATTATTCTGACGATCCAGATACCATTCAGGTATTAGAGCTTACTAAAAAGAATCGTCCGGATGTGAAGATCATTCAACATCATATTGATGGAGATTTTTCAAAGCATAAGAACTTTGGTAAAGAACATTGCACAAAACATTTTATATTTCAGATAGACGGCGATGAACTGCCCCACGAGAATCTGATATATGCATTAAAAGAAACTATCCTATTCAATCATACGGTTGATCTTTTCAGAGTGCCAAGGATTAATATCGTACCTAACATAACACCTCACCATATTGCTAAATGGGGATGGCGTGTGAATGATAAAGGTCATATTAATTTCCCTGACTATCAAGATCGTGTATTCAGAAATGTTCCTGATATACATTGGCAGAATAAAGTTCATGAGAAGATCGTAGGTCATAATACTCATGCGGAGCTTCCAGATGTGGAAGATTACTGTCTACTCCATGTGAAGGAACTATCCAGACAAGAACAACAAAATGCTTTTTATTCGACGTTATGATGACGCTAGTATGGTTGATATTTGATATATATCTATTAATTAAACTTCCTATTGTAGTTAAAAGATATTATGGAGATTATAAGACTTTGCGAAAATCTTCCGAAGAAGGAGATCAAATTGCACAGTTTATATATTTTATTCATGCTCTGATATTAAGCATATTTGTCTATGATTTCTTTAATTATATAAAACAATATCATTGAAAATCGCTTTTTTGTATGCATATAAAGAGAATGAAGTGTGGTCAACACCACTTTCTCTTGCTATAGAATTTCAGAATCGAGGATGGGAAGTGGATATATTTTCAATTATAAGTTCCACAGGAAATTATAATGAAGCTGGAATTAAGATGATGTTGGATCAAATTAATCATGGACATTATGATCCAGATATAATATTCTACCTGGATTGGGGTAGATTCGATTCACCGTTATTAGATAAATCATTATATCCTGAAGCATTCTGGATACAAGAATCAGGAGACGATCCACAAAATTATGAAAGAAATTTCCCAAAATCAGAACGTTTCCATCTTACATGTTCACCCGACTATAGCTCGACTGAACGATATAAGAAGACAGGTAGAAATTGCATCTGGCTCACGCATTTCGCTGACACAACAATCCATTATCCCAGGTTTTCCCCCGTTAACTACGATGTGGTTTGTACACGAGGGTACGGAACGTCAGGTATCTTGGATAGATTATCCCACGATCTTGGAAAGCGATTTAAAAACAAAAACGGTTATGAAGGCGTCAGACACTCGGAAGCTTTACAAGAAGGTAAGATCATTGTGCAACATGCACGACATGGAGAAATAACCAGAAGGATATTTGAAGGAATGGCTTGTGGACGAATGGTCTTAACAGATCGATTGGATCCATCTACACATTTGCAGGACTTATTTAAAGACCAGGTGGAGATAGTCTTCTACGATGATTACCAGGATTGCAGGAATAAACTGGATTATTACTTAGAACATCCACAGGAACGAGAGCAGATTGCTTTGGCAGGTAAAGAAAACGTCCTAAAGAATCATACACAATATCAACGAGTAAATACGATCTTAGATCATTTCAGAAAATGGAAATCAAATACGTAGACTTAGAATTACGAAAGGAAGATATCATGAATCGCTTCCGCGATGTATGTAAACCTGGATTTTATACAGCAGAAGAACTAGATGATATTGGTACTAAAGGAGCTGGATTTATAGCTGATTGGATAGATACAGATATATTAATTCAATTATTGCATATGAGTAATTCTTACCCAAAAAATTTAAACGTAGTGAAAAGATTAAAAAGATTTGTAAATAAAAATAATTGCTGGAAGTATGGAAGAAAGAAACGAACAAGAAATAAAAAAATTATATAGAGTAGAAGGATCTCATATTGGTGAAAATAATATTAATTTTCTTGAATATGATATATTGAAAGAAACACCAATGGGTTATTGGATCAATAAATGGTCTGGATCATATTGGAGAGAAATAACAAAAGAAGATATGAAATGGGTAAGCAAAGACGGTAAAAAGAGATTTGCATATCCGACGAAAGAAGAAGCAATACAAAGTTTCATATTTAGGAAAAAGAGACAGATAAAGATTCTTAGTTATCAACTTAGCAAAGCTAAGAATCATTTACATATAGCAGAAAAAGAAATTAAAAATGTTGAATCTATCGATAGGAATCCTATCCTGGCATAGCACCGATGTTCTCATAAACACGCTTACATCTTATTACGACAATGGTCTATTGGATGATGTGTCGGATGATATAGTGATATTTTTTCAAGAGTTCACTCCAGAAGATAAAGAGATAGCCGATTATTTCAATTTAAAATACATTGCTTCAAAAGAGAACGTCGGCATTGGTCAAGCATTCTTAAAGCTTGCCACGAATGCCAAGCATGACAATATCCTTCTTCTGGAACATGACTGGCAGTTAGTAACCGAAGGAGCTATTGTTGATTCGAGATTGGAATCCGGATTGAAGCTTTTGGACTGCGGCTACGACTGCATACGCTACAGGCATCGTAACATGCCAGGTTATCCTCATTTCTCAGAAAGAAACTATTCGTCTCCGGAGAAAGCTTTAGCCTATCATGATCCTGAAATAGATTTATCTTATCCACATCTACTGGATAGTATTCATTGGATACAACATCCAGATAAAACTTTCGCACCCAAAATAGGTATTCAGATAATATTAGATGAAACTTACTACGTTACAACATCACGATATGCGAATTATACTAATAATCCTTGTCTATATAATAAAGACTTCTTCATTAAAACGATTAAACCTTTCATCGGGAAGGGTATAGAACTTGAAGGAAAGATCTCTTATTGGTGGGCCAGGCAGAACTTTAATGTTGCTCATGGCGAAGGGCTTTTTTTCCATAACGACTTTATAAAACATCCAAAATAAATAAATGTCTAAATCAATTTGTATAGTCACAGGTGCAAGTGGTTTGATCGGAAGTGAATGCATGAGATACTTCGCAGATAAATTTGATATTATATCAGGTATTGATAATGACGGAAGAAAAGAATTCTTTGGTAAGGATGCTTCTACCATTAATACATTTATTGATCTGGAAGATACTATTACTAATAGTGATATGTCCTCTATAGACATTTCTAACAGAGATGATGTAGATGGTCATTTTAAATGGTTTTCTGAAGACGGTGATATACAACTTATCATCCACACTGCAGCACAACCATCACACGACTGGGCTACCTATAATCCACATCGGGATTTCGAAGTGAATGCACTTGGTACATTGAATCTCTTAGAAGCATATCGGAAGTATTGTCCGAAAGCAACGTTCATCTTTACGAGTACGAATAAGGTATATGGTGATAGACCGAATTTGATACCATTGGAAGAATTAGGATCTAGATATGAATATGATTCAGAATGGATACCAGGCGAACCAAATTATGTTAATGGTATAGATGAAAAAATGTCCATAGATCAATCTACTCACTCTCTATTCGGATGTTCTAAAGCTGCAGCTGATCTTTACGTGCAAGAGTATGGCAGGTACTTTAATTTGAATACCGGAGTATTTCGCGGCGGTTGCTTGACTGGCCCAGGGCATCAGGGAGCAGAGCAACATGGATTTCTTTCTTATCTTGTTAAATGTATTAAATATGACAAGCCCTACACAATCTATGGCTATAATGGCCTACAAGTCCGAGATATTATACATTCTTATGACGTGGCAACTATTTTTGATCATTTCAGAAAAGCACCCCGTCCTGGAGAAGTATATAACATCGGAGGCGGTAGATTCTCTAACTGCTCGGTTAAAGAAGCTATAGTTATTATTGAGAAAAAATTAAAAAAGAAAGCAATAGTATCCTATTCAGATGAAGCCAGAAAAGGAGATCATATTTGGTATGTGACGGATATGACTAAGTTTAAGTCTCATTATCCTACATGGAACTACAAGTATACACTGGATGAGATCATTGATCAAATAATTAAATCCGTATAATATGGGAAGTAAAAAAACACTGGAGACGTTTAATATCTCCGGAATTATTAGAGCACAAGTTACTGTGCAGATAGAAGCTAACAATTTTCAAGAAGCAATTGAAAAAGCTAAAGAATTAGATGTGAAAGATTTTGTAGAAATACTTGGTGATTATGATGATGGTGAACTAATTGGAATTAGTTATATAGGGGCTGATGATTATAGCAAAGGTTTCAAATTAAAATAATTTATTTTTTATGCCTAAGTTATATACAAAAGGTATGTATAAAAGAAAGAAAAGAGAACGCAAAAGAACCTCTCAAAAATTAAAATATAAATCAAATGCAAGAACTTCTCGACAGAATTAAAGAAAGAAATTTTGGTAAGACGATTGAGCTTAGAGAGTATTCAGGTAAGGATCCTGCAGATTATAGACTCTTACATGCTGGTGTTGGAGTAGGTAGTTTATTTGTGAATGGTCAGGATCTGGGTGTCACTCTTTATGGATTTAATGAAGGACGATATCCTGAAAGAGATGAAGATGGTATCCTAGATGATACCAAAGAATTGGATAATATTATTACTAAAATGATCCGTTTAAAATATGCCTAGTCTATTAGCAGCACTGAAAAAGAAATATCCGAAGAAGAAAGTAACTAAGAAAAAAGAAAAGAAAAAGGATTTGAAATTTATTGAATGTGAAGATGGTACAAAAGCAGATCCCAATTATATATACTTTAGTTATATAATAGATGGAGAATATGTATTTACGATACCAGGAGGAGATATGCTTCCTAAAGAAACAATCGAAGCATTACTTGAACTCGATTTAGATAAAGAACCATGATAGTTAAAGCCCGTTTTTGTCAGTCCCTTATAGAGAACGAACTGAAGCCATTGTCCAAGCTTCCATTTACATTACATGTTGAAACACGTCCTTCTAAAGAAGATCTTTCTTTAAATCCTATTAATATCTATGTCACATGGGAACCTGAAGAATATTTTCAAGGTGCTTCTTATGCAAGAAATAATGCACATCTGTTCGATTACATTCTCACCTGGAATCGTGAATTGATAAGAGATCTTCCTAATGCAGTATTCACTCCATTTGGTACGAGTGCTTTCCACGATAAAATTGGTGAAGGTTACAATCTTGGAGCATATAATAAAAAGGAAAACAAAGTAACATTCATTCGAGGATCAAAACATGCTCCTGTAGAAGGTCATCATCTACGACATGAATTGTATTATCGCAGACATGAAATTACTAATATCAAAACAGAATTTTATGACAAAACCACTCCAGAGTACGCCAGTACCCCAGAAGAAGATGTCGCGTGGTTCAATCAGCGGACATCCATTTTCGAAACGCCCCTTTATCATATATGCATTGAAAACACTGCTCATGAAAATTATTTCACGGAAAAGATCATAGACTGTTTTCTATTCAGAACGATTCCGATTTATTGGGGATGTCCAAATATATCAAAGTTCTTTGATCCGGATGGTATAATTCAAGTTGATACGGTAGATCAACTCATATCAGTTTGTAATTGGGTTAATAGAGAACATTATGAAAGACATATAGTAGCTGTACATAAAAATCAATTGGAATGTCTTAAGTACTTGAATCTTGGTAGGACTATTCGGAATACTATACAATCTATATTCGAAAGTAAGTATCCTGGTTATTTAAAATTAATATGAACACCTTAAAACTTATAATATTTGATTACGATGGTGTCCTTCAGGATTGCAAGGATATGCATTATGAGACTCTCAATAAAGCTCTACTGGAATTTAACCCATCCGGAAAATATGTAATAGGAAGAGAAGAACATCTTTCTAAGTATGATGGTCTTAACACTAAAGCTAAATTGGAATTGATATGTCGTGAGAAAGGATTAGATCCGTTGCATCGAGACATTATTTTTAAATTAAAACAAAAATATACTAGAGAACTTATCAATGAAATGCAGGTAGATATTCGAATGAAATTAGTTCTTAGGAAACTTAAAGGAGAAGGATATATGATTGCAGTAGCATCCAATTCCATCAGAGATTCTCTGAAGATGATGTTGGTAAAGAGAGGATTGATCGAATATGTCGATTTCTATTACTCCAACGAGGATGTACAACATCCAAAACCAGCGACTGAGATCTATCTCAAATGCATGATAAAGGCCAATGTCTCTCCCAAAGAAACATTAATCCTGGAAGATTCACAACATGGTCGTAGGGCAGCATTGGCCTCTGGGGCATATCTAATGGGAGTTAAGAACACTAAAGACGTAACATACGATAATATAAAATCTATGATAGGTAGCATACAAACACATTTTGAAAAGGGAGAGAAATGGCAAGACAAACGTACCAATGTACTAATTCCCATGTCTGGAAACGGATCCAGATTTTCCAAGGCTGGTTATACTTTTCCTAAGCCATTGATAGAAGTTGGTAATGGAAATCCAATGATTAAAGTTGTAGTGGATAATCTTAATTTGGACTGTCATTTTATTTTTATATGTCAAAAAGAACATTATGAAAAATATAACCTTCGAACATTACTAAATTTAATAACTCCAGGTTGTGATATTATATTAGTAGATCATGTTACAGAAGGTGCAGCTTGTTCTAGTTTATTGGCAAAAGATCTTATTAACAATGACAATCCTCTTGTAATTGCTAACAGTGATCAATTTTTAGATGGATTTGATTCATTTGATTTCATGTATAGTTCTATAGATGATAATGTAGATGGTAATATAGTTGTATTTGATTCCGTTCATCCAAAATGGTCTTTTGCAGAACTCGATGAGAATGGGTGTGTTAAACGAGTAGCTGAGAAAATGCCAATAAGCTCTTTAGCGACAGCAGGTGTGTATTACTTTTCAAAAGGATCTGATTATGTAAAATATGCGGAACAAATGATATCTAAAAATATTCGCACCAATAATGAATTCTATATTTGTCCTGTATATAATGAATTTATTCAAGATGGTAAAAAAATAAAAACATATCACATAGATTCTATGTATGGATTGGGAACACCTGAAGATCTTCAATATTTCTTATCAAAAAATATAATTTAATATGTCATTAACAACTGATCCAAACCATCCTGATTTAAAACGATATACAGGCCCAGAGGAGCCAGCACCTCAACACAGTGTATATCTCGTTCTATCAGAAGAAGAACGTGCTAAAGGCTTCGTAAGACCTGTCAGACGCAGTTATACTCATGTCGGTAAACCAGGAACACAGAATCCATTACGTGATCTCACACAAGAAGAAAATAATCGTTATAATATTGAAAGATCTGATGGTTACGTTAAATATGAAGAGTACTCTGAAGAACGAAAGAAAGTAAGTTCAGTTGTTGGAAGATTTTGGACTCAAAAAGATTTAGATGCTGTTGGTAAAGGATGTAGAGTTTCTACTAAAATGGGTCTTGCATTATGTGAGACGTATGCTAGGGATCCATATTTTTATGGAGCCACGTATTGTTGTGGATGTAATAAACATCTTCCGGTGGATGAATTCATCTGGGATGAAGATGGAGAACGTGTTGGATCTTAAATTAATTTAAATGATACTGATAAGTCATCGAGGTAATATAAATGGACCGGATCCGGAACTGGAAAATAATCCAGATCAAATTCTTCACGCATTGAGTCGAGGATATGATGTGGAAGTAGACGTATGGTTGGATGATAATAAAGGATTGATGTTGGGTCATGATGCTCCAAGGTATTTTATTGACTATACTTTCTTGATGGATAGCAGACTCTGGTGTCATGCCAAGAATCATGCAGCACTTGAATGGATGATTTCACAATCAAAATACATTCACTCTTTCTGGCATCAGAATGATCGTTATACTTTAACATCAAGAGGATTTATCTGGTCTTTTCCAAGAGTACTAGAAGCCAAGAATTGTATAGCAGTTTATCCGGAGTTATATCCAGATGATTTTGATTTTAGTCAATGCGAAGGTATATGTTCTGATCATATTGCAGATTATAAGAAGTATAAATGAAAGTATCACTATTGTTTTTCGGACAACCAAGATTCCTAGATCGAGATGAAACATCTGGAAGTCATTATGAATATATCATCTGGAAATATTTCACAGATATATTTGTTCATGCATGGTGGTCTAGAGACCTAGATATGTATACTCCATCTCCGTGGTCTTCTGCGAAGAATATACCTTGTGATCGATATACGATAAAGAAGATAACAGATATCTACGAGCCGAAATACTCAGTATATGAATGTCCAATAACATTCAGTGATGATTTGTATATCAATAATGCTAAATCTCAATTCTATTCCATAAAACGTGTGGGAGAGATATTCCAAGATTATACCGATCCAAATGAATATGATTTCATTATTCTCAGTAGATTCGATAATATAATAACTTCATTTCCTGATCTGAATGAACTGGACAAAGGCGTATATAAAATGGAAGATCATCCAGGAGTGCCTGATCAACTCTTTATACTTTCACCGGAGTATCTTCCTTTCTTGAACGCTTATGATGCATTCGATGAAATATGGCCGACAGTGGACGGAATCGAAGCTACCAAGCAAGAATATTTCTTTAGAACGTTTCCAGGTGAAAATATAAAACCATCTAAGTTTACAATTAATTTAGCAAGATAATGAAGCTGGCACTTTGTTTATATGGACAGACAAGAGATTATGATAAGGCTCTTCCTTCATGGGAGAAGTTCATTCATAAATACCAACCAGATCTTTACTGGCATACCTGGGATAGCGTTCCTATACTAGGATTGTTTAATTATAATTTAAAAGAAGGAATAATTAAAAAATATATCAAAGAAGATTTCGATTGGATCACAACAGGTGTTACGGAATATAGTTCAACTGCCAGGAATGTATGTCCTCAAATAAGAAGTATGAATAGATCAATATCATTGATAAAATATGATAATGATTATGATTTTATTATACGATCTCGTTTTGATTTAGTTCTTCATGAACCGGAAGCTATTACATTTGAATATTTGGATCCATCAAAATATTATGTAGCCAATAATCATTGGAGAGATAATCCTGATATATTCGACGATAATATTATGATTGGCGGATCTGGAATGGGAAAAATCGGATACGAATGGAAATTATATGAATATATACAAAGAAATAAAGTTATACCTTCAGGAGAACAATTCATATCACATTTATTCAAAACAAAAGATGTGGTAAGAACCGATCTTCTTAACTTCACATTAGCAAGAAATATATGACAACTGAAAGAAGAGTTGATATAAAGGTAAATATCACACAATAAAATAAATAATGAAAATTGCGTTAGCTTTACATGGACAACCTAGATTTTTTGAAATTTGCTATCAACATTTCTTTTCTAATATTATAGAAAATTTTGATTGCGATATATATTTCCATACATGGTGGTCTCAAAAATTAATTAATACGATTTATCCATGTTCTAATCATGCAAAAAATACTTTAACCGATGAAGACCTTCAAATCACAAAGGATATTCCGGATAAACTTATTAAAATATATCAACCTGTAGATTTTTTATTCGAAGACTATTCTATATTTCAAAAGAATCCTACTTTATGGAATAATCCACAATATTATAGTCAATGGGCTGTTAAAGATCTTATCGTAGAATCTAAAATTAAATATGATCTCGTTATACGATCCAGATTCGATCTGATGTGTACACAAGATCTCACATTCGTATATGATGATTCATTATGGGTTGCATCATGTTGTCCTTATACTGACGGACGATTTCAGGATATGTTTAGCATATCCAATCAAAAAGTATTCGAGAAGATCTCAGATACCTATTTGAATCTATCTGAGTTCTCAAAGTATGGTGAAGGTCATGATAAAATGGAATGGGCTTTGTATCACCAGGCTCAGAAAGAGAATATCGCAGTTAAAAAATTCAAGGCCGATTATGAAAGTTTTGATGTATTACGTTCAGATACTGCTAAATATTTTTTATGATAGAATTAATAAAAGTTCTTATAGAGAAATGGGCTTGTATGCATGATTGGAAATGCATATCTAAAACCGAAGTATTTATTAATGATGATGATAAAATACCTGCATATAACAAATATTTATTTTGTTGTAAAAAATGTGGCAAATTTAAAAGAGTTAAATCGCATTGATGGAAAGTCGTCGTAAAAGAGGATACTGTGGAAGTGATTCTGCTTTTAGCGGTATTCATAAATTGGTTAAGAAACATCTTTATTGGAAGACTTTTAATGAATCTATCGATCTTACATTGAGAGTAATTAAGTTTTATCTTAAAACAAATGATATTCCTCATTACAAGAAAGGATATGATGCCAATGCCAGAATTGTTCAACAAAACTTTAAACACTTCAGAGAGTGGTTCTTTGAAATGATATCATGATTCATTTATGTATTCACGTCTTACCGACGGAAATTGATCATCTCGAACAACTTCTTATTCAACTAAAGAAAAATTCTCTTTCTCTTTATGATGATCATCAAATTAAAGTAGAAGTTTGTCTAAATCTTAATTTTGTAGATTTTAATAATTCTTATATTGTAAGGAGCTTCTTCGGAAATAAACTTTCTATATTAGAGAAATTAACTAAATCATGGTCTCCGGATTCTATTTTTTATATATCAGAAAATAAAGAAATACAAGGATGCAACGATCTTCGTAGACATATTATTCGTACTACAGATAGACCATATGTGATGTATCTGGATGCAGATAATATATTTGGAGATAAATTACTATTTTATATGTTCAATATAGTATGTAATGAATATGCATACAGGAAAGAAGATTCATATAGAATATTTACTCCACAAACAACTCGTCTCTGGGATTCAACGTGGGATTGTATAAGTAATGATATATTCCTAAATGATACTGCTTCACATAATGTTTATGAGAATAGAGATCCATACTATACAGTAAATCTTTTGGATAGAGAAAGGAATTTAAAACTTGTTAATGGATTCAAGTTCGCAGGATGGGGTACTACAATAGATACGAGACTTGCTCGTATGATCGATGTACCAGATTCATTGGGTTCCTACGGTCTCGATGATACTTTTATAATGATGGGATGTCAGATACTGAAGGATAAAGGATACGATGTTCGTCAATATGTTATAGAGAATGAAATTATTATCGAGAATAATAAGTTCCGAGATAATCCTTATTCAAATCTTCTGCATACAGTAGATAAGAAAAAAGAGTTCCTCGCACAAGCCGAATCCAATTTCCAACCAGAATTACAAAAATTATATGACCGCTATAGTAAAAAATCTATATAATCTCCCTCAGAATCCATTAACGAAAGATCTGATCATCGGAGCGATAATGAATTATTATCCGAAGGATGTTGCCTGTTGGATAAATTCTATTCGAGATGTAGGATTCACTGGAGATGTTATTGTTGTTGATTACGGATCTCATCCGGATACAATAGCATATCTAGAGAAATGGGGAGTGAAAGTGTATACTGCTCAATTGAATGGATTGCATATTGTAGTACAGCGATTCTATACGATGTTTACTATCCTTCATATGCTTAATGTATGTGATTACCGATGCGTATTTGCTACTGACGTTAAGGACGTGATCTTTCAAAAGAATCCTTCTTTGCGATTCAAAGACGGTAATAGACAAGCCGCGATACTTGCATCTAATGAAAATATCCAATATGAATACGAAGATTGGGGAAGAGATAATCTTAAAAAGACTTTTCCTCATCTATATGAATTCATGAAATGGCAGTACATTTATAATGCCGGGACGATTGCTGGAGAGTTTGAATTAGTCAGAGATTTATTTCTTCATATATTTCATCTCTCACTGATAGGTATCCAGGGAGATCCACAACCAGATCAAGCTGCCTATAATATTCTGATAAATACCAGACCGTTCATAAATAATGTATATTTTTGTGAAGATGGGGATGCTTGGGTCGCCAATCTTGGAACGACATGGGATCCTACTAAACGAGACAAATATGCTCCATATTGGTATGATCCAGCTCCTAAGATCGTAGACAGCAAGGTTCTTAATCAAAAGGATCAGGAATATGTCATTGTCCATCAGTATGACCGGGTTCCAGATTTGAAAGAAAAAATCATAAATAAATTTGGTAATCTAAGATAAAATATTTAACTTTGCATTAAGATGCTAGACTATAACAGAGAAGGACCTGCTTTCGTACCGGAAAGAACCGTAAAGGTAGAAGCATATACTACTTGTGCTGGATGTAAGTTCCATCAACATAATATGGTAAAATCTGGTATGCATCCTGTATATGTTGATAATTGTCATCATCCATTGGCAACAATGAAAGGTAATTTTCTTTTTGGTAATCTTCAACGAAATTTTGAACATCGATTAATAACACCAGTCTGGTGTCCATTTTTAAAACAAAATTCAATATAACTATGTGTGCTGTAAGTATGATCGGAGATCATTTTAAGGATAAGTGGAAAGATAATCCGTTAATAAATCCTAATCAATATCAAACGCCCAATCCTATCACTACTACAAATACTTGGAGTTTTGATCTTGTAACTAAATCAGAATTCGAAGCTTTGAGGAAAGAAGTACTTGAAATGAAAGAACTTCTTAAAAGAGCTGTGGAATACGATAAGAAAAATAATCAACCTCATTGTGAAATGGATGAGAAAGTAGCTCTTTTAAAGAAAGTAGCAGAGCTAGTCGGAGTAAGTTTGGATGACGTATTCAAGAAATAATTAAAGAAACAGCGGGGTTTTTGATGACTTCCACCAGTGTTGGATGCCTGCAGTAGGGCTTTGATAAATACCACAAACATAAAGTCATCGTATGCGAAGCCGGGGAACAAAGGCCCTGGCTTCCTTTTTTCAAGCATATTTATATCTGAGAATCCAATTCCTAATATATACATATATATCCCTATGACTGGTCTGGAGAGGTTCAAAAGAGATGTAA
>Ga0105238_10003354_pt1 | contig 15980 bp, 11 predicted proteins | sample KBSC34metaG_FD_81526 | JGI IMG/M metagenome (GOLD analysis project Ga0105238, IMG submission 81526) | Corn rhizosphere microbial communities from Kellogg Biological Station, Michigan, USA - KBS C3-4 metaG | ecosystem: Host-associated > Plants > Roots > Rhizosphere > Soil | place: Michigan, USA... | reverse complement strand
TCGGCGCAGCTCTTCTCCAGAATGTCGCGCGCGCGCGCCAGGTCGGAGGCCGGCAATGTGAACGTCAGGTTCGTGCGCCCGTTCTGGATGTGAGCCTGCACGATGACGTCGACGACGATCCCGGCCGCGGCCAGCGGACGCAGCACCTGGGCTTGCACGCCCGGCTTGTCGACCACACCTGACAGGGTCACCTTCGCCTCGTCTTTGGTGGCGGTGACACCGGACACCACAACTGCTTCCATGGCTTTCTCCTCGGGGACGACCCACGTGCCCTGGTTGTCGTTGAAGCTCGAGCGCACGTGGATGGGGACCTGGTATTTCATGCCGAACTCGACCGATCGGATCTGCAGCACCTTGGCGCCGAGCGAGGCGAGCTCGAGCATCTCCTCGTAGCTGATTCGCTCCACCTTGCGGGCGGTGCTGACCACGTTGGGATCGGCGGTGTAGACGCCGTCGACGTCCGTGTAGATCTCGCACACGTCGGCCTTGAGCGCCGCCGCCACGGCCACCGCCGAGGTGTCGGAGCCTCCGCGGCCCAAGGTGGTGATGTTCCCGTCCTTGTCGACGCCCTGGAAGCCGGCGACCACGGCGATCTTGCCGGCGGCGAGCGTCTTCCTGACCGCCGCCACGTCGATGTCCTGGATGCGCGCCCGAGCGAACGCGCTGTCGGTCAGGATGCGAACCTGGTGGCCCAGCAACGAGGTGGCCTGTCCGCCCTGCGCCTGGATGGCCAGCGCCAGCAACCCGACCGTCACCTGCTCCCCCGTCGAGGCCACCACGTCGAGCTCGCGCTCGTCGGGGATCGGCGAGATCTGCTGGGCCAGCCCGAGCAGGCGGTTGGTCTCGCCCGACATGGCCGAGACGACCACGACGACATCGTGTCCCTGGCGCTGCGTCGCGAGCGCCCGCCGAGCCACGTTCTTGATGCGGTCGATGTTTCCGACCGAGGTCCCGCCAAATTTTTGGACGATGAGCAAAGCGGCGGGAAATCTGTACCAGCGGCCGCTCGGCCGTCAAGCGCAAAGGCGGCCCATCAGGCGCCTGACACGACGAGTTTCGGGCGGGCTTTCCGACCCGCCAGCGTAGACTTCGGACATGCCCAATGCCCTCGAGGTGCACCTGACGGCGCCCAGCCGGGAGCAGGCCGCGGAGATCGCCCGCGCGCTGGTCGAGGAACGTCTCGCCGCTTGCGTGAACATCGTGGGCGGGATGCGGTCGGTGTACCGGTGGGAGGGCAAGATCCACGAGGACGAAGAGGTGCTGTGCCTGGTGAAGACCCGCCCCGAGCTGCTGGACGCCCTGACCGACAGGGTGCGAGCGCTGCACCCTTACGACGTCCCCGAGATCCTGGCCTTCGAGGTGGCCGACGGCAGCGCCGACTACCTGGCCTGGCTGCGCGAGTCGACGGGCCCCGCCCCCGCCGGCGCTCGCTCCCCGAGCGACTCCTCCGAGCCCGGGAAGTAGAGCCGCCCGAGAGCGCTCAGCCGGGACGACCCGCTCGAAGGGTCTGGATCGCCTCGCGCGCGGCCGCCGCCACCGACGACTCGGAGTCATCGTGGGCGGCTCGTTCGAGGGCCGGCACCACCTCGACGGGGACGGCTGACGCGCCCGTTGCCGCTTGCACGCTGACGGCGATCTTGGCCAGGGCGCGCGCCGCCTGGGCCCGCACCGGGACGTACTCGTCTGCCTTCAGCCGCTCGAGCAGCGCGCCCACCGCCCTGGGATCGCCGATGTCACCGAGGGCGTCCACCATCTCGCGCCGGTTCTGAACCTCGGGCAAGTGCTCGAGCAGCGCCGGTACCGCGCGCCGATCCCGCAGCTTTCCGAGCTGGAGGATGATCAGCCGGCACAGCAGCACGTCGTGCTGACAATCGCCGAGCGCGGCCGCCAGCGTGGGGACCCCGGTGTTGTCGTTCCGGGCCGCCAGCGCCAGCGCGCCGCGAACCCGCAGCCGCGTCGGGCGGCCCTCGTCGACCACCAGGCCGCGCACGCGCTCGACGGCCGCGCCGTCCCCGACCCGCACCGCGCCGACCGACGCCCAATCGGCCACGCTCGAATCGGGATCGCGCGCCGCCGCGGCCAGCTGCCCCGCCGTCTCCTGGCGCGGCGGCAGCGCCACCAGCAGCTCGGCCGCCTCACGACGCACCGGCAGCGCCTCGTCCGCCGACGTCATCAGGGCGGCGAGCGAGGGTCCCGCCAAGAGGTCTCCCAGCCGGCCGCGCTCGATGGCGCGCGGCACCCGCTCGCCGTTGGGGTTGGCCGCCCCCTTGGAGAGCACGGGCTCCAACCGAACGTGCCCGTCCAGCCAGTCGTCGAGGATCCCGCGCAGCGCCGCCACGCGCCCCGGCGCTTCGTCGGCCCGGTTCCGCCGTTCGCCCGGATCGGCCGCCAGATCGTAGTAGGCGCAGAACCCCCAGTTCAGATCGCAGATCAGCTTCTCGTTTCCCGCCACGACCATCCGCTTGTCCTCGACCTCGGCGAAGGCGGGGGGCAGCCGCTCGACGGGCGCGGGGCGGACCGCCAGCCAGGGTCCGAGGTCCGTGCCGCGCATGCGCGCCGGCACCGGGATGTCGAGCAGGTTGAGGATCGTGGGGGCGATGTCGATCAGCTCCACGGGCCTGTCGATGTCCCGCGCCGCGACGCCCGGCGCACGGATGAGCAACGGGACATGGATCTGCTCCTCGAACAACGTGGAGCCGTGGTAGCGGCCGCCGTGCTCGTCGAACTCCTCGCCGTGATCGGCGGCGAGGACCACGATGGTCGACGGCAGGTGGGTGTCGACGTAGTCGAGGAGGCGGCCGATGGCCGCGTCGGCGTACGCGATCTCGCTGTCATAGCGATCCATGTCGCCGCCGCCGAAAGGGAACTCCGGGTGCGCCACGTAGGGCTCGTGCGGCTCGAAGAAGTGCACCCACACGAATGACCGCTTGGGCTTCTCCTGCTCGTAGTACCGGATGACCTGATCGACGCGCTTCTCGGCCTCGAGGTACTCGAACTTCACGTACTCGAACGCGAAGTTGGTGTCGGCGTAGGCCTTCAGCTTGTGGGCGTCGACGAAGAAGACGGCGGGGGGATAGAAGGCCCCCGTGCGCCAGCCGTTCTGCCGCAGCGTCGACGAGATGGGATCGTGGACCTCGGCGGGCGCCAGGCGCGCCAGCGTCGGGAAGTACTTGCCGGTCAGCATCGACGCGACCGAGAACGAGGTGTGGGGGGCCTGCGCGTAGGCCCGCCGGAACCGAGCGCTGCCCGCCGCCAGGCCATCGATGTGCGGTGTCGTCGGGTGCCGGCGGTAGCCGAACGCCCCCAGGTGATCGGCGCGCAGCGCGTCCACCGTCACCAGGATGACGTTGGCGTCGGGCCGCCGTGGACCCTCGGGCAGCGGCGGCAGGGCACGCTCGGCCTCGTTGCGTTCAGTAGCCACGTACGTGTGGGCGCGCAGCGACACGGGCGAGAGGCGCAAGAGCTGCCCGGTGGCCGCGGTCCGCTCGAGCGCGGCGAAACGGACGATCTGGCTCCGCGTCGCCACGCGTCCGGCGACCACGGCCAGGATCGCGACCGCCGCCACGACCAGGAGCACGCGCCGGCGCGCCGCCGCGGGAGACCGCGCGCCGGAGCCGCCCGGGGCGACGCCGCGGCTCTCGGGCCGCCTGGCGAGCGCGGCCCCCAGACGCACCGCCAGCAACGCGGCGACGCCGGTGAGGCCGGCCAGGGCGGCATGAAACCACGGATAGAGCCGCGGCAGGACGACGACGTTCGCGACCTCCGCCAGTGCCGCCACCCCGACGAGGGCGCCCGTCCACGCCGCGCGGCGCGCCCGCGTCGCGGGTGGCGCGAAGAGGCGACCATAGGCGCGTGACAACCAGAAGGTCGTGGCGACCGCCGCCACAGCGCCGGCCGCGGCGATGACCGAGCGCCCCGGCACCTGCGCCGCGCGGCGCCCCGCGAAGATCGAGAAGGCCACGACCGCGATGGCCGGCGCCGCCAGCACCGCCGTCGCGGCGTGGCGCAGCCATGGCCGGCGCGGGGAGAGGCGCCCCACCCCGCCGAGCACCGCGCCGACGACGACCGCCGCCAGCGCCCCCGCAAGCGCGGCCCAGCTGGCGCCGAGCAGCACCAGCCACACGGCCTTGCTCGCGGTCAGCCCCCCGACGCCGCGGATCACGGCCCAGACGGTGTCGAACGCCCCCACACATGCCCCGGCGAGCAGCCCCGATCCGACGAGCGCACGCCAGGCCGGGCCCTCTGTCTCGTGCGCCCGCGCCGCGCCGTCGCCGGCTCGTCTCGCGGCCTCCGGGGGCCCTGCCGACGCGGTCATCCGGCCTCCTCGCCGAAGATGGGCGCCGCGGCCCAGCGGACCTCGACGGCGCGCCGCAACGGCAGGTGCTCGGGTCTGGCCAGCGCGGGATCCTCGGCCAGGATGCGGCCGGCCTCCGCGCGCGCCAGCTCCAGGATCTGGCGGGTCCCCGCCAGATCCGCGAAACGGATCCGAGGCACGCCCGACTGGCGCACCCCGAACAGGTCGCCGCACCCGCGCTGCCGCAGGTCGGCCTCGGCGATGGCGAAGCCGTCGGAGGTGGAGGCCAGGAGCTCGAGCCGCGCCCGCGCGGCCGAGATATCGCGCGGATCGGCCTCCGCCGCGCGCGCGCTGCCGGCCTCGCCCGCCGCATGGAGCAGCAGGCAGTCCGACGCCTGTCCGCCGCGCCCCACCCGGCCGCGCAGCTGGTGGAGCTGGGCCAGTCCGAAGCGGTCGGCCTCCTCGATGACCATCAGCGACGCCTCCGGCACGTCGATGCCGACCTCGATGACGGTGGTCGCGACCAGGACATCGCACCGCCCCGCCGCGAACGCCCGCAGCGCCGCCTCCCGCGCGCGCGCGTCCAGCGCCCCGTGCACGAGGCCCACGCGCGCAGGACGGAGCGCCGCTTCCAGCTCGCGGTGGCGGTCCACGGCCGTGACCCCGCCTTCCCGCGCCGAGATCTCACGCACCGGGCAGACGACGAAGGCGCGCCGGCCCGCCGCCACGGCCGCGGCGATGGCGGCCTCCGCCTCGCGCTGGGCGCCCGGGCCGGACAGGACGCGCGTGCGGACCGGCACGCGGCCCGGCGGGACCTCGTCGAGCAAGCTGAGGTCGAGATCGCCGTACAAGGTGAACGCGAGCGTGCGCGGGATGGGAGTCGCGGTCATGACCAGAAGGTGCGGCACCGTGCCCGTCCCGGCGTCGTCCCGCTCGGCGAGGCGCGCGCGATCGGCGACCCCGAAGCGGTGCTGCTCGTCGACGATGGCCAGCCGCAGGTCGCGCAGGGCCACCCGCTCGGCCAGCAACGCCTGGGTGCCGACCAGGATCGCGACCTGCCCCGCCCGGGCCAGCGCCAGCAACGTCTCGCGCTGGGGACGCGGGGTCGACGCCGTCAGCAACCCCACCCGCAGCCCGGCGCGCTCCGCGAAGCGCGCCAGCGTGCGTGCGTGCTGCTCGGCCAGGATCTCGGTCGGCGCCATCAGCAGCGTCTGCCCGCCCGCCGCGGCCACGTGGGCGGCGGCCGCGAAGGCCACGGCGGTCTTGCCGCTGCCCACGTCGCCGACCAGCAGGCGCTGCATGGGCTCGGGCGCCGCCAGATCGCGCGCGATCTCGTCGACCGCGCGGACCTGGGCCCCGGTCAGCGTGAACGGCAGCGCCTCGCGCACCCGGCGGTTGACCTCCTCGGGCGCGGTGAGGGCGCACGGGCGTCCCGGGCGCTCGCGCGTGACCGCGCGCCGCCGCGCGAGGCCGACCTGGATGACGAGCAAGTCCTCGACGGCCAGGCGCCGGTGCGCGTCCGACTGGCCCGTCACGAGGGCATCGAGCAGCTCCGGCGTCGCGTCGGTGTCCGGCCGATGGATGGCCCGCAGGGCCTCGCCCAGCGCCGGGACGCCGAGGCGCTCGCGAACGGCCGCCGGCAGAGGATCGGGCAGCCGGTCGCCATAGGCGTCGAGGGCCGCCCTCACGATTCGCTCGAGCAGGCGGCCAGCCACCCCTTGAATCAACGGATAGCGCGCGCGGATGCCGAGGGGGCTCTGCCCTGCCGGCGCGCCCGCGCCGCCGCCCGCCGCTCCCGCCGTCGCCCCCAGTGTGGCGGTGACGTTGGTGGGATGATGCAGCTCGGGCTGTCCGTTCTTGTCCAGGCGCAGGGGGCCCGCCAAGGCGACGACCTTGCCTTTGTCGAACGCGCGCGCCATGCCGCCCGGCACACGAAACCACCGCGCCGTGATCCGGCCCGTTCCGTCCTCCAGCTGCACGGCGAGGAAGCGTCCGGGGAACGAGCTGACGCGCACGATCGTCCCCCGCACCAGCACGACGGTCCCTTCGACGGAATCTTCGGCTGCAGCCTCTGCCGGACCGTCTGCTCCCCCATCTACCGCATCCCGCGCCCTGGCCGACCCGGCCGGGGCCCTGGTCCGGACCAGCGACGCGATCGGCGTGAATGTGCGCAGGTCGTCATAGGCCCGAGGCACGAACGCCAGCAGGTCCCCCACCGTGCGCAGCCCGGCCGCTTCGAGGCGAGCGCTGGTCGCCGGGCCGGCGCCGGGCAAGACCGAGACCGGCAGCCCCGCCACGTCGAGCTCCTCGGCGGGCGCCACCCCGAGCGCGGACGAGCGGGTCACCGGCGGTACGTGAACTTCAGCTCGTACTCGCAGATGTGGAAGACGTCGCCTTCATCGATGCGCTTGTTGTCGATGCGCATGCCCTTGAAGTCGATGCCGTTCGTCGAGCCGAGGTCCTTGATGTAGAACGCGCCGTTCCGGCGGATGACCGCCGCGTGCTTGCGCGAGACGTTGCCGTCCTTGATGGGCAGGTCGGACGACTTCGAGCCCCGACCGATGATGAACTGGTCCTTGTCGATCGGGTACTTCTGGTTTTCGAAGACGAGGTAAAGCGTCGAGGCCGCCCCGGGGTCGAGGGGCGGCGCAGGCGGCGCCACGGCGGCCGCCGCCGTGGGACGCCCGATGCCTCGCGGTGACCCCGGCGGAACGCGGGGTGGCGGTGGGATCGGCAGGCCCAGCGGCGAACGCCCGGCCCCGCCGGCGGGGCGCGCCGCGGCCGGCTGGGGCGCGGGGGTGGGACCCGGGGTCTCGGAGTGTACGGCGGTCGAATACCCGGCGAGCTGCGCGTACGACGACATGGCGTCGTTGATCAGCTCGTCCATCGACTTCTCCTGCTCCTCCGAGATCTGCTTGAACGTCTCCCAGAGGCGATCGCGACAGACGAAGTCACGCTGGCTGGTCTTCGTCCGCTCCGTCGTCTCGTCGTCGCTGGACATCAAGACTTGCTCCGCACGGCGGCCGCGACGCGCGTCGCTTCCTTGCCAATCGTCTGGCCGGCGGGGAATCCCTTGATCATGGTGGTGTCCTTGCCGAGGTTTTCGAGCGGCGGCGCGTCGGAAGCCTTGCCCAGATGCTCAAGAGACATGACGGCCGTCATCCGCGCAAGGGGAATCTTCGAGTCGAGGGCCTTCATCAATTCGGGATGGGCCGCCGGCCCCAGCTTCTCGATCAGCTTGACCAACAGATCGTCGACGTCCACTTTCTTGTAGGTGGCGCCGGTCGGGAACGCCTCGAGCGCCGGCAGCAGCGCGCCGGCCTTGCCGACGGTCAGGGCCGACTCGAAGGCGTGGTAGCGAATCATCTCCTGCTTGTCGGTGGCGATGATCCGGATCAAGCCGGCCTGGGCCTGGGGGCCGCCGATTGTCTCCACGACCCCGAAGATCTCGTCGCGCAAGGTGGCGTCGGCGGCGCCGTCGGCTGCCACCTTCAAGGCGAGTGGCAGCAGCTGGGGCTCGCGCCGTTGCTGGAGCGCGCGCGCCGCGGACCGCGCCTCGTCCTTGTCACCGTGCTCGATCTTCTCCTGGAAGAACTTGGCGGCCGTCGGACCACCGAGCTGCCCCAGAGCCTTCCAGGTGGCGTCCGGGATCGGGTGCTGGCGGCCGGCGCGCGCCACCAGGTTGGCCGCGCCGGTGTCGCGCGCGGCCTCGTCACCGACCCGCGCCAGGAGCTCGGCCACCGCCCCGGCGTTCGGGATGGGCTCGGCGAGGAGCTTGGCCAGCGTCGTGCCGGCCGAAGGGCCCATGGCCTGCAAGATCTTCTCGACCGAGTGACGGCCGTTGGGCACGCGCCCCGCTTTCAGCGCCTGCTCGATGCCGGGGAGCAAGGCCGCGTCGATGCGCGCTTGATCCTCGGAGGTGGCCCCGGCCCGCAAGGAGAACAGCGCGTCCCGGTAGGAGAGAGCTTTCTCGGGAGCCCCGGCCTGGGCCATGGCCGCCGACAGGGACGGGACCAGCGTCTTCATCAGGTCCCACCGTTCGTTGGCGGGCAGCGCCGCCAGGGCCGCGTCCACCTCGTCGGCCTTGCCGATGTCGATGAGCGCGATGGCCGCCTCCGAGCGCAGCTTGGGATCGACCGCCCGCTCGCGCAGCGCGCCCGCGAGCTTGGCCGGCCCCTTCTCGGTCGTCTTCCAGAGCGCGACGTTGTCGCTCGTCACCTGTTCGCACGCGAGGGAGCCGGCACAGGTGACCAACCACACGCAGGCGGCGAGCCGCAGAGAGAGGAGGCGTCGCCGCGCGGGCCGCCTCGACGAAGGCGCCGCCAGCCGCGGGCCGCACCCGGCAAAATCCTCGCACACGATGACCCCCAGAGCCATGGGTGCGGGCATGTTACGCACGCGCGGATCCGAGCGTCAAGGCGCGCGCCACGGCCGACCAGAGCCGTGCGCTCGGTCCGCGGCGGAGTCGGTCCCAACAGCGACTGCCGGACCGGCGCTCGCGTTGCCGGTATGGGCGGCATCGGCTAACGTCGCCGCGACCTCATGCCAACGACGTGGGCCCGGCGCGGCGGCGAATGCGGAGCTGCGCGAGTCGCCCCGACCGGTCAGACCGCGCGCCACGTGAGAACGCCAGGAGCTCGCCTCGCCGGCTCTTGGGGCGCGGCGTGCGCCGCCGCCGCCCTGGCGCTGCTCGCGCCGGCCCGCCGCGCGAGGGCGGTGCCCCTCGACGACCCCAACGTCGGTGGAATCGGCTTCTCCGGGCCCACCACCGGTGATCCGGCTGCGGTCTACTGGAACCCGGCCGCGCTCGGGCTGATGCACGGACCGCAGCTGATGGTGTCGTCGACGCTCAGCGCGGGGACGGTGACCGTGCAACGGGAGCCCATCGACGGGATGCCGGCCTTTCCGAGCGCCCGAGCCTCGGAGACCACGCACCCGTTCTCGTGGCCCCCCGGCCCCGGCGCCTTCCTGGGGATCGGGTCCGACGTGGGCGGCGATCGCTTCGCCCTGGCGGTCGCCGCGTTCGTCCCCTACGCGGAACGAACGACGTTCCAGGGCAGCAACGACCCGTCGTTGCCCACCCGGTACCACCGCATCTCGGCCGACCTGCGCAACCTGGCGCTCGTGCCGGCGCTGGCGGTGCGCTTCGTCGGGAACTTTCGCCTCGGGTTCGCGCCGGGCTTCCTTTTCTCGACGGGCCGCGTGTCGTTCGATGAAACCACCTGCGGGCTGGCCGGCCGTCCCGCCTGCACCGAAGACCCGACCGCCGACGCGCGCTACGACATCGCCTCCAGCTCCGGCTTCACCTCGGCCAAGTTCGCCATCACCCTCGGCGGCGGCCTGTTCTATCAGCGCCGCGGCTGGGAGATGGGCCTCGCTTTTTCGAGCCGGCCCTTCGGAGGCAGCGGCCTCAACCCCGCCGGCGTGGCCGGCAACGACACCCAGGTGACCTTGCCCGCGCGCGACGGCGGGACGCCGCTGACTTGCCTGAACGGGCGCGCGGACGGCCGCGGCTGCGTCTTCGCCGATCTCACCTACAAGCTGCCCTACACCCTCACCGCCGGCGTGGGCTGGCATCCGCGCCCAGGCGCCGAGCTGGGGCTGATCGTCCGCTACGTGAGCTTCCCCTCCGACGACCTCATCGACATCCGCATCGCGCGGGCGCCCGGCGCCACCGACGGCCTGCCCGACCACATCGTCCTGCACCGCGGGTATCGCAGCGCGCTCGACACCCGGCTGCGGTTCGCGCAGTGGCTGGGCGAGCGCATCCGGGTCGGAGCGGGCGTGCGCCTCGAGACGAGCGCCCTGCCCGCCGCCGAGGTCAGCCCCGCCGCCGTCGACGGCCTGAAGGTGCAGCCGACCGTCATGGTGCTCGTCCGCCCGGTCAAGCACCTGAGCGTGAGTGCCGGCTACGGCTTCACGTACATGTTCAATGTCAACGGCGGGACCGCCTTCGATCCGAGCGCGGCCTCGACATGCGAGGCCGCGGGGGGCGATCTGGATGCCTGCCGGCTCCGGCTGGCGGGCCTGGCCCGTCCGACCGCGGCGGGTACCTACGGCAGCCATCGGCACGATGTGTCCTTGTCGCTGACGACGCAGTTTTGATAAACCGACCGTCGTGCGTCGTCCGGGACCAGTGCGCGCCCACCCCCGCGCCGCGCCGGCGCGAGCCGCGGCTTCGATGACGGCGCGATCGTCGCTCCGCAGCCTGACGTTGCCGGCGGCGCTGGCCTGCGCCGCGATCGCGGCGGCCGGCGCAGGCTGCTCGAGCGCGTCCTGGCCGTGGTGGAAGAGTCCGACCACGGCGGGCCCTGGCGCCGCCCCGCCCGCCGCTGGCGCCGCCCCGCCCGTCGCCGCCGCGGAAGCGGCCCCGGCGAACATCGAGGGCGTCGAGGCGGTCGCGGCCGCGGCGCTCGCCTCGTTGCCGGTGCGAAAGTGGCGGCTCGCGAACGGGCTGCAGGTCATCACCGCCCCGGACGCCAGCGCCCGCAGCGTCAGCTACGTCACCACCTATCGCGTGGGATCGCGCGACGAGGACGCCGCCGCCGGGCAGACCGGGCTGGCCCACTTCTGCGAGCACCTGATGTTCGCCGAGGCGCACGGGACGCGCGGCCCCGGACGCTTCGACCGGCAGCTCGAGGCCCTCGGCGGCAGCGGGAACGCCACGACCGCGTACGATTACACCTCGTACACCGATGACGCGCCTCCGTCCGCGCTCGAGGCCATCGTGCGCCTCGAGGCCGAGCGGATGGCGAAGGTCCAGCTGACGCCCGACGAGATCGAGCGCGAGCGCGAGATCGTGATCGAGGAGCGCCTCCAGTCGGCGGAGGACGACATCGACGGCCAGCTCGACGAGCTGGTCTACGGCCAGGCGTTCCGGAACCACCCCTACCGGTGGCCCATCGTGGGGCGCATGGCCGACATCCGGGCGGCCACGCCGGACGCGGTGTCCGCCTTCTTCGCGCGACACTACGGTCCCGAGCGCGCCATCGTCGTCGTGGCCGGCCGCTTCGATGAGGGATCCCTGCTGCGTGCCATCGCCGCCGCCTACGGGAGCCTGCCCGCGCGAACCGGGGACGGGCCCGGGCCCGCCGTGGCGCCCGAGCGCGCGCCCGAGCGCGAGGTCCGCGCCTCGATCACGCGCGCCGTGCCCGCCGATCGGTTCATGGTGGGCTCGCCGGCGCCGGGCCTCGGCGATCCCGATCGCGCCGCGTACGACGTGCTCGACCAACTCCTCACCGGCGGGCCGTCGGCGCGGCTGCCGCGCGCGCTGATGGTCGAGCGCGAGCTGGCCTCGTCGATCGACGCCGACGTGGCGGCCACGCGCGATTCCGGCCTCTGGACCATCGTGGTCCAGATGCGGCGGGGCACGCGCGCGGAGAGCGGCGACGAGATCATCCGGCGCGAGCTGGCCCGCCTCATCGAGACGGCGCCGCCGCTCGCCGAGATGGAGGCCGCCCGCAACCGTCTCGAGACGGACCTGTGGACCGAGCTCGGGTCGAGCCACGCGCGCGCCGAGGTGCTCGGGGCCTACGACGCGACGACCGGTGACTTCCGCACGCTCGTCGAGCTGAGCGCCGCCTACGCACGCGTCTCGGCCGCCGACGTCAGCCGCGTCGCTCGCACGTGGCTCGGGTCCGGCGCGCGCTCGGTGGTGGTGGCGCACCCCCACCCCGCGACCGCGAAAGCGGGCGGCAATGACCCTGCCGCCGCAGAGCGAAGCGCGGGCGGCACCGGCGGAGGGGGCGAGTGACGAGCTCGAAGCGCCGTCGCGACGTCGGCGGGGTCGCCGCGCGGGCCCGATCGCGTCTCTGCTCGGCCGCCACAGCCACGCTGGTCGGCCTCGCCCTGTCGGTCGCGCCCTCCCCGCCAGCCACCGCGGACGCGCCGGCGGCCCCCGGCGCGCCGCCACCCTCGCGTCGAGCCGGCCCGGCCGGCTCCCTGGTGCTGGTGGATCCGGCGCCCGCCCTGCCCGTCGTCCACGTCGTCGTCGCGCTCCGATCGGGCTCCGGCTGGGATCCCCACAAGAAGGAAGGGCTCGCCAACCTGGCGGCGAACGCCGCCCGGCGAGGCGCGGCTGGCCAGTCGCGCTCGAAGCTGGACGGACGCCTCGACACGCTCGGCGCCGCGCTGGAGGTCAGCGTCGATCCCGACTCGACCCGTTTCGAGGGCGACGTCCTCGCCCGGCACCTGGACGAATACCTGGCGATCGTGGCCGACGTGGTGCTGCGGCCGGACTTCGACCCCGCGGAGGTGAACCGGACCAGGCGTGACCTGCTCGCCCAGATCGATGACGAGGGAACCGACGACGTCAACGTGGGGCAGCGCCTCTTCGGTCGCAACCTCTACGGCGATCACCCCTACGGCTACCCGTCCGAGGGGACCCGCGCGAGCCTGCCGCGCGTGCGCCGCGACGAGCTGCGGGCGTTCTTCAGGACCCACGTGGTGGGAGGCAACGTGATCTTCGCCGCGGCCGGGGCCATCGGCGCCGACGCCTTCACAGCCGCCGTCGCCCGTCGCTTCGGCGCGCTGCCCGCGGGCGCCGCGCCCGGGCCGAACCCCCTCGCCGTGCGCGAACCTCAGGGTCCGCGGGGGTGGCGCATTCAGCTGGTCGACAAGCCGGAGCGCCAGCAGGCCCAGATTTTCTTCGGCCAGCTCGCCGTGAAAGCCACCGATCCCGACTACGTGCCGCTGCTCGTCGCCACGACCAGCTTCGGCGGGCAAGGAATGACCGCGACGATGATGGACGAGATTCGCTCGAAGCGAAGCCTGGCCTACGGCGCCTACATGACCCTCAGCGAGCGGCTCGGGCGCGGCGCGCTCGGAGGCTGGGTGCAATGTTCGACGGCGAAGGCGGTCCCCACCTTGAAGCTGGCCCTGAAGCTGTTCGTGGATCTGATGGAGCGAGGGATCGACGCGGGCCAGCTGGCTGCCGCCCAGACGGTCCTGGACGGCACGACCGCCGTCGAGATGGACGATCCGGCGCGCCGCCTCGACGCGCGGCTCACCGCGGAGGTGGCCGGCTTGCCGCCGGCCTTTGTCGACGGATTGCCGGCGCGCGTCCGTGCCACCACGCTGGCCCAGGTCAACGAGGCCCTCCGCCGGCACCTCCGCGCGCACGACCTGGCGATCACGATCGTCTCGACCGCGGAGGCCCTGCGCCCGCGCCTGCTCGAGTCCGGTATCAAATCGGGCGCGGTCGACGTCGTCCCCTACGACGTGTTCTGAGCCGCTCGGCGCTGGCGAGAGTCTCCCGTGCGAGCGAGGCGTGCGCGGCCTTGCCAAGCTGGGCGCATCTTGTACCTTTCGAGCCATGTCGATCGGCCCCCAGACCAAGACCGTCCTCGGACGCGGCAAGTTCGTCGAGCTCCTCGACGTGGACGGCTGGGAGTTCGTGCACCGGTTCGCCTCGTCCGGTGTGGTCGTCATCGTGGCGACCACCGAAGAGGGCGGGCTGGTGCTGGTCGAACAGCCGCGCAAGCCCATCGGCCGGCGTGCCATCGAGCTGCCGGCCGGCTTGGTCGGAGACATCTCGGGTCAGGAGCAAGAATCCTTCGAGCGAGCGGCCGCGCGCGAGCTGGAAGAAGAGACCGGCTATCGCGCGACTCGCTGGAGCCACCTGCTCGAGGCGCCGAACGCGCCCGGGCTGTCTTCGGAGCTGATCTCGTTCTTCCGGGCGACCGGGCTCGAGCGCGTCGGTCCGGGGGGCGGCGACGAGACCGAGGACATCGTGGTGCACGTGATCCCGCTGCCGGAAGTGCCGGCCTTCCTGGCGCGCAAGATGTCGGAAGGGATCGCGATCGATCCGAAGATCTTCGCGGCGCTGTACTTCGTCGACGGCACCTGGTCGCCGCCACGCGCGGTCCGATGAGCCCGCCCAAGGCTCCGCCGCCCGTTCCGTTCGCGACGGTCCTCGGCGAGGCACAGGGCCCGCTGGCGTTCACTCCTCGCGCCGCCCAGGGGGAAGAGGGAGGCGTGGTCTGGGAGTATCAGGTCGACCCCCAGCACTTCAACCCGTACGGCGCGCTCCACGGCGGCGTCGTGCTGGCGCTGCTCGACACCGCGATGGGACACGCCGTGGCGACCAAGGTGCACGCTGCCGGTCGTTTCAACGTCGCAGCGCAGATGAGCACGAGCTTCCTGGCGCCGGTCTACGCGGGCCTGCTGCGCGCGCGCGCGAACGTCGTCAAGGTCGGCAAGCGGCTGGCCGTCGTCGAGGCCCGCGTCGAGCATGAGGACGGCACCGCGGTGGCCATCGGCACCGCGACCCACAGCTTGCTGCCGTGAGCGCGGCGCCGGCGTCTACCCGAGCGCCAACGCGCGTCGGGCGGCCGCCGGATCGTTCGTGATGATCCCGTCGACGCCCATCGCACGGAGGCGCACCAGATCGCTCGGTGCGTCCACCGTCCATACGTTGACGCGATAGCCACGCCGGTGCCAGCGATCGACGGCCGGACCCGAACAGAGCACCGCCTCGGGGTGAGCCGCCGCGGCTCCCAGCAGGGGCAGCGTCCAGGCGCGACGCAGGTGGACCGGCGAGTCACGCTCGAACAGCAGCCCGGCCGGCACGCGCGGCGCCTGCTGGCGCCAGGCCCAGATCGCGTAAGGGTGGAACGACGACACCAGCACCCGATCGCGCGCGGTGGGGACGTCGACCAGGGCCGCGACGGCGCGAACGAGCGCGCGGATTTCACTCCAGGGGACGCCCATCGCCTTCAGCTCGACGTTGAGGAGCAAGGTCGGCCCGCACGCCTCGAGCGTCTCCGCCAGCGTCGGGATGCCCGCGCCCGAGGCGAGGCGCACGCGCCGCACCGCCTCGAGCGACAGCGCGGAGATTCGCTCGGGCCGCCCGCCCAAGCGCCGCAGATCGTCGTCGTGGAACACGACCGGCTCGCCGCTCGCGCAGCGCAGGACGTCCAGCTCGACGCCATCCGCCCCGTCGGCCGCCGCGCGACGAAAGGCCTCCAGCGAGTTCTCGGGACAGAGCGCGCTCGCCCCCCGATGACCGATGAGCAGCGGACCAGCGCCGGCGGCCGCATTCGAATCGCGGCCCGCCAACCACCGGTTCGCGGACGCCGTCACTGGGTGACGGGCCCGCCGCCGGTCGACGGGCCGTCGGTGCACATACCGGTGTCGCCGATCGGCACCACGGCCGCCGCGGAGACGCCATCCCCCGCGCTTTGCGTCGTGAGGATGGCCTTGCACCCCCCGCTGCTCGGCGGATTGCGACAGCCGTTGGGACAGGCCGGCTGGATCTTTTCGCAGCCCGCGCTCTGCCAGCTCGCATACGCGCCGGCCTTCAGCTGATCGATCTTGTTGGCGTCCACGAACGTGTTGCAGTCGCCGGAGCAGCTCAAGGTCGAGGGCGCCTGAGCGGTGCAAGGATTGACGAGGCTGTTGAGGTTGCACGCCTTCGCCTTGGCCAGCTCGGTCTGATAATCCTTCGCGTACTGCGCGCAGGCGGCGGTGTTGCCGCCGGTTCCGCTGCTCCCTCCCGCCCCGCCGGTGGCCGCGACGCCTCGTCCCCCGGCAGCCGGTCCGCCGCCCTGGCCGCCGCTTCCGGTCATCCCGCCGCTTCCCATCGTGCCGCCGCTGCCGCCGCTGCCGTTCACGCCGCCGCTTCCCATCACGCCGCCCGAGCCGCGCCCGCCAGAGCCCGTGGTGCCGCCGCTCGCCACGGCGCCGC
>Ga0105238_10003353_pt1 | contig 15983 bp, 10 predicted proteins | sample KBSC34metaG_FD_81526 | JGI IMG/M metagenome (GOLD analysis project Ga0105238, IMG submission 81526) | Corn rhizosphere microbial communities from Kellogg Biological Station, Michigan, USA - KBS C3-4 metaG | ecosystem: Host-associated > Plants > Roots > Rhizosphere > Soil | place: Michigan, USA... | reverse complement strand
GGAAACCTTTTCCCGTGAATGCTCCATGCAGGATTCCAACGGCATGCCCGCGGGCTTTCAGCGCAACGGCTACCGCCAGGATATTCGACTCTGCCCCGGCGAACGAACCGAATCGTTCATGTACAAAAAGCAGCTTCATGCGCGTTGTTTTATTTTCCCACATCACTGCCAATGTAAAAAAGAGGTGACATTCCTTAAAGTGGGTGTTGCCCTACAACACCTTGGTAGAAGACCCCACCATTAAGACAGCAACGCGCAAGACCGTGGACCAACCAGTCCTTTTCGCAACAGGGATATGGGGTGTACACCTACCATAAATGGGGTGTCCACCCACTACGTTTTGCATCCACACCCCATGAGAATTACGACTTGAAACTACGGCACAGGAAGAGGATATATCAGACTATTGAAAGGCAACACCATGAAAGCCATCGGAGGTAAATACATGAAACGCAAAGATCAAAAAGATGTTCTCGGCACCAATCCAACCAGCCTTGGACCCGGGCGTTCCCCCACCCCACCGGCCAGTCCCGTGGTAAATGAGGCCAGCGCGGCGCTGCTGCGCGAACTGGTGGCGCACCTCCGGCAAAACCGCACCCAGTTGCGCGAGGAATGGGCGCGGCGCATCACCGAGGCGCAGTTGCTCACGGCGATGACCAAGGAGGAAATCTTCACGGAAGCCACGTCCGTGTATGATAACTACGTAGAAGTGCTCGAGACCGGTAGCGTGGAGGCGTTGCAGGCTTACGCCCGCAACCTTTCCGAACGCATCATCCCGCGCGGCGTCGAAACGAACGAAGTCGTCGGCATCGTGTTGCTGCTGCGCGACGTGCTGGCCAGGTCATTGTTCAAAAAATACCAGGCGGACTTTGAACTGCTTAACCAGGTTCTGGATGCCTATGAACCGGCGGCCAACCGCATCGCCAACACTGTGGCCGTCAGCTTTGTGCAAGAACGCGAACGCGTCATCCGCCAGCAGCAGGAGGCGATCCGTGAATTGTCCACGCCCGTGCTCCAGGTGCGCGAACGCCTGCTGATTTTGCCGATCATCGGCGTGATCGATTCGCAGCGCGCCAAGCAGTTGACCGAGCAACTCCTGCGTGGCATCCGCAACAACCGCGCCAAGGTCGTGGTGGTGGACATCACCGGTGTGCCGACGATTGACTCAACGGTGGCCAACCACCTGGTGCAGACGGTTGAGGCCTCGCGGCTCATGGGCGCAAGCGTCATCATCACCGGCTTGTCCTCGGAAATCGCCCAGACACTCGTCACCATCGGGGTGGATTTGAGCAAGATGAACGCGGTGGGCGACCTGCAGGGCGGCATCGAGGAAGCCGAACGCCTGCTCGGCTACAAGGTGATGGTGGCGACCGCCGAGACCGGCACGCAGGAACAGAAATCTTGATCCATCATGCACGTCCCTATTCTCAAACAGGGCGACTGTTTGATCGCCAGCGTCCAGTCCGTTCTATCGGACGCGGACCTGCTGCAATTGCGCGACGACCTGGCGGACCGCGTCGGACAGTTCCGGTCCAGGGGCGTCATCATTGACGTCACCGTGCTGGATGTGATCGATTCATTCGCCACACGCACACTTCGTGCGGTGGCCCACATGTTGAAACTTCGCGGCGCGGAAACCGTCATTGTTGGCATACAACCTGATGTTGCATTCGCCATGGTCCAACTGGGTTTGACACTGGAGGGAGTCGGGACAGCGCTGGATCTGGAGGAAGGGCTGGCGTATCTCGACCGGTTGTCCAAGAAAAACTTGAAACATGGAAAGTGAAGTTCGAGTGCCAATCGATTCGGCCGCCGACATTGTGATGGCACGGCAAAAAGGCCGCACTCTGGCGACTGAACTGGGCTTTGACGGGTCAGACTTGACCCTGATCGCCACCGCCATTTCTGAAGTCGCGCGAAATATTGTCACCCACGCCAAGTCCGGGGAAATTCTCCTGGCAGCGAGCAACCACGGGGGCAAACGGGGCATTTCTATCATTGCACGCGACGAAGGACCGGGTATTGCCGACGTGGCCCGGGCGATGCAGTACGGTTATTCCACCGGCAAAGGCCTGGGTGTTGGACTGCCGGGGGCGAAATGGCTGATGGATGAATTTGAGATCGAGACCAAGGTGGGCAATGGTACGAAAGTGACGATGAAAAAATGGTTGAAGTAAATCAAGAATCCACTTCAGATGAGAGGTCGGCCATGGACTGGAGCGTTGCGTCCCGGCCGATCAAGGGCCAGAGCATGTCGGGTGATTTTCATGTGCTCAAGCTGTTCAAGGATCGCATTTTGGTGGCGGTAATTGACGGAGTCGGCCACGGTAATGAAGCGGCAGCGGCAGCGCGTCTGGCGGCGGACATTTTGGACCAAAATGCCCAGGAATCCGCCATCGCGCTCGTAAAACATTGCCACGATGGGCTTTTGCGGACACGCGGGGCGGTGCTGACCGTTGCCAAATTGAACACTGCGGAGAACACCATGACCTGGCTTGGCGTGGGCAATGTCGAGGGCCGGCTTTTGCGCGCGGATGCTGGTGCCAGCCATCCACGCGAAAGCGTCCTGTTGCGCGGCGGCATCGTCGGTTACCAGTTGCCGGCATTGCAAGCCAGCGTCATTCCCATCGCACCGGGTGATTTGTTGATCCTGGCGACGGACGGCATCCATCCGGTTTTTGAAGACGGCATCAATCTGAACGAAACATCAAAACAGATCGCCGACAAAATATTGAGCCGGCATTTCAAGGGAAACGATGACGCGCTTGTATTGGTGATGCGTTATCTGGGGGTGCCCCATGAATAATGCCTTTCAACGGCTGGCGCAGCAGTACACCGCGACCATGGAGCGGTACCTTGCGGATGAGCAAGAGGCCCTCCTGGAACAGGCGTACGAGCTGGGCCGGGCGGCCATCGCCGGTAAATTCGGGCTCCTGGACATGGTGCGCGTTCACATGGAGGCCCGGGAAAAATTACTGACGCCGGCGGTCGTGGCCGGCAATGGCGGCCGTTCCCTCAAGTCGGCGGGCATTTTTTTCCTGCAATCACTCTCGCCATTTGAGGCCACCCACCGCGGCTTTGGTGAGACGAATCTCAAATTGCAGGAGCGCAACCTGGAATTGGAGGAGGAAATCAACGTACGCAAACAGGTTGAGGATGCCCTGCGGCAAAGTGAAAAACATTATCACCGGTTGTTCGACGAGGCCCGGGCGATGCAGGAAAACTTGCGGAACCTTTCAAACAAGATCCTCCATACGCAGGAGGAGGAACGGAAACGCATCAGCAGAGAACTGCATGATGAAGTGGGCCAGTCATTGACGGCCATCAGTGTGACGTTGGGGGCCTTGAAGAACAGCAGGAACCCGGCCGATTACAGCCGGACAATTGCGGAGGCCCAGAGGCTGTTACAGGACACGATGGAAACTGTCCACCGCTTTGCCCGCGATTTGCGCCCCACCATGCTTGATGAATTAGGATTGTTACCAGCACTGCGGTCGTATCTGAAAGGATTTGGCAGCCGTACGGGATTGCGCATCAATTTCCAAGGCAATCCCATAGCTGAAAAGTTGGCGGATGCCCAAAAGACGGTCATTTACCGGGTCGCTCAGGAAAGTCTCAATAACGTCAGCAAACACGCCCGTGCCAGCCGGGTGAACATGACAATCCGGAAGTTCAAGGATGGCATCTGCATGGAAATCACTGATGACGGCCAATCGTTCAAGCCGGATGTCCTGAAACATGGCAAGCATAACGGCCGGCTTGGGTTGCTGGGCATGCAAGAACGCGTGCGGCTGGTAAACGGACAGTTCAAGGTAAAGCCACAACCCGGCAAAGGGACCATGGTTCGTGTGGTGATACCCTTCAATCAAACAAGCCTGACAACGGCTTCAAACACCCAAACTTAACCAGGAGACCATATGGAAAAAATCAAAGTTCTACTTGCAGACGACCACACCGTGGTCCGGCAGGGCCTGCGGGCTTTGCTGGAGGCGGAACAGGACATCACCATTGTCGGCGAGGCCGATACCGGGCGGCAAGCCCTGCGGATGGCATCCAAACTGTTGCCTGACGTGGTGGTGATCGATGTCGCCATGCCCCAACTCAACGGCCTCGAAGCCACGCGGCAGATCATGAAAGAGCTTCCCGATGTCCGGGTCCTCGTCCTGTCATCCTACAGTGACGACGAATATGTCCGGCAGGCGACCGAAGCGGGTGCTTCCGGCTATTTGCTCAAGCAGACTGCCGCCGAAGACCTGATCAGGGCAATTCGGGAGGCACGCAGCGGTAATGCCTATTTCAGTCCGGCCATCTCCAAACGCATGTTGGAAAACTACCGTGAGGCGTTTTTGAAAGGCGTCCCGGCGGGAACACGCGTAGACCGGCTCACTTCACGCGAGTCGGAAGTATTGCAACTTGTCGCCGAGGGCAAGGTCAACAAACAGATTTCCGCCGCGTTGTGCGTCAGCGTCAAAACTGTCGAGAAACACCGCCAGCAATTGATGAACAAACTGAATATCCATGATGTGGCGGGACTGACCCGATATGCCATTTCCAAGGGCATCATTGAAAGCACCGTCAGCCCGCGGGTGTAAAATCACTGCTCCTGAAAAATGCGGTAGAACCGCTGCGGCACCGTTGCGGACACGATGTCTGACCAGGCTGTCGTCGTTGTCGTCGCCGTAAGCGGACCGCTCAAGTCCGTCCAGTTTGAAGTGGTCAGGTCATCTTTGAACATCACATGATAGATCTGTCCAGGCAGGCACGTCCAATTTAAGGTCATGCTGGCGACACCCAGCGCCAGGTTCGAGACCAGCAAGGTGGTTTGTATTTCATTTGTGACGTTCGCTTTTACGACATAAAAACGTTGGGGAACACCGGCGGTTGAGGGATCCGTCCATGAGGTATTTGTGGAGACTGCAATGATATCACCGCTCAGGTCCGACCAGCCCGGTTCGGAAAGCTGGCTCTTGGAAGCCACCCGGTAGCTGAAACCCGGCACGCTCGTCCATTCAACGGTCATGCCGTTGCGCGTCCGCCCCCAAATTGCGGAAACCTTTGCGGCCAGGTTGATGAGCGTCACGGTTGCGGTGTCAGGCTGGCCGATGACATAGCCCGGATCATTTTGAAGCACGAGGCTGACCGTTTCATGGGGTATTCCCGTGGAATTGCTCACCCCCACGATCGACAGGTTGTAAAAATTCGCGCCGGCCGGAATCGTGATGGATGAGGGAACATTGCTGCCGGTCACCGTCCGGTAGTCATTCATCCCCGCAGTGCCGCCCAGCGAATAATTGACCGTCAGCGGCGCACTGGTTTTGCCGGTACGAATGAAGGTGAACATCGCTGGATTCGCCTTGCCGATGACCGCGTAGGCGTCAGTCGCCTGAACCCTTACCGTTGCCAGGGCGTTGGTTGAAAAAAAATTTGCCGTCGCAAATGCGCGCCTGCCGTCGGGCCATTGTGCCTCAGCCTCAATCCACTGCGTCCCATAATTCTTCGGCGTGAAAACAAAATTATTTCCGAGGATTGGCTGCTGGTTTTGCGCCTCCCACACTACCCGGGCCGTGGTCAGGTCAAGATTCGGAACGGCGAGGGTGGCAGTGACGGAATTGGAAATCTGCACCGTGGCGGGCACGGTGATCAACGCCGTGGCCTTCTGCCAGGCCTGTGTGGCCAGCGGAGTTTTCGCCATGAGAAACGCGGCTGCGGCCAGTTGGCGGGCCTGATTCACAATGGTCGCCTCGGTCTGTACATTCCAACTGTCACCCCAGCGGTCATAAAATGGATAGGCCGCGGTGAACGAACCATCCAACGGAAAACACAGCGCGCCCAGTTCGCCTTGATAAGCGGACAGGTAGTCGAAACCGGCTATGATGTTGCCGATGGGAATGCCCGACGGCGCCAATACCCGGCGATCGTTGAGCGCATATTGGCTGACAATATCGCGCTGCCGCTTCCAGCCGAGCCCCTCGACATAGCAGACATTCACCGGATTGCAGCCGCCTTCATAATTCAGGTTACTCAACAATGCGTCCAGGAATTTGGAGCGTGGATCGTTTAACGGGGGATAATCATCAAGCGCGGAGGCCACCGCGAGATCAAAGGCCTGGTCCATCGAAAAATACCAGCCGCCGCTGCGCACTTGTTTTGTCTCGGTTGGAAAACTGCTGCCATAGGCACACTGTCGCGACCAATTGTACTGGTCTTGCGCCGCCGCAACAATTTCCATCTCGCACTTCGCCGAATAGTTTGGATCCACCTGGCTCGCGGACAGGCGCCCGCTGCGGGCGGCGAAACCGTAACTGCGGATCGCATTTCCATAACACGCATACATCCGCCACCAGCTCCAACGGAACGTGTTCGGGTTTGTCGGGTCCGGCAGCATCTGAAACAACACTTGCTGATATTGCGGATCGCCGGTGGCCAGATACATTTCGCACGCCGCCCACGCCAGTTCGTCGTTGTGTGTGAAGTCATCGCCGTAATGGATCAATTTCTGGTACGAGCCATTCAGGCCATACCGGGCCGTTGCGTTGGTCAGGAACTGCCAGCCCAAAAGCGCCTTCGCAAAATAATTTGTCGCCGCCTGCGGAAATTGCGCCTTGAACAAGGGGGATGACGAACATTGGGCGAGCGCAGCCACGGCCGCGGCCGTGGCCACCGTATTCTTTGGCCAGACGATCTGTGGATCTCCATGGTCAGGCAGCACGTTATTTTCGTATTCACGGGCGCGCGGATAAACGAGGTAATAGAAACCACCGTCGGCATCCTGCATTTTTGCCAGAAAATCCGCTTCCCACTTCGCCTCCTGCAGGATGTCGCTCTTGCCATCGCCGCTCTCAGGGATTCCAAGATTGTCCAGCGCACCCACGCCAGGAAGCGAATCGGCTGCAAATAACAACGTATGGATCAACTGCGCGCTATCCCACGTGTATTTGCTGTAATCGCCGGCGTCGTGATGACCGCCGGAAACATCCACCGGATTGGTGGTCACAAACGGATAGAGTTGTGCCGCCTCGTTGATGAGCAAGGGCGCGACCTGCCCAGGATTGTTGGAATTGATGGCTGACCCGTAGCTCGCAATGATGCTCCAAGCGCTGCTGAATGACGATTGCGGGCTGGGCACGCTGGCCGGCGCGGTATGGCAGGCATCGTGAACAAAGCGTGTGAACGGCAGCGAATTGCTCGTGCCGCAGCGCTGTTCGTACATTCCAAGTTCGTAGGCACGGGCAAACGCCGCCGCAATGCCATCGTCGATGAAGAACGGATAGGACGCCCCCAGTCCGGGCACCATCAATTGGTATTCCCCGGGATTTGTGAAGCTGCTAAAATCAGCTTCGAGGACATTTTGATATGGAAGCGGGCTGTAGTTGTATCCGATGTCTGGACGCGGATTCAAGTTGCCGCTAAAAACCGTGACATGGGTTTTCGCATCGATGAGCTGAAAATTGGTGGATGTGACCGTTATCTCACCAAGACTGCCGAGATAGTAACCGACCATCGCTTTTTTTGGCATGGTTCGCGTATAGCCCGTCTGGTTCACGTGGATTGCCGGACTGAAGCGAATCGGGCTGGCCGTGGCAATGTACTGCGTTGTCGGCTTCCAAAGCGAGCCATCGGGGTTCAGCACCTGGACGGTCTGGTTGACCGCCACCGGCGTGGCCAGCAGAAGATAGAGGTCATTGTCGATCCGCAGATCGTAGCTGGCCAACGGCGCGTAGAGCGGACGGCGCTTGAAGGCGGTGGCGGAGACGGTGACCGGCTGGCCATTCACCAGGACCACGAATTTCTGCGAACCTGGAAATGACGGCAAGCCCAACGCGCTCACAAAATCCCACTGGCCGACACCGGCTGCCAGCGCCTTCGTTGTGACGAGCTTCACCTCCAGCACATTCGGCGATAAAATATGCAGCGCATTTTCACCCACCAATGGCAGATGCAACGGGGCATCGTTAGTCAGAGATGAATACAATGACACGCTGGCGGAGGCCGGGTGCCAGCACAAAAAAAGGGCGGCCCCCAGGCAGAAAAAAAGAGTTCGTGTTGTCTGCATTATTACCGGGCAATAAACTCGCCTGCTGCATTTCAGGCATTTGCACTTCAAGCAAAACTACCCCGTATCACCCGGCTGCCCAGTGGGAGAAAACCCTAATTTTTTGCCGGTAGATACCCTAGCGCCCGACAGACAAAACCCCTTTCCCCGACAGGCGGGAAAAGGGGCATGATCCGAACCCAAAGGTTCTCGTCTCGATTCAGTTTGTCACATACACGACGTAATAGCGCTGTGTTTTGCCGCTGGCGGTCGTATCTGTGTAGGAAGTGCTCGTCCCGGTGGCAGTGATAAGGCCGCTCAGGTTCGTCCACGTCGCGTCGGTCAAGTTATTCTTGTAGGCCACGCGATAGGTCTTGTTTACCACACTGCTCCAGATGATTTTCATGTTGCCACCAGTCTTGGCGATGCTGCTCGGTACGCTGTTACCTGCAATCGCGACCGCGGCACTGCCGGTAGCGCCGATGGCGTAGGTCGAATTCGCGGACAACGCAAGCTGCGCGGTCTCCGAACCAACATAACTCGTGCTGGCTTTGGGTGTCACAGTGATCACCGCCGATGCAGCCCCCGCCGGAATGGTCACGGAGGTGGCCAGCGTGTTGTAATCGGTGCCGTTGATAGCCGTGCCGCTCAATGCGTAGTTGACGGTGAGAGCCGATGCCGTGCTGCCAGTGCGGGCAATCGTGAACGTGCCAGAGTCCAGTCCGACGCGCGAAGCACTGGCATCCGACGCCGTGACCGAGATCGTTGGCAGTGTCACCACAGCATTGCTCACGATGGAGATGGTCGCGCTGGCCGCCGGGCTGACGTTGTAGGCCGGATCGGCGGAAAGCGTCACGCTGGCCGTTTCGGGATTCACCCCGTACTCGTTCCCGATCGCAACAACGTTCATCGCGTAGGAACTTGCGCCGGCGGGAATCACGATGGAAACCGGCATGTCACCTTCCACCGGGCGCCGGTAGTCATCCCATTTGGTGGCCGTGCCGCCCAGGACGTAGTTCACCGTCAACGCGCTGCTGGTGCTGCCCGTGCGCGTAAAGGTGAACACCCCATAATTAGTCGTCCCAATGACTGCCATCGGGACCGTGGCAGCCACGCTTACCGTGGGCATCGTAACGGCGGGAGCATTGGAGATCAGGATGCTGGTGCTACCCGATGAACCGATCGTATAACCGGGATCGGCGTTCAACGTGAACGTGGCCGTTTCCGGATTGGCACCGGTGGAGTTGGTCATGCCCACAATGGTCATGTTGACCAAAATGGCCCCGGCAGGAATGGTCACGGAAACCGGCATGTCACCGGCCGCGGTGCGGTAATCGGTCCATTTCACCGCCGTGCCGCCGAGCGTGTAATTTACCGTCAATGGCTGGGTGGTGTCACCCACCCGTGAGAAGGTAAGGATGGCATTGTTCCCCGTGCCGATCGTCGCCGTCGCCGGGCTGGCTGCGATGCTCACGGTCGGCAATCCCAGTGAGGAGACGACATTGCTCACGGTGATGCTAACCGGCGTGGCAGTGGTCTGGTTGCCGGCAGCATCGCTCGCAACCGCCGTCAGCGTGTGCGCACCATTGGCAATCGCCGTCGTGTCCAGCGTTCCAGAATAAGGCGCCACGGTAAACGCAGAGCCCAGGTTCGCGCCGTCCAGCTTGAATTGGACGCTGGTGACACCAATGTTGTCCGAAGCGCTCGCCGAGACCAGCACAGCGGAACCAAGCACCGTTGCGCCGTTCAAAGGCGACGCCATGTTCACGGTCGGCGGCAGCGTATCGGTGGGATTGGTCACACCAGAGCCGGACAGGATGATATGGTTCACTGAAATCGGCGGAATCACCAGCGACTGGCCAAGGGACGGCAGGGCTACTGACACCGTCTGGATCGGTTCCGGTCCGGCCACACCCAGCGGGTTGTTGGCCGCATAGCTCGCACCCGAAAGCTGTTTCCACCCGATGACATTCCAGTTTTCAAAGCCCGTGATGGTCGCGCTGCTGTTGGTGCTCTGATTGACCACCCAGAGATGGATGTTGCCGGTGGCCGGATCGCGGAACGAACGGACGGTCGTCCACGGAAATTGGACCGCGTTGCCCTGGCCATCCACCGTCGAACCCATCGGGCTGACGTAGCTGTTGGTCAGATAATCGAAGCCGTATAATTCCTGCGCCATCTGGTAGGCGAAGAACATCGGCGTGCGGGTGACATAGCCGTTCCGAACCTGAAGCTGTCCGTGCGAAAACCCTTCAGCCAGGAGCGTCCAGCCTGAATCCCAGGTGATGTTCTGGCGCATGGACTCAGCCAGCCAGTTCGCCCACTGCATGGCGCTGAACATGTCGTTATATGTGAACGCTGACGTGACCTGGATACCGTGCTCGCTGAAGCCGAGCTGCCAGCGGCTTGGATCGCCCAGACCGGAAACCGCGCTGTCGTCGCGGATGGCGTTGCGGGTATCCTGCTCGATCCAGAGATATTTCGAGTAATCGGATTTCCAGGAAGAGTGCGATAACCACCAGCCCTGGAAGCCATTGGGATTCACCGAAACCGGGAACGTCCGCTTGAAATCCTCCGGGACGCTGGAGAATTGATAATAATGCTCAAGATCCATGAAGCTGAAATCGCTCGCGGTCAGACTGGCCATCATCGGATAAAACCAGCCGCCAGTCGGATCATCCACGATGCCCATATCATGAACATGCAGCCCCAGGGAACCAGTATAGCCGCGATTGCGGATGGCCACGCGGAATTTTTCAGCCTGCGGACCGTAAAGTGCGCCAGTCGATGTGCCTTCGAGGTTATAGGGCTCCTCGCCGATGATTACCGCGACAGCGGGATACGGATTCACATGGCCGCGGCGGGCACGGAGATCCGCCCAGTTGAAGCTGGCAGATTGGGAGAAGAAATCCATCGTGGTCGGGAGATTCTGCCACTCGGATTGCGGGCCGGCAGCGCCGAAAAGGTATTGCACCATCGCCGCGTAAAACGCCGGCGTCTGCCAGGTGTAACCGAACCCGTCGTAACCCCAGTTGCTGGACGGGTTATTCGTAAGATGGAGTGGAATGGGGATGTTCAGGATGAATTCCGCGTTGCCAGTCGCACCGAGAATCTGCATGACATCCTCAGGTGAGGCCGCCATGCCGGCGTCGGTACCATCCCAAGGATAATACGTGTGGACCGGCGACTGCGCATCCCAGGTATTCAAGTCGAACCGGTAGCCGAAGCCGACGGCATCGCTCTTGATGTCCACCAGCACGGGGCGCGCAGACTGCGACAGGTACGGCGCGGCCTGTTTGACGACCGCCCGGCTGTCCAGCCAGTACACGCCGCCCAGCCGTGATTTCCAGTTATGCGTGGCCGTTGAACCGACCCAGCTTGGCAAATTAACCGCCCAACCGCTTTGAACGGTGGACGCCAGCAGTAAAACGCCGCAAGCGGCATTGATTAATTTTCTAATCATGCTGCCAGCGTAAAGAACGGCAGGCTTTTACATAATTGGAGGCGCTCCGATTATCGTGTCGGAAGTTGGACTACAAGCGAAGACCGGCCTGTCCGGTGTTTCCCTCGGCAGAATTGGGTTCCCCACCCCATATCCGCTCCCTGTCTGACCCGCCAAGATGCCTACGAACTCACGGGTGTTTGTGGAATCCTGAAAATTCCGCAAACACCCTGATTGTTCTTACAACCAATACAACGAAAGGATAAAAAAGCATGAAAAAAAGCAAATTGTTCATCATGGCTGCGGCGACCATCGTCTCGCAGTTGATCTCGGTTCAACCTGGCAGTGCGCAGGAATCCTTCAAGGTTTTTGTGAATGCCATCAGTATCTCCACCAACCATGCAGGAGCCCTGGTTTATCATGAGTTCGACAACCACGACATCATCCGCAGTTGTGCCGCCGAACAGGGCATCACAAACCTTACCGGGTTGTCGCTGGTCTATAACCGCGCCGCCGACGCCGTCCAGGTGGTCACCAAAACCAATGGAACCGTCATCTGCACGCCGTTGAGCTTCAGTGACGGCGTCACCCTGAGCAATACCAACGCCACAAAAATCCAGCGCCTGGCCAACGTCTTCTGGGAGAACAGCGCCGTGTCTGGCGGCACCTTGCTGGCCGGCGAGTGGATCACCTACGGCTCCACCAACCAGATCAAATCCTATGCCCTGAAAGGCTCGTTGCAGTTCAGCGTGCCCGGCACCAATGGCACCGCCATTTACGCTGGCAACATCTATGCCAGCTCCCTGCTCTCATCTTTTGGTGAGCATGATGACTGATCTGCACATTTAAATCATCACGTTACCGCACCACCCGGCCGCAAGGCCGGGTCTTTTTATTTTCCGCCGCCAATGCTCACGCCAACGGGAACGACGTTGCGTGTCACAGCGCGGGCGCCTTCATTGATAGCCACGGTGCTGACGAACGTGTTCAAGATCAGATTGGCATAGCGTTCCAGCGTGCGGTACGGGACATACGGCACATAAACGATATCGCCCGGCTCCAGCAAGACGTCCGGCACCTCGCCGTGCGTGATGGCCTTGTAATCGACCACCGCGATTTCCGGCTTCGTCAGTGAACCGCGCACAACCGCCACGTGTGAAAGATAGGCGTCCTTGATGGTTCCTTGCGCGCTCGCGATCGCCGCCACCAACGACATCTCCTTGCGATAAGAGACCGATCTCGGCTGGAAGACCGCGCCGAGGACAAAAACTTCCCGCGTCACCGCCGATGGCACATAGACAAAATCATCCGGTTGCAGGTAGATGTTCTGCGTCATGTCGCCTTGCTTCAACAAACGGTAAAAATCCACCGGCAGAACCTGACCGTTGCGGATCACGAAGCTGCGTTGCAGATCGGCGAAATCTTCCGAATAATTCACGCCCATCGGGCCGCTGCCGAGCGACGCGAGTTCGGTCGGACTCATGGTCCCGCCCGCAACCGTCAATGCCTCGAGCAATGTCATCGGTGTCGTCAGCGGATAGATGCCCGGCTTGCTCAACCTTCCCAGCAGCCAGACCTGCCGGCTGGCCACGCTGCGCAATGTCACGTTCACCTGCGGCTTCTCCCGCACGTACTTGGTCAGTTCATTCTCAATGAGCGCCTTGGTCTCTGCCAATGTGAGTCCCCAGACATCCAGCCCTGGCAACAGATTAAAATAAATCTTCCCATCCGGCCCCACGATCGTGACTGCGGGCATTGCCCTACCCCCGGTTGCGATTGGCGTTGTGGATTCGCCCACCAGTTGGATTTCCAGGCTGTCACCCGGGCCCAGCTTGAAATACTGGGTCGGCACTTGCAGCAAGGCGGCATCCGGCCCCGCGCTCGCGGCGACAGCCGTGAGATTGGTCAGTTCGGCTATTCTCGCCTGGGTCGTCGCCGCCGCATCAAAACGGGGCCCCGTTGTCGTCCCGCAGCCCACCAGCAGGACCATCGCCGCAACCAGCACCAAAAACAATATTTTCCGCTTCATGTTGAATCGTAATTTCACCGGAGGAACGGCGACCGGATGATCGGGCCGACATGGATGCCCGTCCACGTGATCACCGCCGATTGCACAAATGCCGTCGCCGCGAGGTCAAGCAGCTCCTCTCCCTTGATCCACGGCCGGTAATGCACATAAACGATGTCATCCGGCTCCAGCTTCAAGTCCGCCGCGCTCCCGGCTAGCACCGCGCCGGCATCCACCACGAACGTTTGCGGATGGCTGAACGAGCCGCGGATGACCAGCACTTTCTTCTTCCACGCACGGTCGGTAAATCCGCCCTGCATGGTGATGGCCCGGAGGGCGCTCGTTTCCGCCGTGCAGGCGGCGATGCCCGGTGCCAGCACCTCGCCGATGACATAAACCTGTTTCACATCGGCCGGCGGAATATAGAGATAATCATCCGGCTCCAGCGGGATGTTCTGCGAAAGATCGCCATGCTGAAAAAGTTTTTCAAAATCCACTGCCATGCGCTCGCCATGCCGCACCAGGAATGCGCGTTGCAGATCAGCTATTTCCACGAGGTTGCGCTCCTGCAATCTGGCTTCCAATCCATGCGCGCGCGCGATGGCCTCGATGATTGTGACCGGCCGGTCCAGCGTATAGACGCCCTTTTGCTCCACGCTGCCCAGCAGGAAATATTTTTTGCTGTTGAAAGCCACCGGCGTGATGACACTGCGCGGCGCGCGGCGGTACTTGGCCAGTTCCTCATCCATCTTTCCCCGCAGCTCGTCCACCGTCAACCCGGCGGCCATGACATCCTGCGCCTCTAGAAAACTGACGCGGCCATCCGGGCCGATGGGCACACCCGTCTGCGTGAGTGTCGGTTCGCCGTAGATCGCAAAATCCAGGACATCGCCCGCCCCAAGTGTCAGATGCTGCTGCCACCCTGCCCTTTGCGCCGGCGACGTGACCGAGAAATTCAGGTTGGTCCCGCTGACCGCGTTCGTCCCGGCGGATGCCTCGGATGCTTCTGCCGCGTGCAGAACTGAAAGATTCAGCACCGCCAGAACAGCGGCATAGTTGAGCCAGCGCCTGAATTTATTTTGCAGGATGGAATCCTTGGCGCGGTTAAACACCGCGCCGACCAGCTTGCATCGCGCATGACGGAGCGTTTCCAATTGCTCCAGTGTCTCCGCTGCCAGCGATGCGCCATTGGAGGCCAGCCAGATCAGATTGGGCAGGTTTTCCGCCAGCAACACCGCCTCGGGTTTGCTCGCCGGTGGCAATTCCACCAGGATCACGACATTTTCAATCTGGCTCCAATGCCGCAAGGCCGCCTGCCACTGCTTGCGGCGTTCCAAATTCCAGACCCAACCCGGCAACGGGATGTGGACGATCGGCTGCGGTTCGGGTCCCATCAATTTGTGGGCGACCTCATCGGGCGAGGCCAGCACATTTTGCTGCACTGCCATCTCCTCATTCTTTGGGACAGGAACTGGCTGTGCACATTCCGGACAGGTGATGGAATCCTCCAGCATATCCTTTGGATATTCGATGTGCTGGCCGCATTGGTCACAAACCAGCTTCGCATAGCCGGCTTCGCTGCCATTCGAGGAAAACGATGCCGGATTCATTTCCGCGCCGTTTTTCCCGCCGGGTTCGCCGGCTTCCACGGTCGCCTGGGTTGGCCGCGTCGAAATCGTCAGCACGCGGAAGCCCATCTGGTTCGCGGCGGCGGCGAGCTTGCTGACCCAGATTGAACGCCCCTCGCCGTGCTCGGCCGAGGTGAAACCGCATACCAGGCCGTGGTTGGGTGATGGGCTTAACCGGCCCTGCAGGCTGGTCCAGGTGCGGAACGCCCAGTTATCCTTTTGCGCGCCGCTCATCCGCGAAAAATCCCCCGCCGTGGCCAGCACCGGCAGCCGCGCGACGCGCTTCACATCAGCCGTGCTCTTCAAACGGTCATCTGCAAATTCAGCCAGCAGGAGGCCCACAGCCGTTCCCACGAGGCCCAGCATTCCCATGAAAGCTGCCAGAAACAGGATTTTCGCGCCGCGGCCGTGTTTGACGAGGTCCTTTTCGGTGGCCAGGGCGAGCATCTGGCAATAGCCCGGTGGGTTGGCTACCAGCGATTCTGCTTCCTGCCGGCGGCCGATCAACGTGAGCCGGGCGCTTTCGAGCGATGCCAGCTTGCTGCGGATGACCTCCGGGTCGCTGCTCGCATAAGCGGCGGTGTTCGTCGCCCCGCCAGTTTCAATCGGTGGCGCCAGCTCCTTGCTCAACGCCTCGATTTCCGCGCGCTTGGCCTGCACCAGCGGATGTGCATCGGTGTAACGCGCCAGCAATCCGGCCAGGTCCGCGCGGGCCGATTGGATCCTGTCCACCAGCGTGGAAGCTTGCGGCAGAATCACCGCCGATGCTCCCGACGGCAGGTTTGGCTCTTGCCGGTTCACGGCGGCGATTTCAGCTTCAACTTGGGCGATTTGCTGTTTGTTGAACTGGATGATTTCGCTCGCGGCTTTTGC
>Ga0105238_10003352_pt1 | contig 15986 bp, 17 predicted proteins | sample KBSC34metaG_FD_81526 | JGI IMG/M metagenome (GOLD analysis project Ga0105238, IMG submission 81526) | Corn rhizosphere microbial communities from Kellogg Biological Station, Michigan, USA - KBS C3-4 metaG | ecosystem: Host-associated > Plants > Roots > Rhizosphere > Soil | place: Michigan, USA... | reverse complement strand
CCTTGGTGTCGGGGGTGAGGTCCGAGCGCTGGAGCAGGCTCGAGCCGACCTTCTGCACCGCCGCATAGGCGGCGGGGTTATTCTCGGCGGCAGCGGCGGCGCCCACGAAGAGTGTTCCCGCCGTCTCGAGATCGGCCGCGACCGCCGCCTCGTCGGCCTTGAGCTTCGCCGACGTGCAGCCCGCGAGTGCGAACGCGAGCAGGCACGCCGCGACGAGGGCAAGCAGCGAGAAGCCGCCCGCGACGATCTGGCGCCGCCGCTCGAGCTGCTCCGCGCGCGCGCTCGCGTCGAGCCACGCGCCCACGGGGATCGGGTGCGTCGCCGGGTTCCTGGTGTCCGGGTGCATGACGGTCCTCACTTCCAGAGCTTGGAGAGCACGACCTCGACCACCGCGAACACGCCGGGGGCGACGAGCGCCGCGGCGCCGCAGAGGAGGAGGGCCTGGGCCTTGATCACGGCGAGGTCCCGCTGGACCTCTCCGAGCGAGAGCGTGAGCTGCTGGATCGCGGGCGCGAGCGTGAAGAGCGGCTCACACTTCGCCCTCAACTCGACGTACTGGGTCTCGAGCGCCCGGAGTCGGCTCTCGGAGTCGTGCACGAGCGTCCCCTCCCCGTTGTCTCGCGTGGCGGGTGCCATGGTCAGTTCCCCGCCGGCCCGGTCGCCTGGGCGACGAGAGGGTGGTCGTCGTGTCCCATGTCCTGGGCCTTGGCCGCGACCGCGACCTTCTGCTCGGGCGTGCCGTAGGCGGCGATCGCAGCCGCGAACGCGCGCGCGAGCTTGGCCTCGGTGGACTCGGCCCCCCACTTCGCCTTCACCCACAGAGTCACGATCGGCGCGACCGCCGTGACGATCGCGACGAGGGCCGCGAGAGCGAAATGCAGCGAGTCGAGCGTGGGTTGGGGATTCACGACGCACCTCCTTCATGACGAGCGCGACGACCGCGATTACCGCTTCACGACCCACGTCGAGCCCGAGAGGACGACCGCCGCCCCGCAGCGCGAGGACGCCTCGAGCTCGACCTCGCGCCAGGTCTGGTCTATCGAGCGGAGTCTGGGCTCGACGAAGCGCACGACCTGGAGGGGCTGCACCGTCGCCGTGAGCACCGGCGCGATCCCGGCCGCGATCTCGCGCTCCTGGGCCGCGAGAGCGCCCAGGATCCGCTCCTCGCGCTCGGTCATGGGCCACTCCTTGACCTCGACGCCGCTGCTGACGCAGCCGACGAGGCCGACGGCGAGCAGCGCGGCGAGCAGGACGGTGCGCTTCATGATCGATCCTCAGTTGTGCGAGACGAGGAACCAGCACACGGTTCCGTTGATCTTGATCGGGCACCAGGTCGTCACGGAGCCCGGAGCGTTGTTCGTCAGGATCGCGTTCGCGCCCGTGGTGAGCGCCGCGCATTCGAAGTCGATTTCGCCCGACCCGACGTTCAGCGTGAGGTTCGAGTTGCCGGTCGTGGCGATCGTGCCCGCGCCGTTGCTCTGAAGGACGTTCGACGTCGAGGCGGTGACCCGCCAGCGTTCCACGACGTTGCCAGCGTTGGAGGTCCCGAGCGAGAGGTAAGCGTTGTCGGAGCTCGAGCCGTCGTAGAACACCCCGATCGCGCCCGCCCAGTGGCTGCCCGTGAACATGTTCGTGCCGAAGGCGATCGACGCTCCGACGCCGGACGCCGCCGTCGTCGTGTCCACGACGCCGAGATCGACCTGGTTGTAAACGCCGCCCGGGATCGAGAACCCTCCGGGAGTCTGCACGTAGAGCCCTGGGTTGCCGGCCGTATTCGTGAAAATGGTCGTCTCGCCCGTCGCGTAGACGGTGTGGACGGACGACCCTCCGACCTGAAGATCGAGAAGGTTGCTCAGGGACGCGCTCGCCGTGTTGGTGACGTTCTCGACGAGTCCCTGGAACGTGGTGGCTGAGTTATTCCACGTCTGCGCCAGGTTGAGCGGCGGCTTGCTGGTGGTGATCGTGCCGCTCGAGGTGATCGAGTGGCCGCCGACGTCGGTCCCGTTGGCGAGCACCTGGGCGAGCGTGCCGACCGAGCCGCCCGCGTCCACCTGCGCGAACGAGCCCGGCGTCAACTCGGCCCAGAGGTGGTGATCGCCGCCAATGACAAGGGCTCCTGCGCCCGTGAACGCCTGGGGCACGCCCGAGGGCGCTCCCGTTGCGCAGCGGGGGGCATAGAGGAATCCGTGCGTCGCGTTCTGCGCGAGCAGAGAACCCGATGCGTTCACGACGACGTCGTTGTTGGACGTCTGCAGAAAATAAGCCGAGGAGCCATCGGTCTGGACGCCAAACGTGCCGTTGCAGAGCACGTTCACCTGGTTGCTCTGCACCTCGAGCTGGCCGTTCGCCCCGCCCGAGAGAATCACGCCGTTGGTGTTGCCGCTGAAGATCGTGAGCGCGTGGTCGCTCGGTCCGACGATCTGACTGACGGCGCCGAGACCCTCCCCGATCGTGATGATGCTCGTCGTCGGGTTGATCGACGCCCCGCCGCCGCTCACCGTCGAGGCGATCCACGCGACGCCGTTCCACGTGAGAACCTGGCCCGTCGTCCGCGTCGTAACGTTGACTGGCCCACGGAAATCCTGCTGAATCACCTTCTGGATCGTGCCCACGTCCTGCGCGACGACGACCGGCGCCGACGCGAGCGCGAGGACGAGAGCCGCAGCCGAAGCCCGGAGAAAACTGAGGCCCTTCATGGTGTCGCTCCGATCAGCTCGAGGCCCACGCGTAGAGATCCGTCGCGTCCCCCCCCGTCGGCGCCGTCGTCACGACGAACGCCACGAACTCGACCGGCCCGCCGCCGAGCAGGTTCGAGCCGCGCGCCCCGGACGCGTCCGACACCCAGGCCGGCGAGCGGAACTTGGGCGTCGCCGCCCCGTCGTCGAGCGCTCCGACCGTGAGCGTGATCTCGCTCCCGACCGCGAGGACCGCGTAGCCCGTTCCCTGACCCGGAAGCTGAACCTTGCCGATCGCAACCGGCGTCACACCGATCTCGTTCGCGGCGGTTGCGCACCGGGCCTCGACGTAGACGTTCGGCGTCCCCTTCACGGGCACGACCGGAATGGGCGTCCCGGTGTTGAAGACCGAGAGCGGCAAGCTCGTCGCGTCGGCCACGGTCAGGCCCGACCGATACACGACCGACGGGTCGTTGTGAACGTCAAAGCCCGCGCTCGTGACCATGGGGCCCTCCGGTCCCGCAGGCTACACGTCCCAAAGGGCCGAGGGTGAGTCACCATTTAGGTGTGTCACGAAAGGCGTCGGGCAACTGCCGGACGAGGCGCGCGCCTATCAGGCTTCGGCGGGAGACTCGGCCTTGACCGGAGGCTGATCCACGAACGTCACTCCGAGCGGAATGCCCTGCGAGTCTCGCAAGGGCTGGATCGATGCGACGGGGACGCGGAGTCGCACTGCCACGCGCTCGAAGACCCGAACCTCGACTCGGTCACGATTGCGGGCCGCGCGCTGACACGCGATCTTGTATTCGGACGAGAGCCGTTCGATCTCGCCGTTGCACGCATCGTGCGCGGCGTCGAGTGCCTGTTGTTCGGATTCGGTGAGCAACTCGGTATTCACGGTGACCTCAAATCTTCACGATCTCGACCGTGCAGGGCGCCTTGTATGTGTTGGACAGGGAGGATCCGGCCGACACGAAGGTGGCGGAGAAGAAGTTGGCTATCGTCGTGTTGAGACTGGTCGACACGGACATGGTCTCGACAAATGAGCCGTATCCCAAGCCTTTAGGGCAGCGCATATCGATCTGACCGGAAACCGACCCTGAAGCTCCTATTGATGTTACGACCAGGTCCATGGTGACAGAGAATGGTATGTCGTCGCCGCCAGTCGAGGACGCCAAACCTAGAAGAAACGTGAGAAGAAGAGCGTCGCTGGTCGTTCCGGCCGAGCCGGCGCGGACGCCCCACGTGGAGTTGACTCCCGACGACACTCTGACCGTCCCATACAGCCTGACCCTGATCGTGCTTCCGATCTGGAGAGTATTGGCTGGTATCGATAGGGACTGAGCAACGACCGTTTCGGTCGTCGTGATACCGCCCGAAGACGCTGTCGTGCTTTTTGCATAGAGCTCTGCGAGCGGCGTCCACGCGAATTGACCCGCGCCTTGACCGACCGGCACATTCCCGACGTTGCCGGTGGGAGGACAGTTCATGACCTGGACGTTCGCCACTCAGCACCCCATCCAGAGTTCACAGACGTCGGTCGCGAGGTAGAGCTGACCTTCCGCCAGCGTCGGCATGGCGTCGAGAAGTCCGGTCGTGAGCGTCGCGAACGGATTGAACGTGTCCACGGTATTGGTGCCGTCCTGCTTGAAGTCGCCCTTACCAACATTCACGCTCGGGTGGTAGACGTGATACGACGTCATGACCGGCGTCTTGACGTAGGGCTGGCCCGAGAGCTCGTTCGCGAGGTCTCGGTCGGCGGGGCCCGTCCAAAGACCGCCCGCGAGAGCCGTCCCGCCCGGAAACGCCGAGACGTTGCGGTCGATCCCGTAGACCCACTGACCGGCGCCGCGCTGAGCGAAAGCCTCGAGCCTCAGAGTTGCGGGGGCGAGGTTCGCGGTCTTGACGTCGTCGTTCGAGATCGGCGTGAGGGGAACGGTCCTGAAATCCTTTTGGCCGACCGTCAGGTTATTCGGACGAAAGACGGTTCCGGGGGTGATCCCGAGCAACTGCGTCGCGCGCCAACGCGTCGTCTTTGGGGTGCTCGCGGTCCCGACCGTCGTTTCGATCAGAGGCCCCCTGGGGAACACGACGCCCGTCGGACCGACGGTGCGTGACGGGGCCCCCGTTGTGGCGCCCGAGACCGTCGGGAAAGAGACGCCGTTGGCGCCAACCGTCCTGAAGGGGGCACCGGGCGATGTCGCGACCGAGGTCTGGTTGTTCTCGTCGTTAATGAGAATGTTTCCGCCAGAGCCGCCGCCCGTAACGGTTCGTCCCCCGTCGCCACCGTCAATGATCTCGCCGCCGCCGTCGTCGTCTCCGCCACCCCCGCCGTCGGTCGTGTAATCCATGGCCTCGGCGTACCACCACCAGCGACCTTGCTTCTGGCCGCACGGGTGAGGGTGCGAGAGCGTCGGATTCCAGACGAGGTGCGCGGCCATTTGATAGGGCCCGCTCATAACTTTGGAGAGCGCCGTTGCCTCGAAGTTCAAGGGCCCGTCGAAAGGCCCTCGGAAGTAGGCGTCGGTGCGAAGGTGGCCCGAGAAGACGCTCTCGCCGTCGAAGGTCGAGCCGAGCGGGTGCTGACAGCCCTCGCCGCCCGCGTCGAAGGGTCCGCCCATGCGCCACGAAAACGCCCCGACGACGCCCGAGGTCCCCGCCGCTCCCGTCGGCTTTGACTGAGAGCCGGATCCAGAACCCGACCCCGAGCTCGTGAGTTGATCGAGTTCGCGGTTGAGCGTGTTGCGCTCATTGATGAGCGCCCCGATCGCCGCCGCCCCGCTCGACCCGGCGTTCTGTGCCGTCGCGATCTGCTGCTCGATCTGAGCGAGCCGCTTCTTGATCGCGTCGATCTGCTGCTGGTTGGGGTCTTGGGGCGCCTTGGTCGAGCCGCTCGGAGCCGCGCCGCCCGAAGCGTCGTAGGCGAGCCCGTAGCCCGCGAGGCCGTCGCAACCACCACCGCCGAGCTGCCAGGCAAGCTGGCCGCGCAGATTCGCGCTCGTCGTGAGACCCGGCGCACACGCTCTCGCCAGACGCACGACGCGCCAGGCCGAGTGGAGAGGGGCGTAGCGGTCAGGGTCGGGCGTCCCGTCGTCTTTCTCGTCCAACACGAGCGTCGAGGTCGCGGGGTCGCCCGCGTGATTGACGGCGATCAGTGGCGCTCCGCTCGGGAAGAAGATCGGCTCCATGCGTCGCTCGTGCATGGCCGAGAGCACGACGCCCATGGTGCCCTTGGCTCCGACACCAGGAGCGCAGGCAGCCGTCAGCATTGAGTACCGCTTGTCGGGCGTGATCTTCTCGTCTTGGATCGGAAGAAGTTGGACGCTCGTCGGGAGACGTGGCGGCGGGCCCGAACTGCTCGCCGTCTGGGGTATCGGGGCCGTGGAGCGTGTCTGCGTCCCGCCCGGGACGCCAGCCGGAACGCCGCTCGAGCCGCCGTTCAGGCGCGCGACGACCGTTCCGCCCGGGCCCATGAGTGCGTTGCCGGCGAGGTTGAGGCCGACCGGAGCGAGGCCGCTCGAGGTCGAGACTGAGGTGGGAAACGTGCCGCTGGGGCCCGGCCCGCCACCGGATCCGGGCGCGTTGGGGTCTTGGGCGACGGCAGGGAACGCAAAGCCGAGCGAGGGGAAGTCGCGGGTTGGGGGCGCGCCCGACTGCTGGACGAGTTGGCCCCGCGAGAACGGGACGACGGGGCTCGCCGCTTCCCAGAGAAGACCGCCCTGGACGTCGCCGGCCGAACCGTCCACTTCGCGAATTCGGCCGTACTGGTCGCGGCCGAACTTGAGCGACCCCACTCGCGAGTCGCCCGAGTCGGCCCGGACGAGGCACGCCATGCGGACGTAGCGCAGAGCCGCGTCCACGGTCGCGTGGTGCCGGAGAGGCCACCACCCGCCCGAGACGACGTCGTCAATTCCGCTCATGCTTCGGGAGTCTATCAGACGCGACACACAACTGGCATGAGCGACACACGTGCATTAGCTCCCGGATGCGCCCCGCTGATCGACCAAGCCGAGCGTGATCCGGCGCGCCTCTTCGCTCAGAAGCGAGAGCATGTCCACCGGCACCGGTTGCGGCGGGAAGGCGACGATCGTCGTGGCCGTCCCGTCAGGCTGAAGGTTGTGCGAGATCGCGCCTGCGTTGCCGGTCGGCTGGAGCTTCGTGCTCAAGGGCAGTGTGATACCGCCCTCCCAGCGATCGACGTCTTGAGCCCAGAGCTGGGCCGCGACGCACGTCGCAACGTCGGAGAGCTGCGAATCGTTGAGCGGCGTAGGAAGCACGCCGCCCGCCGCTCCGGGCACGCCCATAGCCGCGTCCACCGCTCCCGCTGCACTATCAAGCCACGGAATGCGAGCCGTCGCGACACTCGGCGGAATGCGGATCGTGAGGGGCGGGCCCTGGCAAGTCCCGAGCTTGATCCCAAGGACGGTCTCGGCGTTCTGAGGAATGATCGAGTAGCCCTGAAAGCGCGTCGTGTCGTTGGGCGCCGCGGGCACTACGGTGAGCACGATCGTGCACTTGAAGCCGGGCGCGAGCGAGGCATAGGCATTTTGGATCCCGGGTCGGCCCGGACCGGCGTCGCGCGGGTCCGACGAGCAAGGGTTGGTGCCGTCGGGCCCGACGACTTGCCCAGGGACCGTCTTCGAAACGCGTCCAAAGGGATCGGGCAAAGGCTGAATGTGAATGATCCCCTGTTGCTCGTCAGGGATCGTCACGCCAAAGGGGGCGGGAGTCGCGCTTGCGATCTGCGCGTTCCAACCGGTGAAGTTCTGCCAGAGGAACCGGAAGCTCTTGGGGTCGCCCTCGAGCGCGCCACGAACACCGTAGAAGCGCGCGAAGTCGCAGAAGACGCTCGCGGGCGCCCGAGTCCCCGTCGCCGGGTCGAGGAGGGCCGCGCGGTAGGGGTAGATCCGCGAGATCCGGTCGAGGTACTTGGAGGGCAACTGGTAGGTCGTGCGGAAGTGAGAGAACGCGCTATCGACGCGCGCCCCGAGGAGCCACGAGGCCGACCCGCTTCCGATCCCTTGAATGATGTCCTGAAGGATTCCGGGCGAGCAGTACCAGAGACGGAGCGAAGGAATGTCGAGCCCGAGCCCGAAGCCGCTCGGAAGGCTACTCTGAAAAGCGACCTTATTCGCTTGCCACGCCTTCGTGAGCCGGACGAAATCGACCCACGTTCCACGAGGCGCGGTCACGGCCGGGAGTCCGTTGAGAGCCGGGAGCGCGAGGTCAAGGTCGGTGACCTGTCCCACGTTCTTCATGCCGCGGTAGTCGTTCAAGGCATTGAGGCCGCCCGTTGTGACGGTCTGGCCAAGTTCCTCGTTGTCGGACGTGAGCGCGATCTCGATCTCGCGCTCGAAGAGGACCGTGATCGAGCTCGGCCGCACGAGTCGCTTGTCCGTGAGAAAAGGGAGCGGGGCGCCGACGATCGGGTCGCCGGCCTGGGCGAGCTTGGCTTCGCTCCCGTCCCGAGCGTCGCGGACGTAGATCGTGCCGTCGAGGAGGATCGTAATGGCGGCCCCGCCCAAGTAGGCGAGGGCGCGCTGAATCGCGGTGTCGCCCGGCTCGGCAAACTGGACGCCTTGGACGGCCATTTGACGGTTGAGGTTGGCCGCAATGCGGACCGTGCCGCCGACGACCGATGTGACCTGGTGAAACACCGTCGAGAGCATGGCAAGAGCAGTGAATGCTTGTGTCGCGGCGGGCCTCCCGCCATTGGCATTGGGCGGCGCGGGCGGCTGGAAGAGCGACCAGGGAGCGTACTGGAGGCTATCGACGAGCTGGATCTGCTCGGGAATGCCCTCCTTGAGAAGTGGCTTGGTCCCGACGCGACGCGGGACGTTGCAGGCGAGCGCGACCGTGACGTGGCGCCACCAGATTCGTCGATCGGCGACGAGGACGCCCAGCATTTGAGGCATGGGGCCGGGAGCGAGGCCGAGGACGTAGAGCTTCTCGGCTTGCCAGACGTCGAGCCCGTCCACCTGGACCTTGAGCGTGACCGAGTCGGAGAGCGCCCCCGTGCGCTTCTTCATGAGCGCTTGGGCGGTTCCAGCCTCCATGAGAAAGACTTGCTTCACGGGCGCGACGCCGTCCACTTGGGGCCAGCGAACAGCGTCGGCGTTGAGCAGGTCGAAGCCGTCGAGGGTCGCGGTCGTCGCCATGGCTTAGGTCGTGCCCGGAATATTGGAGCCGCCGTTGTTGCCGCCGCCGGTCGTCACCCTGTTGTCCGTCGGAATCTGAGGCGTCTTGGGCGTCGTGCTGTAGAGCCAGACTTCCGTGATCGACTGGTTGCAGAGCGTGATCTGTCCGAGCGAGGGCGGGAGACCGCCGAGCGTGAGTGGAGTGTTAGTGACGTTGCGCCGGATCAAGGTGTAGCCCTGGCCTCCAGACTGGCCCGGAGGCGGCTGTGTCGGGCCGCCGAGGAACGAGCTCGTATAGCTGATCGTCCGCACGATCCGCTGCGGGCCCTGGAAGAGGTACTTCGCGTTCGTGTCGCCCGACCAGACCGGAGCTTCGGCCAAACCGTAGTCGGTGTCGTCCGATGTCGTGATCGTCTGCGAGAGCAGGTTTGAGCCGTTGGGCGCGACGAAGGTGACGCTCGCTTGGATCCTAGAGTTCACGTAGTCGAATTGCGGTGCGACTCGCGTCACGGCAAAAAGTGAAAGTTGCGCGACCTTCGTCACGTGGGCGACGATCCAGGGGACGATCGAGCCTTCCCACTTCGTGCGGAGGTCGACGCTCCGATTGACGACCCAGACCGAGTAATCGACGTCGATCGTCTGGAGTCGGCGCGCGCTGCCCGACGCGTTTGTCCCGCCGCCTTGCTGGCCGAGCCCGAAGGTCTGCGACCCGCCGCCAAACACGCTCGTCGGGTCGAGGGCGTTCACGTTGATCGTGCTGAATCCGAGCGCGATCGAGCCCGACGTCCCGCCACCGCCGCCGCTCTGAGGATTGCCGCCGCCTTGAGGCGGGGTCGGGGCGGGCGGAAGCTGGCCTGACGAATCCCCTGGAGCGATCCACGTCCGACGGACCGTCAAGAACTGGTCGGTGAGATCGGGATCGTGGAGAAGCTGGACCGACTCATTGAGAAGGAGGTCTCGAAGATCAACCGAGAAGCGCAGGATCTTGTTCGTGTCGTCCGCCGCCGCCTGGGGCGTGTTGACGATCTCCCACGAGCCACCAAAGCCCGACGTGAGCGTCCCGATATAGCCCGTGCCCGTGCCGCCGTTATAGGCCGGCGTCCCGATCGCCGCCGCATACTGGGCTCGCGCGCTGTTCGTCGTGAGCGCCGTGTAGGTGCCCGAGATTCTCAGTCGTCGCCGGCCGCCCGGCTCGACCGCGAGATCGACCGTACTCTCGAGCCTGCCCGATTGCCCCGTGAGAACGGCTGGACGGTCCCACTCGCAGAGCCACTCGTAGACCCGGGTCCGCGTCGTGTTCATGGGATCGTCGGGCTTCGTGAGCTGGACGCGCTGGTTGAAGCCCGTGTTGCCCGAGGGCCCGGCGTTGGGGTTGAAGTCTTCTTGGTTGACTCCGTTCAGTTGGATCTGAAGACGCTGACGTGGCAGCGTGAGATTCGCCTCGATCGCCTGGCACGTCGCAATGAAGTCGGCGTCGGTCGTCTCCGCGACCCAAAAGCGGCACTTGAAGGATCCCGTCGCGTACTTCAAGTCGAGCTTGTAGACGCCGTCGAGAACCAGCTTCGACGTCCCGCCGATCGTCTGTTGGGTGCCGCCGGTGCCATAGACGATCGCGAGCGCGCGCGTGACGAAGGGGCTGGGCATGGATCAGCCTCCCCCGAGGACGCGCGGCGTCGGCGGGGCCGAGCCCCAAAAGAGCTGCATGATTCTCTGGTAGTCGCGCGCGAGGTCGTCGGAGCCCGCCTTGCGGATCGCATCGAGTGTTCCGAGCGGGTTCAGGTAGCTCTGAGAGGCCGCGTCCACGAGCCCGCGCGCTCGGATCGCCGCTTGTTCGGGTCCGCTCGCCTGCTGGACGAGTCCCGAGATCACGTCGCCCGGTAGTTGCTGGCCCGTGAGCCGCGCGAACTGCTCGGCGATCGGCGAGACGCGCCCGGCAACCGCCGTCGAGCCGAAGCCGTCTTTGAGAAGCTGCGTCACCTGCGGGAAGAACTGGGTGAGCGCGACCTCGGTCAGCCGCTTGATCGACTCGCCGACCGGATCGGCCGCGAACGACGCGATCGAGGATCCGGTCTGACCCGCCGCGCTCTGGATCCCGGCGCCGACCGACGAGACGGCGCCCGAGCCGAACGAGAGTTCGCCCTTGGTCTCGCTGACCCGAGCGATCTCGCCCTTGAGTTCCTCGATCTGGGCCTTGGCCTTTTCGATCGCGAACTTGATCTCGATCTCTTCTTGGTCGGCCACCGATCACCTCACGTGACGACCACGGTCGCCGTGGTGCCGGGCTGCTGGTCCGAGTAGCGCTCGTCGGTATTCGAGAAGGTCTCGTCATAGGCCGCGAAGCCGGCGACGAAGACCGCTCCCGTTCCGCCCGTGTCGATCACGACGCTCGTCGCGTTCGACGCCGAGCGCTTCGTCGTTGAGTTCGTGGGCGTCGGGCTCCCGTCTTGACCGTCAGCCGGCGTGAGCGGTGTGCTCGCGAACGAGTAGCGGATCACGGGCCGCCGCCAGTCCCAGCGCGCGCTCGGGTTCGCCCACAAGACCGAGACCTTGTTGGACCCGATCGGCGACGCGATCAGATCGCGCAGAGGTGCGTAGAAGCGGTCGCGGACGCCAATGCCTTCGAGCCGGTAGATGGCCGACATGCCGATCACGACGTCTTGCTCGACGACCGGCGTCTCGTCGCCGACACGACGCTGGACGAGTCTCACGCCCGAGGTGTCGCCCAAGTCGTCGACCGTCTCGGCGAGGACTTCTTCGAGCTCGAGGAGCCCCCGACCGTGAGAGCCGAGTTGGCCCTGAGTCCTGACGCCGCCCTCGAGCACGTTTCCGTGGAGCCTCGAGCCGCCGAGAGCCGCGAAGAGCGTCACGTTGAACGAGAGCGTCAGGATCTGCGGATTCGACGCGTCGGCCTTGCCGCCGACGGGCCGGATCAAGACTCCGGGCGGGCGCATTTCGGCGAGCGCGTTCGAGACCGGCTCTGACGTGATGACGACCGATCCGGGAGCGAAGACCTGGAACCCTCCCCCGGGCCAGTTGGCGTTCTGGAGGAGGTATTGAAGCTGGCGCGCGACCTGCCACCTATTCACCGGTCACCGCCTCGGCGACGAGGACCTGTCGCGTGCGGGCCCGTTCGCCGCCGATCAAGCGCGCGTGTTCGGCCGTGCGACCTCGGAGCGCGTCCGCGAGCAGAAGGGACCGCTCAGCCGCGAGGCGATCCCCGGCACTGACGAACGCGGCCCGCTCGTCGGTCTCGAGTGACGCCCAGAGTTCGGGCGTGAGGGCGCCTCCCGCCGCGAGGAAATCGTGAGCCTGGATCTCGAGAATCGGCAGGGCTGCCCGTCGCTTCTCGACCGCGAAACCCTCGAGACCCGAAATTCTCGCGAGCCAGCTCATACGGTGCTCAAGTCCTCGAGCATGCCCCACTGGACGACCTGCTTGTCCCTCGCCTGTCCCGGAGCGTTCGCTCGGAGGCAGTAGAGGACGGCACCGAACGTCCCTTCGCGGTCGAGTTGGAGCGTGAGCCTCGCGCTCGCGTCGAGGACTGGGATCACGGCGAAGAAGAGGAACGACGGGAGCCGTGTCGCGTCCTTGGGTATGAGCAGGAGGGAAAACGGCATGTTCGACCGCTGCGTGAGGAAGGCTCCGGCCTGAGTCGCCGAGCCTGGATACTCATAGAGCGGGCGCCCCGAGAGTCCCGTGGTCGTCACGGGCTGCGCCATGACGAGGTTGTAGAGATCGGGATCGACTCCGCGCAGAGCGCACGTGAGCTTCCACGACTCGCCCGCGTCTACGACCTCGATCGTCTCGGAGCCGTACTCTTCGGCCTTCAGATCGCGCGTCATTCGGCGCGGGGTGACGACAACGTCCGTGACCTCGCCGAGCTGGACGCCGCCGAACGGAAAGCCTGCCTCGACGTCGCTCGTGACGATCGGAAGGTTCGCGAGCGGGAGCAGGGCGAGCGCGGCGTCGTCCAGGTTGTAGAAGGTGACGCCCGAGGTGACGGGGACGTTCTCGAGCAGGTAGAAGGGCCCGCTCGTGGAACCGCCCGCGAGCCCGACGTAGACGTTGATCGACTGCGCGCCAGACGGGACGCCCGTGAAGAACAGGTCGAGGTTGACGTGGTAGCCCGTGGGGCCCGGCGGCGGGTTCGAGGGGATCGTGACGCTCGTGTTGAGGAGCATGGGCGAGACGTCGCCTGACCCACTTCCGTAGACGTAGGCGTAGCCGATCTGGTGGACGCCGGCCGTGCAGTTCCCGGTGCCCACCTGCTGGAGCTGGGCGTCGATCGTGTTGTCGGTGCTCGGGGGCGGGTACTTGGTTCCGAGCAGCGTGGGGTTCATAACGAGCTGGCCCTGAAAGCCGGTCAGGAGCCGCGTCAGGTCAGGCGTCGCCATGGATCACGGGTCCGCGATCGTGGGCGAGTTGCTCGAGGGCAGATAGACACCGAAGAGCCGGAAAATGTGCTGCTGGATCTCGGCGCCGACCTCGGTGTCGGTCGCCGTCAGGTAGTCGCCGACAGTCCAGGGCGTCGTGTTGCCCAAGAACCACCACGCGCTCCCGTCAATGAACGTCGCCGGGAGAAGCATGGGCTCGGCGATCAGGACGCCGCCCGACGTGTAGGCCGAGAGGCCGACCTTGAAGACGAGGTTGTTCTGGTTGAAGTTTTGGTACCAGAGGTTCTTGTCGAGCGTGGGGACGAACCAGTTCCAGCCGGTCTGGGCCGAAAGGGCGACCGTCCATGTCTGCGAGCCGAGTACGAGCTCGAGCGTCGCGATCCCGCTGAACTGCTGACGGTTGTAGGCGACGACCGGGAGCACCGGCGTGTTCGGGTCGAACGCGTTGGTCGTGAGGGCCTGGTAGAGCGTGTCGGCCGCCGTGATCTTGACCGACGTCGCGGTGAGCCCGCCCGGCAGCGACCGAAACGTGTGCGTCGTGTCGATCGTGAAGTCGCTGATACTCGTGGTAGGAGTCCAGCCCGTGATCGAGGTCGCGACGCCCGCGCCCGAGTTGAGCGAGAGGTCCGAGTTCGTGCAGATCGACTGCTGGACCGTCTGACCCTCAATGATCTGCGAGGCACCCGAGCCCGCGAGGGTGAGTCCGAAGGGGCCCTCGAGAGAGGGCGCGGCGCCGTTGCAGAGGAACTGCTCGCGGCCCGGGTTGCCGTAGCTTCGACCGGTGCCGCCGTTGGTGTATTGGTCGCCGACGCAGGTGAACTGCTTCACCTCGGCGAAAGACGCCTCCATGGGGTTGCCGGCCCAGTCGGTCGTGAGGCGGTATCCGGCTCCGTTGCCGACGATCGAGGCGCCAGCGGCCTTCGTGTTGCCGACGGCCGTGACCGCGCCGCGAGTGAACTGACGCGACTGGATCGAGTAACTCTGAGAGACCATGCGCTGGAAGATCACGGCGAGCGCGGCCTGGGGCGAAATGTTGGGCGCGTTCTGGTTGATGATCTGAGCCCACGTGACGAGCGCGGCCCCGAGTGTCGCCTGACCGCCGCGGTAGCAGGCGAACGCCGCCGCCCGGACATTCGCGAGGGCAGTTTCGAGTTGCGAGGCGCCGCCGCCCGAACTGCCCGAGACGAGGGCGTTCTCGATCGCGGCGATCAAAGCGAGGAGGTTGGTGCCATTGGTCGTGAAGAAGCGGACCGACTGGTCGGCGATCTTGACCGTGGCGACGAACTGGTTGATCGCGGCGGTTTCGGTCGGCATATCAGGACTCCTCGACGTCGCCGGTGCGGACGAACTTCGCCAGGACGCCGCGAGCGCGTTCGAACTCGGCCTCGGTCGGGAAGAGGAAGTTTCGGGCGGGAACCTGGGTCTCGAGCGTTTCGCCCTTGTCGGCCCTCTTGGCGAGAGCGCGGAGCTTCTTGCCGTAGATCGGATAGACCCGGGCGAGCGAGCGGAGACGACTTCCGATCTGTGGTGTGAGCTTTTGGCGCGAGGTGCCGCCGTGGGCCGCTCTCGAGGCGTAGGGCGCGGTCGCTTTGAGCAGGATCGCGTCTTGGCGAACGTCAAATCGGATCGAGCCCTTGAGCCTTCCGCTCACGACGAGAGCCGGACGATCCTCGAAGCGGGCCGAGTCCACGCTCGTCCCTTGCGAAAGGTCTTGGACGATCCCGGCGAGCGAAGGGACGGAGCGCGGCGGCCACTTCTTATCGCCCTTGCCTTGCTGGTCGAAGGCGCGACGAGCGCCGGCCGCGAACATGGTCCCGATCGCGTAGAGCGCGGGCGTCGGGGCGTCGAGGCGGGCCGCGAGCTCGGCGAGCGCGCTCACGAGAAGAGTCCCGGTTCGAGGTTACCGATCCCGCCAATGCCGCCGATCGCATTGCTCGAGCCCGGCGCCTGAAGGGTGATATCTCCAAAGCGCGAGCGGTCGAAGTCGGGTGTCCCCCGGTCGGGGGTGGGCGTGAGTTGCGACGATCCCGCCGGAAGAAGCTGAGCGACGCGGGCACACGCTCCCGCGTAGAGCTTCTCGGCGGCCTCTAGATTTTTGCTGCCCGGGAGCTCTCGGTAGCTCGTCAGGAAGAACGTGACGCCGAGGACTCCGGCGTTCACGTGTGCCGACTGGGTGCCGTCGTAGGCGTAGCCGGTTCGGGACTGAAAGTCGCCCAGGCCGTTGGCGTCGGTGACGGCGAGGACGGCGAGAGCGAGTTGGGACTGATTGACGCCGGTCGGGGCGAGTGATCCGGCCGTCGAGGACGTGGGCGGATCAGGGTTGGTCAAGTCGGCCGCGCGAAGCGGCGAGACTCGAGCCAGCCAGTCCGTCGCGAGAGAAGCGCCCACGGTTCACCTCCGCGGGCGCGACGCCCGCACCTCAGCCCGAGCGGATCACCGCCGGGGCTTCCCGGTGCCCGAGACCTTGATCCCCGCTTCCTTCGCGAGACCCATGTCGGGCGCGAGGGGCGGGATCTGGTTCGCCTTGTCGGCGGTCGCCGTGGCGATCGTGCTCGCCTGGGCCTCGTCCGAGACCGCGGAGTAAGCGCCCTCGCTCGCGGCGAAGCGCGCGCCCGGAGCGCTGGTCGAGACCGGGCCTCCGGTCGGACGGCCGCCGAGGTCGAGCGCGACCGGCCGCCCGTAGACGCTCGACTCGGGATCGCCGCGCTTGGGGAGAGCCATGGTTGCGTGTGCCGCCTCGCGGGCCTGTTCGATCGCGGCCTCGAGCGAGTCCGGGATCT
>Ga0105238_10003345_pt1 | contig 16002 bp, 10 predicted proteins | sample KBSC34metaG_FD_81526 | JGI IMG/M metagenome (GOLD analysis project Ga0105238, IMG submission 81526) | Corn rhizosphere microbial communities from Kellogg Biological Station, Michigan, USA - KBS C3-4 metaG | ecosystem: Host-associated > Plants > Roots > Rhizosphere > Soil | place: Michigan, USA... | reverse complement strand
TGGCATCTTTGTAGACTGCCTTCCACGCGAAATCGCGATCGAAGCCATGGAAGCCTTTGCGAACCACTTCGGCCACGAGCGAATCAGCGTACGTCGCGATCATGATGTTGGTATAGCTCGGATTAGACCACTTCGGCATCCAGCCGCCTTCTTTGAAGTTCTGAAGGAGCGCGGTGATCATGCCATCTACACGCTCCGGGGCGAGCAGCGTGAGCATGCTGTTTTCAGCGCGAAACGTGTCCCAGATCGAGTAGGCTGTGTAGCTCTCGCCCTCATGAATTCTGTCATCGAATGCGCTGTAATAGTGGCCGTATTCAGAAAACACCCGCGGGTACAGCAGCGCGTGATAAATGGCCGTGTAGATCAACGACTTGTCCTTGTCCGCTGCTTCGGCGAGTTGAATGCGCGACAGCTTCTCATTCCATTGCGCGCGAAGCTTCCCCTGGGCGGCATCGAAATCCCAGTCGCCGACTTCGCGTTTCAGATTCTCGCGTGCCTGATCGATGCTGATGAACGACGTTCCGACACGCAACAGCACGGCCTGGCCCGGCTTGAATTCCGCATAGGCGCCATGACTCGAGGCCGCTATTGGGTTGTCCATGCCATAGGTCTTGAGGCTCGACGGCATCTGTTGGAACTGCACGACGAAGTAACCTTTGAAGTTGGGCAGCGCCAACGGACCGAGATGCGCGTCCATGCGATGCGGGTTGTAACCAGTAATCTCGCGTGCTTGAGGATCGACGGATGCGAAGCCTGCGGTCCCGGGCCGCGATGCCTCGATGATGACTCGCGCGACTGCGTTCTTCGGAAACGTAAATCGAAAAAAACCGCAGCGCTCGGTCGCGGTCATCTCCGCTTGAATTTTTCCATTCGTGCCAGCATTCAGTGAAACGCTGTAATAGTCAGGACGCGCGGTTTCAGACTCGTGGCTATAGCCGAGTTTGCGCGACTCCGGCGTTGTGCGCAGTTGGCCGATCTGCGGGATGATTGTCACATAGCCGTAATCCCCCATCCAGATTGCGGGCTGATGCGTGCCGATGAAGCCAGAGATGGTCGGGTCATCATAGTTGTAAGAGACCACACTGATCTTGTTCTGTCGGGTCTGCGGAGTCCAGTTGGTCATGCCAAATGGAGACGTGACAAAGGGCATCGTTCCGCCATACCCAATGGCACTTTTCTGCGTGCCTATCAGGGGATTGACGTAAGAGACAGCGTCCTTCTCTGCCGCGGTCGCCGAGAGCGAGCCGAAAATGAGGACAACAAGAGCAGCGAACCTCTTCATATCGGGCAATTGTAATTGCCGCGATCCGTGCACTCCGAGCGTTAGTACCTGAGCCCTAATCGCATCGGAAATTCCTCTTCGCCCTCTTCCACTTCAGCCTGCTGGCTGTTGATGCGCACCGCTTCGCGATGGCGATAAACGAACCAGAGGTGCACGACCAGCACCGTGAGCGCAGCCGCCGCGAAGTGCGCCCAGCTGTTCTCTACCCAGAAGCCTGCGACCAAAGCTCCTATCGTGACGAAGGGAAAAAACGTGAAGAACTTCAGCAGGGTGAATGAAAGGTTTGGCTTTTCGCCAGCGGCCTCTCCAGTAAATGGAACGATCAGAACCTGCGCAAAAACAGCGTCGGTCAGGATCACACAAAGGCCGGCGCCCACCAGCAGTTGAGCCGCAGTGGCGTGCAGGGTCAGCAACTCTGGCGGGGAGACAACTCTGAGCCCAGCAATGGCAAGTGCCGTTACTGACACTGCAAATGCGAGTACCCAGAGCTTTACTGCACTTAATCCTTGAATCGCCGCGACGAAGTGAGCCGGCCTTCCGTGCGTGAAGCGGAACACCCATCCGCCTCTCTGATTCCCTGACGAGACGAAGGCCGAGCGTAAGCCAACAGTCACCCAGAACGCCACAATTCCGACTCCGGCGCGGATTCCGTCGGCCGACGCCCCAGCCCGCAATTGTCCATGCTCCACGTTCAAGCGGAGAACGGTTGCAATCATCACGGACAGACCGACTCCGCCGTAAAGCACAAGGTAAATGCGGTAACGCGGCAGGCGCAGCAGAGTCTGATTTATGAAATGAAATACGGCTCGCCCGATCGGTTGTCGAACCAGAAGGGTGTGAGCAGCCGCATTCGCAGGCCGAAGGGCATTGTTCCGATTGCGCCGCGTCACTGCCCCTTCAACAAGGTGCTTCACTCGTCGCAAGTAGGCAATCGGATAGATGCAAATGGCGGTCGCCAGCACAATCGCCATAGCCATCCAGCCGATGGTTTGCAGGGTTCGGAACTGGGGGATCGAGGATGGGCCGCCGAGCACGTTCTGATAGATGCCGAGGAACCAATACGGCGGAAAGAACAATGCGGCGCGATTTCCAGATTGCAACAGCGATGGCGTCACGCCTGAGAGCACCGGAAAAAGCAGCAGAAGCATCACAAGGCCGGTGACAGCTGCCCCTTGCAACAGAAGCGAGACTTTTCGAAACAGTCGTTCGCCCAGCAGAGCCAACAGCACACTCTGGGCGGCCACAATTGAGAATGCTGCGAACAATCCGCTTGTCGCTACAGCAGCCACATGCCCGGTCTCCAGACGCATCAGGCTGGGCGGATCCGTTGACATCGGCAGGATGATCGGGGCAAAGAAGTTGGCGTCGAAGAGGAAGCCGACGATCAGCAGGCAGATTGCGGCTACGCGCCCCATGAACACGCGTCCTTGCCGGATCGGCAGGGTCCCCATGACCTGGATATCCAGAAGATCGGGAAAGAACAAGTCCCACTCGAAGACCGTGATCAGGCCCATGACGACGAACGAATAGATCACGAAAAAGAAATGATGATTCAGTTGCACCCAGTATGGCGGCGGTCCTGGAACCGTGTTCGGATGTGGAGGGTAAACGATGACCGGGTGATATATAGGCCAGAGGTATACCGCGACCATGAGTCCTGGCAGCCCTGCCGCAAAGGCGAGTTGAACAAGCCTTGTTTTTCCATCCCCATCCGGAGAAGCAGTTTCATGATTGAAGAACCGTTCGAGGAAGTGCCTCACCAGCAGTTCGAACTGACTGCGTTGCGGCTCGCGCACCGGTCCCATTGCGGCCTGCACGTTAAGGGACAGCACAGCCGGAGGGGCATCGACAATCAACCTCTGGAATCCGTCATCCATTGGCGATCTGCATGACCTCCACGATTCTCTCTGCTACAACACGCGTATCCTGCTGTTCAACGAGCTGAGCAAAGACGCTCTCCAGGCTGGGCAGACCTTTCAGCGCTTTCAGTTCCTGTGGCGCAGCATCTGCCAGCACTCGGCCCTTGCCAATCACGATTACTCGACTGCACACCTGCTCCACAGTCTCCATTACATGCGAGATGTACAGCACCGCCTTGCCCTGGACTGCAAGCATCTCCAACAGGTCCTTGAAGAGCCGTGAAGAAACCACATCGAGGCCAGAGAGCGGTTCGTCAAAGATCAGCAACCTGGGATCGTGCAGGAGGGCCGAAGCAATCAACACGCGCTGTCGCATTCCCTTGGAGTATGACGAGATCGGCGAGTACTGCCACGACTGCAGATTCAGAAGGGCCAGCAGCTCAGTCGCCTTTCGTTCGATCAGCGCCTCGTTCATTCCGCGCAGCCGCCCAATGAGCTGCAGATACTCGAGCCCGGACAGATATGTGTACAAATGAGCTTCCTCCGGCACATATCCGAGCACAGCACGGTAGCGCTCCATGTCATCGCGAATGTTTCGGCCCTCGAAGAGCACCTTGCCGTCGTCGGGACGCAGCATACCTGTGATCATCCTTACGGTGGTGGACTTCCCTGCTCCATTGGGGCCCAGGAAGCCTACGATTTCCCCGCCGGCTACCTTGAAGCTGACGTCAATTACCGCGGGAATCGTCCGGAAGCTGCGATAAAGGTGCTGAACCTCGAGCACGCTGACCCCCTATGTAGCATTCAGCATAATACGAAATTTCCTATTGTCAAGTAGATTGCTACATAGCTACAATGCCCTCCATGGCCGCCGAGGCGAAACTCTCCCATACCGCCGCCATGATCCTGCAGGCAATCTCTGCGGGCTACGTCTACGGTTTCAGCATCATGGAGGTCACCGGGCTTCCCAGTGGCACGGTCTACCCCGCCATGCGCCGCCTCGAGCGCGACGACCTGATCCGCTCCCAGTGGGAACGTCAGTCCATTGCCGATGCGGAGCAGCGCCCCCCTCGCAAGTACTACAAGCTCACAACTGCCGGACGATCCACGCTCGACGCTTCCCGCAAGCGCTATCCGCTGCTCGAGCGGCTCATGCCGACTGAGGAGGCTCGCTCCCTATGAAATCTCCTTCCGATGTCGCCTTCTCTGCGATTCAGCGGACCGCGCTTCATACCGCTTCCCTGCTCGTGCCCGCCGCCGAACGCGAGGACTGGAGTAGCGAGTGGTTATCCGAACTCTGGCATGTGCGCAGCTCCTACCTGCGGATCGACGAAACGATTTCGATCCAGTCCCAGGGCGAAATCACATGGTTTTGCCTCGGGTCTTTCTCTGATGCGCTGTGTGTTCGCGAACTGTCGGTCAAATCCGGTCATCGCAGTCCTCATATGCACGGATCGGCGGCGCAATCACTCCTCTGGCTGTCTGCAATTCTCCTACTTTGCTTTCTCATTACCAGCCTTCTCCCCGGACTGCGCGCGGAGAGAGAGGCTGCTCAGTTCCTGATCAATCCCAATGCTCTTCTCATCTCTGAAGCCGCCGGCCATAGTTCCACGCCATCCATACCCGCTGGACTTTACCTGAATTGGAAATACACTCGTCAACGCTACTTTCAGGATCTGGCCTTCTATCACGTCACCCGTGAAACCGCGCAATCAGGCTCCGCCCGGGTCACGTGGAAAGTTGCGCGCTCGTCCACGAATCTCTTCAGCCTCTTGGGCGTGCCGCTGAAATATGCATTTGACGACAACTCCGGCCTGCCGTCCGTCATACTCAGCCACGAGGTGTGGATGCGTTCGTTTGCCGGAAACCCGAATGTGACGGGAAAGGTGCTGCGCATCGCCCATGGAAACGCGCGGATCGCGGGCGTTGCACCCGCCGCTGCCTGGCGGCTTCCTGGCGCACCAGACATCTGGCTTCTCCAGGCGGACACACAGATCGCCATGGACCTTCCGTTTAGAACTCCCGGCTACCTGATTGCTCAGCTCTCGCCGCGCGGGCAGGACGCCATGCTTCGGGACGACAATGGTATCTCCGCCCGCAATCTGGAAGACCTCCTAATCGACCTTTCCGCAACGCCAATCAATGCGCCTGTCGAGGGCCCATGGAACCTGTATGGGTTCGCGCTCTTCCTGGCTCTTGTGGCTCTTCCGGCGGTTTCGTCCGTCTCTCTCGGAGAGACACATCTGACGCCGCATCGTGCCTCGTCCAGAGAGAGCATCCGCCGCTTCTTCTTTCTTGGTTGCAAGTTTGTTCTCATTGCCGGCATTGGCCTCTTTGCGTCATGCGACATCGCCTATTGCTACACGTCAAGCTTCTCGCCGGCGGCCGAGTGTCTCCAACTCATCTCCTGTTTTGCGATCTGCCTTATCGGTTTCCGCTGGGCTCTCGCCGACCAGCGTCACCGGTGCCCGGTCTGCCTGAGGCGCGTCACCAATCCTGCAAGCGTCGGGCTCGCCTCCCGCACCTTCCTTGGCTGGAACGGAACGGAAATGATCTGCATGGGCGGACACACGCTGTTGCACGTGCCCTCGCTCCCAACCAGTTGGTTCAGCGACCAGCGCTGGCTCTACCTCGACAGCTCGTGGCAATTTCTTTTCGCCGACTCCAGCGTTGGCTGAATTCGCCCTAACGCAAATGCTTGCAAGTTCATAACAACCCGGGTTAATCTATCCGCGAAATCCCCACTACAACGTCTTGCCGTGCGATGGCAATCCGTTGTATGTCTGCAGTGGTTTATCCTCAGCACTCTGAAACAACACCACGCGGGGTGAAAGATGGCCCAGGTCCCGGTTTCAGCCGCAGCTCTTCTCGCTATCGCTGCGAAGCAGTCTTTCAAGCGCAATAACGGCCGCCGCAGATTTCGGTTGCTGATGGCGCTGGCGCTCTTAGTTTTCGGGCTGATGTGCCCTGCGGCAGTCTGCCAGGCCCCGCAAGGTGCCGATGGCTATACCGCTGCGTTACCCTCGGTCGAAAAGGTCAAGGCGCAACTTAAGGGCGACAATCCCACCGACACGGCAGCTCGCCAGGTCGCCGTTTTCACCTATCTGCAGACCTACATCACGCGCATCGTCTACGCCCGCCATTACGGCGGTCCTTTCACTGCCAGCGAGCAAAAGCTCATGGCGGATTATGCGAAAGCCGCGTACGATCTCTCGCAGGATTTCACTAAAACGCACAATCCGGTCGACGTAAAGACTTTCCAGCAGTTGGAAGGCAAATACGAGATTATGAACGCGCTGAGCTGGATCAAGCAGCTCGAGGGCCAGCAGGCGGCGGACACATATCGGGGGACGGAACGCTCAATGGCGCAAACCTATCAGCAGCACGAAGAGCGCCTGCAGCAGCAAATGAAAGAGGATCAGGGTGGCGGCGGCAATTCGATTGCGGGCGATGCTGTGCTGGACCCGATGGGTATCTTCGCCAAGGCTGAGGCAAACCGGATTAACGATCCGGAACTCCGCCGCTGCCTCGAACTGGGCAGCAGCCTGGAAGCTTGCGAAGGTGTCGGCGCCATGCAGGGAATGGCGGGCATCCTGGTGCCGTGGGCAGAAAAGCCGGACCAGAACGCGCCTCCACCGACCGCCGGCATCGTGTTCGTCGGCTCATACCAGGGCCGTCCAGGGTCTGCCAGCATCGTCTTCGGAAACGACCTTGGGGGAACTCCGGTTGCCATCGTCAAAGACTGTGGAACGCTCGTTTCCACCGTATTCGATGGACACGAATACACGCTTAGAAAATCTGGCGCAGCTATACAGCTCGTGCTTGCAAATGAACCCCAGCCAATTGTGTTCAATCTGCAACCGGACGGCTCAGTTTCCGGCCCAGGATCGACGCTCGTCAAAGGACGAATTATTACGGGTTACAGCACGACAACAAAAACGGTGATGGTAGATGGAGCGCCAGCGGGCCCGCAGGGCTATGACTGTAACGGTCCGTGCAGCACCAGCAGTTCAGTTCCGAATTATGCACCAAAGGTCGAGCGCTGCACTTTAGGTACTATGGCTTTCACACGTCCAGAGTCAGTGAAAACGCCCAAGACGGGAATCGGCTTTCTTGACGCCATCACCGATGGCGCGCCCGCGATCACAGGCTTTCGCATGGCAGGCCGATATGAAAGTAGTTCAGGTCTGAAGGTTGAGTTTGGGAACGGCGGAGTGGTCCTCGATTGCGGCAAAGCTCACGCGGAATCGCCGTACGTCGTGGACAATACGCCGAGCGGCTTCGTTGTCCGCGTCCAGAACGGCGGCGGAGCATTCCTGCTCGGCGTAGCGCCTGACAACTCGCTCCGCGGTTCAGGATCTACCAGCGTGAATGGAAAACTCGTGACTGCCATTCGTGGTCAAAACGTGAGCTTCACGCCTCACTCCGAGAGCTGTAGCGTTGGGACCTTCAATCCCACAAGCAAGCGAAATACCATGCGCGCATCCGCTGGTTTCGCACCTGAGATGCCGGCGTCCTATTCGACTGCGCCGTCCGGTGCCTCATCACCGGTCACAGCCTCAGCGACTCCTGTATCTACGGATGTTGCGGCAAACGCAGGCAGTCAGCGGGCTGCCTTTCGAGTACTGCTGGGCACTAATTTCACGGGAAGCAATCCTCTTGCAGGTCAAACCGTATTTGTCATGCGCAAACCCATCGGCAGGATCCTTCGCGAATCCGGGGTTGATCTTCCCGCCAATGCAACTGCAGGTCAGGCTATGAAGGCTCTCCAGATGCTGTGTCACTCTCCGCAGGGCTGCTCGTCCGCTATCAAGGGGATGAGCAGTTCCTATGTAACCACGACCAAGCTGGATGGGACCGGTAAAGCCACTCTCTCGGCAAATAGCGATACCGGGGCGTACTACTTCTTCGCAATCATCCCGAATGCTGGAGGTTCGCTTGTATGGGACGTTCCGGCTAACCTCGTCCCGGGCGACAATGCGGTTACCTTAAGTCGAGGGAACGCTGAAGCGGTCCAGTGAAGTGAGTGCGGGATGCTGAGAGATTCAGTGGCGACAGCCAATTTTATCGCTTACTTTTCTCGATGAGGCGAGTTGTCGAGAAGCCTTGCACGATGGGGACTATCCTCACCTGGCCACCCCACGATTCCACTTCCTTCGCCCCCACAATCGATTCGGGGTTGTAGTCGCCGCCTTTCACGATCACGTCGGGCCGCACCGCAAGAATCAGCCGGAGCGGAGTCGGATCATCGAAGACTGTAACCGCGTCGACGGAGGCAAGCGCAGCCAGTACCCGCGCACGCGCCGATTGATCGACAATGGGCCGCTCAGGGCCCTTCAGGTCTGATACGGACCGATCGCTGTTGATGGCAACGATCAGCTTGTCCCCGAGTTGACGCGCCTGTTCAATCAGGCTGATGTGCCCGATATGCAGGAGGTCAAAACAGCCATTGGTAAACACAACCCGCTCGCCGTGCTGCTTCCACAAGGCGACACGAGCAGCCAGGTCATCGGCAGAGACCACCTTACTGTGCGCATGCAGAGCAACTTCCGACGTGAGAGCGGCAAGCAGCTCGTGCTTCTCAATTGGAACGGTCCCGACTTTTTCCACCACCACGCCTGCGGCGATGTTTGCAAGGCGAATCCCGATCTCAGGTTCCAGCCCCGAAGCTAGACTCAGTGCGAGAACAGCGACGACCGTATCGCCTGCTCCGGATACATCGAAGACCTGACGTGCCTGCGCTGCAGCCAGAATCCGCTTGCCCGGACGCACCAGAGCAATGCCTTTTTCGCTCATGGTGGCGGTCAGGAAATCGAGTTTGTACCGGGAAACCATCGATTCCGCAGCGTCGAGCAGTGTATCCAGATCGCGCGTTTCTAATGCTGCCGCGCGAGCCAGCTCACCCAGGTTCGGGCAAATGGTGGTTGCTCCGGCATACCGCGAAAAATCGGTGCCTTTGGGATCAACCAGGACGGGAATACCTGATTCTTGCGCTGCACCAATGATGTTTTGGCAGACCTCCGGAGTCAGCGTTCCCTTCGCGTAGTCTGACATGATCACGGCGTGACAGGATGTCAGATGCTTCAGCACCGTCTCGGTGAGGCGCTGTCGATCCTCATCTGAACGGGGAGCAAGACGCTCGCGGTCGAGCCGCATCATTTGCTGCTTACCACCGATGATGCGCAATTTGGTGATGGTTGGGAAACCGTCAGATTGAACAAAGCAAGGAGTAATGCCGCTGGCTGAGACTCCTTCGAGCAGAAGTTTCTCGTCTTCGTCTGCTCCTGTGTAGCCAATTACAATCGCCTGAGCGCCGAGCCTTGCAAGGTTCATGGCAACGTTTGCCGCGCCTCCAGGCTGATGACTCTGATGATTCAAGTGGACAACTGGAACAGGTGCCTCGGGAGATATCCGGCTGACTTCTCCCCAGACGTACTTGTCGAGCATCAAATCGCCGACAACGAGCAGGCGTCTCGAACTCCAGCCGTGTTCGATATCCTGGATTACCTCATCCAACCGCTCAAGCACTTGTCTTCAACCCTTTGCTTCCCGATTCCAATTGAGGTCGATCCAGTCGCAGAGCATGTGCCCCGCAAGGATATGTGTCTCCTGGACCCGGGCGGTCTCAGAAGCGTCAATTGCCAGAGAGTGATCAGCCAGGGGCCCCATCTTGCCTCCACCGGTACCTGTGAATGCGACAGTGGCGACTCCCATTTCGCGGGCCTTCGCAAGCGCCGCCACCACGTTGGGGCTATTGCCCGATGTGGAGATACCAACCAGCATATCGCCGGGACGCGCGAGCGCCTCGACCTGGCGCGAGAACACTGCTTCATATCCGTAGTCGTTGGCCACCGCGGTGAGAATGGAGGTGTCAGTGGTGAGCGCAATCGAAGGCAGGCCGGTTCGCTCACGTCGGAACCTTCCCACGAACTCGGCAGCAAGGTGCTGCGAGTCAGCCGCACTTCCTCCATTGCCGCAAAACAGGATCTTGCCACCAGTTTGCAGTGTTGTATGCATCGCCTCGGCAATAGCAGAAAGCACCTGAATCTTGTCCAGAAGCTGACGCACAGTATCGATGTGCGTCGCAATCGTGCTCCGGAAAACTTCTTCGCTTTCTGGGTTCATTCCGTGGTTGATTCTGCAATATGAGGGGTTTGGAGTTGGCCGAGCTGACTCCGATTGCACTGCTATCATAGCAAACGTGCTATCCCAATCTCGCGTCGCCGGCATTCGACTCAAGACGATCTTTCTCGATCGAGACGGCGTAATCAACAAGAAGATGCCCGAAGGAAACTATGTGCGGGCAATCGAAGACTTTCAGCTTCTTCCGGGCGTTGCCGAGGCAATCGCAGCATTGAACCGGGCAGGAATGCGAGTCATCGTCGTTTCGAACCAACGCGGGATCGCCCGTGGGCTCTACACGGCACAGGCGGTCGACGCGATACACCGGCACCTTCAATCTGAGCTGGGCGGGACTGGAGCCCGAATCGATGGCTTCTTCTACTGTCCCCATGATAAGAAATCGTGCGATTGTCGTAAGCCGCTGCCGGGACTCTACGAACAAGCGAAGAAGCAATACCCGGAGATTACTCCCGAAACTAGCGCAATGCTGGGCGACTCGCTCTCTGACATCGAATTCGGCAGGGCCATCGGCATGATAACGGTATGGATTGCGGGCCCGAAGGACAGCCGTAAGCCCGGATGGGAAAGTGCTGCAAACCTGGCCGATATGCGCTGCGACTCTCTGCTGCAAGCTGTCGAGGAGCTACTGCAGCTGCCACGGTCTGCGAGTTCAATTCCAGCCCAATAGTACATGGCTTAACGAATCACTTCTCGCGGGCGGCCTTCAGCGCTTCGTTCGCGGCGATTCGCAGGTAGCGTCTGCGTTGTTCGCCCGTCAGGGCCTCTGGATTGAACAGGGAGTTCAGCGCCAGGCCATCGATAATCGCTCCTACTTCCATGCTCAACTGGCGGCGCTTGTCGATCACCGCGCCAACGAGCTCCGGGAACAGCGTGCTGATCTTCGTCATGGAACAGCGCAACGACATCTCCAAGTAGAGCTTCGTAAGCCGCTTTTGCTTGTGAGCGTGACGAATTACGTACATTTTGAACTCGAGGTTTAGAAGGACCCGCTGTTTGTCGCGGAGAAGCTCTTCCAGATGACCTGCCAAAACGTCGATTCTGGCATCGAGATCGGCAGCTGCGGTCAGCTCTTCGATGACTCTCTCTTGATCCCGCGCAATATCCTCTTCAAAGATCGCGAAAAAGACGTCTTCTTTATCGCTGAAATTGTCGTAAAAGGCGCCTCGAGTCTTCCCTGCCCTGGCCGCGATGTCCTCGATTCGAGCCGACTCGAACCCATCTCGCGTAAAGATTTCCCGGGCAGCTTTCATGAGCTGCCGCCGCGTAACCACTGCGCGCTCTTGCTTATGCGATGGCGCCTTCAATGTAAAAGATTCCTTCCGCGCGAGATTTAATGAATCGGCGATGAATCGTCGCGCGTCTGTTGAGAAATATACAGGTCTGTATCTTTTCTGTACAGATTTGCTGATCATGACGCGGAGGTCAACTGATGCAGCGCGCCGTTCCCCACCCGCAGTATTTTTTTAGTCTTTGGTTCTCAATCGCAGCTTCTAGCGCACTGATTCTCGCAACGCCATTCGTCACAGGTTGCGCGACTACCCATGCAAGCACTGGGGATGCCAAATCCATGGCAATGCCTGTTTCCGTCGTAAAGGTCCGTCAGGCCGACGTGCCTCTGACCGGCGAGTGGGTTGGCACACTTGATGGTTATGTAAATGCGCAGATCCAACCTCAGGTGAGCGGATACCTGGTCCGGCAGAATTACCGTGAAGGAACCGCGGTTGGTAAGAATGAAGTTCTCTTCCAGATCGATCCTCGGCCGTTTCAGGCTGCGGTCGACCAAGCGGAGGCTGAGGTCGGGCGGGCGAAGGGTCAACTTGCTCAGTCTGAAGCGCAGCAGGGTCTTACGCAAATCAACCTGAAGCGCGATACCCCGCTTGCCCAGGCTCGCGCTATCGCCCAAAGCCAGCTCGACAACGACAAGCAGCAGGCAGCGCAAGCCGATGCCGCTGTCGCTGCAGCAAAAGCCGCGGTGGGTTCGGCCGAAGCGGCTCTTACTACCGCAAAGTTGAATCTGGGATTCACGCAGGTCCGCTCCCTGATCGGCGGCGTGGCGGGCCAGGCGACGACGCAAGTGGGGAATCTGGTGAGCCCGCAGTCGGTCCTGACTTCGGTTTCGCAACTCGACCCTATCAAGGTGTACTTCTCGATCAGTGATGCCGAGTATCTGGCGCTCACCTCGCGTGCGCGCCAAGCCGGCGGCGACCTGCTCAGCAGCAAGTCCGATCTGCCTTTAACGCTGACCCTTGCGGACGGAACGCCGTATCCACATAAGGGCCGCATTGCTTTCGTCGATAGGCAGATGAACCAGCAGACCGGCGCCATCCGCATTGCCGCGTCCTTTCCTAATCCAGGGAATCTGTTGCGTCCCGGCCAATTCGGCCGCGTTGCAGCAGCAACCGAGATCCGACACAGCGCACTTCTAGTACCCCAGGCTGCCGTGCAGGAATTGCAAGGTCTCGAGGAGATCTACGTTGCCAGTCCGGACAATCACGTACATGTAGTCAACGTGAAGCTTGGCCCGCAATCGGGCGGCGATTGGATCATCGAGAGCGGTCTTAAGCCCGGCGATCGAGTGATTACTGATAACGTGCAGAAGCTCAGAGACGGCGCTCCTATCAGCCCACACGAGGTTTCGGCAGAAGCTGCCGTCCTGACCTCCAATCCGACAGGCGGGAGGTAACCCGTGTCGAAGTTCTTCATTCGTCGCCCGATTGTGGCGATCGTCATCGCGATTCTCACGGTCATTATCGGTGTAGTTGCGATGCTGACCTTGCCCACATCCCAGTATCCCGACATCGTTCCGCCCGAGATCATGGTACAGGCGACCTACCCAGGCGCCGATGCACGGACGTTAACGCAGGCAGTTGCTACTCCGATTGAGCAGCAGATGAACGGCGTAGACAACATGCTCTACATGTACTCGGTGAACGCCAACAACGGCCAGGCGACGGTTTACGTTGACTTCGATGTCAAGACCAACCCTGATACCGACCAGGTGCTTTCACAGCTTCGCGTGTCGCAGGCGCAGGCGCAGCTGCCTGCTCAGGTGAATACGGCAGGCGTGACGGTGCAGAAATCGCTCACGTCACCGCTGATGTTGATCGGACTCTCATCGCCCGACAACAAGTACAGCGTCGACTTCCTGACCAACTACGCGATCATCAATCTGCAGGACGAGCTGACGCGCGTCCCCGGTGTCGCCCGAATCCAGGTCTTTGGCGGCCAATATGCGCTGCGTGTCTGGGTGAAACCAGATCAGCTCGCCAAGCTCGGCGTTACCGCCACCGACGTCATCAATGCTCTTCAGGTTCAGAACAATGTGAATCCTGCGGGCCAGATCGGCGGCGAGCCTGTTCCGAATGGACAGCAGTTCACCTTCACTGTGCGCACCCAGGGACGTCTCGTCACGCCCGAAGAGTTCGGCAACATAGTCATCCGCGCGAACCCCGACGGCTCCATCCTCCACCTGCGCGACGTAGCGCGAGTTGAGCTTGGTACACAGACCTACAACCTGACCGCGCGCTATAACAATGCACCGGCCGGCATCATGGCCGTTTACCAGCTACCCGGCTCGAATGCAGTCAAGACGGCAGCTGCTGTCACCAAGCGCCTGCAGGAGCTGTCGACGACGTTTCCGGCGGGAATGCGGTACGACATTCCGCTGGACACAACGAAGGCCGTCACGGCCGGCATTCACGAGATCGTCGTTACGCTGCTCATCGCACTGGCGCTGGTCATTCTGGTGGTTTACATCTTCCTGCAGGGCTGGCGCGCAACGCTGATCCCGCTGATGGCCGTACCGGTTTCGTTGATCGGTACCTTCACGATTTTTCCGCTTCTCGGATTCTCCATAAACACTCTTTCCCTCTTTGGACTCGTTCTGGCGATCGGTCTTGTGGTCGACGACGCAATCATTGTGGTTGAAGCAGTTGAACACCACATCGATGAGGGCATGACTCCGCGCGACGCCGCATTCAAGGCGATGGAAGAAGTCGGCGGCCCGGTCGTTGCGATCGCACTCATCCTTGCCGCGGTATTCATACCGACAGCCGCAATCCCGGGCATTACCGGGCGCCTGTACCAGCAATTTGCCATCACCATCGCCATTTCCGTGTTGATTTCGGCATTCAATGCGCTCACGCTGAGCCCAGCATTGGCGGCGGTTCTACTGAAGCCAAAAGATGGTACGCGCCGCGCCGGTCCGCTACGCCGATTCTTCAACTGGTTCAACCGCCTCTTCGGCCGCACGACTGACAAGTATGTGTCCACATCGGGAGTTCTGATCCACAAGTCAGGCTTGACGATGCTGGCGCTCCTTGGCATCGCAGTACTCGCAGTGTTTGTTGGTGGACGCCTGCCAACTGGGTTCCTTCCCCAGGAAGACCAGGGGTACCTGTTCGTTGCCATGCAGCTGCCGGATGCCTCATCGCTGCAAAGAACTGACTCTGCAGTGCAGAGAGTAACGAAGGCTTTGCTTGAAACGCCGGGAATCAAGGGCGTCGTCGGCGTGGATGGCTTCAGCCTCCTAACGCAGACCCAAAGCACCAACTCAGCGTTCTTCTTTGTTTCGCTGAAACCATGGGAGGTGCGCAAAAGCCGTGCCGAACAGATCGAAGCGATTCAATCGAGCGTACAGCAAAAGCTCGCCGGGGTAAGCGAGGGACTCGCCTTCTCGTTCCCACCTCCACAAATTCCGGGTATCGGCACATCCGGCGGCGTCACGATGATTCTTCAGGATCGCTCCGGTAATGATGACCCGACGTTTCTCACCAAGAACGTATTCGCATTCCTCGGCGCAGTATCAAAGCGTCCGGAGATTGCGGCAGCCGTGCCCTCTTATCTTCCAGCAGTTCCGCAACTCTATGCCGATGTCGATCGCGACAAAGCCTCGCAGCAGCAAGTAGAGCTGAGCTCGATCTACACCACGCTGCAAACATTCATGGGCGGGTACCTCGTGAACTACTTCAACCGTTTCGGCCGGCAATGGCAGACGTTTGTCGAAGCGGAAGGAGATTCGCGTACGAACATCCAGAACATCAATCAGTTCTACGTTCGAAGCGCAAACGGCAGCCAGGTTCCTCTTGGATCGCTCGTGCACGTCAAGCAGATTACCGGCCCTGAATTCGTTCTGCGCTTCAACGAGTACAACGCAGCACAGATCAACATCTCCGGTGCCCCGGGCTACAGTTCCGGCCAGGTGCGCGCGGCGCTCGAAGATGCATTTCATCAAAGCATGCCCGCTGGAATGGGCTTCTCCTACGAAGGCATGAGCTATCAGGAGCAGCGCGCGGCCGAGGGCGTTCCCGCGTGGATGGTGTTCAGTCTCTCGCTCCTTTTCGTCTTCCTCATCCTCGCGGCGCTCTATGAAAGCTGGACTCTGCCGTTCAGCGTGTTGCTCAGTACACCGGTTGCAATTCTTGGCGCTTACCTTGCGCTTACGATGCGCTCGCTTGAGAACGACATCTTCGCCACGGTCGGACTGATTATGCTGATTGGGCTGTCGGCGAAGAACGCAATCCTAATCGTCGAGTTCGCGGTAGTGAATTACCGCAAGGGACAGAGCATCGCAGAATCCGCGCTGCACGTGGCCCGGCTTCGCTTCCGGTCGATCGTGATGACGGCGTTCGCCTTCATCTTCGGCTGCTTACCGCTTTGGACAGCGTCCGGTTCCGGAGCCGTCTCCCGCCGCATTCTTGGAACAGTCGTGATCGGTGA
>Ga0105238_10003344_pt1 | contig 16002 bp, 13 predicted proteins | sample KBSC34metaG_FD_81526 | JGI IMG/M metagenome (GOLD analysis project Ga0105238, IMG submission 81526) | Corn rhizosphere microbial communities from Kellogg Biological Station, Michigan, USA - KBS C3-4 metaG | ecosystem: Host-associated > Plants > Roots > Rhizosphere > Soil | place: Michigan, USA... | reverse complement strand
CGCGCCAGGTCATGTTCGGCACGATGCATGCTCATCCTCCTCCTATGGCCGAGTCGAGACACCCCCTCATGCTCGATGTCGAAGTCCGAGTCCTGCTCAAGATCGCCGCGACGATCGCACTGCTGTGGTGTCTGTGGGAGCTGTCCGGAATCATCCTGTTGCTGGCCGTGGCGGTAATTTGGGCCGTCGCGCTCGATGGCCCCGTGTCATGGCTGGAAGAACGCGGGGTGTCGCGCGCCGCGGCCTCTTTGCTGATTACCGGACTCATCCTGACGGCGGCTGTGACGTTCGTGTGGCAGACCTGGTCGTCACTGACGAGCCAGTGGCAGTACCTCACCGCGCAGTTGGAACAGCGGGCCAGGGAAACCGCAGCCTATGTCCCTGCCTGGCTCTATCCCGGTGCTGGCAACACCGATCTGCCGGCCACGCTGCAGGCGTTCGTCATCGAGGCCGGCCGCTCCATCGCGACGGCGCTCACGCTGGTCGTGCTCGGCTACTTCGTGACGATCTATCTGCTGATCGACGGACGCCGCACACTCGCCTGGGTCGTCGCGTTCTTTCCCCTCCGGCTGCGTGACAAAGTGGCGCTGACCGTCGCGGAATCGCGCGACGCCATCCGGGCGTATACGCGCGGGAACGTGATCACCTCGGCGTTCGCGACGACGTGGGTGCTGATCTGGATGATGGTGCTGCACGTGCCTGCCGCGCTGCTGCTCGCGGTCATCGCCGGACTTGCCGACTTCGTGCCGGTGCTCGGCTTCATCGCGTCGGCGGTGCCGGCCGCCGCACTCGCGCTGACGGTATCGCCGCACACCGCGATCGTCACGCTGGTCTTGTGGGGCGTGTATCACACAATCGAGAACTACCTGATTGCGCCGTGGGCGTACGGGCGGAGCCTGCGGCTCTCGGACCTGGCGATCGTGCTGGCGTTCGTGGCGGGCGCGGAATTGGCGGGCGTGATCGGGGCGTTGATCGCACTGCCCATTGCGGCGTTGTATCCGACGATCGAACGCATCTGGCTGCGCGAGCAGCTGCCGAGCGAGACGGTGACGGAACACCGCGCCCTCGCCCGGAAGTCCGGTTGAGGGCGCGGTCGTGATTACGTGACTAGAAATCCAGCTGCGCGCTGAACTTCACGAGGCGGCCGTCGAGCACCTGCGTCGGCTGTCCCCAGCGCGCGTTGTAGGTGCCGAACAGCGTCACCGGCGTGTTGACGTTGAAGATGTTGTAAGCGTCCACGTTCGCCTGAATCCGCGTGCTGCCAAACCGGAAGATCTTCGTGCCGCGGAGGTCGAGCTGGTTGATGCGCGGGCCGTAAAGCGAGTACGGCGTCGCGAGCGGGATCGTGACCGTCGTCGCGCCCGACAGCGGGCGACCGAGCGAGGGCTGGATCTGCGCCGACGTGTAGGTCAGGTTGGCCGAGTAGTTCGCGCCCGGATTGCTCTGCGCGACCGCCGCCATCTGAATGCCCCACGGGAACTGATACGACCCGTTGATACGGATGCGGTTTTGGTACGGCACCGAGACGTCGCAGTTGAACAGCTGTTGCGGCGAGTCGATGACGTAGCAGTTGTTGTAGCTCGCCGACACGTTGCCACCAGCCGTGATGCCCAGCTGCACCGAGTTGCCGATGTTCCAGCCGCCTCCGAGCGTGGCCTTGTCCTTGATGCGCAACTGGAAGTTCACGTCGACGCCGTTGTAGACCTCTTTGCTCTGGTCGGTGCGCGTGACCAGGTTGTCGACCTGACCGACCTTGTCCGGGTTGATGTCGTAGAGACCGCTGAGCGTCTGTCCGCTGAGCGGCAGGCGAGGATCGGTCGGCACGACCACGCTATACGGGCTGAAGTCGGACGGCGTGACCTTCTGGTTGTCGATCACCATGAAGTTGCCGTACCAGGTGCGGTAGTAGCCGGCGTTCATGACGAGGTTCGGCATCAGTTCGCGATCGATGCTCACCGAGGTCTGCCAGTTGTAGGGACGCTTGCCCCAACCGGTGACCCAGTTCGGATCCGGGCGGTAGCTGGGCACGTTCGTGCCGAAGTTCTGATTCAGCATCGCGCCGCACTCGCCGTTGGCGGTCCTCGCCGCCAGGTCGCAATCCGGCAGGAAATTGCCGTTGCGCGGGTCGCCCGCCGGATAGAACTGGTCGTTCCAGGTACGTCCCGTGCTGCTCAGCGAGTTGCCGGGGCCGAACGGGTCGAACATGTTGGCGATGCCCGTGGTGGCCGACGACACGTAGCGGTTGATGCCGAACTTGACGGCGGTCTTGCCGTCGCCCGTCGCATCCCACACGAGGCCGAAGCGCGTATTCAAGTCCTTCCAGTTCGGCACGTTGGTGATCGCCGGGAACGACTGCGCCGGCGCCAGGGCGCCCGCCGGGATCGACGACGCGGCCACCGACTCACGCAGCCACTCGTAGCGGACGCCCGCGCTGACCGTGAAGCGGCTGACGCGCCACTGATCCTGCACGAACAGCCCGAGGTCGGGATTGAGCTGATCGACCTGCAGGTTGGGCGAGATGAACTCGGTCAGGCTGGTCGGCCGGCCGTTGTTGAACACGTACGTCACGGGGAGCCCGCCAACCTGCTCGGGCGCGCGCACGTTGTAGTTGCGGTGACCGCCGCCCAGACCGTATTCCCAGAACGCACCGGTCTTGATCGTGTGCTGCCCCTTGATGAGGGACACGTTGAAGCGCCCGTTCGACTGGTGCGACATGCTCAGGCCGCGGCCGACGCCGACGCCGTTGTAGGTGTAGCCGAGCGCCGTGTCATTGATCGACACGTTGGTGACGAGCTGACCGCCGCACCCCTCGTAGTCACTCAGGTAGAGGTCGTCACCGAAGCTCTGGTAGTTGAACTTGCTCACCGTCACGCCGGCATCGAACAGCAGGGCGTTCGACTGCGGACGGCTCCAGGTGCCCTGCGTGACCTGATGGGTCTGGCAATAGCCCTGGTTCGCTTCGTTCTTGATCGTGCCGGTCTCGAGCTGGCCGGTGAGCTGGTCCTGGAAGTTGCGCTGCTTGTCGTACGAGAACGTGAACTTGTCCTTCGACGACGCCTGGTACGTGAGACGGAAACCGCCGCCCTTGTCGTTTTCGACCGGCTCGATCGGCTTGTTCAGGTCCGGTGTGTAGATGAAATCGTTCGTGTTCGAATCGGCGTAGAGGTTCGCCACGTGCGTGGTGGTCCCCCAGTGGCGGCCCGACCCGAAGAACCACAACTTGTTCGCCACGATCGGCCCGCCCACGGAGCCGTTGATGTCGTAGACCTTCTTGACACTGTTGACGCTGGTGAGCCCCTGCGCCCGCAGGTCGTCGTCGAGGTTGTCGCTCTGGAGGCCGGAACCGGTGCCAGCCAGGAACACCGACCCGGAGAAGCGGTTCGCGCCGCTCTTCGGAATGCTGTTCACCTGCGCGCCGCCCAGGGAGTACTCCGCTGAGCCCATCGTGCCGAGGTCGACCACGACCTCTTCGACCGCCAGCGGGTTGATGTAGTAGCCGCGGCCGGTGCCCTCGAGCGACGCGGCGAAGATCGGCGCCGGAGACGTCGGCGACGACGGCGTGGTCGCGCTGGGCGCGCCGATGCCGGCCGTCAGCGCGTTGTAGCGCATGCCGTCCTGCAGCAGCCGCGAGTCGTAGGTCTTGCCGCCGTGGACCGAGATGCGGACCGAGCGCTCGCCCTTGCTGCCGCCCACGTCTTGCGAGTTCGGCGGCTGGACGACGGCGGGAATCAGCGACGCGATGCCGAGCACGCTCTTCGCGGTCGGCACCGTGTCGAGCACTTCGCGCGACACCGTGCGCTGCTGCGTGGCGCTCGTCGTGTCGACGAGCGGCGTGGAGCCGGAGACGGTGATCGTCTCTTCGAGCTGACTGACCTTGAGCTCCGCGTCCACCGTGGCGGTGAAGTTGGTGCGCAGCTCCAGGCCGTCGCGCTTCACGGTGGCGAAGCCGGCGAGCGCGAACGTCACGCTGTAGGTCCCGGGCCGCAGCCCTTCGAGCCGGTACTGACCCTTTTCGTCAGAGACCGCGGAGCGAACCTTCTCGATGAGTGCCGGACTGGCGGCTTCGACGGTCACGCCAGGCAGCACAGCGCCCGACGAATCCTTCACCACACCAGCAATGTTGGACGTGCTCGCACCCTGTGCGAACGCAAATGCGGGGATCAAACTCAAAACGAGGGCGACGCATACGCGACGACCGAAACGTGCCAAGACCACGAGGTCCCTCCTTGGTGATGAGGCCCGATCAACCGGGAACAGGAGGCGCGTACTGGGGACTCACTGCCCTCAAGCACGGCCGGGGCGAATTATGAGAATCGGGCGGACCCTGAAGCAAAGCAGGAATTGTCATCAATTGTCTGCATCTTCAGTATTTCCGCATAAATGCCGGTTTGCACTTAACAAATGAGGGGCCGCCTTTCGGCGGCCCTCCATCGTGAGCCCTGAGCCTTGAGCCCTGAGCCTTCTTATTTCTTCAATAGCGGATGCACATAACCCGCGGGGAGCACGTGATCCGGATCGGGGCGCACCGACACGTAGTCGACGTGATCGGCCACGTCGGTGAAGCCGTGATAGACGCCGGCGGGAATGATGATGATGTCGCCGGGACCGACTTTGCGCGACTGCGCCGCCTGCTTGAACACACCCTGGTTGCTCGGGCCGACGGCCACCTTCACGATCTCGCCATCGGCCGGGAGGGCCTTCGTGTTCTCGACCGTGCCGCCCGTCAGCAGCGTCCCTGAGCCCGAGATGACGTAATAGACCTCGGTGACGTGCTCGTGATTGATCGCACCCACGGGCGCGCCCGGGTTCGTCTTACCGCGGTGCAGGACGCCGACGCTCACGTTGTACTTGCCCATGTCGACGACCTTCATCTGCCGGTCGCCGCCGCCCTTGGGATCGGCAAGGACCGTCTGGACGTCGGCCGCAGTGATGTCGGTTGCGATCTTCGGCGGGAGTGCGCCTTGCGTATAGATGGCGACCGACGACAGCGTCAGCAGAGCGCCAGCAGTTCCTACGACGATACGTTTCATTTCTTCACCCATTTCTGCAGGCAGCCGCCCGACGGGCTCGTGTCACAGTTGCCGGTCAGCCCCGCGAACACGTTGCCTTCGTTGTCCGCGCCCATGCCTTCGGGCCGCGTGCCCTGCGTGTAGGAGCGCAGCGAACCATCTTTCGCGCTGCCGATGCGGATGCCGTTGCCCCAGCCAGGATTGCGAATCTTGTTGCCGCCGCCCTCGGGCGCCTCGGGCGGACCGCCGATGAACTGACTGCTCTCGGAGTCGGCGACGATCAGCGTGTCGTCTCGCAGGATGGCAATGCCGCTCGGCCGCCCGAACTGCCGCCACTCGTCCACGAACTGCATGTTGCGGTCGAAGATCTGCACGCGGTTGTTCGAGCGATCCGCCACGAAGAGGCGCCCCTGTGAATCGAACGCCAGCGCGTGCGGGCCCATGAACTCGCCGGGGCCGCTGCCCATCTTGCCGTATTCGGCCACGAAGCTGCCGTCGGTCTTGATGCGGACCAGACGATCGCCGTCCTGCTGCCCGTCGGCCGGACGCGGCCAGTGCCCGTCGGCGACGATGATCTCGCCGTTGGGCGCAATCGCGCAGGCCGTCGGCCCGATGAACGTCGTCGCCTTGTCGGCCTTCGACACGCCCGCCTTGCCGAGCGTGAGCAGCACCTTGCCGTCCGGGCTGAACTTGAACAGCTGGAAGCCGCGCCCCTTCGTGGCCTCGCTGCCCTGGAACGGACCGCTGTCGCCCGCCCAGAAGTTGCCGTCGCGGTCCTGACAGAAGCCGTGCGCCTGCACGAACATGCCGTTGCCGAACCGGCGATCCACCTGGCCTGCCGCGGTGATGTGCAGGATCGGCGGCTCGGACCGGTGATGCAGCCACGTACCGCCCTTGCCGTCGGGGATGATGCCGATCGCGGCGCCCGGCTTGATGTCGCCGAGCTGCGGCCAGTTCGGCGTCACGCGCAGCGTGCTGGCCATCGTGCTGGTCCATCCCGGATATCCAAGACGCGCCTGTCCCGGCGGCGGATACTTGCTCGCCGTGCCGGCCGCGCCTGCACCGCCGCCCGCGCCGCCTTGCGCGGTGGCATTCGGCGTCGCGCTCAATTGCGCCGGGGTGAGCGCGTTGGGCGGCAGCTTGTCGGAGAGCCCCTTGAAGATGAAGCGCTGCGCGCGAGCGCCCGGCGCCACTTCGCCCGTGTAGAGGTTGCCCTTCGAATCGACGGCCATCTGGTGCAGGCCCTGGAAGTCGCCCGGCTTGTCGCTGCGCTGTCCAAACTGATAGAGCACGGTCAGCGTCTTCCGGTCCAGCACGGCGATGTGTGAATTGCCGTAGTCGGTGACGTAGAGGAACTGCTGGTCCTTGTCGGGCGAGAACGACACGCCAGCCGCGGACTGCGGCGACGGGCCGGCGCGGTTGATGAACACCTGCGTGACGTACTTGCCTTCCGGCGTGAACACCTGCACGCGGCGGTTCGGACGATCGGCCACGTAGACCAGACCGTCGTTCGACACCTTGACGCCGTGCGTCGGCCCGCCGAACTGCTCGGAGCCGCGTCCTTCCGTATCCAGAGCCGGACCACGGCCACCGGCGCGGCCACCAGCCGCGGGAGCCGCGGCTCCGCCGCCGCCACCACCGCCACGCGGCGCCGCTGGCACGTCGATCGGCGTGTTGCCGAACGCGCCCCACATGCGCTTGAACGCGCCCGTGTCGGCGTCGAACACGATCACGCGGCGGTTGCCGTAGCCGTCGGCGACGAACGCTTCATTCGTCTTCGGCCACACGAAGACGTCGGCCGACTGGTGAACGCTCTTCGTGTCGGCGTTCCCCTTGCTGACGCTCCGGCCGCCGATCTGCAGCAGGAACTTGCCCTTGTTGTCGAACTTCAAGAGCATGTCGTCGTCGAGATTCCGCAGCGACGGCGCCACGGGAGCGCTGCCGCCGATCCAGACGTGATCCTTGTAGTCGACGGCGATGCCGTGCTCGCTGTCCGGCCAGTCGTACCCGTTGGCGGGGCCGCCCCACGCGTTCACGAACTTGCCGTTTTGATCGAACTCCAGCACCGGCGGCGCGGACATCTTCCGCTTGTCTTCCGGAATGGTGTTGGGCCGGTGCAGCAGGAACACGTGGTCGTGGCGATCCACCGCCACCGACGCCACGTGCCCCATGATCCAGTTGTTCGGCAGCTTCGGCCAGCTTGGGTCGACCTCGAAAACCGGAACCTTCCTGCCCGTTTGTGCATGCGTCGCGGCCAGGCCGACCGCGACGCCGATTGCGACGATACCGATTACCTGTTTGAGCCGTGAGCCGTGAGCCATGTGTGCGTGAGCCTTGAGCCGTCCCGGTTCAGGGCGGCGTGGTTGTCGTCCCGGCCGATGTTCAGCCAGAAGAGGTCGGGCGGACCGTCTGCAGCTTCTTTCGCATCCATGTCTTTCAGGTATTGCTGCAGCGTTTCCTGCCCATGAATGCCTTGCGCGGCCCGCGAATTATGCGTGGGGCGGGGAGGCGCTGCAGCCGGGCCATTTGTCATCAATTGTCATCACCCCCCCGAAACGGGTAACCGCTCCCTCGGAAGGGGTAGCGGTCCCGTATAATCCGCTTCGACCGCGGGAAAGAAGGCTGTTTGACCAAGATGTCACCCCGTTGGCCAGCAACCCCGTACGTTGCGGTATTGCTGGCTCTGCTGTGCACCACCGCCTGCACGTCCGGAGCCGCGGCTCCGCGATCGCAAGAAATCACGCTGCTGTCCGGCATCGCGGCGAGCTTCACCAACGATCTCATCAAGCGCTTCAACGTCGCGCTGCCGCAGACGCACATTCAGCTGCAGGCGTCGACCGGCGGCGTCGCGGTCGTGACGTCGGTGGACAAGGGCGAAGGGCAGCTGGGCCTCGCGCAGTCCGACGTCACCTATCTGGCTTACAGTCGCGGCATCGAGGGCAACAAGTACCCGCACAAGAACCTGCGCGCCATCGCCGTGCTCTGGGTCAACACCTTCTATGTGCTCGTGCGAGGCGACAGTTCGTTCCACACAATCCGGGATCTGAAGGGCAAGCGCGTGGGCATCATCCGCCCCGGCACGTCAGGGGAGTTCTCGACGCGCATCGTGCTCAGCGCCCACGGCATGAAGTACGCCGACGTGAAGCCGATCTTCGAGCCTACCGACACGCTGATGCCGATGTTGGCGAAGGGTGAGATCGACGCCGTGTTCAGCGCCAACCCGCTGATGCTCGAGACGGTCCACACGCTGAGCCAGACCGTTCCGCTGCGGCTGCTGCCGATCGGCCGCCGGGAAGTGAACGAGTTGCGCAGCAACTGGCCCTTCCTGCGCCCGGTCACCGTCCCGGCCGGCCAGCTGGCCGGCCAGGAGAAGCCAATCGAAACGCTCGGCTCGGAGTGGCTGCTCGTCTGCCGCAGCGATCTGTCCGAAGAAGTCGTCTATCAGTTGACGCGCGAGTTCTTCGCGGAGCTCCCGGCGATGGCGCGCGACCACGGCGAGGCCGCGCTGATCGATCCCGAGCAGGCGCCGGCCACGCCGATTCCGCTGCACGCCGGCGCGGCTCGCTACTACCGCGAGCGCGAGATCCTGCGATGAACCGCCATCTGACGTTCGGCTGGCGCCGGGTGACCGACGACGCCGTCCGACTCCCGATCGTCATGACCTTCGTCATCGCGATGTTCGCGGCGACGATAGGGCTGGTCTGGTTCGGCTACGTGGCCACGCGCGAATGGCGGAGCGGCACGAACCTCCTGCTCGAACGTCGCGCCAACGAAGCGCTGGCCCTCGTGCGGGCGGCGCTCAGCGCCGACATGAAAGGCGCCTGGCTCACCGCCATCGTCCCGTTCAACACCACCATTCTCGACGAGGATCCGCCTTTCAGCACCATGCAGATGGCGGCGCGCACGTTTGCGCGGTTTCCGTATCCCGAGTCGTTCGTGCTGTGGAAAGCGCACGCGCATGCCGACGGAACCACCTACGTGTTCAACCGCGCGGATCGGCTGCCGCCGTGGGAGACGCACCAGTCGTCCGACGATCCGTTCCCCGTGGTGCTGGTGCGCGACCCGGCGCCGCTCGGCGATCTAATCGAGGCGGTCCGGAAGCACGCCAGCGCGTCATCGCCCTTCATCATGCTCGAGCGCGACATCGACGGCACGATGTACCAGGTGGTCGCGCACCCCCTGTTCGATTCGAGTGCGTCGCACACGTTGTTAGGCTTCATGGCGTTCACCGTCAACGAGCAGTGGCTGCAGACGCAGTATTTCGACCCGCTCGTCGAGCAGGTGGCGACGATCGGCGGCGGCGGCGGCGGACTCTCCATCACGGTGTCCGACGAGCAGGGCCGTGTGGTGACGAAACCAGCGCCCGCCTCTTCTAACGACAGCGGCGACCTGCACACGACGTTCCCGCTCATCTTCATCGATCGGGCACTCGTGAAGTCCATCTCGTCGCGCCCGACGCACGTGCGCGACTGGACCGTGCACGTCCGGTCGGTACCCGACGAGGCGCTCCTCGCGACGCTCCAGGGTGCGCGGCGGATGTTCTATCTGATCTCGATTGCCGCCGGCGCCAGCCTGGTCGCGCTGGTGCTGACCGTTCGCGCCGACCGCAAGAGCGCCGCGCTCGCGTCGATGAAATCCGACTTCGTCGCCGCCGTGACCCACGAGCTCAAGACACCAGTGGCGTCGATCCGCCTGGTCGGCGACACGCTGTCCAACGGGCGCTACAACTCGCCGAAGACCGTGCAGGAATACGCCAGCCTGCTATCGGTGGAGGCGACGCGCCTGGGCGCCTCGATCGACAACCTGCTGACGTATGCGCGCTACAGCAGCTCGCCGGCCGCGTCCGCGATGGCCGACGTGGAACCGGCCGATCTCGTGGAGGACGCACTGCAGGGGCTGCGGCCCGTGCTGAACAATCGCGAGTTCGATCTCGAGGTCGACGTTCCCGCCGACCTCCCGCAGGTGTGCGTCGATCGGTCGGCGATGGTGCAGGCGCTCGACAACATCGTCGTCAACGTCAACAAGTACTCGACCAACGAGAAACACCTGGCGGTGAAGGCCAGAGCCAATGGCAAGACCGTCACGCTGACGGTGCGCGACAAGGGGCTCGGCATCGCGCGCAAGGACCTGTCGCGCGTGTTCGAACGCTTCTATCGCGGCGGCAACGTCACCGTCAGCGGCAGCGGGCTCGGACTGCCGATCGCCAAGCGCATCGTCGAAAGCCACGGCGGCCGGATCGAAGTGCGCAGTGCCGAAGGAACGGGAACGGAAGTGGACGTGACGCTGCCGATTGGCCGGAGACAGACCGCATGAACGACACCGAACGCGGATTGCAAACGTCGAAACGCGTCCTCATCATCGAGGACGACAAGGCCATCGCCAGGCTGCTGCGCGACAACCTGGAGTACGAGGGGTTCGTGGTGGAGACGTGCGACAACGGGCGCGACGCGCTCCCGTCGGTCAAGCGGTTCACGCCCGACTTGCTGCTGCTCGACCTGATGCTGCCGCATGGCGCCGACGGCTTCGACATCTGCAAGGCACTCAACGAAAGCCCGACGCGCGTGCCCGTGATCATCCTGTCGGCCCGCGCGCAGAAAGAAGACCGGATCAAGGGGCTGACGCTCGGCGCCGACGACTACGTGACGAAGCCGTTCGCGCTCGACGAGCTGCTGGCGCGCGTGCACGCCGTGCTGCGCCGCACGAAGCCGCCGATCGAGACGCTGCAGCTCGGGAACGCCGTGATCGACTTCAAGCGGCTGAAGGCCACGCGCGCCGGAAAGAACCTCGAGTTGACCGACCGCGAGTTCGAGATTCTCCACTGCCTGGCCGAACGCGCCGGGCACGTGGTGACGCGCGACGAGCTCTTGCATCTCGTGTGGGGCTACTCGGACACACCGCTCACGCGGACGGTCGACAACTTCATCTTCCGGCTGCGCCACAAGCTGGAGCCGGATCCGCGCCACCCCACGTATATCCGCAAGGCGTACGGCGACGGCTACCGGCTCGTAGTCGAGTAGCCCCACGTTCTTTTTCAGGCGATGGAGAACCGGTAGCGGGCCATCGGCGGTTCGTCTTTCAGACAAGCGCGGTTGCACAGGTCAAGCTCCAATCGCGTCGTGCGGTCGGCACGCGCGCGCCTTACGTCCTCCCGCATCCACCGTTGCCAAAGACGGGCCGACCGGCGAACCGATGTTCTCAAAGCCCACCATCGAGACCGTGGCGAGCGAGCCGATGAGTCCGAGTAGCCGCATTTGTGTTGTGCGCATATGTCCTCCTGCACAACACAAGGCGCAGTATTGCCCGTTCCCAGAAAGCCGGCACGATCGCGCGAAAATCGCGCGATTCAACGTGACGGTGGAGTTCTAGACTCTTCGGCGCGGGCGGCGCGCATGATGTTCTCGAGGCCGCGGTTGCCTTCGTGGCAGCCGAATTCGAAGATCTGCTGCGTATCGTCGCGCTTCAGCGGCATGCGGATCGCCCACGGACGTTCCCACGTGGTGGGATCTTCCATCCGTGCCGTCCAGCTGATCACCGTCGGGCTGACGGGCGTGAACCGTTCCGTTACCTTCAACCCGGACGACGCGCCGCGATAGTTCATCGCATCGTGGATGTTGGTGGTCTCGACGACCAGCGTGTTGCCGTCCCACCAGCCGCGCGAGTCGCCCATGTATTGCTTGATCGCGGGCGAGAGCCGCTTCCGCCCGTCGAGCGGAACCACGCGCGTGTCGTGAATCATCTCGTAGCGGATGACGACGTAGCCGGGCGCCTGGGTGATGTCGTACGACGCCCCGTAGATGATCGGACGCATCACGTCGGGCACACCGCGCGAGATGCAGCGGTCGTAGAGACTGCGGTCGGTGTACGAATCGGCCGGCCCCCGCCCTTTCCGCGCCGCCTGGCGGGCGGCCGCGCGGTCGCGTGCTGCCCGCGTGAGCGGCGGCACCATGCCATCCGCCGGCTCGATCACCAGCCACGGCTGCGCGTTGTCCGCGTCGAAGTGTTCGTACCAGTGCGCCGGCCCGGCGCCGGTGTCTTCCTCGGTCGTGCCGCCGATACTTCGCGCCTGCTGCGCCGCGGCTTGCTGCCGCTGCTTCACCAGCGCGGCCATCTCTTTCGGACCGAAGTCGGCCAGCGTCTTGCCGGCGAACTCCGCGGGACGCTCGAACGGCGTGTTGTTCTCGTCCTTGTTGGTGTAAATCCCCTGCAGATCGGGATCGCCCCATGGCGTCCGCGCGGGCGAATAGGCTCGCGGTTGCTGCGCGACGGCGAGCGGCTGAAGGACGATGGCGGCGGCCAGCGCCGCGATGAAGGGCAGGATCAGGCGCAAGCGGCGAGTGTAATGCGTGGGATCGCCATCAATTGTCATCAATTTTCACCGGAGCCAGGCGCCTGCCTCTGCCGAGGTATAGTCGCGCCGCTTCCAGGCGACTAGGATTCCAGGAGACCACGATGACCAAGGTGTTGAGCGCGTTGGTGCTGGTGACGACGTTCACGGCCGGATTTGCCACCAGGGGGCTGTTGCCGGGTGAGGCGGTGGCGCAGGCACAGAGCAGGCCGCGGGTCTACGAACTGCGCACCTACACGGCGGCCGAAGGCAAGCTCGATGCGCTGCACGCCCGCTTCCGCGACCACATCCTGGGCTTCTTCAAGAAGCACGGCATGACGAGCGTCGTGTACTTCAAGCCGATGGACGCGCCGCTCTCGCAGACGACGATGATCTATCTGCTCTCTCACGAGAGCCGCGAGGCGGCCGCCAAGAGCTGGGCGGCGTTCCGCGACGATCCCGACTGGAAAAAGGTCTCGGCCGACGGCGGACCGGTGACCTCGAAGGTCGAATCCGTATTCCTGGAGCCGACCGACTACTCGCCGATGAAGTAGGTAGAGTGCCCTCATGACGAAGTGGTTCGAACACCGGCTCTCTGTCGGTCTGCTCTCGGCCGCAGCGATTGCCGTCATCGCGACAGGCGTTGCAAGCGCGCAAAAGGCACGCGAAACCGCACCTCCTCCCATCTCCATCCAGAAGCAGGGCTCGTTCGCGGTTGGCGGTACCGTCCTTGGTGATCCCGACACCCGGTCGCTGCACTGCGATCACGGCTACGTCGATTACGAGATTCCGGTGAACCCGCGGAAGATCAATCTGGTGATGTGGCACAGCGCCGCGGCCACGGCGTGGCTGAATCGCTGGGACGGCGGCGAGGGCTACCAGAGCATCTTCCTGCGCCGCGGCTTTCCCGTATACATCTGGGACGGCCCGCAGGTGGGCCGCGCCAACTGGGGTTGCACCGAGAGCACCTACAAGCCCGGCATCGGCCGGGATCAGGGCAACTTCACCGCCTGGAGATTCGGCGCCAAGTACCCCGACTTCTTCGAGGGCACGCAGTTCCCGAAAGATAACAAGGAAGCATGGAACCAGGCGTCGCGGGCTCGGTATCTCGAGTTCGACACGCTCGAGAACGTGCAGCTACAGTCGGATGCCGCTGCAAAGCTGTTCGACAGGATCGGGCCGAGCGTGGCGCTCACGAACTCCGCCGGCGGCCTTCGCGCCATCGTGACGGCGCTCAAGACGAACAACATCGCCGGCATCGTGATGTACGAGAACGTCGGGTACGTCTATCCGCAGGGCGAAGGCCCGGGTACCCCGCCGAACGGCTTCGGGCCTATCGAGGTGCCGCTCGAGGAATTCAAGAAGTTGACGAAGTTCCCCATGCAGATGGTGTGGGGCGACAACATCGAGAAGGCCGGCAACTACGCCAACTCCTACAAGCTGTCGGTGCTCTTCGCCGAGAAGGTGAACAAGTATGGCGGCCACGCGCAGGTGTTCAAGCTGACTGACGCGGGTCTCAAGGGCAACACGCACATCCCGTTCGCCGACATGAACAACGTGGCGGTGGCGGATCTGCTGTCGAAGTTCCTCGCCGAGCACGGGCTCGACAAGCGATAGATACACGGTGGGCCGCCTGAAGGCGGCCCCTACACCGGGGCCCTACGAGGGCCCCTACTTCTCGCCGGTGTCTCGGCCGTCCTTCGGCGCGCCGGTGCCGGACGACCCCACGAACAGCCGCCGTCCGTCGGAGAACGTGATCTCGCGCCCGTTGCCTCTGTGCGAGCCGTCCTTGGCCTGAAACCCTTCGACCAGGATCTCTGAGCCGACAGGCAGCGAGTCTTTGTTGAAGCCGCGCCGGTAGAGCGCGTTCGGCGGCCCGCCTTCGATCATCCACCGCTCGGTCTTGCCATTGGGCTGCTTCACGTCGATGTGCAGCCACGTGTGCGGATTGATCCACTCCATCTTCGCCACGGTGCCTTTCAGCTTGATCGGCTTGGTGGCATCGAACTCCGCGGCGAACGCGTGATGAGCGGAAACCCGAAGCGGGCCCGCGACGAGCGCGGCGAGAACGGCAAGACTGACGGACAGGCGCATTGGGCTATCTCCCTCGCTTCGCGGCGTCGGTGCGCCCGCCGGCCAACAGATTTGTCATCGCGTAGTTCCCTTCGTGGCAGGCGTATTCATAGATCAAGGTCTCTTCCGGCAGCCGCGAAATCGGGACCTGCGCTGTCCACGGGCGCGCGAACGTCGTGGGGTCCTCGACGGTCACTCGATAGTCCATCGTGTCGTGCCCGGTGCGAGTGAAGCGCTCGGTCAGTTTCAGCGTCTCGGACGGACGCGTGAAGATCTGGGCCCACTCGTAGTTGGTGCGGTCGATGAAATTGGTCGTCGTGACCACGAACGTGTTGCCGTCCCACTTGCCGACCGCGTTGCCGAACCACTGACGAATGCCGCTCGGCGCGCGGCCGTCCACCGGAATGATCCGGCGGTCGAGATACTCCTCGTGCAGGATGGTCACGTAGCCGGGGCTCTGGATGATGCGGTTGTGACCGCCGTTCGGCCCCTGCCACATCATGGCGGTGACTCCGTCGGTGAGGCACCGCTCGCCGGTGTCGGGATCGAGGAACGATTCGTACGGCCCGGCGCCGTAGCGCGCGGTGGCGCGATCTTCCGCCTTCCTTCCTTCAGGGGTGTAGGGGATCTTGCCGTCGGCCGGATCGACGACGAGCGACGTCTGCTTGTAGACGGGGCGCGGCCGGCCTTGATCCTGCCAGAAGCTGTTGTACTCGTTGCCGCGGATCGGCGACGTATCGAAATTGCCGCGGCCGACGGCCCTGCCTTCGGCGCCCGCGAGCCGCTGCTGCTCCTGCTCGTTCTCGACCTTCTGCTTTTCCGACACCTCGGCATCGGTCAGCGAATCGCGCCCCTCGAGCGATTTGGGACGTTCGAGCGGAATCGTGGCTTCGTAGCGCCACACGCCTTGGAGATCGGGATCGCCCCACGGCGTCTTCGGCTGCACCCACCCGCCCGATGACGGCTGCTGCGCAGAGACGCCGACCGCGATGGCAACCAAGAGAGCGGCGAGAAGACGCAACTTGCCCATCTACTTGTTCCTTTGCCCGGTGGCTGGATCGATCACGCCGAGGCGGCCGTATAACAGTTCCTCGACGAACTCGACGCACTTGTATTCGAGCAGCTGCTTGTCCGGCTCCACGCGCCGGTAGAGCGGCATGCGAATCGTCCACGGCCGCGTGAAGACCTTGGGATCCTCGATCGTCGCCTGATACGTCAGGTGCGACGCGCTTTCAGGCGTGAAGCGCTCGGTCACCTTCAACGCGTCGCTATGAAAGTCGCCGGCGCGATCGAACCACGTGTCCTCGTTGAAGTCGGTGGATTCGACGACCAGCGAGTCGCCTTCCCATCGTCCGCGCGACCACCCCATCCAGCTCGGGCTCGGACTGTCGCCCACCTTGTCCATGTGAATGGTGCGCGTCGCTCCAGCGAACTCGTAGGCGATCACGACCTTGTTGGTGCCCTGCAGGATCTGAAACGGGTACGGCAGATAGGGGGCGCGCGGCACGCCGGGCGTGTAGCACTTGATCTCGGGAGCGCGCTGCAGCCACTCGCGCGCGTTCTCCTGCTTCTTCGTCAACGCCCACTGTTGATAGG
>Ga0105238_10003343_pt1 | contig 16003 bp, 10 predicted proteins | sample KBSC34metaG_FD_81526 | JGI IMG/M metagenome (GOLD analysis project Ga0105238, IMG submission 81526) | Corn rhizosphere microbial communities from Kellogg Biological Station, Michigan, USA - KBS C3-4 metaG | ecosystem: Host-associated > Plants > Roots > Rhizosphere > Soil | place: Michigan, USA... | reverse complement strand
GCGTGGTGCCGAATATTTTCTACACCAATGGCTCCTACGAATATTGGGGACGTGACGCCGGTCTGATTCACACCAGTCCGGACGGGAAGCAGATGGTCGCGCCGCCGCCCACGACGCGCATTTATTACATCGCCGGCACGCAGCACGGCGCCAACGCCAAGCCCGAAAAGAATGGCACGCAAAATCGCGCCAATCCGCAGGACTATCGCTTCGCAATGCGGGCGCTGCTGGTGGCGATGAACTCGTGGGTAACGAACGGAACCGCGCCGCCCGACTCGCAGATTCCGCGCGTCGATAAGGACAACCTGGTCGCGCCCGGGGCTCTCGCGTTTCCTAAAATCCCGGGCGTGAGTCTGCCTTCTGAACCCAATTTCGCGCTGCGTTTGGATTTTGGTCCCGAATTCGCGACGAAAGGGATCGTCGCTTATGAGCCGCCCAAAGTTGGTAAGCCGTTCCCCACGCTGGTTCCGCAAGTGAACCGCGATGGCAACGAAACTAGCGGCATTCAGTTGCCGGAGCTTGCGGTTCCGCTCGCTACTTACACCGGATGGAATTTGCGAGACGCGTCGATCGGTGCGCCGGAGGAAATTCAAAGCATGGTCGGTTCGTTCATCCCCTTTGCTCGCACCAAAGCGGAGCGCGAGAAAACCGGAGATCCACGGCCGTCGATTGAGGAGCGCTACGCGAGCAAAGAGGATTATCTAAAGAAGGTGGAGACGGCGGGCCGGCAATTGGCTGAATCGCACCTGCTGCTCGACAGCGACGTCGAGAAAATCAGAGCGAAGGCCAGTGCACGCTGGGATTCACTCATGCAGTGATGCTAGGTCTTGGCTTGGTCCCCGGCCGCGACGCATTCATCGAGCGCGCGGTCCAAAAGTTCCACGCGCCAGTTTAAGTCCTGAATATTGCTAAGCAGGTACTGCCTATTTTGCGGCCTGCTGGATTTCAACCGTCTGCTCAGCCGCTGCTCCAGCGTGCGAATTCCGAGCAATTCATCGGCAATCCACGATGTTCTGCCTAAAATCATCGGATCAGCCTGGAACAGGTGATTCTTTTCGGTAGCCACGGACATGTACTAGCACATTAAGGACCAATCAGGCCCTTTGCGGCTCCAACTGCACATATTTCAGCCTGGCTGTCAGAATTGCAGGATTAATACCTTCGAGACCGGATTTCCTCATGTATTCTCTTAGGCTTCAGGCTGGCACTCCACTTGCCTTGGTACTGATATTCGCCTGCGCCATTCGGCGGCGGGATTCGTCCAAGGCGAACAAAGAGTGAAAAATTTAGGCTGGTGTACGATGCCGGCCTTTGCGGAGTGTACACAATGCTTGGATGGTTGACTGTCTTTGGAATGTTGACGTTGGGCAGTTCCATGAAAATGATTTTGGGTGCAGCGCCAACGGTTCCCGCCGTTACGGCTAGTTTGCTATTTGCGCTTCTGTTTTTCCTCTGTCTCTTAACGCGGGCGGTGCGCGGCCGCGCTTGACGTTCCAGGGTCACATGACGACCCAGCGTCGCAAGACCTCGAAATCTCTGCGGGTGGTATTTGCCATCTATTCTTCCGGCGAAGAAGCCGAAAAAGCTTATTCGACAGTTTCTTCAGGGCGCGGGCGCAGTTATTTACTGTTGACGCCGAACAGTAAGCCCGATTTACGGTCGAAGCTTAGACGCTATGCGGCGCTCCAGTTTGAGGGTGAGAACGCGGTGCTGGTAGAAGCGCCACGCTCTGAAGTTCAAGCCATTGTGAAAGAGCTTCGCCAAGCGGGCGAGCCTTCTATTTTCATGCTGGCGGAGCAGGCTCTGGAAAGCCCGCCTGCAACGCCATCTCCAGCTCCGGGGTCGATCGACGAAATGGCGCGGAATTGTTCTGAGCGCCACAATGCCGCTCCGCTGCTCAAAAAAGAAATTCTCGCTCGACTGAGCCATTGCGAATCGGAGCTGGATAGTGTTCGCGGTGGTTTATCCGAAGCCGCACGCTTAGATCACACATTAACTGCCTCTGCAGAATGGTTACTCGATAACGCATATTTAACTCGCACCAGCATCGCGGAAATTCGCCGATCCTTGCCGCGGAACCATATTCGCTCGCATTCGGGGCAGTACGGTTATCTTTGCGTCTATGAGCTGGCGGCTGATCTGGCGCGATATTCCGACAATGTCGTGGATGAAGCGAACGTTTCGCAGGCGCTGATCGAATATCAAAAGTGGACGACGCTTTCGATTGCCGAGCTGTGGTCGTTTCCTTTACTCCTTCGGCTATCTCTGATCGAATCTCTCACGATTCTCGCCCGGGGAGTCGATCATGCTCAACAAATTCGCGAGGCTGGGTATTTCTGGGCGAACCGATTGGCGGTGAGTTCACGCCGCGATCCCGAGTTATTTGACCAAGTCCTGCATTTGATGGAATCCGAACCGGTTGCGGGCGAGCCGTATTTTGCGACCTGCCTGGTAGAGCAACTGCAGGACGAAGATCGCGCGCTGGCGCCCGCGCAGCAGTGGATCGAGGCGCGGCTCGGCATGCCGCTCGCTGAAGTAGTCCGGAACGAGCATAATCGCGAGGCCGCCGAGCGCTTGTCGATCGCCAATGCATTTGGTAGCCTGCGCGCTCTCGCGCGGCTGGACTTCAGAAAAATCTTCGAAGCGACCAGCCTGGTAGAAGCCGAGCTGCGCAGCGATCCCACGCATGCCAACAGCGATTTCGCAACACGCGACCGGTCGAGGAAAGTGGTCGAGCAAATTTCGCAGCACAGCGGAACTGGAGAGTTGGACGTAGCTCGCCGCGCAAATATTCTTGCCCGGCATACCGATCGTCCGGAAGCAGCATCGGTTTCCTATTTCCTACTAGCGGAAGGCGTCACAGAACTGGAGCATGATCTCGGCGCTCGCATGCCCTTCCGGACTCGCGTTACCCGCGCCGTCCGCCGCAACGCGACTCCCCTTTATCTGGGAAGCCTGGTGGGCTTGACCATGTGGTTCCTGGCATTGGCGTTGGCGTTTGCGTGGGATTTAGGGGTTCATCAGCCGCTCATGCTGATCATCCTGGGCACCCTTGCGCTGTTTCCGTTGAGCGAACTGACGGTGCAGATCATAAATGCGCTGGTGATTTCGCTGCTGCCGCCGGATCCGCTGCCCAAGATGGAATACAAGGTTGGGATCCCAGCCGATCGCGCAACGCTGGTGGTCATACCGATGATGTTGTCGAGCACCGAAGTGGTGCGCCTGGAAGTGGAGAAGCTGGAAGTCCGCTTTCTTGCGAATCAGGAAGCTAACGTCTTCTTCAGCCTCTTCGCGGATTACACGGATTCTCCCGAAATCACCGCGTTTGGGGATGGCGAAGTTCTCGCGGCGGCCCGGCAGGGCATTGAACAACTGAACAGCCGCTATGGCGGCGGCCGCTTTCTGCTGTTTCACCGATCGCGCGTATGGTCGGAGAGCGAGAGATCCTGGATCGGGCGCGAACGCAAGCGCGGCAAACTGGAAGACCTGAACGCATACCTCTGCGGCGAAGGCGATCCCTCCATCAAGATCGTCGGGGATCTGCCGCTGCCCATTCGCTATGTGATCACGCTGGATGCCGATACCCAGCTGCCTCCGGAATGCGGGAGGCGTCTGATTGAGACGCTGGCGCACCCGTTAAATCAAGCGGTTCTCGATCCGGTGACGCATGTTCGTAAGCGCGGCTATGCGATTATTCAGCCGCGGGTCAGCATTTCCTTGCCGGGCGCCACGGCGACGCATTTCACGCGAGTGTTCGCCGACAGCTTGGGCACGGACCCTTATTGTCAGACCGTCTCGGATGCGCAGCAGGATCTGTTTAACGAAGCCATCTTCCATGGCAAAGCGATCTATGACGTGCGATCCTTCCGCGAGGCTGTCGGCGATCGCTTTCCTCCCGAGACCCTATTGAGTCACGACTTGATTGAGGGCGCCTATGCCGGGGTTGGCCTGGCTAGCGATATCGAGCTGTTCGAGCACATGCCTACGGACTATGCGACCTACAGCAAGCGCCAGCATCGCTGGATCCGAGGCGATTGGCAGATCGCGCCGTGGGTGCTGGGACATGTGCCGACCGCTAACGGCGGCCGGGAACGAAATCCCCTGAGCGGCGTCAATCGCTGGCGGATTTTCGACAACTTGAGGCGTAGTCTGGTCCCCAGCGCGTCCATGTTGCTGCTGCTTTTTGGCTGGCTGACTTCGAAGGCTCCGGGTGTGTGGAGCCTGCTGGTAGGCTTGGCGGTGGCCATTCCGGCGGTCGCACCGTTATTCGAACGCTCCGCCAGATACTTGCACGGATCCATACGCGGCTGGCGGGGAGCATTCGATGAAGTTGTGCGGGCGGCCGTCCTACTGGCGTTCCTGCCCCACCAGGCGTGGCTCTCTCTGGATGCGATCGGACGCGTGATCTACCGGCGATACATAAGCCACCATCACCTGCTGGAATGGCAGACCACCGACAGCGCGGCGCGGAACCAATCCCAACTCAGCTCTACCATGCGCCACATGCTGATGGTTTATGGGCTCGCAGTAGCCCTCACGATCGTGACGCAGGTCGAGAACCGGTTCGCACCCACCGCTTTCTTCTTGGGGCTTTGGGCGCTTTCTCCGCTGCTGATGCACTGGTTATCGCGTCCCGCCCGCGATTCGCGGCGCCACCGTTTCGAGATCGGAAACAACGGTTACCTTCGCATCATGGCGCGTCGTACGTGGCGCTTCTTCGACGACCTGGTGGGGCCGTCCATGAACTGGCTTCCGCCGGACAATTCGCAGTTAGCGCTGCGTATCGAAGTGGCCCCGCGCACGTCGCCGACGAATATAGGCTTGTGGCTCACGTCGGCGCTAGCCGCGCGCGACTTCGGATATCTGACGCCGGATGATTTTTGGCGCCGCTGCTCGCAAACCATGACCACGCTCGATCGCCTGGAGCGATACGAAGGGCACCTGCTCAACTGGTACGACACGCGAACGCTGGCCCCTTTGGAGCCACGCTACATTTCGACGGCTGACAGCGGGAATTTCCTGGCCTGCCTGTGGGTACTGGGACAAGGATGTCAGGATACGGTGCGCGGGCCGGTGCTGGGCCATCAAAGTTTGCGGGGGCTCGCGGATACGCTATCGGTCCTGCGGGAAGCCTGCGAATCGGATCCCCTTACTGCGGTTCATATGACGGCGTTGCGCCGCCTGCTGCGGGGTAAATCCGAGGGCTACGCAGTTATCGGCCGCCTGCGGCTGGCTCTGGCTCCGATCCAACAATTGCGCGAAATTGCGCGCGGTGAAGAGGTCGGCTATTGGGCCTCGCGTCTCGAATCCGAGTTGCGATCCTGGAGCGAAACCGTGGATCTCTACCTGAAATGGATGGAGACCCTCATGCGCGCACCCGAGGCAACTGTGCGCGTTCTCGGCGAGCAGGTAGGCAGATTGCGGCGCCGCGCAGTTCGCGCGGTTCCTTCATTGAATGCGTTGGCCTCCGGCCACTCTGGCCCGGTGGATGAAATCTTGACGCGCCGTCTGGATCCAGGATTGCCGTCGGAAGTAGCAGGATGGCTCAATCAGCTTAACGCGGAATACCAGGAGGCCCGCGCCAATGCGGTCCGTGCGGTGGCCAATCTGGAGCAGCTGGCCGCCTCCGCTGAGACTCTGGCCAACGGCATGAACATGCGGTTTCTGTACGACCAAGAACGGCGCATGTTCGGCATCGGATATGCGGTAGGCGCTCCGCCCGTGTTCACCAGCCATTATGATTTACTGGCGAGTGAATCGCGCATCGCGAGCCTGGTCGCCATGGCGAAGGGCGATGTTCCGGTGGAGCACTGGTTTTCTTTGGCGCGCCCGTGCGTGCCTTCGCCCGGCGGCCAAACCCTGCTCTCATGGAGCGGGACCACTTTTGAATATCTGATGCCGGCGCTATTCACGCGCCTGTTCGCGAACTCGTTGCTCGAAGATGCCTGCCGGGACTGTGTCGAGCGGCAAATCGATTACGGAAACCGGATGAGCATTCCCTGGGGCATTTCGGAATCCGCTTATAGCGCTCTGGACGCAAATCAGACCTATCAGTATCAGGCGTTTGGCGTGCCGCAGCTGGCGTTAAAACCCGGCCTCGATTCCGAAGGATTGGTGACGTCGCCATATTCGACGATGCTCGCGCTGCCCATTCAGCCAGGTGCTGCGGTGGCGAATCTGAAGCATTTGGAAGATCTCGGAATGATGGGACCGATGGGTTTTTATGAGTCCATTGATTTTACCCGCGCAGCCAAGCGCGAGGGTGAACGGGGCGTGATCATTTACGCCTACATGGCACACCACCAGGGTATGAGTTTACTGGCGCTCGTCAACACCGTGCACCGTGGTGTCATGCAACGCCGCTTTCACGCCGATCTGCGCATTCGCGCGATCGAGACTGTGCTCTTCGAGCGGATTCCGTTAACGAATTCCGCATTGGAAAAAGCCCCCGATACGGCGCTGGCCGTCCGTCCCTCGGCGACCGAAGAGCCTGCAGAGCGTATCTGGAAGGGAACTAGCGCCGTCCCGCATGTTCATTTCTATGGGAACGGCCGCTATTCGCTCATGGTCACGGATTCGGGCGGCAGCTATAGCCGGTGGAACGATTTGGACCTTTCGCGCTGGCGCTCCGACACCACGCTCGATGCGTGGGGCAGCTTCCTATACATTCGCGATACGCGCTCGGACGCACTTTGGGCAACGGCTGCCAAGCCTACCGGAAGCCAGTTGGGCAACGCAGAGGCTGTGTTCTCTGCGGATCGCGCCGAATATCGCCGCCAGGTGTTCGGCATCGAGACCATCATGCAAGTGACGGTAGCGCCTGAGGATGACGTCGAGCTGCGGCGGGTGAAGGTGATCAATCGCTCGATTCGAACCCGGCCGCTGGAATTCACCAGCTATTGCGAGCTGGCGCTGACGCCCCACGCGGCCGACAAAGCCCACCCTGCTTTCGCCAAGATGTTCATCGAGACCGAACGAACTCCCGATGATATTCTACTGGCTCACCGGCGTCCGCGTTCGCCGGAAGACGCACAAGTGTGGGCCGCGCATTTCTTGACGGGTGCTCCCGGCAAGCTGCAATCCGAGACCGACCGTGCAAAATTTCTGGGACGCGGCAACACCGTGGAATTTGCGGAAGCGCTGCGCCGTCCGCTGACGGATTCCGCTGGGATCGTTCTCGATCCCGTGTTCAGCCTGCGCTGCCGCGCCAATCTGGAACCGCTCGCCCAAATCGAATTCGTGCTGGTGACGATGATCGCGGGTTCCCGCGAAGAGGTGTTGAACCTCGCGGCAAAGTATCGCCGCCCCGAATCCATCACCCGATCCTTCGAGATGGCATGGACTCGCAGCCAGTTGGAGTTCCGTTACCTGGGGATCGGTCCTGTAAAGAGCCATCGCTTCCAGGAGCTCGCGGGCAATCTGGTTTATGTCAATCCCACCCTGCGAGTCCCGGGAGCGAGGCTGCAACGGAACCGGCTGGGTCAATCCGGTCTGTGGGGTTATGGGATATCCGGTGATCTCCCCATGGTTACCGTGATCATCTCCGACATTCGCTCCCTGCCTTTGGTTCGCGAGCTTCTGCTGGCGCATACGTATTGGCAAATGCGCGGATTCCGGGCGGACCTCATCGTTCTCAATCAAGAGGCTCCCAGTTACGATCATCCGCTGCATCACCAGTTGCAGCGTCAAATGGACGCCTATCTGGGAGGCGCCAGCGATAATCAGCACGGCAAAGTATTTCTGCTCGACTGGAGCGATTTGCCCGAGCCTCAGCTCGATCTGCTTCTATCCACTTCACGGGTGGTTCTGAGCGGCAGCCGCGGTTCGTTACAGCAGCAGCTCGCAATCGCCGGAAAGAGTCCGGAGCAACCGGCGTTTGTCCGATCCGATACCGGTGCCGAAGAGCCTTCCGTCGAGTTGCCGTTTCTTGAGCTCCCGTATTTCAACGGACTGGGCGGCTTCACCAAGGACGGGCGCGAATATGCGATCTATCTGGCTCCCGGAAATAAGACGCCTGCGCCGTGGGCCAACGTCATGGCCAATGCGAATTTCGGGACGCTAGTGACCGAGAGTGGCTTGGGATTCACGTGGCACGGCAACAGCCAGACTAACCGGCTGACGCCGTGGCACAACGATCCGGTGACTGATCCGCAATCGGAAGTAATCTACTTGCGCGACAACGATAGCGGTGCGTGTTGGACTCCCACTCCGCGGCCGATTCGCGAGAACGACGCCTATCGGGCGCGTCATGGCCAAGGCTACACCGTGTTCGAGCACAATAGCCACGCCATCGGGCAAGAGCTGACGGTGTTCGTCCCGCTGAACGACGATGGCACTGGCGACCCCGTGAAAGTGTACCGGCTGCGGCTTCGCAATGATTCTTCGCGCCGCCGCCGCGTTACGGCGCTGTATTTCGCAGAGTGGGTGCTGGGGAGTAATCGCGAGGATCAACAGCCGCACATACAAACTATTTACGATCAAGATTCTGGGGCTCTGTTCGCCCGGCAATCGTGGAACGGCAGTCATCCCAACCAAATTGCGTTCGCGGCGGCCAGTCCACGGGCCGCGTCCTATTCCGGCGACCGTACGGCGGTGCTGGGGCGCAATCGCTCCGCCGCCAGGCCCGCGGCGCTGGAGCGGATGCAACTCGAAAATCGCGTGGGGGCTGGGCTCGATCCGGCGGCGGCGCTGCAGGTTGAAGTTTCGCTGGAACGTGGCGCGCAGATGGACGTCATTTTCGTGCTCGGAGAGGCCGGAAGCGCCGAAGAGGCGCGCGCGATCATCAATCGCTATCAAACCGCAGAGCAAGTGGAGCGGGCATACACCGCGACACGAAACTCGTGGGAATCGACGCTGGGCGCATTGCAGGTGCGGACGCCGGTCCTGTCGACCGACTTCCTATTGAATCGGTGGCTGCCTTACCAGGCACTGAGCTGCCGCTTTTGGGCGCGCTCGGCGTTCTATCAATCCAGCGGAGCTTTTGGATTCCGCGATCAGCTTCAGGATTCGCTGGCGTTCGTCTATGCGCGGCCTGCGATCACACGCGCGCACATACTGCTTTCGGCCAGCCGGCAATTCACCGAGGGCGACGTGCAGCATTGGTGGCATGCCGACACTGGCATGGGGGTGCGGTCGCTCTGCTCCGACGACCTGCTGTGGCTGCCGTATGTGGTGTCGCATTACATTGCTGTCACCGGAGACACGGGAATCCTGGACCAAGAGGTCGCGTTCCTGGAGGGCGAACCGCTGAAGCCGGGCGAACACGAGCGCCTGTTTGTCGCAGAGGTGTCTACGCATACCGCCCCGTTGTGGGAACATTGCCGGCGCGCCATTGAGCATGGCTGGCGGTTGGGATCCCACGGACTGCCTCTGTTCGGCAACGGCGATTGGAACGATGGGATGAATCGTGTCGGAATCGAAGGCAAGGGTGAAAGCGTTTGGTTGGCATGGTTCCTTTGCGTTGTGGTCGATTCGTTCGCTCCGTGGATTGAAAAGCGGGAGCCGGGCGTGGTCGCTGACTGGCGTGGGCGAGAGGCGATGTTACGGGATGCAATCGAGTTTTTCGCCTGGGATGGCGACTGGTATCTTCGCGGGTTCTTCGATAGTGGAGCGCCGTTGGGCTCGCACGCAAATCCGGAAGCCCGCATAGATTCGATCGCGCAGTCCTGGGCGGCGATGGCCAAGGCTCCGGCCGCGCACGTCCGCCGCGCCATGGAATCCGCTGACCGGATCTTAGCGGACGGCTCGAACCACCTGGTGCGCCTGTTCACACCTCCGTTCGACCACTCGACGCCGCATCCGGGCTACATCATGGGTTATCCGCCGGGCTTGCGTGAGAACGGCGGACAGTACACGCATGGCTCGCTCTGGATGGCGATGGCGTGGGCCCGGCTAGGGGAGGGCAGCGCCGCGGTCCGGCTGCTCACCATGATGAATCCTGCGGAGCACAGCCGGAACCTCGAGGATGCGGCGCACTATCGTGCAGAGCCCTACGTTGCCGCGGCCGACGTGTCGACCGCTGTTGGAAGAGAGGGGCAGGCTGGTTGGACCTGGTACACGGGTTCAGCCGGCGTGATGTATCGAGCCTGGGTAGAAGATGTTCTGGGATTCAAGCTGCGGGGCGACCTGCTGACCTTGATCCCGGCGTTGCCGGAAGACTGGCCCGGTTTCGACATCACATATCGCTACCGCTCCAGTGTGTGTCAAATCAAGGTGCAAAAAGATGCGGCAATCGGTGCGACGACGATGTCAGTCGATGGCGGCGCGCCCGCAGTTCGGGATACGCTGCAACTGAACGGCGATGGTGGCACTCACCGCGTTGACGTACGGATTCCAGGCAAAACCCAGCCACCTCGGCTCGCGGAAATCTCAGCGAAGACCGGGGCGAGCGCTCGCGTGGACCAGGCATTGGTTCTCGGGCAGCGCTAATAGAGGATATATTGTATGGAGGAGATCCTCCCATGCGCGCCTGGAAATACGCACTCTTGATCCCGCTCGCGGTCGGCCTGCTGACGGCAGCCTATGAGCGCACGCACACCGACCACCTGATGGTCGACGCCGCGAAGAACTATTTGGTGTCGCTCAATCCGGATCAGCGCAAGCTCACCTCTTTCGCGCTCGACAACATGGACGAACGCACGCATTGGCTTTATACGCCATTTTTGCGCCATGGTCTGACACTCCGCGAAATGACGCAGACGCAGCGGAATCTCGCCGAGGCGCTGGTGTCCGCCGGTCTTTCGTCACAGGGATTGGTGAAAGCCCACACCATCATGAGCCTCGAGGAAATTCTGTTCATTCTTGAGCAGAATGGAGACATGGAGCGCGATCCCGGGAAATACTTCGTGTCGATATTTGGTGAGCCGTCAGAGAAAGGCGTTTGGGGATACCGCTTCGAAGGCCACCACGTAAGCCTCAACTACACCATCGTCGATGGCAAGATCGCCTCGTCGCCGAGCTTCTTCGGCTCGAACCCGGCGAAGATTCTGGAGGGGCGGCGCAAGGGTTTGCGCGCTCTCGCTCGCGAAGACGATCTGGGTTACAAGCTGGTGGAGTCGCTGACACCTGAGCAGCGCGGCGTCGCCGTTGTCGATAAGGTAGCGCCGGGAGACATCCTCACTACCAACACGCGCAAAGCTGCCTTGACCGGACAGCCCAATGGCCTGGCATACGCGAAAATGACGGCGCCCCAAAAAGAAGCCATGGACGATCTGATCGCTGAATACGCCAACGATTTCCCGGCCGAGATCGCGTCGCAACGCATTGAACAGTTCCGCCGCCTGCAGCCCAATGCGTTCTTTGCCTGGTCCGGCCCCGTCGAACCCGGCCAGAAGCATTACTATCGTGTGCAGACGCCGGAGTTCCTGATCGAGTTCGACGAAACGCAGGATAATGGCAACCATATCCATAGCGTGTGGCGCGATTATAAAAACGACTGGGGCGAGGATCTTCTCGCGGCCCACTACAAAACCAGCCACTAGCTAGCGCCGCTGGTAGATTTCGATCCGCGGCGTTGCGGGGTTTAAGTCGGCCCGCTGGGTGTAGCCGGATTCCATCAGTTGACGCTGCCGGCCGCCGACAGCAGTCTTGGATTCGTACGGGCTTACCGCTAGCGCTACACGCGGCTGGTGCTCGGGCGTGCATTCGCGATCCGCGAGATCTGCGACAAAAAAAGAGTAGAGGTTGCGTGAATCGGGTGGGGAATAGACGACGCACGGTTCGTTGGCCAGGATGACGGCGGCGGCGCGCCAGTCCTCGCGCGGGCGGCGGAAGAAGCTGATATTGCCGACTGCCAGTGTGACCAGAAGCGCGGTAATGAGAATCACCGCGGATCGACGGGGCAAGGCTTCCACTCCCGCGGTGAACAGCAGCGCCAGAGGCGCCAGCACAAAAATCACCTGTCGGATGGCAAGGAAGTAACCGAACCACGCGTCGGCGGCCACGGCGCAAATAATCGGCACGAAAAAATACAGCAGCCACAACGGCCAGTCTTGCCGCTTGGTCAAACCGTACGCAAGGCCCGCCAACGCCAGCAGGGAACCGAGATAGCCCGCGGCTACCAATTCCCGCAGAATCATCGGAACGGCGTGAAGCGTGATGGTCCCTTTCAGCTGGCCGATCGCTACTGCTGTGCGCCACAGTGCGGCGGAATGTAAATACCAGGGAGCGAATACCAATCCTGCGATTCCCAGCGTCAGCGTCGCCGTCAGGAGCGGTTGCCGGCGCTGTGTTCGGTAGGAAACCAATCCCGCCCATGCGAGATGCGCCAAAGGCGCGAACAGCGTGAAGGGGAACGTAAACAAGCCGGCGATTATGCACAGTGCGTACAGCGCCGCGCGTGACACTGATCCCGGCTGCTCCATTACGCGCAGGAATGCGGCCGTCGCCCAGATGCTGAGGCACAAAGCCAATTCGTAAGGCCGGGCTTCCATGGCGTAACGCAGTTGCAGCGGAAACAGAGCAAATATGGCGGCCGCCAGAAGCGGCCAGCGCAGGCCCATCTTCTTTGCTAGAACGAACACCCCCGCGCACGCCATGACGCTTGAGATTGCCGATGGAAGGCGTCCCGCGAAGGCCGAAAATCCCAGCAGGTGCACACTGGCGAACTGGACTACATAGTTCAGCGGAACGTTGCCGGACACGTGTGGTACGTAGTCCAGCACATCTGTAAGGCGGTCCATGCGCGCGACGATCAGATCATAGATCTCATCGAGCCACAGGGTCAGGACAGGCAGCAGTGCCGCAAGCGCACACGCGTAGACGAACAGAAATAGAAAAAGCCCGGCTCGCGAGTTGCCTGTGAGCCGGGCCTTCATACTAAAGAAAAAGCTTATTCTGCGGGCGCTTCGCCTTCGTCTTTACCTTGGCGTAACGCGTTCATGCGCTCTTCACGACGCTTCGCGCGTTCGGTCGCGCGCTTTACGAGCTCCGAACCCACCAGTTCAAGCATCGCTTGTTCCGCGCCGTCGCCCTTGCGGAATCCCAAGCGAACCACGCGGGTATATCCGCCACTGCGCTGGCCGAAGCGGGTCCCCAGCTTGTCGAACAACTTCTGGACCGCTGCTGGAGTCTCCAGAAACGATGCCGCTTGCCGGCGCGAATGCAGCGTGTCACGCTTCGCCAGCGTGATCATCTTGTCCACCAGCGGCTGCACGGCTTTAGCCTTGGGGATCGTCGTGATGACGCGCTCATGCTCGATGACGCTAGTCACCAATCCCTTGAGCAACGCCTTGCGCGAACCTGCGTCGCGCTTCAGTTTGTAGCCGGATACTCCGTGTTTCATATAGTTTCCACCCTGTAATCCGGTTTATTCAACCGCGGGACTGGCCTCTTCTTCGTCCTCTTCTTCGTCGTCGATGTCAGTGTCAAGGCTATATTCGCTGGGCGAGAGGGGTGTCCCAATCTGCGCCGGCGCGCCACTCGGAGAAATCAGGCGGCCCTGCGCGTCGAACTTCATACCGAAGGTCAGGCCCAGGCCGGAGAGAATCTCCTTGATCTCGTTCAGCGATTTGCGGCCGAAGTTCTTGGTGCGGAGCATCTCGGCTTCCGACTTCTGCACCAGGTCGCCAATGGTCTGAATATTGGCGTTCTTCAGGCAGTTGTAGGAGCGGACGCTCAACTCCAGTTCTTCGACGGAGCGGTTGAGCACTTCGTTCATCTGGCTCAAGGCGCGCTCGGCCGGCTCTTCGGCAAACTCCGCGACTTCCTCGAAGTTGATAAAGATGGCCATGTGATCCTTCAGCAGCTTGGCCGCCTGGCCGATGGAGTCGGCCGGCGAGATGGCGCCGTTGGTCCACACTTCAATGGTCAGTTTGTCGTAGTCGGTGGTTTGGCCCAAACGAGCGGCTTCCACTGCGAAGTTCACTTTGCGCACCGGCGAGTGAACGGAATCGATCGGAATGTAGCCGACGGCCAGATCCTCATCGTTGTTGCGATCCGCCGCGACGTAACCGCGCCCCGACTTCAAGCGCATTTCGATGTTGAGTTTCCCGCCCGGTCCGATAGTGGCGATGTGCATGTTGCGGTCGAGCACTTCGATATCCTGATCGGTTTCGATCTGGCCGCTCAGCACCGGACCCGGTGTCGTCGCCTTGAGGCGAACCGTACGCGTACCCTCGCCCATCATCTTGAAAGGTACCTGCTTCAGGTTCAAGATGATGTCGGTGGCGTCTTCCACCACGCTCGGAATGGGACTGAACTCATGCGCTACGCCATCGATACGCACCGCCGTGATGGCCGCGCCTTCAATCGAGCTCAGCAGCACGCGCCGCAGCCCGGTGCCGATGGTCGAGCCGAATCCGCGCTCGAACGGCTGCGCGATGAACATGCCGTAACGCTCGGTGAGCGTCTCGGTATTCGCAACTAACCTTTTGGGTTTTTGAAATCCTTTGAACATTTTTTGACTCCTCTATTTTCCGAACGCCTACTTGGAATACAGTTCGACAATGAGCTGCTCGTTCAACTGGATCTGCACCAGGTCATCGCGCTTGGGCTGTGACAGCACGCGAGCCTTGAGATTTTCGCGATCCACTTCCAGCCAATTGGGGCTGGGCGAGTGGGCAGTGGCTTCCGTGGCGTGTAAAACCGTGGGGTTCTTCTTGCTCGATTCCTGAATCTCAATCACGTCGTTGGGTTTCACCAGGAACGACGGGATATCCACGCGGCGTCCGTTCACCTGCACGTGGCCGTGGCGCACCAACTGCCTGCTTTGCGCGCGCGAAGTGCCGAAGCCCATGCGATAGATCACGTTGTCCAGGCGGCGTTCCAACATGTTCAGCATGTTGTCGCCGGTGATGCCCTTCATCCCGCTGGCCTTCTCAAACAGGTTGCGGAACTGTCCTTCGAGCAACTGGTAATAGCGGCGCGCCTTCTGCTTTTCGCGAAGCTGCAAGCCGTAACCCACGATCTTGGGCTTACGATCCTTGCCGTGCTGGCCGGGGATAAAGTTGCGCTTTTCGATGGCGCACTTGTCGGTGTGGCAGCGCTCGCCTTTAAGGAATAACTTCATGCCCTCGCGCCGGCATTGCCGGCAAACGGGGCCAATATATCGTGCCAAATCAAACCTCCCTCAACTTCAGTCAGGTGCAGTTTACGGCCGGAAGGCCTTCTTCCTGCTTTACTTCTTCTTTAAATCAAACTCTGCGCTTCTTCGGTGGACGGCAGCCGTTATGCGGAATGGGCGTAAGATCTTTGATAATTCTCACTTCCAAGCCCGCCGTCGACAGCGCGCGCACCGCCGACTCGCGGCCCGCTCCGGGACCGCTCACTTCTACATTCACTGTTCGCAAGCCCGATTCCTTGGCCTTGTTAGCGGCGGTCAGCGAAGCCTGCTGCGCTGCGAAGGGCGTACCTTTGCGCGATCCCCGGAATCCCAGCGAACCCGAGCTCGACCACGACAGCACGTTCCCCATGGGGTCCGTGATGGTGATGATGGTGTTGTTGAAAGACGCTTGCACGTGGACCACGCCCACGGGGACCATCTTCTTTTCCTTCTTCTTGAAGGTCTTCTTCTTGCCGCCTTTGGCCGCTGTCTTCGCTGGTGCTTTGGTCGCCATGTAGTCTCTTCAGCTCTCTCTTTAGGTCTTCGCGCTGGCTTTCTTCTTATTGGCCACGGTGCCGCGCCGCGGACCCTTGCGGGTGCGAGCGTTGGTGTGGGTGCGCTGTCCCCGCACCGGCAAACCGCGGCGATGCCGCATTCCGCGATACGAACCCATCTCGATCAGGCGCTTGATGTTCATCGAGATTTCTTTGCGAAGATCGCCTTCGACGGAACCTTCGGCTTCGAGAATCGTTCGAATATGATTGATCTCGTCTTCCGTCAGCTCCGACACCTTCTTGTTGGGATCCACGCCGGCCCGGTGGCACAGCGATTTGCTGCGCGTCCGCCCGATGCCGTAAATGTAGGTGAGACCGATCTCGGTCCGCTTCTTCGCCGGTAAATCGACACCCGCTAAACGCGCCATGGTTAACCCTGCCTCTGCTTATGCTTGGGATTCGAGCAGAT
>Ga0105238_10003342_pt1 | contig 16012 bp, 16 predicted proteins | sample KBSC34metaG_FD_81526 | JGI IMG/M metagenome (GOLD analysis project Ga0105238, IMG submission 81526) | Corn rhizosphere microbial communities from Kellogg Biological Station, Michigan, USA - KBS C3-4 metaG | ecosystem: Host-associated > Plants > Roots > Rhizosphere > Soil | place: Michigan, USA... | reverse complement strand
GCCGAATGGGGCCTGCCCGTGGCGCCGGATCGCGCGGCGGAGCCCGTCCATGCCGAGATGCTCTATTCCGCCGCGGGCGAGCCGCTCGCCGTGCGGCTCGTTCGCTGACTCCTCCCGCGAGGCCCGCCATGCGCATATTCCCGATCCTTCCCGCGACCCTCATCGCCGCGTGCGCAGCCGCCGCCCAGCCCGCGCCGCCCACCCCTCCCGCGGATCCGGCGCAAGCCGAATCGGCGCGCGGGCAGGCCGAGGCCTGGCGCCGCTGGGCCCGGGATTTCGGGGAAGACATGCGCGCATCGATGGGCGCGATGTTCGTGAGCCGGGTCGGGAGCACGGCCGTCGTGAAGGGGGCCCCCTACAGCGCCGATGTCGTCACCGAGAGGAACCAGCGCCTCGAGGGCGGCAACATGATCACGCACGGCACGCATGGACACGTCTATCGCGACGGGAGCGGCCGCGTCCGGCAGGAGACCGAGCGGAGCGACGGCAAGCCCGGCACCGTCTTCATCGACGATCCCGAGGCCGGCATGCGCTACATGCTGCTGCCCGGCCGCAAGCATCCGATCGCCATTCGCGATGCCGCCCACGCGCGTCCCGGCACGCACCGCAGCGAATCGGTGAGCCTCGACGGCATCGAGGTGAAGGTCGAGGACGGCAAGGCGTTCGTGAACGGGAAACCGGTCGATCCCGGCAGCGTGCACGTGAGGTCCGCCGCCGGCAAGGAAGTGCGCATCGAGAACGGCCGGATCTTCGTCGATGGACGCCCCGCGGCACCGGAGCACCCGGGCGGGCAGAACGTGACGGTCGTGTCGCGCGCGGGCGACGACGGCCTCACGCGCGAGGTGGTGAGGGTCGAGGTGATCCATGCGGACGGCGACACGCCGCTCGCGCCCCCGGCGCCGCCTGCCCCCGCGGTCCCGCCGCTGCCTCCCACGGCGCCCGGCGAGCTCGAAGCGCCCATCGCGCCGCTGCCCCCGATGCCGGGCATGAGCACGCTGCGCTTCGAGAGCACGGCCCGGCTCGGCCGGGGCGTGACGCGCAGCCTCGGTGCGAAGGAGCTCGCCGGGGTGCGCTGCGATGGTCGCTCGACCACGTGGACCATCCCCGCCGGGCAGATCGGCAACACGAAGCCCATCGCCATCACGTCGGAGTCCTGGTACTCGCCCGAGCTGCAGGTGACGGTGTACTCGCGCTACGACGATCCCCGCACCGGCGAATCGATCTACCGCCTCGCGAACGTGAAGCGCGGCGAGCCGCCCGCGGAGCTCTTCAAGCCGCCGAAGGAGCGCTGATCCGCCGCTCTATATAATCGGGCCTCTTCCATCGACGAGGCCTTCCATGGGCAAGGGCGACAAGCGCAGCTTCAAGGGCAAGGTGTTCAAGGGCAGCCACGGCAAGACGCGGCTGCGCAAGGGCAAGAAGAAACCGGCGGTGCCGGGAACGGCGGGCGCGACGGCGAAGCGCAAGCCCTAGAAGGACGATCCGGGCTCCCGCAGGAACGCCTCCTCGGCCGGGGTCGATGGCCGGCCGAGTGCGGCATTGCGGTGCGGGAAGCGCCCGAAGCGCCGGATGATCGCCCGGTGCTTCTCCGCCCATTCGGCGACGTCCCCCGTCGCCTCGAAATTCGCGAGCGAGCGCATGAGCTCCACGCCGCGTTCCTGGTCCGCGAGCGCCTCGCTGTGCTCGAACGGCATGTAGAGGAACTGGCGCTCGACGGGCAGGAGCTGGAGGTCGTCGCCTCGCCCGAGCGCCTCGCGCGCGCACTCCCGCGCGTGCGCGTCCTGCGCGAAGGCGCGCGCGTCGCCGCGGAAGAGGTTCCGCGAGAACTGGTCGAGCACGATCACGAGGGCGAGCATCGGCTGGGGCGAGGCGCGCCAGGGCTCGCATTCGCGCGCCGCGGCGGCGGCGTGCAGGCGCCCGAAGCGGCGGCGGATCTCCGCGTCGAAGGCGTCGTCCTTCCGGAACCATTCGCGGCGCGCGGGGCCGCGGGCATCGAGCGGCCCGAACCAGAAATCCAGGACCTCGCGCGAAGCGCCTTCCTCCGGGCTCACACCACGTGGTCCGGGGCGAGCGCGCATGGGACCGTCCCCGTCGCCGTCTCGACCTGCATGGTGGCGTGGCCGATGCCGAAGCGCACGTGCATCTCGCGGCAGGCCGCCGCGAGGAAATCGTCGCCGGGGTGCCCGCCCGGCATCACGAGGTGGACCGTGAGCGCGGTCTCCGTCGTGCTCATCCCCCAGATATGGAGGTCGTGGACCTCGGCGACGCCCGGCAGCGCCCCCAGGTGGCTTCGCACGGCGGCGGCATCGACGCGATCCGGGACGGCGTGGAGGGCGAGCTGCACCGACTCGCGCAGCAGCCCCCAGGTGCCCACGAGGATCACGACCGCGATCGCGAGGCTCACCGCGGGGTCGATCCAGGGCCACCCGGTGTAGAGGATCGCCGCGCCCGCGACGATCACGCCCACGGAGACCACCGCGTCCGCGGCCATGTGCACGAAAGCCGCCCGCACGTTGAGGTCGTTCCGCCGGCCGCGCATGAACATGAGGGCGGTGCCGAGGTTCACCACGACGCCCGCCGCCGCGACCCACATCACCATCGTGCCCGCCACCGGCGCGGGCTCCTGCAGGCGCCGGATCGCCTCCCATGCGATGCCGCCGGTCGCGAGCAGGAGGAGCATCGCATTCGCCAGCGCGGCGAGGATGGTCGAGCCGCGCAGCCCATAGGTGAAGCGCGGCGACGGGCGGCGCGCCGCGAGCGCCGCGGCCGCCCACGCGAAGACGAGCCCCAGGACGTCGCTGAAATTGTGGCCGGCGTCGGCCAAGAGCGCGAGGGAATCCGCCCAGAGTCCGAACGCCACCTCCGCCACCACGAAACCGAGGTTCAACGCCACGCCGACCGCGAATGCCCGTCCCATGTCGGCGGCCGGGACGTGTGCGTGCCCGTGGCCATGGCCATGGTCGTGGTCGTGCCCATGCCCATGGCCATGCGGGGCGTGCTCGCGGTGCGTCGCGGAGTCGTGGGATTCGGTGGGCATCGCTAGGAGTCCGGATGGCGGTGGCGATGGTGCGCGTCCGGGTAGTGCTCGTGCGAGTGCGTCATCGCGTCGTGGTGGTGCCGGTGGCTGTGGCGCACGCCCGGGGCCACGGGCTCGGCATGGGCATGCCGGTGATGCTGGTCGTGCTCGTGCTCGTGGTCATGGTCGATCGGATCGTGGTGGTGCTGGTGGCGGTGGCGCTCGGTGAGGTGGATCCAGAGGCCGGCGCCCATCAGCAGCGCGGCGGCGGCGAGGCCCCAGGTCGGCGGCTCGCGGAGCACGATGAGGGAGATGATAGCGCCGGCGAACGGGGCCGTGGAGAAGTAGGCCGCCGTGCGCGCCGTGCCCAGGTCGCGGAGCGCCCGCACGAAGAGGACGAGGCTGAGACCATAGCTCAGGAACCCGAGGAGCGCGCCCGAGGCGAGCGCACCGGGCGCCGGCCACGGGGATCCGGCGAGGGAAGCGAGCCCCACGTTGACGGCGCCCGCGACGACCCCCTTCAGCATCGCCACCTGGGTCGCGTCGGCGAGCGCCACCTTGCGCGTGAGGTTGTTGTCGAGCGCCCATGCCGCGCAGGCGCCCAGGACCGCGAGCGCCGGGAGCGCCGCCTCGATGCGCGCCTCCGGCGGCCATGCGAGCCACGCCGCGCCCGCCGCGATGAGGAGCATGCCGAACGCGATCCGCGCGTCGAAGCTCTCGCGGAAAGCGACCCACGCGATGAGCGCGGTGAGGACGCCCTCGGCGTTCAGCAGGAGCGAGGCCGGCGCCGCCGGCATGCGTGCGAGGCCCCAGAGGAGGAGGAGCGGCCCGGCCACGCCGCCCAGGGCGATGGCGGCGGCGAGCCACGGCCAGTCGCGCGCCGCGATGCCCGTGGTCCGGCGGTGCAGGCCGAGGCGAAGCGCGGCGAGCCCGAGGCCGGAGCCGAGGTAGAGGTTCCCCGCCAGCATCCAGGGGCTCACCGGCCCCAGAAGGAGCTTCGCGAGCGGCGTGCCGGCGCCGAAGAGGAGCGCCGCGGCGAGCGCCGCGGGGACGCCGCCTGCGGCCACGGCTCTCATCTCATGCCTCGCCGGCGCTAGCCATCTCCCCATTCTGCCTGCGGAGCGCTTCCCGCGCATCCTTCCGCAGCGACCGGCGGCGCATGAGCAGGAACGCAGCGGGAATCACCAGCATCGAGAGGAGCGGCGCGGTCACCATGCCGCCCACCATGGGCGCCGCGATGCGCTGGGTGATCTCCGCGCCGGTGCCGCTGCCCAGCATGATGGGGAGGAGCCCCGCGAGCACCACCGCGACGGTCATCGCCTTCGGCCGCACGCGCAGCACCGCGCCCTCCTCGATCGCTTCCAGGAGCGTCGCCTCCGTCGCGGGCTCGCCCGCCGCGATCCGGCGCTCCCACGCGTGCTTGAGGTAGATCAGCATCACGACGCCGAACTCCGCCGCCACGCCCGCGAGCGCGATGAACCCCACGGCGCTCGCGACCGAGACCGCGTGCCCCAGCAGGTAGAGGAGCCAGAAGCCGCCCACCAGCGCGAACGGAAGCGAGGCGAGGATGAGGAGGGCCTCGTCCGCGCGGCGGAAGGTCACGAAGAGGAGCACGAAGATGATGGCGAGGGTCGCCGGCACGACCGCCTGCAGGCGCGCCGTCGCGCGCTCGAGGTACTCGAACTGCCCGGACCAGCCGATGGAGTAGCCCGCCGGGAGCTTCACCTCGCGCGCGACCGCGGCCTGCATGTCGCGCACCGCCCCGCGAAGATCGCGTCCGCGCAGGTCCACGTAGACCCAGCCCGACGGCCGCGCGTTCTCGCTCTTCAGCATCGGCGGCCCGTCGGCCACGCGGATGTCCGTGAAGGCGCCGAGCGGCACCTGCGCTCCGCGCTCCGTCACCACGGGAAGCTGCCGCAGCTTCTCCACGGAGTCGCGGAGCTCCCGCGGGTAGCGCACGCTGATGGGAAACCGCTGCAGCCCCTCCACCGTCTCGCCCACCGTCTCGCCGCCGATCGCCGAGGAGACCACGGACTGCACGTCGGACACGTTGAGCCCGTAGCGCGCGGCGGCGCGCCGGTCGATCGCGATGTCCACGTAGCGCCCGCCGGTCGAGCGCTCGGCGATGGCGGAGGTGACCCCGGGCACGTCCCGCACCGCGGATTCGACCGCGCGCGCGATGCGGTCGAGCTCCGCCAGGTCCGGGCCGGACACCTTGATGCCCACCGGGCTCTTGATGCCGGTCGCGAGCATGTCGATCCGGTTGCGGATGGGCGGCACCCACAGGTTCGCGAGGCCCGGCACCCGCACCGTCCGGTCGAGCTCCTCGACGAGCTTCGCCGTCGTCATGCCGGGGCGCCATTCGGAGCGCGGCTTGAACTGGATCGTGGTCTCGAACATCTCGAGCGGCGCCGGGTCGGTCGCCGTCTCCGCGCGCCCCGCCTTGCCGAAGACGCGCGCGACTTCCGGCACGCGGCGGATCATGCGGTCGGTCTGCTGCAGGAGCTCGGAGGCCTTCGCGGCCGAGAGGCCCGGGAGCGCGCTCGGCATGTAGAGGAGGTCGCCCTCGTCCAGCGGCGGCAGGAACTCGCCCCCGAGGCGCGCGAGCGGCCATGCGGTCAGGAGGACCGCGACCACCGCCACGCCGATCACGAGCCACGGACGCGCGAGCGCCCGGGCGAGGAGCGGCCGGTAGAGCGCCGTGAGGGCCCGGTTCACGGGGTTCCTCGCCTCGTCCGGGATCCGCCCGCGGATGAGGTAGCCCATGAGGACGGGCACGAGTGTCACCGAGATGCCCGCGGCCGCCGCCATCGCGTACGTCTTCGTGAACGCGAGCGGCGAGAAGAGGCGGCCCTCCTGCGCCTCGAGCGTGAAGATCGGGATGAAGGAGAGCGTGATCACGAGGAGGCTCGCGAAGAGCGCGGGCCCCACCTCGACCGAGGCGTCCGCGACGAGCTTCCAGCGCACCGCCTCCGGGATCTCCGGCCCGTTCGCGCGGCGCCAGCGCTCGAGGTGCCGGTGCGCGTTCTCGATCATCACGATCGCCGCGTCCACCATCGCCCCGATCGCGATCGCGATGCCGCCCAGCGACATGATGTTCGCGTTGATGCCCTGCGCCTCCATCACGCCGAAGGAGGCGAGGACGCCCAGCGGCAGCGCCACGATCGCCACGAGCGAGGAGCGCAGGTGGAGGAGGAACACGAAGCAGACCAGCGCCACGATCGCGAACTCCTCGAGGAGCTTCTGCCGCAGGTTCTCCACGGCGCGGTGGATGAGCTGCGAGCGGTCGTAGGTGGGGACGATCTCGACGCCCTTGGGAAGCCCCGCGCGCAGGGACTCGAGCTTCGCCTTCACCGCGTCGATGGTGGCCAACGCATTGCGCCCGGAGCGCATCACGATGACGCCGCCCACCACCTCGCCCTGCCCGTCCAGCTCGGCGATGCCGCGGCGCATCTCGGGGCCCAGCTGCACGCGCGCGACGTCGCCCAAGGTCACGGGCGTGCCGGCCTCGCTCGCCGCGAGCGGGATCGCGCGGAAATCGTCGAGCGTGCGGAGGTAGCCGTTGGAGCGGACCATGTACTCGGCTTCCCCCATCTCGAGGACGCCGCCGCCCGTCTCGCGGTTGGCCCCCTCGATCGCGGCCAGCACGCGCGCGTGCGAGAGCCCGTAGGCGCGCAGGCGGCCGGGGTCGAGCACGACCTGGTACTGGCGCACCATGCCGCCCACGGTCGCGACCTCGGCCACGTTCGGGACGCTCTTCAGCTCGTACTTGAGGAACCAGTCCTGGAGCGCGCGGAGCTCTCCCAGGTCGTGGCGGCCGCTGCGGTCGACGAGCGCGTACTCGTAGATCCAGCCCACGCCCGTCGCGTCGGGCCCGAGCGAGGCCTTCGCCTGGGCCGGAAGCCGCGACTGCACCTGGCTCAGGTACTCGAGGACGCGCGAGCGCGCCCAATAAAGGTCCGTGCCGTCCTCGAAGAGGACGTAGACGAAGGAATCCCCGAAAAAGGAGAACCCGCGCACCGTCCGCGCGCCCGGCACCGACATCATCGTGGTGGTGAGCGGATAGGTGACCTGGTCCTCCACCACGCGCGGCGCCTGCCCCGGGTACGACGTGCGGATGATCACCTGCACGTCGGAGAGGTCCGGCAGCGCGTCCAACGGCGTGTGCGCGAGCGACCACGCGCCCCAGGCGGCGATCGCGATGGCCGCGAGGAGCACGAGGAAGCGGTTGGCGAGCGCCCAGCGGATGAGGCGCGCGATCACGAGGCACCGTCCTTGCCCGCGGGCGCCATGCGGCGCTCGACGCCGCGCAGGCTCGCCTCCGAATCGATCAGGAACTGGCCCGATGCCACCACGCGCGTGCCGGCTTCCAGCCCCTCGAGGATCTCGGTGCGGCCGCCCTCCTCGGCGCCGGTCTTCACGGCGACCGGCTCGAAGCGTCCCTCGCCGCGGTCGACGATCACGACCGTGCGCTCGCCCGTGGCGATCACCGCCTCGCTCGGGACGAGCACCGCCTCGCGCGCCTGGGCCGGCGCGACCGAGACCGTCGCGAACATGCCGGGCTTCAATCGCCCGCCGGGATTGCGCAGCTCGACGCGGGCCTTGAGCGTGCGCGTGGCGGCGTTCACCTCGGGAAGCACCGCGGCGACCCGTCCCGCGAACTTCTCGCCGGGATACGCGGGCACGGTGACGGTCACGGCCGCTCCGGGCCGCACGGCGCCCGCGAGCGCCTCCGGGACGTCCACGTTCACCCACACGGTGGCAAGCCCGTTCAGCCGGAAGAGCGTTGCCCCGGGCGTCACGTTCATGCCCTCGCGCACGCCCAGCTCGCCCACGACGCCGTCGACCGGCGCGGCGAGCGTCACCTGGGTCACCGGCTTTCCGGCGCGGTCCACCGCCCGCACCTGCTCCTCGGTCATGTTGAGGAGGAGGAGGCGGTTTCGCGCCGCCGCCGCAAGCTCGGCCGCCCCGGGCGCCGCGCTCGCCTTGAGCGCGAGGTATTCCTGCTGCGCGCCCGCCCATTCCGGCACGAAGAGGCGCGCGAGCGGCTCCCCCTTGCGCACCGGATCGAGCGGCGCCCGCACGAAGAGGCGCTCGACGTAGCCCGCGGTGCGCGACTGCACGATCTCCACCGCGCGCTCGTCGAAGGCCACCGTGCCCACCGCGTCCACCGACCGCGCGAGGCGGCCCTTCTCCGCGACCGCCGTGCGGACACCGAGGTTCTGCACCAGCGCAGGGTCTATCTTCACCCCCGGCGCGGCCGCGGGAGCGTCGTCCGCGTACACGGGCACGAGGTCCATGTCCATGAAGGGCGACTTGCCCGGCTTGTCGAAGCGCTGCTGTGGATACATGGGATCGTGCCAGTAGAGGACCTTCCTGCCCGCATCCGCGCTCGCGGGGGCGGTGCCCGCTCCCGCGGCGGCGCTCATGGAATGGTGGGCCCACCAGGACCCGGCGCCCGCACCCACCGCCGCGACGGCAAGCGCTCCGGCGGCGAGCAGGACGAGTCGGTTGCTCATGGATGGCTCCCTTCGGGAACGAGGTATGCGAGCTGCGCCCAGGCGCGCGCGAGCTCGGCCCGGGCCGCGAGCGCGGCGAGCTTCGCTTCGAGCGCGCCGCGGCGGGCGTCGAGGACGGACGCCAGGTCCGCGCGGCCCCCGGCATACGCGGACTGCGCGAGGCGCGCGCGCTCCTCGGCGAGCGGGACGATGTCGCGCGACTGCCGCTCCACGCGCGCCCTGGCGATCTCCCAGTCGGCGAGGCCCACGCGGATCTCGGCCACGTGCCGCGCCCGCGCGTCCTCGGCTTGCGCCCGCACCTGCTCGAGCGCGTGCTCCTTCGATGCCACGACCGGGTCCTGCCGCCGCGACTGGAAGATCGGGAGCGGCATCCGCACCATGAGCGAGACCATGTTGTCGAAGGGCGCCGCGCGCTGCCCGTAGGAGAGCTCGACGCTCACGTCCGGCTTCTTCTCGGCGGTCGCGATCCCGAGGTCGGCGCGCGCGGCCGCCTCCATGGGCGCATACATCGCGAGGTGCGGGTGGCGCTCGAGGTCGCCCTCGAGCACGGCGGAATGGTGCGGGAGCGAGGTCACGTCCGGCGCATCGCCCGCCGGCCGCTGCGCGGCCTCGCCCAGCCAGCGCCCCAGCATCGCGGCGGCGCGGCGCGCCTGCCGCTCGATCTCGAGCCGGCGGTCGGCGAGCATCGCGCGGGCGGAGCGCGCCATGACGGCGTCCGCGGCGCCGGCCTTCCCGGCGGCGAGCTGCGACGCGGAAGCCGAGGCCTGCAGGTCGAGCTCCTGCGCGAGCGCGTCCACGAGCGCCAGCGCGCGCTCCGCGTAGGAGCGGTCGAACCACGCGACGGCGACGTCCCGCTCGAGGTCGGCGCGCTGCATCTCGACCACCGCCGCCTCGCGCCGCGCCTCCGCCGCGGCCTTCGCCTCGCGCGCCTCGCGCTTCTCGCCGCGCACGAATTCCTGCATGACGCCCACGCGCTTCATCGTCATGGAATCGGCGGAAAGGCTCCAGCGGTCGCCCCCCTCGGCGGGCACGTTCTCCACGCCGAAGAACAGCTGCGGATCCGGATTCTCGGCTGCGGCGGGGACGAGCGCCTCGGCCGCGCGGGCCGACGCCGCCTGCGCCGCGAGCTGCGGGGAGCGCGCCTGCGCGATGGCGAGCGCCTCGGCGAGCGAGAGCGGCGGCGCGGCGAGGGCCGGCGCGCAGCACGCGGCGGCGAGGAAGATCGCGGGGAACGCCCCGCGGCGGATGGACCAGGTGTACGGCATGACGCCTCCGGAAACAGGGAAATGGCGGCCGCGCGGGCGCGGCCGGCGGCTCCTGCCGGACGGGTCAGATGCGAAGGACGGTGTAGCGGGTGAGCGGCGGCGGGGGGCCGGCCGCGAAGGCGAAGCCGGGACGCGGCCCGGGCTGGGCGAGCCGCGTCGGCGCGGGCGCCGGAACGCGGATCGGAACCAGCGACACCGCGACGGAAGCCGCGGCAGGCTTCGCGAGGTCGAACGAGGCCTTCGCCTGCGTGCAATGCCGCTCGCAGGTCGCCATGTCCATCGGGGCGCCGGCCGCTTCCACGGCGGCGAGCGCCTTGGCGGCCGCGACCATGTCGCCCGGGGACGGGCAGGCGTGGAGCGCCATCGCGAGCGGCGCGAAGAGCATCGCGGCGATGGCGAGGAGCGCGGCGCAGGAGCGCAGGCGGCGGTTCATGCGCCCATTATCGCAGGTGTGCGTCCGGGGTGGACTTGCGGGCGATCAAGGTCCGGAACCGCTTGAGGGTGCCGCCGGGCGCCGGGAACTCCTCCGTCGCGGCATGGAGCACGTCCCAACCCGCGAAGACGGCATCGAGGTCGGCCGGCTTCCAGAGGCAATGCCCGGCGGGATCGAACATGTCGAGGTAGGTGGTGCCCTCGACCAGCACGTTGACCGCCATGATCCCGCCCGGCTCGACCCAGTCGCGCCAGCGCACGGCGAGCCGCTCCGCGGTCTCGCAGTCGAAGAACATCAGCAGGCCGATGCAGACCAGGGCGTCGAAGCGCCCCTCCGCGCGGAAGTCGCGCGCATCCGCGAGCACCGCCCGCACGTTCGCGCGCTCCGCGGCCGCGCGCGCGGCAAGGCCCTCGACTCCCGCGGGGCTCGCATCGACGGCGAGGACCTCGCAGCCGCGCGCGGCGGCGGCGAGCGCGAGGTTCCCGAGGCCGCATCCCAGGTCGAGGATCCGTCCGGAAAGATGCGGCAGCGCCGCGCGCTCGAAGGGGTTGAGCTCCCGCTCGCCGCGGCTCGCCTGGCGGCGGAACTGCGCGTCGAAGAACTCGACCGCCCGGCCCTCGATCACGCCGCGGTCCCCGAGGTCATGGAAGCCTTTCGCCGGGCATTCAAGCGTTGCGCAGCCGCAGCGCGTTGGTGACCACGGAGACCGAGCTCAAGCTCATCGCGACCGCCGCGATGACGGGCGAGAGGAGGATCCCGACGAAGGGATAGAGCACGCCCGCCGCGATCGGGACGCCGATCGAGTTGTAGACCAGCGCGAAGGCGAGGTTCTGCTTCATGTTGGCGACGGTCGCCTCCGAGAGCTCGCGCGCGCGGAGGATCCCGCGGAGGTCGCCCTTCACGAGCGTCACCTTGCCGCTCGCCATCGCGACGTCCGTCCCGGTGCCCATGGAGATGCCGACGTCGGCCTTCGCGAGCGCCGGCGCGTCGTTGATGCCGTCGCCCGCCATCGCGACGCGGCGCCCCTCGGCCTGCAGCTTCGCGACCCACGCGAGCTTGTCGTCCGGGCGCACCTCGCCGCGCACCTCGTCCAGGCCCAGCTTCGCCGCGACGGCCTTCGCCGTCGTGAGCCCGTCGCCGGTCGCCATCACGATGCGGATGCCGCTTTCCTTCAACCGCCGGATCGCCTCGGGCGTGGACTCCTTGATCGGGTCGGCGACCGCGAGAAGGCCCGCGAGCCTGCCCTCGACCGCGAGGAACACCACCGTCGCGCCTTCCGTCCGCAGCCCCTCGGCCCGTTCGTGGAGCGGGAAGACATCGGCGCCGATCTCCATCATGAGCATCGTGTTGCCGAGCGCCACGGGCTTCCCCTCGACGGTCCCGCGCACGCCGATCCCGGTGGTGGAGGAGAAGTCCGCGGCCTTCGAGAGCGGGAGCTTCCGCCGCCGCGCCTCGGCGACGATGGCGTCGGCGAGCGGATGCTCGCTTCCCTGGTCGAGGCTCGCCGCGATGCGCAGCACCTCGTCCTCCGGGAAGCCCGGCGCCGCGACGATCGAATGGAACGCGGGCTTCCCGACCGTGAGCGTGCCGGTCTTGTCCACGACGAGCGTGTCGATGCGGCGCAGGGATTCGATCGCCTCGGCGTCGTGGAAGAGGACGCCGCTCGTCGCACCCCGGCCCATGGCGACCATGATCGACATCGGCGTGGCGAGCCCGAGGGCGCAGGGACAGGCGATGATGAGGACCGCGACAGCGTTGAGCATCCCGTAGATCCAGCGCGGCTCGGGACCGAAGAAGCCCCACGCGAGGAAGGTGGCGATCGCGACGCCCACGACCACCAGCACGAACCAGTACGACACGGCGTCGGCCATGCGCTGCATCGGCGCGCGCGAGCGCTGGGCCTGCGCCACCATCTGCACGATGCGCGCGAGGACGGTCTGCGAGCCCACCTTCTCGGCGCGCATGACGAGGCTCCCGTTGCCGTTCATGGTGGCGCCCACGAGCCGGTCGCCCTCGCCCTTCTCGACGGGCATCGACTCGCCCGTGATCATCGACTCGTCCACGCTCGAGCGCCCTTCGAGCACGGCTCCGTCCACGGGCACCTTCTCGCCGGGGCGCACGCGCAGCCGGTCGCCCACGTGCACGTGCGCGAGCGGGATGTCCTCCTCGCTGCCGTCGTCCTTCATGCGCCGCGCGGTGGTGGGGGCGAGGCCCAGGAGCGCTCGGATGGCGGCCGAGGTCTGGGAGCGGGCGCGCAGCTCGAGGAGCTGGCCCATGAGCGTGAGCGAGACGATCACCGCGGCCGCCTCGAAGTACACCGCGATGCCGCCGTGCGCCTCGAAGCCGGGCGGGAACGCGCCGGGGGCGACGGTCGCAACGATGCTGTAAAGGTAGGCCGCCGTGATGCCGATGCCGATCAGCGTCCACATGTTGGGGTTCCCCGTGCGGATGGAGGCCACGCAGCGCTCGAGGAAGGGCCATGCGGCCCAGGCGACGATCGGGGTGGCGAGCACGAGCTGGACCCACGCGAGCGCGGAGGGCGCGACCCCCGGAAGGAGCCTATGGCCCCACATCGCCACGACCACCGTCGCCACGGTGAGCGGAAGGGACCACCAGAAGCGGCGGCGGAAGTCCACGAGCTCCGGGTTCTCGCCCTCGTCCAGCGACGGCATCTCCGGCTCGAGCGCCATGCCGCATTTCGGGCAGACCCCGGGGCCCTTCTGCCGCACTTCCGGGTGCATCGGGCAGGTATAGATGGCTTCCGGGTCGGCGGGCGACTCGGCCATCGCGGAGGCCGGCGCCGCGTCCTTCTTCACGTAGCGCGCCGGATCGGCCGAGAACTTCTTCAGGCAATGGTCGCTGCAGAAGAAATACGTCTCGCCCTCGAAGGCGAAGCGGCGGGGGGAGTCGTCCGCGACGGTCATCCCGCAGATGGGGTCGATGTGCGTCGCGCCCGGCGCCGGGTGGCGGTGGCCCGGATGGTCGGGGCCGGAGACGGGGTGGGAGGCGTTCATGGGATCAGTCTGCACCTTCCGGGAGCGGGGAATACCCCGGCCGGTATAAAGTGGAGGCTCCCTTGAGCCCGGACAAGAGGCCCCGGCCATGGCCCGACGCATCGCGATCTTCATGGCGCTCGCGCTCGCCGCGACCTCCGCCTTCACCCATGGAGACGCTCCCGGAGAGCTTCCCTTCGGCCGCCCGGGCACGCCGTCCGCGGCAAGCCGCACGATCGCGGTCTCGATGAGCGACGCCATGCGCTTCGATCCGGCCGAGATCCGGGTGCGCGCGGGCGAGACGGTCCGGATCGTCGTCGCCAACGCGGGGAAGCTCCGGCACGAGTTCGTCCTGGGGACGATGGAGGAGCTTCGCGAGCACGCGGAAATGATGCGGAAGATGCCGGGGATGGAGCACCACGAGGCGCACATGGCGAGCGTCCCGCCCGGCGGCAAGGCCACGATCGCCTGGCGCTTCACGAAGCCCGGCACGTTCCACTACGCGTGCCTGGAGCCCGGCCACCTCGAGGCGGGGATGGTCGGCAAGGTCGTCGTGCGCTGAAAGCTGCGGGCGGCCGGTCAGATGCCCGCGTACCACTCGTAGCCGCGATCCTCCCAGTAGCCGCCCTTGCCGCCCGCGATGCCGGCGAAGCTCTCCACGAGCTCGATCGACATCAGGTACTTCGCCATCTTGTAGCCCAGCTGGCGCTCCACCCGCAGCCGCAGCGGCGCGCCGTTCGGAACGGGGAGGGGCGCGCCGTTCAGGCCGTACGCGAGGATCGTCTGCGGGTGGTAGGCGTCCACCATGTCGATGCTCTCGTAGTAGTTGCTTTCGTCCGTGTCCTCCATCGGGTCCGCGCACCGGAAGACCACGTAGCGCGCCGCGGGTTTCACGCCCGCGCGCGCGAGGACGGCGGCGAGCGGCACGCCCGTCCACTTGCCGATGGCGCTCCAGCCCTCGACGCAGTCGTGGCGCGTGATCTGGGTGCGCGAGGGCATCGCGCGGAGCTCGGCGAGGGAGAGCTCGAGGGGATGCTCGACCAGCCCGCCCACGGAAAGGCGCCAGTCCGCGAACCCGTCCTTCGCGAGCGCGGCGTACTCCTCGTCGTCCGGCTCCGCCGTGCCGTTGCTGCGGAAGGTGGGCGAGAGGTCCTTCTCCGTGTATTCCTTCGCGAGCGCGTTCCTCGGCGTGATGAGCCGCTGCACCGTCCGCGTGAGCGCCTCCGCGCGCTCGAGGATCGGCGGGAACCAGCCCGTGCGCGAGAGCCGGTCGCAGCCGGTGAGGACGAGGCCGCCCGCGAGCGCCGCGGCACGGCCGAGGAAGCGGCGGCGCCCCGTGCCGCCCTTCACGGCGCGCGCTCCGGCGGGACGCGGTAGCGGCCCGTCACCATCGAGCGCAGGTTGTTCCATGCGCCGGTCACGAAGACCTCGAAGACGTGGACCGCCGCGAAGGCCACGACCACGGCCCCGGCGGCGAAATGGAGCGTGCGCGCCGATTGCCGGCCGCCGAAGAGCTCGATCCAGCCGGGCGCCAGCGCGTCGAACGTGGGCGACATGCCCAGCCCCAGCAGGACGAGGAGCGGCAGCACCGCGAAAACGATCACGACGTAGGCGAGCTTCTGCAGCACGTTGTAGCGCGTGGCCTCGAGCCCCTGCGGATGGCGGAAGTGCAGGTGGTCCACGATCGAGCGCCCGATCGTGCGCCACTCGCCGCGCGCGGGCCAGAGGTCGCGCGAGAAGTGGCGGCTCGCGATCGCGTAGGCCCAGTAGGCCGCGCCGTTGATCACGAGCACCCACGCGAAGAAGAAGTGCCACCGCCGGCCCATCGAGAGCCACTGCACGTCCGGAAGCGTGATCCAGCCGGGGAAGCGCCCCGGCTCCCAGATCGGCCCCGCGCCGGTGTACGACGACGCGCCCCAGTAGAGCGCCGGGTGGGCGTTGAAGATCTGCAGCCCGCTCATCACGAGCACGCAGATCGCGACCACGTTGATCCAGTGCATGACGCGCACGGCGAGCGAATGCCGCTTGTAGAGGCGGCCGGGGACGACGTCATCGTTCTGGGGCATGGGCGGGGCTCCCGTTGCGGCCGACGGCGGGATTGTATCGCGCGTCAGGCGCAGCAGGCCCCGCCGCCCGGCTGCATCGGGGGGCAGCGCACCGTGCCGTACGAGCAGAAGACGCAGCAATCGCCCGGCTTCGGGCGCAGGAGCGCGCGGCAGCCCCGGCACTCGTAGTACCAGGTGCAGGAATCGGTCGGCATCTCCTCCTCGCGCGCGAATCCGCAGGCGGGGCAGGTGAGCGTCGAGCGCAGGACGGGGGTGCCGGTCATCCCCTCATCATCCCACGGGCCCGTCCGCGGCGGGATCGCCTAGCGCACCCGGCCGCATTCCTCGCAGAGGGTGCACGAGACGTCGCGCTCGAGGTGGGCGTTGCGCAGCCGCGCGAAGCGCTCGCACTGCCAGCCCTCGAGGAACGACACCCGCGTGAGGTCGGCCATGATCGCGGCGCCGTCGGCCTCGAAGCCGCACGCGGAGAGCTTGCCATCGAAGGTCACGTGCGCCTGCGTGAAGACGGACCAGCACGGGATCGGGATCGGCCCGCCCTTCACGTGGAGCGGCTGCCAGTAGTGCTCGTCCACGTACGGGAGCACCTCGGCCAGGCGCGCCTCCATGCGCCCCGCGTGGCCGGGGCCGAGATCGGGATGACCCACCGCCGCGTGGACGTGACCGGGACGATCCCCCGGCGCGTGGGCGTGGCCGGGATCGCGACGAGATTGAGCGTGACCG
>Ga0105238_10003341_pt1 | contig 16014 bp, 14 predicted proteins | sample KBSC34metaG_FD_81526 | JGI IMG/M metagenome (GOLD analysis project Ga0105238, IMG submission 81526) | Corn rhizosphere microbial communities from Kellogg Biological Station, Michigan, USA - KBS C3-4 metaG | ecosystem: Host-associated > Plants > Roots > Rhizosphere > Soil | place: Michigan, USA... | reverse complement strand
CGCCATCAGTGGGCCGAGCTGCTCCAGATGGCCAGGCGACTTCAGCACCCATCGGTTCGGCCCGCGCAGCCACGTGAGCACCTGCAACGCCTTCTTCAGATACAGGTAGCTCGATGTCTGGTCGTGCGAGAGATACCAGTCGCGCCAGCGATGGGGCCGTGTCGTCCATTCGATCATGTAGGAGGAGAAATCGAGCATCTGCAGCTCGATCTCCTCGTGGATGTGGGTCGGGCTAAGCTCGTGCACATTCTTCTGCATTGGGAGCAGCGCATCGAGCCCGGCCCACCCCGCTTCCGCCTCGGCAAGGCGGGTATCGGGTTCATTCGCCGGCGGCACCGGACGGAGCGATTCCCAGTAGGGCATGGATCGCAAACGATCGTCGCTGGCGATCAGGTTGACGAGGTGCGTCGTGCCGGTGCGTGGCAATCCCAAGATGATGATCGGCCGATCGATCACGATGTCGAGGATTTCCGGGTGACAACGGACGGTATCCTCGACGCGCAGCCTGTTCGATGCATATCGGACCATGTCCGCGAAGAAGAAGCTGCGGCCAAGTGCGTTGAGCTCGTCCTCGTCGGCTGCGCACAGCATGAGGTTCAACCGCTCGACGAAATCCATCGCGCCGAAGTCGGAAAGCCCGGTCTCTGCTCGCGCAGCGTCGAGCACGGCGTCCACCGTCATCATAACCGGCGGCGCCTGCTCGGCAGCGCGGATCATGTCCATGGCGGCGGGCGTCAGGCGGGGATGCGCGAGATCGTCAATCCGCATAGTGTCTACCTCGCAAGATGATCCATTAGAAGATCGAGTAACCTCCGCAGACCGGCAGCGTCTGCCCGGTCACGAAGCTGGCGGCGGCGCTCGTCAGGAACAGTACCGGTCCCGGCATTTCGTCGGCCTCGGCGAAGCGGCCGAGCGGGGTGCGCGCGATCAGCGGATCGAGGACCTCGGGTACATCGGCCACTCGATCGAAGATGCGTGTTTTCACGTTCCCCGGCGCGATCGCGTTGACGCGAATGCCGTCATCCGCCCAGGCGATCGCGAGCGTCTTGGTCAGCTGCACGACTGCCGCCTTGCCGGCGCCATACCCCGGCACGGCCTCCATTCCGAAGAAGGAGGAGAGCGAAGCCATATTCACCACGCTCGCCCCGCCGGGCATGGTGCTCGCCGCGAGAGCGGGGTGGAGGGCATGAGCAAGCCGGTAAGGACCGAACAAGATGACCTCCACGGCCTGCTCGAAAGCTTCCGGCTCGAAGCGGTGCTCATAGCCGCCAGGATGTGACTCGCCCGCATTGTTGACCAGTACGTCCAGTTTCGGGAGCCCCGCCGCGATCGCGGAGATATCACCAGGATCGTTTGCGATCATCCGATAGTAGCCGAAGCCCGAAAGGGCCGGCCCATAATCCTCGAGCACGTCCTTGCGGCCGGTGATGAATACTTCGGCACCCGCATCACGATAGGCGCTCGCGATCGCGAGCCCGATGCCGGCGGTGCCACCCGTCACCAGCACCACGCGCCCATGGTAGTCGAACGCGCCGGCCAAGCTTTTCCCCATCCTCTCCTCCGTTCGCTCCCAATTGTTCGAGTGGCGATAGGGTCTGCACGGCCGGTCGCATCGTCCGAACGGCACCCATCCATTCGGACCAAGCCGTCCCGCGCGGTAACGATTAGCTTGAAGTCAGACACCGATCGAGGCGCAAAGCATTCCTCCGGATCGCTTTTCAGGAGACGCTGTTGTCGAATATGACTGAGAAACGCGCGGCCGAACGGCTGCTCTCCGGTGCGGCATGGGACGACCTTTGCGCCATCCTGAACCGTGCCGGCCGGATCATCGATCAGTTCGGCCCGGAGGTAAACGAGCTGGACAGGACCGAATGGTTTCGGTTCCTGTCGCGCCTTCTCCGCCACGGATTTCAACGGTACGTCGAAAATTCGGAGCCCGATCGCCCCCGCCTGCTCGACACGCCATGGCGGCAGGCCATCAACTTCCAGTCGCCCGATCAGGACCATCTGATCGCAGAGTTCTTTGACGGGGCGCACGACTATCGCATCACCGGCAATCGCGGGACGATACCCTACTTCGTCATGGCCGCCTGGGAAGGTAGCTTTCCGCCCGATCACGGCGCGCGCAATTGGGCCACCGACGGAGTGGACGGTCTGCGAATGTTCGACCCTGCCGTGATGCGGGCTACAGCCTTTCTTCCAAGCGACCGGATCCATTTTGACGCCGACGGCAATTTCAGCGTGATCGTAAGCCACGAGCGGCCGGGGGACGGGCAGGACTGGCTACCTATCACCGGAGAGAGTGTCGGGGTTTTGGTCCGCACCCTGTACCACCTTCGCGAGCAGACGATCGCGCCTTCGCTGCGGATCGAGCGGCTGGACGGCGCCGTGCCGCGTCCGCTCCGCGCGGGCGAGTTGAGCGGCGGCCTCGCCCGCGCGGGCCAGATCGTCCTGGGCTATGCCGAGCTGGTACGCCGCTGGTGGATGGACTCGTTCAAGGGGGCGCCTAATCGGATCACCTTCGATCTCGCAATGTATCTCGCCAACGGCGGGGTTGCGGACCGGCATCACGGGTTCGGCACCTGGACTTGTAATCCCGACGAGGCTCTCGTCGTGACCTTCTCGCCGCCGGGCTGCGATTACTGGATCCTGCAACTCTGCAACATTTTCCAGGAGAACCTCGACAATTATGAAGACGGCAATGGGTATCTCCAGAAATATCGTGCGCATCGCGAGCCCGATGGCTCCGTCCGGGTGGTGATCGCGCATCGCGATCCGCGGCTGGGTGGCAACTGGATCGATCCCTTCGGGCATATCCATGGCACCTGGAGCCTGCGTTTCATCAAGACGGGGGGCGGACCACCGGACGTAACCGTCTATCGCCTGCCGATGGCCGCGCTGGAAACCGAAGGTTTCGATGCCCTGCGCGATGCGATCGCGGAGCGATCGGGTGGCATGACCGGCAACGAGTAGGGGTTGGAGCAGGATGAGCGAAATGCGGATCGACCCTGGATTTGACGCCATCCTCGCTGGCCTGGCGGCGCTCCCTCCGGCCTGTGAGCGTACGCTCGACGATTTGCGCTACGGCTGGGACTATTCCGTGTTCGGCGAGCCGGAACCGGTCGCCGAGATAGGCGACCATGTCGTGCCGGTCGGCGACACTGGGATCGCCGCACGGCTCTATCGCCCGGAAAATCCATCGGCGCTCATGGTCTATTATCATGGCGGCGGCTGGACAATGGGCGGCCTCGAAAGCCATGACCGGGCCTTACGTATTTTTGCCAATCGTGCCGGGATCGCGATCCTGTCGGTGGATTACCGGCTTGCGCCCGAGCACCCCTTTCCCACTGCCCTGGAGGACAGCCGCGCTGGCCTCCACTGGGCGCACGCCAATGCAGCGTCCCTGCGCTGTGATGGGCTGCCGTTTCTTGTCGGCGGGGACAGCGCGGGCGGCAACCTCGCCGCGGCCGTGGCACTTTCAGCGCGCAATGGCACACCGGCGCTCGGCGGTCAGCTGCTCATCTATCCGGCGCTCGACGGACGTTGCGACAGCGGCTCCTATGCTTCACGCGCCGACTGCACGCTGCTCACCGCCCGCGACATGCGGTGGTACTGGAGCCAATACGTGCCGGAGGCGGGCCGGCGCGACGATCCTATGGCTTCGCCATGCCGCGCCGAGGACCATGCCGGGACACCTCCCGCGATTATCGCCGTTGCGGGCTTTGATCCGCTGCGGGATGAGGCGCTTGATTATGCCGCCATGCTGGCGAGGGCTGGCACGCAAGTCACGCTGCTGCACTATCCGGACCTGCCCCACGGCTTCTTCAGCTTCCACGCACTCGTCCCGGCCGCGGATCGCGCCTTCGGCGATCTCGCCGCGCAGGTCCGCCGTCTCCTCGGCTCGACAGCCTAGAGGATTGGTTTTCCCGCAGGCCAGCCGTTATAGGCCCAGTTCGCGTCGTTTGCGCCGCAATATTCGATATAGTGGCCGACGCTGTGTCGCGCATCGACATAGCCGAAAATGAGCCCCTGAACCCGGCCTTCCAGGACTGCAGGCATGCCAAGATCAACGAATTCCTGCGCCAACCCTTCACGATAGGGCCGCCGCACCGCGACATGATGAAAGCGTGGCCGGAAATCGTCCTGATCGTCCGGGAGCATTCCGCGATAAAAATCCGTGAAGCCACCAATCGGCTGGATCAGTTCGATCTGGAGAAAGCCCGACCAGGCCGTCGACAGGCTGAGCTGCAGACGACGCGGCCCGTTCGGTGTCTCCACGATCATGTCGGGCTCGAAGTGGAGGAAATCTTTCAACCCCAACGTCCGGGCAAGCAGAGCCTCGGCTCGCGCCAGGTCGTGCGTGACATAGGCATTCTGATAGTGCCCGCGAAAGAAACCGTCTAGCTGCACGACGATCACCCGACAGACGGCACGCTCCAGCTCAGCGACAGCCGGCGCATCGAATTCACCATGCCGCGCTCCACGACCGGCGCTTCTCCCTCGGTGATGTGGAATTCCGGGATCCGGGCCAGCCATTCCTCAATGAACACGCGCATCTCCAGCCGCGCCAGCAGCGCCCCGATACAGCGATGCGTGCCCTGACCGAATGCCGCATGACGCACATCCTTGCGCTCGAAATCAACTACTTCCGGCTCCGGGAAACGGCGTGGATCCTGACCGTGAAACATTGTCTGGACCAGTACGCGATCGCCTTCCTTGAAGGTCAACCCCTTGTAGCTCATGTCTTCCGTGATGACGCGCGCCGTCCCGGTGGCGCCGTGATACCGCATCAACTCGTCGATCGCTTTGGGTACCATGGCGGGATTGTCGATGAGTTGGCGTCGATGTCCCGGGTGCCGAGCAAGGAAGCTGGCGATAAAGCCCATCGTCGACATGACGGTGTCCAGCCCGCCGAGTAGCGTGTTCATGCCGAGGCTATGCCGCTCATCATGGGTCAGTGGCCGATCGAAAACTCGGCCGCGCATGATTTGCGAAATGACGTCGCTCGCGTCGCTATGGGTCCGCTCTGCCATGAGCTTTTCGACATATTTGGCCATTTCGCCATAGCCCCATTGGCGATTTTCGAAGCTGGTCGGGTGTACCGCCGCGTCCGACCAAGCCATCAGATCGACCCTGTCACGGTCGGGCAGATCGGCGAGCCGCATGAAGATGACGATCGGCAGCACGGCGGCGAATTCGGTCACGAACTCGCACCGGCCACGCTCGCGAAAACCCTCTATCAAATTGACGGCGAGTTCGCGGACCTCCGCTTCCAGTTTCAGGATCTCAGCCGGCGAGAAAGCCGGCTGAAGGACGCCACGATAGGCCATGTGCTCGGGATCGTCGGTTTCCAGGGGCACATTGACGAACGGCGTTGTCCCCTTAGGCACGGTGACCTCGCGCATCGAAAACAGCTGTCCATTACGCTGTGCCTGATCGATGTCCTCTGCCCGCACGAGCAACCAGTGACCGCCGTTGCGGGGCGTCCAGACAATGTCCGGGCCAGCCTGGAGGCGCCGCGCGATATCGACCTGAATGTCCGAGGAGATCTCGTGCGGCGGCTCATAAAGATTGTAATCCACGACGAGGTGCTCGGGAACGTGAGCGGGTCTGGGGCTCAATTCGGCAATGGCGTTCATCGTTGGACTCCTGCTTCTGGCCCGGTGGGCGACCTTTCGCCGGCCTCGCGGCGCTCCCTTCGCGGTTCAGGGTGCGGCCCGCGACGATAAGCGGCGAGATCGCGCACGCTCAGATAATCGCCGCCATCGGGCGGAACGAAGCGCTCGCGCTGGTTGACGAACGGCCGGCGATAGGAAGGATCTTCACGCGTCTGGCTGGGCACGCCGTTGGCGAAGCGGTCGGGCGCCCACTGGAACGGGATTTCCTGCCCTTCGAGCACGGAAACGCCGTCGATCGTGGCATAGCGGAAGACGATCCGCCACCCTTCCGCCCGGCGCTCCAGCCGGTCGAGGTAGCGACCGAACGAGATGCTGTTGGTACCGTCCTTGTTGGGTCCGGTGAACAGCCAGTATGTCTCGGTCGTGGCCCTGTCGCCGTCGATCTCACAGGTTTGGTTGGTCGTATGATGGAGCGAAGTCACCATGCCGCGCGGATGGGAATCGGAGATCCATTCGAAGAACTCCTCCCGGCTGCCGCAAAAGCCGAGATGATCGTCGATCGCATCATCCGCGTAGGCGGTGAACAAGATGTCCCTGTCCAGCCGGTCGTCGCCGCGTGCGAGCCGCATCGACACGTCCCGTATCTCGGTACGGTCACGCAAATACCGAACCTCCTCGGTAAGTCGGCGCACCGTCTCGACGAGGTTCGCGATCTCAGCTCTGCCGCAACTGCTCTCATCCGTCATTCGGCAGGCCCCTCAATCAAAGTCGACGAGCAGGCGACTGAGTCTAAGGTGGCGGATGCGCCAGCGACCACCTTCTCCCCGAACGTAGGTTTCGTGATAATGACCGTAGCCGTGGAGACGGCCGAAGGGCGCGCCTGGCGGAAGCTGTACCCGATCCTCCATCGCCCATATGCCATGCGCCACATCGTTTCCGGCAAACGAGATTTCGGGCATGTGGCCGTGATGAACGGTCACCGTGCCTTCCAGCGCCGCCGCCATTGCCGGAACGATGACGTCGCGACCGATGATCAAGCCGCCTTCAGGGTCAACCGGAATTCCCGACTTCGCAAGGCTCCGGATGTCCTCGCGCATGTCCATCACGGCATCGGCGGTGAAGACGTCGTACATGGCGTCCCATTCCCGGATATCCATGCACCGGAAATAACGCGCCTTGAGTTCGCGGATCGCCCTGATGTCCAGCAGCCGGCAGCCGTGCCGACCCGTACCCGCTTCCGTTGCCATCTTGATTGCTTCTTCCCGGGATCGTCAACCTCGCCTGCAGGTTGCCATCCAGCTTGAATATGCCCGGCTCCATGCCCGTATCCGTCGTCCACTCGGACGAGGAACCGCGAGGCCGCACCCGTTAGACGCCGCTACAATAATGGGATGGGATCGCATGGGCGGATCGGAAGGCGACAGCAACCCTATTGGCGCGGAGGAACTCGCCGCGTTCGAGGCCGTGGCGACGCTCAAGGCCCGCTACTTCCGCTTGATGGATCTGAAACAGTGGGACGATTGGGAAAAGCTGTACGCGTCATCCGCGACAATGGACATGCGCGACGAAGCCTCTTCGATGGCCAGGCTGGGAATCGACGTCGGCGATAAGGAGGCCTGGCTGCTGAAATCGCCGGCCGGTATCCGCGACGGCGTAGAGGCTGCACTCACCGGCGTCACTAGCGTCCACCACGGCCACATGGCCGAGGTGCAGATTGTCGAGCCCGGCCGCATCCGCGCGATCTGGGCCATGGAGGACGTGATCCGCTACGGCGAGGGACGTCCCATAGCCGGCTTCAACGGCTACGGCCACTATCATGACACGTACATCTTCGAAGACGGACGGTGGCTCATTGATAGAGTGACGCTGAAGCGCCTCCATCTCGATCCCATTCCTCACCAAAATACCTGACTTCACCAGCCCGCGGCGGATTCGAAGTAATGAATAAAGAAATTGAATGCGATGTGCTGGTCGTCGGATCGGGCGCGGGCGGCATGGTTTCGGCGATCCGAGCGCACGATCTTGGACTGCGACCTATCCTGATCGAGAAAAGCGATCGCTTTGGCGGCACGAGCGCGGTGTCCGGCGGCGGTATCTGGATCCCGATGAACCGGGACATGCAGGACGACAGCGAGGAGGCTGCCATGGCCTATCTGCGCGCCTGCACGAAGGGACGCGTGCCGGACACGAAGCTTCTTGCTTATGTCCGCAACGGCAAGCGGCTGGTCGAGATGCTGGACAGCTGGTCGGTCGGCTACAGCGCAATACCGGGCTATTCCGACTACTGCCCCTGGCTTCCGGGCGCGGTCGGCGGCGGCCGGACCATGATGCCGCACGCCTTCGACGCCCGCAAACTCGGCGACGAGCTTTTCCGGATGCGCGAGCCCCATCCCACGCACAAGGTCTTCGGCCGAATGCAGGTCGGTCTCGACGAGATGGGGCCACTCATCAAGCGCTGGCCCGGGTGGTGGCGCGTCGCTGCGAAGATGATGATCCGCTACTGGTCCGACTTGCCGTTCCGCATGAAGAGCAGCCGGGATCGCCGCGTCACGACGGGCAATGCGATGATCGCCGCCTTGCGCAAGGCCATGATGGATCGCGACATCCCGCTCAAGCTCAAGACCGTGTTCGAAAGCTTCGTCGAGGAGGACGGCCGCGTGACAGGGGCCGTAATCGTCGAGCGCGGCACCCGCTGCATCGTGAGGGCCAGGCGAGGCGTAATCGTCGCTTCCGGCGGCTTCGAGAAGAATCAGGGCTTGCGCGACCAATACATGCCCAAACCGACCCCGACCGATTACAGCCTGACTCCAGGCGTCAACAATGTCGGCGATGCACTGAAAGCGGGAGTACAGATCGGCGCGGCGACCGAGTTTCTGGATCAGGCGTGGTGGGTGCCGACGATGCGTGTGCCGGCTCCCGGCTTCAACAACGCGGACATGCGCGCCGCCCTCTTCATGGAAAAGGGCTATCCCCATACCATGTGCGTGAACCGCAACGGCGATCGCTTCTGCGACGAGGCGATGTCGTACAATGACTTCGGCGCCGCGATGCTGGAGGACGACCGCAAGACCAGCGCCAATGCCCCCTGCTGGATGATCCTCGACGCGACGGCGCGCCGCCGCTATCCGATCGGTGCGCTTCTGCCCTCTGCGTTCTGGCCCGATTGGCGACTGCCGCGCGAATGGGCCGAAAACGTCTATTACAAGGCGCAAACGATCGAGGCGCTCGCCCGCAAGATCGATGTCGATCCCACCCGGCTTGCGGCTAGCGTAAGGCGCATCAACGGCTTCGCCAAAACCGGAAAGGACGAGGATTTCGATCGTGGCGGCAATAGCTACGACACTTTTTTCGGCGATCCGCGCAATCAGCCGAATTCCTGCCTGGGCGCGATCGAGAAGGCACCCTTCTATGCCATCCAGATCGATATCGGCGACATCGGCACCAAGGGCGGTCTCAAAACGGATGAGAACGGCAATGTGGTGCGTGCGGACGACGTTCCGATCGAAGGTCTCTATGCGACCGGCAACGTTTCGGGCGCCGTGACCTACGATTCATATCCGGGCGCCGGCGCGACGCTCGGTCCAGCGATGACATTCGGCATGCTCGCCGCCGAGCATATCGCCCGTCGCACCAGCAACCAGGGAGCAATATGAAATGGCGAGCATTGCCGACACGGCGTCGGGCGAAAGGCTCGTCCGCCTTCGGGACAAGAAATCGATCGCCGTGGAGAAGCCGCTGAAGGCAGGCGCCGTCAGCAGGTGGAACGGCGAATATGATGTGATCGTGATCGGCTGCGGCCTGGCCGGAGCAAGCGCGGCGTTGGAGGCGGCCAATCGTGGGTTGCAAGTCTTGCTGCTCGATCGTTTCCAATGCGGCGGCTCCAGCCAGATGAGCGGCGGCATAGTCTATGCCGGCGGCGGAACGCATGTGCAGAAGGCGTGCGGCGTCGCGGACAGTCCGGCAGCCATGGCTGACTATCTGCGCAAGGAGGTCGGCGGCTTGCTGTCCGATCAGGTCGTGAATCGTTTCGCGGAAGACAGTATCGATACGCTGGCGTTTCTGGAGAAGTGCGGAGTCCAGTTCTCCGGACCGCGAGCGCCAAAGAAAACCTCGCATCCGACCGCCGATTATTATCTCTACTATTCGGATAACGGCACAGTGCCCGCCTATCGCGGCGATCATCCGCCGGCCGAGCGAGGGCATCGCACCAAGAATCCTGCGCTCGTTCCAAATGCGCCCAAGCCGGCCGGCAAAAAGCCACATGGCGGCTTCTCCGAGGGTGCCGACAATGGCTGGTATTTGATGGCGGCCATAAAGCAGGCGGCGGGCTCGCACCCCAACATCACCATCCGACGGCAGACGCGCGTCAACCGGCTGGTCATGGACGGGGAAAAGGTCGTGGGCGTGCAGGCGCTGGGGCTCTCGGGCATTTTCGCTGCGCTTCACAGGCGCGCCGAGACTCTCGCCAACAAGCTCACCCTCCAGATCATCGGCATGGACCGGCCCTTCTCCAAGGCCTTCCGCGCCGCGGAGCGTTCGGGGGGCCGGCTGCTTACGTTTCGAGCGCGGCGCGGCGTGGTGATCGCGGCGGGTGGTTTCGTGCGCAATGCCGAAATGATGAAAGCCTATGCGCCACGCTACCTGAAATCCTTGCCGATCGGATCGTTTGGCGACGACGGGGCCGGCATCCGGCTGGGGGCATCGGCCGGCGGTGTCGCCGCCCATCTTGACAAGATTTCGGCGTGGCGCTTCATCAACCCTCCCTACGATTGGACCAAGGGCATCGTCATCGGCTGCACCGGTGATCGCATCACCAACGAGGAGCAATATGGTGCGCATCTCTCGCGCGCCATCTACGAAGTATCCGATGGCCGTGCCTGGCTGGTAGTGGATCAGGCAATCTGGGACGGTGCGCTGGCAGAGGTGAATTCCGGCGAGCTGTTCCCCTTCCAGCAATTCCCGGTCAGGCAGGCCCAACGCAACGCGAAGAAGTCGGACACGATCGAGGAGCTCGCGGAGAAACTCGGCGTCTCGCCCGAAAGGATGTCGGCCGCGATCGATGCGTACAGCGCAGCGGCGCGCGCCGGCAGCCCCGATCCGATGGGCAAAAGCGATGCCTGCCGCCAGGCGTTCGGCGCGGGTCCGTTCTACGCGATCAATCTCGCCCATGAAATGCCGGTCAGCCCGATCACGGCGCTGACGACGGGAGGCCTGATCGTCGATGACGAAACCGGCGGTGTGATCGATCGGCGGGGCGCCGCGATCCCGGGACTATATGCCGCCGGACGCTCGGCTTTGGGCATCCCTTCGAACAATTATGTCAGTGGGCTGTCGCTTGCCGATTGCGTGTGGTCCGGGCGACGGGCTGGCCGTTCGCTCGCAGGCGCTTGATCCGGCTCGACCTTCGGTGAGCGCGCCCGGCGAGGCCGCGGCATTGGATCCTCAGACAGTCCTACCCTCTGCTGGCGCTCGCTGGCCCGTGATGGCGACGATGGGGTTGGTTGTGGCCAGTGCCTCTGTCGATGCGATCACCGCCGGCGCCCTCGTTTCCGCGCTGCCGCAGATCACGATGGCATTGGGTTGCGGGACCGCCGCCGCTCTCTCGCGCAGATGATCGTGGTGACACCGTCGCTGTCGATCATCGCCGGTGCTCCGTCGGGAGGCTTCTTCGCGCGTTGCTGCGGCTTGAAACCGCTGATGCCGGGTGCGATCGCAATCCATGCGCTGACGGGCGTCTCGGGTATCCTCTCGCCCCTGTTGCTGTCGCGCCTCTCGCGACGCGTGCCGCGCGTGCATGCCGCGACCGCAAGCGGTCTTTTGGGCCAGTGCGACCTTCGTCGGCGTGTTTGTGACCCCGCCGGTCTACTGGACGGTCGAGACCGTCTGCGGAGTACCGGTTTTCACCGGCCTCGCGATCATAACGGCCGTCGAACTCGCCACGACGATCGCCCTGGTCGCTACTGGACGGCCTACACGCAGGGGCGGCCGGATTCGCGGCTTATTGCTGGAACTTGTGCCCCCAGATGTCACCACGTGTTGTCTCGAAGGCGACATGCCGACTCCAGTCCACTTGCTTGCCGCCGCAGCCATATTCCAGCGGAAAGCCGCCTGGGGTCATCACGTAGAAGGACACCATATCGTCGTTCACATGCTGACCCAGCGTCGCGAACAGCTTGGCTCCATGCGCCTCGACGCGATCCAGCGCCCGGCCGACATCAACGATGTTGCCGACTTCCAGCATGATGTGGATGCACCCGCCCGGGAATGGGATTTCGCCAAGCGCAAGACTGTGCTGACGCGGATTTCCGCAATGAAGGAAACTGACGCGGGCATGGCCCTGTGGCATCGGCAGCTTGAGGATGTCCGACAGCGCGAAGCCACAAGTCTGGGTCCAGAAATCATATACAGCGTCAAAGCCTTCCGGCGCGGCAAGCACGACATGTCCCAGCCCGAGATTCTCCGTCACGAAGCGGCTCACGCCCACGGGAGAGGCGAATGGCGCAAAATCGCTGATCGGGCCCCAGCCGATCTCGTGACAATGACCCGCCGGGTCTTTGAAAGCAAAATAGTCCTGAACATGACGTAGCGCGGCGCCCGTCGCGTCCCCGTCGGCGATCGTCACGCCGGCAGCTTGGAGCTCGGACCGCGCGATGCCGAATTCGTCCTGATTCGGGACCAGCCAACCGCTCACCCTCAGACCGTTGTCTTGCCCGTGGAGGATGGCGATGCGAAACTTGCGCTCGTCGATCTTCATGTAGAGCGCGCCGTCCGGGCCGTCGACCATCATCGCTCCCAGCACGTTTTCGCCAAAATTCCGCCATTCCGAAATGTCCGGCGCGCCCACAAGCAGATAACCGAGTTCGACGATCTTCATGAAGTGCTCCTAAAAAATCCCGTCAGCCGGATGGCCAACCGTTCCAGCCAGATCGCCTCGAGAGACACGATCTGCGTCAGTCGATCGAGCCGACATCGAAATAGGCACGCAGCGACGCGATCCAGCCGTCGTCATTCAGGCACATGGTCTCGATGATGCGGATGCGCGCCTTGTCCCCCGCTTTGTCGTGAAGAGTCGCCGTGGCATTGAACGCGGCCTCGCGCCCACTGACATAGAGCCTGTCCAGCGCCATCTCGATTCGGAACGCCGCAGCTCCTGCCTCCCAGAAAGCGCGGATGGCCTCGTGCCCGCGCATCGGCTCCGAGCCGACCGGATCCTCGAATGTGCCGTCCGCTGCAAATAATGCGACACGGCCATCGATGTCGTTGGACTGATAGCTTTCGAGATACGCCGCCACCACCTCGCGGACCCGGCCCTCGATCGCTACGGTGCGGGCCTCTGCGGCAGCGCGAAGCAGGTCTCGCAACACCGGGCGGCCTCAGTCGAAATCGACCCAACGCCCCTCGGTGCGGGAACGCTCGACCGCGTCGATAACGCGGACATGGGCGAAGCCGTCATCGAAGGTTGCTATCGCCGGATTGACATAATTCGGGTCACGTATCCACGAAGCGAAGGCAGAGGTCAGGCCGACCATTTCAGGGAAGCCATAGTCGGTCGAATGCGTCTGGACGTAGTTGCTATCCTCCATCTGCGGGAGTTTTTCCTCGGGCGAATAAATTTCCGGCCCGCCACCACGAAGTTCGGTGATTAGGTCCGCGGGCATCTCGACGGCATGCGCCCCTTCGGCGTGGATCAGGGTCACGTCGTTGAAGCCGATCGAAATGCCAGCGTCAGTGCCGATGATGCGCGTCGAGGCAAAAGCATCCCAGGCTCGACAGGTGCCGGCCATCACGCCTTGGGCGCCGTTTTCCGTCAGAAAGGCAAAAGCGTAGCTGTCGTCAGAGGTCATGCCCCGATCGCGACCGGGGTGCACCGTTCCAGCCACTGCCGCAAATTCCCCGACAATGTAGCGCACGAGATCGATACCATGCGAATTGTAGTTACGCAGCCAGCCGCCGCCTTCGTCCTGCTTGAGCCACCAACCCGGGGTATCAAGCATCTTTGGCGCACAAAGGGTGTGATCGAATTGCGCCGTCACCTGGATAGGCGCCCCGATTCCGCCCTGCCGGACGACGCGCCGTGCCAGCGCGTTCTGAGCGAACCAGCGAAACTCATGACTTATCATGTTGGCCAGCCCGGCCTCGCGTGCTGCGTCGCGCATCTCGCGGGCATGACCGACATCGAGTGCCATCGCCTTCTCGCAAATTAGGTGCTTGCCCGCGCGGATGGCACGCATCGAAAAATCGTGGTGCGTCACGGGCGGTGTCGCGATCACGATCGCATCGACCTCACTGTCGAGCGCTTGATCGATTGAGGTCAAAGCGTTGGGAATACCGAAGTGGCTGGCTCGATAGGCCGTCTTCTGCGCATCTTGGCCGACCAGCGCGGTGACCTCGAAACCCGACGCCCGCAACGCACGAATGTGCAACGTGCAGCCGATATTTGTGCCGACGACGGCGATCCGCAGCCTGTCCACTCTTCATCTCCAAGGCCAGCAGGAAAGGATGGTGCGCTCCGAGGCCCGCCCCCCTTGCGGCATCGGCCAATTCGCACGCGGACGCGCCGCGTACGTCCAGACAACATTACAGCATCATGTCGAACGGCTCGCCGCCCATCAGCAGATCGCCGAAGGTGCGACCATAAATGCGGTATTGCGCCGCCGCATGCTGCCGTCCGGTCAGCATATTGCGGTAGATGCGTCCCATGTTCGACTTGTCGTATACGCCGCCGCCGCCAGAAACGGTGAGCATCTGCTCAGCAAGCTTGACGCAGCGCTCCGCCACGCTCGCGCTTTGGAAGCGCATCATGTGGCGCATCTCGATCGGCGGCATCTCGTCGCGCTCGGCATAGTCCAGCATGATCTCGAAATTCGAAAACATCACCTTCTTCATCTCGTCGATACCTGCAACTGCCGAGGCCACGGCGAGCTGCGCATCGGGATCCTTGGAGGTCTTGCTGCCCATGAACACTTTGTCGCGAGCATATTCACGAAAAAGGTCAGTCATGTGCTGCAATGCACCGATCTGGCCGCTGGTGATCCCGCGCATGAACACCAGCATGAAGGGCATGCGGTAGAGCGGCCCATCGTTCCATTTGCGGCCAGGGCTTGTACCATTGAATCCATCAACGAACGAGTGGGTGCGGTATTCAGGCACAAAGGCCTTTTCGACGACGACGTCATGACTGCCGGTCGCGGCCAAACCGGTGGTGTGCCAGTTGTCGACGATTTTGGCATCCTTTCGGGGGAGGACGAAAGACCTGTATTGGTTGGGATCACCGTCAATAAAACCGCCCAGGAACGTCCAGTCGCAATGCTCCGAACCACTGGAATAAGACCAGCGGCCACTGAACTCATACCCACCCTCGACCGGCGTGGCCTTGCCGCCCGGCATATAAGGGGAGGCGATCAGAACTGACGTATCCTCGCCCCAAATATCCACCGCAGCTTGATCATCCATCAGGCCGATATGCATGCTGTGCAGGCCGATCACACCGTATATCCATGCCACGGACATATCGCCCTCGCCCAGCGCCATCTGGACTTCGGCGAAGGCCCGTTGTCCGAGCTCATATCCGCCCCAGCGCTTGGGCTGCAGAACGCGAAACAGCCCTGCCTCTTTCATGCGGCGGACGGTGTCCGGATCGACCTTCCGATTGCGCTCGTCTTCGGCGGCACGTTCGCGCAACAGGGGAATGAGCGCCCTCGCCCGGCTGACGAGTTCCTTCGCGGTCGGAATTTCCTCGGCTGGAACCGTCATGGCTGCGTTCGCGGTGGACACCGGCATACTCCTTGAGCTTGCACGTCTTTATGTAAGCCCAGACCTACCGCTCCCCCCTCAGCCGAGGCATACTCTGTTCGGACGATCAGATGGCCTCAACGAAGCCCAATCTTCCCTGCGATCGCCATGCCCATCGATTGCGTGCTGGCGGAGCCGCCGAGATCGGGCGTCAGATGCGCGCCTGTAGCGAGCTCCTCTTCCATCGCCTTGATGATAAGGGTCGCTGCTTCCGCCTCGCCGAGATGGTCGAGCATCATCGCGCCTGCCCATATCTGCCCGATGGGATTGGCGATGCCGCGTCCGGCAATGTCCGGCGCGGATCCGTGCACGGGCTCGAACATTGATGGATAACGTCGCTCGGGATTGAGATTGGCCGAGGGTGCGACCGCGATCGTGCCGGTGCAGCCAGGTCCGAGGTCGGAGAGGATGTCGCCGAACAGGTTGGAGCCGACGACAACGTCGAACTGCTCGGGCCTCATGACGAAGCGTGCGGCCATGATGTCTATATGATGACTGTCCGTGGCGATATCGGGGTACTCGGCGGCGATCGCGGCGAAGCGTTCATCCCAGTAAGGCATCGAGTAGAATAGTCCGTTGGACTTCGTCGCCGAAGAGACATGGG
>Ga0105238_10003340_pt1 | contig 16014 bp, 16 predicted proteins | sample KBSC34metaG_FD_81526 | JGI IMG/M metagenome (GOLD analysis project Ga0105238, IMG submission 81526) | Corn rhizosphere microbial communities from Kellogg Biological Station, Michigan, USA - KBS C3-4 metaG | ecosystem: Host-associated > Plants > Roots > Rhizosphere > Soil | place: Michigan, USA... | reverse complement strand
CTGTGGTCAGTTGGGTCTGGTAGGTCAGGTGGGTCTGGTGGGGAAAGGCAAAGCAGTACCTACCTGACCCACCCGACCTATCTGACCCACCTGTCCTCGTGATCACCATGACAGTTTCCGCACTTCGTCGCGGAACGGTCGCCCGCTCATTTCGCGAGATCTCGCGGACTTTGCAGCAGATGTGATCGTGGCACCAGTCGTGCGATGACCAATCCCGCCACCCCCACGGCACTGGAGCCGCCGACATCGGCCGGCTCGCCAGGAGATTTTGTCAATGGAACGACACGATTCGATGAAGCGCGCCGCCCGCTACCTGCTCGGCGCCGGAATGTTTGCCGCGGCGATGCTCATGGTGACTGCGCGACCTGCCGCAGCGCAGGCGGTCTGCGGCGAAGGCAGCGAGCAGCCCACGATCTGCGGCATCGTGTACAACGACGCCAACACCGACGGTAAGTTCAACACCACTGACGGCGACAGTCTGTTGGGGGGAGTGACGCTGATCGTCAAGGACACGTCGAACGGCCAGATTACGCTGGTGGAGACGGGAACATGTCCCAACACGAGCGACTACTTCCTGTGCGGGTACTACATGTTTCTCTCCCAGCCGGGAACCTACGATATCTGCGTCAAGGACCCGACGTCGACCGTCGAATCGCCTAAGTGCGACACGACGTTCACCAAGACGACGGTCACGCTGGGCTCGACGAACGTCCCCGACGCCAATCTGCACACGCCGCCGGACGCCAACGTGAGCAGCGCACCCGGCACAGGCACGCCCGGTTACTGGAAGAACCACAAGGAGGCTTGGCCCGCAGCGGGCATACAGGTGGGCACCACCACGTATACGTGGGCCACGGCAGCTCCGATCATGGGCAAGGTTGGCGGAGACAAGACAATCACCATGTTCAGCGCTCTTATCTCCGCAAAGCTGAACGCCTGGGCCGGCAACGACTGCTCGTGCGTCGCCGAGACAATCCAAAGCGCCGACGCTTGGATGAAAGTGCATCCAGTCGGCTCGAAGGTCACCGGTTCCAGCGCGGCATGGTCGGGATCGGAAAACGGCGACACGATGCATCAGGAGCTCGACGACTACAACAACGGGAATCTCTGCGCGCCGCACCGCAACTAGGGCGTCTTCGTAGGGCCGCCTTCAGGCGGCCCGTCTTTCGTGGGGCCACCTTGAGGTGGCCCTCGTTATTTCAGGCTCTCGGGAAACACCGTGCGCGCCGTCTTCGGCACGTGGCCGCGCTTGTAGACCATGAAGGTGCGGAAGAACTCGATCACGACGGTGCCATCCTGCTTCACACCGGTCGTCTTCACGCGCACGATGCCGACGTTGGGACGTGATTTGGACTCGCGCTTGTCGAGCACCTCGCTGCGCGAATAGACCGTCTCGCCCTCGAAGAGCGGATTCGGCAGCCGCACTTCATCCCATCCGAGATTCGCCATCACGTTGAACGACAGATCGATCGTCGACTGGCCCGTGACCAGCGCCAGCGTGAAGGTCGAATCCACCAGCGGTTGCCCGAACTCGGTTTGCGCTGCATAAGCGCGGTCGAAATGAATCGGGTTGACGTTCTGCGTCAGCAGCGTGAACCAGCTGTTGTCCACCGGCAGTACGGTTCGGCCCAGCGGATGATGGTACACGTCGCCCACCGTGAAGTCCTCGTACACACGCCCTGTCCATCCCGTTTTCACAGCCATGTGGGTACCATAACGCAACTATGCGTACGCTCGAGGGCCGCTGCGCCCTCATCACGGGATCTACACAAGGACTAGGGCTGGCCGCCGCACATCGCTTTGCCGCCGCCGGCTGTCACGTCGTACTGAGCGGCCTGGCGCCGGCCGATGAAGCCGCCGCGACGGCCGAGGCGATCACTACCACGCACGGTGTGCGCGCCGTGTACGCCGCGGGGGATCTGTCGCGCCCTGCCGAGATCGAGCGCATCGTCGACACCGCGCGCCGCGCGTTTGGCGGCGTCGACATCCTAGTGAACAACGCCGTGGTGCGGCATGCGGCGCCGGTCGAAGGATTCAGCGCCGAAAAGTGGGACGAGGGGATCGCCGTGAATCTGTCGGCGGCGTTCCATCTCATTCGACTGACCGTGCCGATGATGCAGGCAAAGAGGTGGGGCCGCATCGTCAACGTGGCCTCGATCTACTCCTTCAAGGGTGCCGCGAACCGCGTCGCATACGTGACGACAAAGACCGCCATGCTGGGGCTGACGCGCGCGGTGGCCCTCGAGGGGCTCGCGCACGGGATCACGTGCAACGCCGTCTGCCCCGGCACGACCGAGACGCCGGTGCACCAGGCGGCCATCGCGTCGCTTGCCGCCGGAGGTCTGACGCGTGAGGAAGCGGAGCGCAAGTTCTTCGCTACCAAACAACCGACCGGCCGCTTCATCTCCGCCGAGCAGGTTGCCGGGCTGATGGTGTTCTTGTGCGGCCCTGATGCCGCCGACATCAATGGAGCGGCGTTGCCCGTCGACGGAGGGTGGTCCGCGTCCTGACGCTGCCGTCAGGCGCGTTCGAAATATCCCGACCAGAACGCCTTGCCGCTCGGCAGCGTCAATCGCGCCTGATGCGTGAGTCGCAACTCGCGCTGCGCGAGCATGCGGCGCAGGTGATGCGGATCGACGAACGTGAAATCGCCGGCGAGCGTCTCCATCGACGCAAACGCCGACGGCGTCACCACTGGTTGGCCGTCGGCCGGTAGCTGCAGCACCACGGACAGGTGCCCGCGGCCGCTCACGAGCGACACCGCGTTGTCGAGGCACGCCCCCGTACCCGCGTGCTCGAATACGAGCGCCGCGTGAACCAGCGCCACCGGTTCCAGGTCCAGCCGCTCGTGTTGTAGGTCGGCGCAGTGGAGCTCGAGTCCACGCAGGTCGGGAAACCGCTGCCTAGTGGTGGCGAGATACGCGGGATTGACGTCGATGCCGACGACGCGGGTCGTGAGAGTACTGTCCACGTGCCCGAGGCCGTTGCCTCCAGCCACGCCCAGCAAGGCTACCGATCGCGGCCGCAGGCGCGCCAGCGCCTCGCCGAACAGGTCGGCAAGCGGTCTCAGCTGATTCACGGCCGTGGAACCCATGTGCCCCTCGTAGTCTTCAAGGGGCAGCGCGAGCCACGGGTTCATCGCACGGACGGCTCGAAAAGGCGCGAGAGCGCGATCTCGAGGCCTGGCAACAATTCCGTCTCGAGCCGATCCCCCGCCTCGGCGGACAGCTCGATCGGCCGGCCGAAACCGCTGCCGGCGCGACGGTAGACCCGGACGACATCCAACTCCGGGTCGATCACCCAGTACTCGCTGACACCCGTCCGTTCGTACAGACGGCGCTTGATCGTCTCGTCGCGTTTCCGTGTCGACAGGAAGCCAATTTCCACGACGAGTTCCGGTGCGCCGCGCACGTGCTTGGGTGTAACGTAGTGCTCTCCGTCGATGAGCTCGTGGCGCTTCCCGTCGTCCGGGAACAGCACGAAGTCGTCGTACGTGAGCTTCACGCGAGGAGTGGTTGCCTTCACGTCGTCGCTCCCGGACACGAACCCATTGTAAGGGACGGGGGCGATCCCGGCGTCCGGGTTGGACGCCGGTCTTGGCTGGAAAAGAGCGTGATCGCTAGCGCATGCGGCCGTCGAACGACAGCCCCGCGAGCGAGAGCGGCGACTTGGCGCCCGCGCTGATCTTGCCGACGTCGCCCGACGCGCCAGCGGGGCGATCCGCCGTAATGCGGAACTGATGGCTCTGGCGCTCGACGTTGGTCGCCACCGACTTGCCGAACTCGGGCAGCAGCGTGGTGATCCGCGTAGCGCTGTTGATGTTCTCGAACTTGCCGCCAGTCATCTGCGTCACGTTCAAGCCGACCTGCGTCTGGTTCGAGCCGCCGCTCGCCGACGCCGTGCCGTTGTTGTAGATGATGACGTGGACGGTGGTCGGGCGAGCCTGCAGGCGCTTGTTGATCGAGTTGATGTCGCTGTCGCGCACGTTGGCGTCGCCCGCGGTGGTGCCGACGCTGACGATCACCGGGAAGTAGTCGCCCTTGTCCTTCTCGATGCGCGCCGTCGCCTCCGCGAGGCTCTCGACGAAGCGGCCCGCGCCGGTGTCTGGCGCCAGCAAATCGAGCGCCTTCAGCATGGCGGCGCGGTCGGTGGTGGGCTTGGTGAGGAAGCGCGGCTGCGGCGCCGTGGACACGATGGTCACTTCGAGGTTCTCCGGCAGCGCCTCGATTAGCGACTTGACGCCCGCCTTCAGGTTCTGAACGTTCTGGCTCCCCAGGCCGACACCGTTGTCGAGCAGGATCTGAAGCTTCACCGGCCAGTTGACCGGCTCGACCTTGGTAACCTTAGCGTCCGCTCCGTTTTCCATCAGCTTGATGTCGCCGGCCTCGACCGTCTTGGCGGGTGCGCCGGTACCATCGAGGATGCTGGCGAAAACCTGAATCTGCTTCGAGTTCTGCGCGGCCGTCATGGCGGCCAGCAGACAGACTCCGGCGATGGTCGCGAGGAATTTCAAACGCATGGTGGAGCCTCCTCCATTCAGGACTGGCGCGTACAAGCAGAACGAGGCGAAGCCTCGCCGACGTTGCATAAGACGCCTCGTTGGCCGTTTTGGTTCATTCGGGCTCGACGCCTGACGCAACGAAAGGCCCACGGCCTCTACTCCCAGCGGAAAAAGCGGGCCGACAGCGCCGTGAAGCCCACGCCGAACAGCGCGATGACGCCGATGTCCCATAGATGGGACGACAGCGAGTCGCCTCGCCAAACACCCGCCAGCAGCGAGACAGCATATGTCATCGGCATGACGCGGGCGGCCATCCGCAGCCACGGGGGGAGGACGGCAACCGGGAAGAACAGACCGGAGAGCGCCATCATCGGATAGAAGATGACGCCTGCGAGCGGCTGCGCGAAACGCGCGGTGGGCACCACGCTGGCAATGAGGAACCCGATCGACAGCACGCCGGCGGTGGAAAACAGCAGCGCGGCGCCGAATCGCAGAATCTCGAGAGGGGTATCAGGCGCGTAGTAGCGGCGCCCGGCGATGACGAGCAGCACGAGCGTCACGGTCGTAAACAGCAGCTTCACCAGCACGTGCGCCGTCAGGATCGTGGCCGGGTGCAACGGCGTGGCCCGCAACCGCTTCAAAATGCCCCCCTCGCGGTAGATCGCGATGATCGTCACGAGCGACACCACGGCGCTGATCGCCATGAGCATCGCCGCGAGCACGGGCAGGCCGGTCTTGAGGAAGGCTTCTTCTGGAGAGGCAGGCCTGGCGGCGCTACGCAGCAGGCGCCCAATCCCGAGGTACACCAACACCGGGATGCCGATCGTCCCGAACAGGCCGAGCGGCTCGCGCGCAAAGATCTTGATCTCGAGCCAGGTGAGCTGCCAGAGGCCCTTCATTTCAGTCGCGAATGGAGCGGCCGGTCAGCCTGAGAAAGACGTCCTCGAGCGACGGCAGAGTGGTGTGAAAATCGGTCACCACGATACCGTGGCGCGACACGCATTGAATGACGTCGGTGACCAGGCTCGGGTGGCGGCCGCGGATCGTGAGCGACAGACCGTCGGCATCGACCGCTTCGACACCCGGCACCGCGAGGAACCGCTCGCGGGCAGAGGTATCGGCCGTGCCGACCACGACAATCCGCTCGGGGCAATGGCGCGCCACCAGCCCCCGCGGCGTATCCACATCGATGACGCGCCCGTGCTCGATGATGGCCACGCGGTCGCACAACCGCTCGGCCTCCTCCATGAGATGCGTCGTGAGCACCACCGTCTTGCCGCGGTCGCGAATGCCGCGCACCAGTTCCCAGATGGCGCGGCGGGCCTGCGGATCGAGGCCGGTCGTGAGCTCGTCGAGGAACACGACTTCCGGATCGTTGACGAGCGCGAGCGCGATGAAGAGCCGCTGCTTCTGGCCGCCCGAGAGCGTCATGAACCACGCGTTGCGCTTGTCGCGGAGGCCGAGCTGATCGAGCAGCGCCGCCGGGTCCACCGGCGACCGGTAGAGCGACCCCCAGAACCGCACCGCCTCGCCCACCGTGATGCGCTTCTGCAGCTGCGCTTCCTGCAACTGGACGCCGATGCGAACTTTCAGCGCCGTGCCGGCGCGAAAGGGATCGACGCCGAGCAGCGCGATGCTGCCGCGATCGGGTGCGCGCAGCCCCTCGACGCATTCCATGGTGGTGGTCTTGCCGGCGCCGTTGGGACCGACCAGGCCGAAGATCTCGCCGCGGCGTACCTCGAACGACACGTCGTCCACGGCCACGACAGACCCGTATGTCTTACGGATGCCAGAGACTCGGATGACGGGATCAGCCACGCACGCGATCGAGAATCGTCCTGGCCATGCGGAGGCTGGCGGCGTCGATCATGCGCCCGTCGTGCGTGGCGGCGCCCTGCCCCGCTGCCACGGCCGCGTCGAACGCGGCCACGAGCGCGGCCGCCGCGGCGATCTCGGCGGCGCTCGGCGAAAAGATGCGATTGACCGGCTCGAGCTGCGACGGATGAATGCACTGCTTGCCGTCGAACCCCATTGTTCTCGCCACGCGACAGCTCGCGTCGAATCCGGCGTCGTCTTTGTAGGCGGAATACGGGCCGTCCATACAGCGCAGACCGTGGGCTCGGGCCGCGGCCACGATGCCGTGCATCACCGCGTGCCATCGATGACCGGGATAGTCCGCGTCGTTGGCGTCTCTCTCACCGATGGCCGACGACGGCATCTTCATCGACGCGGCATAGTCGCCCACGCCCAGGATGAGCGATTCGAGCCGCGGCGACGCCGTCGCGATGTCCCGCAGGTAGACGAAGCCCGCCGCGCTCTCGATCTGCGCTTCGATCCCGATCGGCGACGCCTGGCCGCGGTGCGCTTCGATCTGCGACAGCAACGTGTCCACGAACGCCACGTCGTTGGCACCGCCGACCTTCGGCACCATCACCAGATCCACGCGGTCGCCGGCGGCTTCGATCACTTCCACGAGGTCGCGATAGGCGTATGACGTGTCGATACCGTTGATCCGGACGATGCGCGTGCGATTGCCGAAGTCGATCGTGCGCAGGGCGTGCACAACGTGCGCGCGGCTGGCCGCCTTCTCGGCGGGCGCGACCGCGTCTTCGAGATCGACGCACACGGCATCGGCCGCGCTCGTCGCCGCCTTTGGGATCATGTCGGGGCGCGACGCCGGCACGAACAGCGTGGTGCGCGACAGCCGCGCGCTCATTTCCTGGTAGCGGCGGCTTCTTCCGCCCGGGCGATGCTGAGCAGGTTGCGCATGGCGTAGTTGCCCTCGTGGCACGCGTACTCGAACGGCGCCTGCTCCGGCCCCACCTTCGTGAGGGTCATCGCAAACGTCCACGGGCGTGCCCACGTGGCGGGATCGTCGAACGTCACCGACCACTCCACGTGCGTGTCGTCCGCCGGGGTGAAGCGCTCGATCAGCCGGAGACGATCGCTCGAGCCGCGGTACGGTGTCTTGTCGGTGAAGTTCGTCGTCTCGACGACCAGCGTCGTCCCCTCGAAATGCGCGCGGGCGTCGCCCAGATAGGCGCGCATCGACGACGGCAGATGCGGGCGCGTCTCCAGCGGAATCACGCGAGTCTCGTTCACCATCTCGTAGCCGATGGCCACGAAGCCGGGCCCTTGCACGATGCGGTACGAATTGCCGTAGATGGCCGGCATCATCGAACCGGGGATGCCGCGGGTGATGCAGCGGTCGTACAGGCTGCGGTCTTCCCAGGAGTCGGCTTCGCCGCGCCCCTTTCGCGCCTCCGCGCGACCAGCGTTACGCGCACGCGCCTCCGCCGTGATCGGCGGAATGCGGCCGTCGGCCGGCTCGGTGACCATCCAGGCGCGGCTGGTCTTCGGCTTGATGTTCTCGAACCAGTGCAGCGGGCTGCGCAGCTCCCATCGCTGGCGGTCCGCCTCGTCGCGCGCCGCGTTGCGGTCGTCGATCAGTCTGTCGAGCTCACCCGGCGTGATGTCCTGGAGCTTCTTGCCCGCGAGTGCGTCGGGCCGTTCCATCGGAATCAGGCTCTCGTCGCTGTTGGTGAAGTCGCCCTGAAGATCGGGATCGCCCCACGGCGTGCGCGGCGGTGTGTAGGCTCGCTTCGTCTGCGCCTGCAGCAGCGCTGCGCCGAAGGTCACGGCCAGGAGCGCCGCTGCAACCGTCAGCCGCCGGTTCATGGCCGTCATTTTAGATCTGCCGAGGTCGGGCCCTACGACAGATGTGCGCCCACGAAAGCGCCCACGTCGTCGAGCGATTCCAGCCCGGCCACGGCGTCGGCGAGGCGCTCGCGCGCGGCGCCGTCGAGCACGCTGCCGGCGTTGTCGTCGAACTTCGCGCGTAGTTCCGCCTCGGTCATCGGGTTTTCCGCCGAGCCGCGGTTGTACTCCTCGACCACGTCGAACACGCGGCCATCCACGAGCCGCATCGTCAATGCGCCCTTGAAGCGCCCCGGCGGCGGGAACTCGGGATCGACCCGATAGGTCACCTTGCGCGCTAGCGCGAGGATCTCCGGGTCCGTGCGGTAGGCATCGGCATACGCCGTGCGTCCCAGCTCACCACGTACGAGCGCCTCGGCCAGCGTGTACTGCAGGCACACGCGGCAGTGCGCCTCGGTCGCAGGCGCCGTCTTCTCCGCGACGGGTTCGCACACGATCGACACGTTGAACTCGGCCACCGGGCACTCGATCGACAAGACGTCCGACGGGCGGATGCCGTGCTCCGTGCGCAGTCGCAGCAGGAGATCGATGTAGGGATGCAGCACGTGCGCCGCCGGAAACGGCTTGAACGACGAGTTGCGGCTGTCCCACTGGGTCCCGAGGCCGCTGGTGATGCGCGCAAAGTTCTTCGTCACCGACGGATCCTGCAGGTGCGACGCGAACAGACCATAGCGCCCTTCGAAGACCCTCGGCGGCCCCGACGCGCCCGCCTGCGCCAGCATCGCCGCCGCCATGCCATTCTGCGCCGCGAACCCCGAGTGCATGAACTTCGACTGCGTGCCGTCCACCCAGCACTCGAGCAACCCCGCCGCCGTGCTGCCGGCAATGCCCGCGGCCCAGGCCATCGCGGACGCGTCGAGTCCCAGCAGCTTCCCCGCCGCATAGGCGATCCCGAACGGCGAGAAGAGCCCGGTCGGATGGAAACCGCGGCGATGGAACGTGCCCGGTGCCACCGACCCGATGCGGCAGGCGATCTCGTTGCCGGCCGCCACCGCCACCAGCAGGTCGCGTCCGGTGACGCGCCGTGTCTCCGCCAGCGCGAGCGCGGCGGCCACCGACGGGCTGCTCATGTGGACGATCGACTCGTTGTGCGTGTCGTCGAACTCGAGCGCCTGCGCGAACGAGGCGTTGGCAAACGCGGCAAAGGGCGCAGCGGTTCGACCGCCGCTGCCCCAGATGCGACTGGGGCCGTCGGGTGACATCGCCCGCACGCCGGCGCGCACCGACCGGCCGAGCGGTGTGCTGGATCCGGCGAGCGACAAGCCGATCACGTCGAGGACGCGCAGCTTCGTGGTGGCGACCACGTCCGGCGGCAGATCGGAAAACGAGAGGCCGGCCACCCAGGCCGCGACCTCGCTGGCGAGCGGCGCACCGGCCGCGATGGTTTGAGTCACAGTCCTACTCTGCCTCGAAACGTTTGAGCGACCACGCCAGGATCGACGCCGCGACGAGGAAGCCGCCCAGCGTGAGCTGCCCCACCGCGAAACTGCCGGTGTGGTCGCGCAGGAATCCGACGATCGTCGGGCCGACGAAACCGCCCATCGTGCCGATCGAGTTGATGAACGCCAGGCCGCCGGCGGCGGCGAGGCCGCTCAAAAAGCGCGGCGGAATCGTCCAGAAGAGCGCGCGCGCCGCGTTGACGCCGCTCACCGCCACCGTGATCCACACCACCGATAGCCAGAACGACGTGCCGGCGAACAGAATCGAGCCGACGAAGCCTACGGCGGCCAGCGCGCACGCCAGCGCCAGGTTGCCGACCTTGTTGCCGTGGCGATCGACGTGGCCCGCCCACAGAATCATCGTCACGCTGGCCACCGCGTAGGACGCGCTCGTGACGAAGCCGATCTCGAGATCCGTCAACTTGCCGGTGTCGAGAATCTGCGGCAGGAAGAGGCCGACGCCGTACGATCCGACGAGGAAGCCGAACTGCACGCCGGCGAGGATCAGCACCCGCGGGTCGCGGAACGCGAGCCAGATGTTTCTGATCTCCTTCGGGCGTCGTTCAGCCTCGAGGCGCTCGCGGACGATGCGCCGCTCGTCGTCGCTCAGCCAGGTGGCGTCCTCGGGCCGATCCGGCAGCGTCAGGAGCAGCACGATGCCAACGATGGCGGCGGGCAGACCCTCGACGAGAAACAGCCACTGCCAGCCCGCGATACCCAACACGCCGTCGAACCCGAGCAGCCATCCCGAGAGCGGCCCGCCGATGACCGACGAGATCGGGATCGCCACCATGAACCAGGCGATGATCCGGGTGCGGTATTCGCCTGGAAACCAGGTGGCGAGATAGAACGCCACGCCGGGGAAAAAGCCGGCTTCTGCCGCGCCGAGCAGCAGTCGCAGTGAATACAAGCTCGTGGGGCCGACGGCGAGCGCCGTCGCCGCTGATACCACGCCCCAGCTGATCATGATGCGCGACAGCCAGCGGCGCGCGCCGAACCGGTAGAGCGCGACGTTGCTCGGCACTTCCAGAAAGCAGTAGCCGAGGAAGAAGAAGAGACCCGAGCCGAGGCCGAACTGGGTGGCGGTGAGGCCGATCGCCTGGTTCATCGTGAGCGCGGCAAAGCCCACGTTGGTGCGATCGAGGTAGTTGAGCACGTAGGCCGTGGTCAGGACCGGCATCAGCCGGCGCCCGATCTTTGCAAAAACCTGGCGCTCGGCAGCGCTCGCGCTCGAAGACAAGGAGGACATAAGGTATACCGGACCCGCGGCCAGTCCTATGACCCAAACGGTGTGTGCCATCCTCGACGACTACCAGGGCGTGGCCCTGTCCATGGCCGACTGGTCGGCCGTGCGGGAACATGCGCAGCTGCGGGTCTTCCGCGACGCGTTCGCGTACGAAGACGCGCTCGTGGCCGCAATCGGCGACTGCGAGATCGTGGTCGCCATGCGCGAGCGGACCCTGTTTCGCGCGTCCACGTTCGACCGCCTGCCCCGCCTGCGGCTGCTGGTCACCACGGGCATGCGTAACGCCGCCATCGACATGGACGCCGCCCGTGCGCGCGGCATCACTGTGAGCGGCACCGCGAGCCGGCCGGAGCCGCCCGCTGAGATGACCTGGGCGCTGCTGCTGGCGCTCGCGCGCCACGTGGCACCAGAGAACGCGGCATTTCGCGCTGGCGGCCCCTGGCAGACTACCGTCGGCGCCGATCTCCACGGGCGGCAACTCGGGCTGCTGGGGCTCGGCAAGATCGGCACTCGCGTGGCCACCGTGGGGCTGGCGTTCGGGATGGACGTCGTCGCGTGGAGCCAGAACCTGACGCAGGCGCGCGCGGACACAGGGGGCGTGCAGCTGGCGCCATCGAAAGAGGGGCTCCTCGAATCGAGCGACTTCGTGTCGATCCATCTCGTGCTGAGTGACCGCACTCGCGGCCTCCTCGGACGCGATGACTTGCGGCGCATGAAGGCGTCGGCGTATCTGATCAACACGTCGCGCGGCCCGATTGTCGACGAAGGCGCGCTCGTCGAGGCGCTCACCCACCGCTGGATTGCCGGCGCCGGACTGGACGTGTTCGACGTCGAGCCGCCACGCGACGAGTCCCCGTTCCGCACGCTGCCCAACGTGCTGGCCACGCCGCACCTCGGCTACGTCACCGAGGCGTCCTACCGGGTCTACTATGGCGAGGCCGCAGAGAACGTCGCGGCCTTTCTCGCTGGCGCCCCTGTGCGCGTGGTGAACTACGACAGTGAACAGGATCGCTCGCCATGATTGCGGGTCTAGCATCGTCGCGTCCGCACAGACTCCTCCGCTGTCGTCGCGCGACAGGGCCGTCGGCCGGATGGAGCGCCGCCGACGCGGCCGTCCTGCAAGCGGTGGTCGTCCTGTTCAACGACGACCGCGTGGCGCGCGCCACCTGGGCGGCGCTCGCCACGCGGTTCGATGAGAAGCAGCTGCTCGACGTGCTGATCACCGCCGGAGGCTACCGGATGGTGTCGATGAGCCTGAACACCTTCGCCGTGGCCGCCGAGCCAAACAGCGAGCCGCTGCCTGCCCGGCGATAGCTACCAACAGAAGACGAAGTTCGAAATATCGGGGTCGACGACGACCGGCTCCAGCACGGTGGCGGCAGTTGCGCGGCGCCGCAGCGACGCCTGACGGATCGCAAACGACTTGCACTCGATCTCGATGACATGCGCGGCCTTCAAGAACGCGTCGCGGTCGATCATCAGCGTGCCTGGCTTGGTACGGTGGAAGCCGGCGATCGACGCCGCGAGCCGGCCGTGGCACTTCATCGCCGGCCCCAGCACTTTCCGGTGATCCATCTTGGCCGTCTCCGGATTGCTCAGTACGCGCTGCAGCGACAGGCGGTAGCGCCGGCGGAACGTACCGATCGCATCGTCACTCAGCTTGGCGTCCTTGTCGACGGTCCGGCAGCCGGCTTCGAGATCTTTCGTCAGGTTCACGAGCAGCGTCAGCGTTGCCTTCTTCACAGCGGGGGACACGTCATACGCGTCTTGATCGACGACCTTTTTGGCCACTAGGGCACCTCCTGCAACGTAAGGAAACGTCGCAGGCACCTGAAGCGTTCGCGCTCGATTGAAAATTCAGGCCGTGCCTAGGCCAGATCGACCAGAAGCTGCTCGAACGCCTCGGCAGACGCGGGCCGGCCATTCGGCTCGATCGAAAGTACCGAGGCGATGACCCGTTCGTGAGCCGGCGATCGCTCGACCCGCAGACGGCCGCGTGCCGCCAAGAGACCGGCGGTCACGTCGTAGCGCGTGCGTGCGTGTGGGAACGGATGCGTGCCGAGCAGCGCTTCGCACAGCACGACGCCCAGCGCCCACAGGTCCAGACCCGGACCTGGTGCGGCACCGTCGCGCACTTCGAGCGGCAAGTAGGCCCACGTGCCGCCGAGCGGCGCCCGCGCCGCGGCGCCTTCGGCGTCCAACTCCGGCCGCGGCTGGGCGGACAGGGCTCGGGAGAGGCCGAAATCGAGCAGCTTGGCCGCGCCACCCGGTCCGATGCCGATGTTGCTCGGCTTGATGTCACCGTGATACAGCCCGCGCGCGTGGACCCGCGCCAGCGACCTGGCAACCTGACGCACCAGCGCCACCAGCGCTCCTTCGGACAGCTGACCGCGCCGCATCTGCGCCGCCAGCGTGCCGCCAGGCAGATATTCCATCGCGAGCAGCGGCGTGCCACGCCACTGCTCCACTCCGTACACGACGGCGACGTCTTCGTGAGACAAGCTCGCCATCGTGCGCGCCTCGGTCATCAGGCGCTCCGCCGAGCCGTCGGAGAGCCGCGGCAGCGTCTTGAGCGCCACGTCGCGCGCCAGCGACACGTCGGAGGCGCGATACACCACGCCCATGCCGCCGGCCCCAATCCACTCGCGCAGCTCGAAGCGCCCGAGCACTCGCTTCGGGAGCGCGGCCGGCTGCCAGCTGCCGCCGCATTCGCACTGAGGCCGGGCGACGTTGCGATCCTCGACGCGCCGGCACCGCTGACACTGCAGCGCCACCTCGTCGAGCACGGGTTCAGTGTCCGCGCGCCGCCCTTCCGAACCGATGGCGTCGCACGCCAGACTCGCGGCGGCGGCGGCCACGCGTACGAAGCGAAGATCGCCGTCAGAGAAGCTGAGCGCGTTGCGGCGGCTGCTCAACGTGACGAGACCCAGCAGACTGCCGCCGGCACGGCCGGGCATCAGCGGGACGATGAGCTCGATCTGGTGCCGGTCGATCCACTCGCGATCCGTCGCGAGCAGCAACGAGTAGTACGAGCGGCGGTGCCGGGCGGAGACGACCGCCGGCTCGCGCGCACCTTCCATCAACGCCGGAATCGCCGTTTCGCCCGGCAGAACCGGCACGCCCCCTTCCGCGGGTACGACCGCATCGCCGGTGAACAGAAAGGCGGCTGTCGGCGTCTGCATAGCGCGCTCGATGGCGTCGGCCAGCGTGACAGCCACCTCGAGCGGCGTGCGCGCCTGCTTCATGCGTTCGGTCATCGCGGCCAGCGCCACGGCAGGTTCTTCGACGCCGGGGAGCGCCCACTGATCGAGTGCGCGAATCAACGTGCCTCGGAACGCCAGCACAATCGCCCCCACCCCCGCGAACCACAACAGGACCGGCGCCGGTTCCGTCGTCAGCGCCTGACCCAACGTGAGATTCGCGTGGCGATACAGGTGTCCGGACAGCAGGCCCAGCGGAACGAGCGATCCCCACAGCAACAGCCAGCGCGCCAGCAGATAGCGCGCGCTCCGCTGAATCACCAGCCTGACGTTCAAAACGTCGCGCGCGGCCACGGCGTACGCCGTCGCGACGGGAAACAGGAACATGGGCGGATAGGCGATCCAGGCAGCGCGCGCGAAACCCTCGGGCGAGACCATCCAATCCCAGAGGGGCCTCCACAACGTGGCCGCGACGATCAGCGTCAGTACCGGCCCCATCGACACGACGATCGCGTAGAGGAAGAGCCGGACGCGGGCGCGCTCGACACCTTCGGCAAGGCGACTGCGCCAGCCGATGACAACAAGCGCCGCCAGCGCACTGCCGAAGACGAGCATCGTGAACAGAAGCGTCGATGCCGGGCCCGCGCCGCGCGTCGGCGCCAGCAGCACGGCCGGATGCGACGCGTTCAGCAGCAGCGGCAGGGCACTGGCCGCGAAGAACACCGCGCCGATGGCGCTCGCGACGCGCACACCCCAGACGCAGAGCGTGTCTACGGAACCGAACCGCGTGATGCTGGGAAAGTCGCGCGCAAACTGCCACACCGCCAGGGCGAAGAACGCATCCGGGCGCAGTGCGACCAGGGCCGGCGGCAACCACGCGTCGGGGAACGGGCCCGACAGCTTCATGATGCCGCGCGATGCGAACGCGCCCGCGGTGGTCCAGAAGCAGGCCGCAAGCGCGCGCGTCCGGCGATCGCGGCCCGCCACGTCCAGCACGACCGCGGCGCCCGCGAACGTGCCCAGAATGCCGAGAATGACCGCGTCGCGCGCCACGAACGACATCGCGAAGCCGGCGAGGCCGAACAGGCAGTAGCCGGCGGACAAAAGCTGCGCGGCTTCGAGCAGCAGCGGCAGCCGGCGGCTCGCGCGCGCCTCCCCAGACGGCACGGCGCTGAGCCGCGAGAGCGATTCGAGCCCTTCGACCACGCTGCGCGAGTCGGGCGAGGTGCGCGCGTGCGCGGCTCGCCAGTCGATGTCGTCGCCGTCGGCTAACGCGCCGGCGAGATCATCGAGGTCCTCGGGCACGAGGCATCCTCTCCGCCAGCTTCTTCACGGCGCGCCGCACGGCCTGACGCGCGGCTTCCGGACTGGCCCTGCCCGAGATGAGAGCCAGCTGGTCGTAGTTGAAACCAAGCTCGATGCGGCCCACGACGAGGATGCGTTCCTCGTCCGTGAGGTTGGCGAGTGCGGCCTTGTAGTGTCGCGCGCGCTCGCCGTCGACCGCCGACTCGAACGGCGTCGGCTGTTCGCCCGGCATGTTGAAGAGCCGCTCTTCCAGCTCGCCAGTGGGGCGCCGGACCACCTTGCGCATCTCGTCGTGGATGCGGTTCATGACGCTGCGTCTGAGATACCCGCGCAAGGCGCCCTTGCCACGATCTTCGAAGGTGTCGATGCGCCGGAAGGTGCGCAACAGCACGTCCTGCACGACGTCGGTCGTGTCCGCCATCCCGCGCGCCCAGCGTGGCAGCCGGCCGCGCGCCCACTGACGCAGCTCGGGCCCATGCCGCTGGAAGAGCAGACTGATCGCGCGAGTATCGCCGGCCTTGGCGCGCGCCAGGAGCTCCGCGGACGGGGCAGGGGACTTGGTCGATTCGTTCTCCACGATCATTCTTCTCAGAACAGACGGACGAG
>Ga0105238_10003339_pt1 | contig 16014 bp, 17 predicted proteins | sample KBSC34metaG_FD_81526 | JGI IMG/M metagenome (GOLD analysis project Ga0105238, IMG submission 81526) | Corn rhizosphere microbial communities from Kellogg Biological Station, Michigan, USA - KBS C3-4 metaG | ecosystem: Host-associated > Plants > Roots > Rhizosphere > Soil | place: Michigan, USA... | reverse complement strand
GCAAACACCATGGCCTTCAGCGGCTCGAATCCAGGCAACGGTTCAGCCGCCGGATCCGCATCGTTCATGATGGTGTCGCCAATTTGCGCGTCCGAAACGGTTTTAATCGTAGCGAATAAGAAGCCGACTTCGCCGGCCGCCAGTTCATCGCAGGGAATCGGCTTCGGAGATTGGTACCCCACGCCCTCCACTTCATGAACGCTACCGTTGTTAAACAGGCGGATCTTCATCCCCTTGCGCACGCGGCCATCGACCACACGCGTCAGAATGATCACTCCGCGATAGGAATCGAACCAGGAGTCAAAGATCAACGCCCGCAGTGGCGCGTCCTGCGAACCTTTTGGCGGCGGAACCTTGTGCACTACCGCTTCGAGAATCTCTTCAATGCCCACGCCGTTCTTGGCGCTTGCGAGCACCGCTTCGCTCGCGTCCAATCCAATCACGGTCTCGATCTGTTCGCGAATACGCTCGGGCTCGGCCGACGGCAAGTCAATCTTATTGATGACCGGAATAATTTCGAGGTTGTGGTGCAGCGCCAGATACGTGTTTGCGAGGGTCTGGGCCTCGACGCCCTGGGATGCGTCCACCACCAGCAGCGCGCCTTCGCAAGCCTGCAGGCTGCGCGAAACTTCATAGCTGAAATCGACGTGACCCGGTGTGTCGATCAAGTTGAGTTGGTAATCTTTCCCGTCTTTTGCCTTGTAATCCAGCCGCACCGCGTGCGCCTTAATCGTGATACCTCGTTCGCGTTCGAGGTCCATTGAATCCAGTACCTGCGCCATCATTTCGCGCTGGCTGAGAGCGCCGGTGAACTCAAGTAAGCGGTCCGCAAGAGTCGATTTGCCGTGGTCGATGTGCGCAATGATAGAGAAATTGCGGATATGAGATGGATCCATTGAGGTAAGATGGTGCCGGAACCCCAATTATCCCACGATGTCCGCGGATTCTCCCAACTTTCAAAAATTAGACGCGAGCGGCCTCAACTTCGCGATACTGGTGGCGCGTTTCAACGGCGCAATCACGGAGAAGCTGCTCGCCGGCGCACGCGAGGCTTTCACCAAGTGCGGTGCGAAGAGCCAGCAGGTGTTCTATGTGCCCGGAGCTTTTGAGCTCCCTTTTGCGGCGAAAAAGCTGGCGGACAGGGGCGGCTTTGACGCCGTTGTCGCGCTCGGCGCCGTCATTCGCGGCGGTACTCCGCACTTCGACTACGTGGCCGGAGGAGCAGCGCGTGGACTGCAACAGGTTGGCCTCGAAACCGGAGTGCCGGTGATCTTCGGTGTTCTCACGACCGACGATTGGGAGCAGGCCGAGGCTCGCGCAGGCGGCGCAGCAGGCAATAAAGGTTTCGACGCCGCGATGACCGCAATCGAAATGGCGCGGTTCTAACTATGCCTGCACGCCATCGCTCCCGTCAACGCGCGTTGCAAGTATTGTTTCTGTGGGACCAGCGCAAGCAGGATATCACCGACGCCATTTCTTCCTTCTACGAAACGCTCGGGTCAGAGGAAGACGATCCCGAGCGTACCCCACCTGACGAGTTCATGGAAACTCTGGTGCGCGGCGCCTCGGCCGGCTCCGCGGAAATCGATCAGCGAATTAGCGCGAAGTCAGCGCATTGGCGCATTGAGCGTATGCCGGTCGTGGATCGCAACATCTTACGCGTAGCCATTTACGAAATGAACCAGTTGAACACTCCTCCAGCAGTGGTGATAGACGAGGCGCTTGAACTCGCGCGTCAGTTTTCGGGAGAGGAATCCGTGGCCTTCATCAACGGAGTGCTCGACGCTGTCCGCCGCGACGAGGATCAGCCGACTACGCCGTGAGCGCGCTCAAAGTCGTCCTGATTTCCCCGCGAAATCCTCTGAATATCGGAGCCGTGGCCCGCGCCATGAGTAACTTCGGCTTCTCCGAGCTTCGCTTAGTGAACCCCTACAATGTCGCATTCCGCGAAGCCCGCTCGGCCGTAAAAGCGCACGCCGTTCTGGAGAAAGCTCGCGAATATTCGACTGTCGCCGAAGCCGTAGCCGATTGCGCGCTGGTAGTAGGTACTACCGCCATTGGACATCGAGTGCTGGAACATCCGCTGCGGCGTTTGGAGCATGGCGGCAAACTCATCGCCAAAAAGCTTGCTACGGCGCCGGTCGCCCTTCTGTTCGGTTCTGAAAAATTTGGTTTGTCGAACGAAGATATGTCGCACTGCCATTGGCTGATGCGGATTCCGGCGCGCGAGGAACACGGCTCCATGAATCTGGGACAAGCGGTGGCGGTATGTCTCTACGAGATCATTCGCAGCCCCGCCGCCGTGAAAGCCGCGCCGGATCTCAAGCTTCTCGCGCCCGCGGCACAGCCGGAGCGCATCACGGAATTACTCGAAACCATTCTCGATCGATCTGGTTACGTTCACGCCCGCGTCGAAGGCTCCACGCGCATGAAGATCCGCCGCCTGGTTCGCCGCCTGCAACTGAATGCGCATGATTCGGAGGTGTGGCTCGGAATGCTGCGCCAGATTCTGTGGAAACTTGAACACCGCGGTTGATATGCTGGGGTGAAACAAATGACGAAAGTGACCTTGCACTACGATCTGACGCGCCCGTTAGGGGACGAAGACTTCGAAAACATCGCCCAAGTGCACGCGACCTACGGGATGGCGCGCGTCCAGGTCGCACCCGGGCTGGACAAAATCACGGTGGATTACGACGCCTCGCGGCTGATGACGAAAGATGTCGAAGCCGTGCTCGCCAATCACGGGATTCCAATCCGGATCGCTGCCGCCGCCTGAACCACATACAGCCCAGGGCTGTATAATAGTCTGTATGCGGCAGCTCAATCTCAATGTCACCGAGGAATTCGAGCGCGATCTTCGCCGCTTTATGCGGCAGAAGGGGATCACGAAACAATCCGAGGGGATTCGCCAAGCCGTACGTGAAGCGGCCGCCAAGGCCAATGCTACCTCTCACGCCGACTACCGTTCCTGGCTGGGGCTCGGTTTAAAAGTGCCGCTCAATCCTAAACCGCGGTTCCGCAGCGAGGATGATTTGTGGTCGTAGACACTTCTGCACTTTTGGCTGTATTTTTCAACGAGAAGAGCGGCCCTTGGGTGCTCGATCACCTCCAGGCGAATTCCGGCGATCTAGCAATGAGCACAGTGAACTACGCAGAAGTTCTGATTCTGATTCAGGACCGGCAGCCCGAGGCCTACAAAGAGATTCGCGACGCCATCGGGACTTCGTCGATCCGGTTGGTTCCGCCCACCGAACGGCATGCCGAAATCGCTGCGGCAGCGCGTTTGCGCTATCCGCTCAATCTGGGAGACTGCTTCGCATACGCGCTCGCCAGGGATGAAGATTGCCCCTTGCTAACTCTTGACCGTGATTTCCGCCGGAGCGATCTTAAGGTGATTTTGCCGGGCGTACTGTAACGATTCCAGTTCTTCCGGCGTCGTCGGCCAATCCTCCCGTAGCAATCGTGATAGCGCACGATCCGCAAGCAACTTTCCGTTGGTCTGACACTTTGGACAGTAATTCGTCTCATTCGCCGCGTAGCGAATGCGCTGAATTTTCGACCCGCAGCTGGGGCAATCCTGTTTGTAGCGGCCGTGAACCGCCATGCCCTCGCGGAATGCCGTGACCTTTTCCGGAAAGCCATTTCCGGCTTCCTCGCGAAGGCGATCGACCCAGCGGGTTAATGTCGCGCGCGTCGCCGCGAACAACCGTCCGATCTCCTCGCGTGAAAGCTTTTGAGTGAGCGCCAGCGGTGAGAGCCGCGCTTCAAACAGGATCTCGTCGGAATACGCGTTACCGATGCCGCTGAAGAGGCGCGGATCGCTTAACGCGCGCTTCAAAGTATGGTTGGCGAAAGTGAGGGCTGCCGCGAAGCCCGCCAAATCCGTATCGAGCACTTCCAGCCCACCGGGATCGAGCGCACGCAAACCGGCCTCGCCTGCCACCACGTGGAGAGACGCCCGTTTCTGTGATCCAGCCTCGGTCAATAGCAAGCTGCCATTAGGAAAATCGAAAGCTGCCAAGCCCCGTGGCTTCGATACTTTGACGCCGCGTGCACGCCAATGCAGGCGTCCCGCGATCATCAAGTGCAGCACCAGCCAAAGATCGCCTTCGACGCCAATTGCAATTCGCTTGCCCACCCGTCGCAACCGCCGTACGATTTTTCCCAGCGCGCCATCGAGTGGCGGATCGACAGTGCGCAGCAGAAATGGGCTTACGATCCGCACCTCCTCCAGTCGCTGGCCGAGAATGCGTTTTTCCAGCGCCTCGAGGTAAACGGCGACGTCAGGCAACTCGGGCAAACGGATCCTACTTCTTTAGCCCGGGCAAACCGCCGAGCGTCGGCGCCATCCGTACCGCGCGCAGGATCGCTTCCGTTACCGCTTCCGACGCTGCTACGCCCAGTGCGTCAATGGGTGCGCGCGAGGTCCCGCAGGACATCGCCACCACCAGATCGCCGTCCGACATCGTATTCACCGGATTGACGGCGCGGGCGACCCCCAATTGCCCGAGTTGCGCCAGCTTGGTAGCTTCTACTTTCGTGAGCGCCGCATTCGTAGCTACGACCACCAAAGTAGTGTTCTCGCGTGAGAAGCCGGTCGGCCCCATGGATTTCATCAGCCGAGCACTATCGGCGAAAGCGGCTTCCCCAGCCGCCTTGCGGGCCCCCGCGACAATCTTCCCGGTCGCCGGATCGTGCACATCGCCGAGAGCATTCACCACTGCCAGCGCCGATACCATGGCGCCGGCGTTCTGACCTTCCAGAGCCACAGTCCACGAACCCACGCCGGACTTCATCGCGTTCGCCAAGCCCAGAATCTTGCCCACCGTTGCGCCGGTTCCTGCACCCACCGCTCCTTCGACTACCGCTCGCTCGCTTGCGGCCGCCGCTGCGGTTTCCGCCATCTCACGCGTGGGGCGCACGCCCTTTTTGCCGAAGCCTAGATCGTATAGGATCGCGCCTACAACAATCGGCACCGGCCCCGCACCAGTCTTAAATCCAACGCCTTTGTGCTCCAGAAAACGCCGTACGCCGCTCGCCGATTCGAGGCCGAACGCGCTGCCTCCCGAAAACACCACGCCATGAATCATCGGCGCGACGTGCATTGGATTCAGCACGTCCCACTCGTCCACGCCGGTGGCCGATCCGCGGATGTCGCCCCCCGCCACCGCACCCCGTTCGCACAGCACCACCGTGCAGCCTGTTAATCCGTCATAATCGGATGCATGGCCCACTACTATTCCGGGGATGTCGGTGAGGCCCTTCATTTTAGCGTTTTCATATTAACATCAACCATGCCAGCAACCTTGCCGCCGGGAGACATTGATTGCTCGATTTCCTGAAAGGCCCTGTCGAGACGTTTCAGGAATTTCTGTTCTTGAGCGGCCGAGCGATCCGCAACATTGTCCGGTCGCCGCATTACGCCGAGGACATCTTGTTACAGATGGACGCCATTGGTGTCGGCTCTCTGTTCATTGTCAGCCTGATCGGTTTCTTCAGCGGCGTAGTCATGGCTCTGCAGATGTCACGCGCGCTCGCCACCTATGGCGCGGAAGGGCAAATCGGACAGATCGTGTCCATCACGCTGGTCCGTGAACTGGGGCCGGTACTCGCCTCATTGCTGGTCGCCGGACGCAACGCCAGCGGTATCGCCAGCGAATTAGGATCCATGCGCGTCACGGAGCAGATCGACGCCATGCGCGCCCTGGGCACGGACCCCGTCCAGAAGCTGGTGACGCCTCGTCTGATCGCCATGGCCGTGGTCCTGCCCCTGCTCACGATCATTGCGGATTTTCTGGGACTGATTGGCGGCTGGTTCATTGCGTATGGCATGCTGAATATCACCACATCGCAATATTGGAGCACCGCTTGGCGCGCGCTCGAGTATAACGATCTCACGCAAGGTCTCTTGAAGCCTTTTCTGTTTGCAATTGTCATTGCTTTGGTCGGCTGCTACTACGGCATCAATACCACCGGTGGCACGCAGGGAGTTGGCCGCTCCACTACCAAAGCAGTGGTTGTGGCCTCGGTCTGGATCTTCATCATCACGTCCCTGCTGGATCCGCTGTTCGTAAATTTGGGATAGCGAATTCCATGACGAGCGCCCAATCTTTGCCCGCTCAGCTTCCCGTGGCCGTGGCGTTTGACCACGTCAATCTGGCCTTCGGAGACACCCCAGCGTTGGTAGACCTTTCGTTTTCCATGCGGGCCGGCGAGACGAGGGTGGTACTGGGCGCCGCCGGCAGTGGTAAGACCATGCTGCTGAAAACGGCCGTCGGATTGATCAAGCCGGATTCCGGCCACATTTCTTTATTCGGCGAGGAAGTCACGGGGCGTAAGGAAAACCAATTGTATGAGCTGCGCAGCAAGGTGGGCATTCTGTTCCAGGAAGGCGGCTTGTTCGATTCGCAGACGATTGCCGAGAACGTTGCTTATCCGTTGCTCAATCAGTTTGCTCTTCACAAAAATGGCCAAGCCCTGCCGCCCGAAGAGGTGGACCAGCGTGTGCGCGAGTCCTTGAGCTTCGTTGAACTGGAGCACACGCTGGATAAATTTCCCAGCGAGCTCTCGGGAGGCATGCGCCGCCGCGCAGGAATTGCTCGTGCCATCGTGACCGCGCCGCAACTCGTGCTCTACGATTCGCCCACCGCGGGCCTCGACCCCATTACTGCCAACTTAATCATCAATCTGATTATCAAAGGCCGCGATATCAGCAATACCGCGACCGTCATGGTCACCCATCGCTACCAGGACGGGCACCTCATGGCCAATTTCCGCTACAATCCGAGCAGTGGGAAAATTGAGCGTGCGGAGAGCAGCCAATCGACCACACGGTTCTTCGTTATGCAGGAAGGCCGGCTCTTTTTTGAAGGCTCGGAGGCCGAGTTGCGCGCCAGCACTGATTCGTACGTACAAAAATTCGCGCGTCCGGGGAGTTCCTAGGGATCTATGGCGCAACAAACTAAGAAACGATGGGCCCAGCTAAAGGTCGGTTTGCTGGCCATCTCGGCGCTTTGTATACTGGCCTTCCTGGTCTTCCTAATGACCAGTTCCACCGGCCTGTTCACCAAGCGCAGCGACATATACACCTATTTGGATGATTCCGCCGCCATCGCCACTGGCGCTCCCGTGCGTCTCAACGGCATTACCGTGGGCAAGGTGGCCAACGTCGGACTTTCCGGATCGAGCGAACCCAACCGCATCGTGCGCGTCACGCTCGAAGTAGAGAACCGCTATTTCACTTCGATTCCGGTAGACTCGCAGGCTGCCATCGCTGCCGAGAATTTACTAGGCACCAAGTACATCAATATCAAGAAGGGACGGAATGTCGCGACCATCCAGCAGGGCGCCGAGATCAAGAGCCTGGATACCCGCGAATTCGACGACGTAGTCCAGCAGGGGTACAGCACCCTCGCCTCTTTGAACGGCATTTTCAAAAAGCTCGACACCATTATCGACCAGCTTCAGGCCGGCAACGGGACGATCGGGAAGTTACTGTCGAACGATGAGCTTTACAAGAAGGTGGTTGGTATTGTCGACGAAACCCATCGCGTAATCGCCGCTCTCGACTCCCAGGAAGGCACCCTAGGCAAGCTCATGCATGATGACAGCCTCTACACCGACCTTCGTGGGACGCTGGGTCACGTCAACGACCTTACTGACAACATCCAGAAAGGCGATGGCACCATCGGCAAGCTAATGAAGGATCCTGCTCTCTACGACGACGTCCGAGCCACCATCGGAGACGTCCGCGGGATATTGGCCGGCCTTCAGCAAGGTAAAGGCACCGCCGGCAAACTGCTCAGCAGCGATGAGTTGCATAACCAACTGAAGGCCACCATGGGCCGCCTGGACACTCTGCTCGACAAGATCAATAGTGGGCAGGGCACCATCGGGCAATTGCTGGTGAATCCGTCGCTCTATCAGAACCTCGACAGCACCACGCGCGAGGTCAACGGTCTGATGAAGGATTTCCGAGCCAATCCCAAGAAGTTCCTGCGCATTAAGCTCGGCCTGTTCTGACGTGCGCAAGCTGGTGGTCAACGCCGACGACTTCGGCTTCACGCGCGATGTGAATCGAGGAATTATCGAAGCGCACCAGAACGGCATCCTCACTTCCACCACGCTCATGGCCACCGGCGCCGCGTTTGACGACGCCCTGAGTCTGGCGCGCGAAAACCCTGCGCTCGATATCGGGGTGCACTTGGTCCTGGTCGGCGAACCGCCATTTCCTATCACGATGGCTCAGCTGCTGCGGGCGATGCTGCTCGGCCGCATTCGTATTTATGATGAATTGCGTGCGCAGGTCCGCCGCATCTTCGATGCAGGACTGGAGCCCACGCATCTCGATACCCACAAACACACGCACTTGCTGCCACCCGTGCTCGACGCCGTGGCTCGCCTGTCTGCGGAGTACAAGATCCCGTGGGTTCGCCGCCCGTTCGATTTGCCGCTCACGCCGGCTTCACGTCCCGGAATCGGGCGGGCCAAACGTGCCACGAATCAAGCTATAGGCGCTGTGCGCCGTCGTTTTGGACGTGTGCTAGCACGCCATGGCTGCCGCTCGACCGATCACTTTGCTGGGTTCCAGATCACCGGCCGTTACAACGCGGCGGAATTGTCGCAGCTAATTCGCGCGCTGCCCGAGGGCTCCACAGAATTCATGTGCCATCCGGGATTTTGCGGCGACGAACTCCGCACAGCCCGCACGCGTTTGAAGGAGAGCCGCGAGCGCGAGCTCCTCGCTCTGACTTCGCCGGAAGTTCGCGTCGCTTTGGCCGAGTCCGGTGTCGAACTCGCTAATTATCGCGGGCTCTAGTTCAGCGTCTGCCAGTGCGTCAGCGTGTACCCGAAAAAGCCGGTTGCATTGTAGGCGGAGTGCATGAGAAAGGCTGCCGTCGTCGAGCCCGTCTTGTGGCGCACCAAGCCGAACGCGATCCCCGCGATTCCAATCAGGAGCACCGGTTGCCAAGCCCAATGATTCTGCGCGCCGTGGAGCAGCGCGAAGGGCACCGCCGTGAGCAAGATCCCCAGCCAAGGTCCCAGGGACCGCACCAGCAATGGCAACAAGAATCCCCGGAATAGCATCTCTTCGAAAATCGGCGCCAAAACTACTCCGAACAGAATGATTGCCGCAAGCGACGCCCGGCTCTTGATCAGGACCTCGATCTGCGAACTATCCAGCGGTGCACGCAGAAGGACACCCAGCGCAGAAAGCGCAATGGTGAGCACGGGTCCGGCGGCTAGCACCAGGAATGCATGCGGAATCGGGAAGGTCCACCCCAATGACGGCAAGAAAGGTTCGCCATATCGCAAAGCGATCACCAAGTAGAGGGCGCCCACCAGGAACACGTACATGAAGGCCTGGAATACCAGAGTGCGCGCCGCGTCGCTGCCGAAGAAAACTGGCGCGAACATCCGCGCGCTGCGCAATAACAACGCCGCGAGAGCCAGTGACGGCAGGACCGCGCTTAGAAAAAGCGCCAGGTCTGGATAACCCCAAATGGGTCCGCGGCGGTCTGGCATTGCCGTTGTCAGGATTCAGCCTCAATGAGCGCTGCCGCGAGCAACGGAATCATGAGCTCATGATGGCCGGTAATTGCGAATCCCTGACCGCCGGATTTCGCATGTGGCCGCTCGACCACATTCAACTTAGGCCGGTAGTGTTGCAGAAAATCGAAGTTGGCAGTGGTGAAATTCGCCAGCGGATAGCCCAAGTTGCGCACCACTGACACGGCCTTCAGAAAAACTTCCGGCAGTACCACCGCTGAACCCACATTCAAATACACGCCGCCGTCGTTTAGCCCGCGCGCCAGGGAGCACAGCAGTCGGAAATCGTGATGAGTAGTCCCGCCAATGGCCGTCCCATCGGCTGTTGGATGCGTATGGGGAGTATCCGTGCCCACCGCCACATGCACCGTCACCGGAATGCCGGCCCGATATGCGGAGGCCAAGATGCTATGTGCGGCGAACTCTGGCCGCGCCAACTTCTCTAAGCTCCGCCCCAGCGCCTCACCCATGCCGAGCCCATCCCGCGCGCCTTCAGTGATGGCGGTATTCATTTGGAGTCCCGTCTCTTCAGCGGCGCCAAAGCGGCCATCCGGTAGCACCGCTTCCACATCTTCGCTGGTCTGGCCCGCGATGGCGATTTCGAAATCGTGAATCGAGGCTGCTCCGTTCATCACGAAACCAGTGACCCACCCGCGCCGCATTAGATCCAGGAGTATATCGGCTAGCCCGCACTTCACCACGTGGCCGCCTATGCCCCACAGGATCGCGCGCTTCTGCGCTTTAGCCTGCCGCAGCGCATCGATGACCCCACGGAACGCATCTGCCGCGAGCAATTTCGGCATCGACTCCAGAAGCCGCGCGACGCCGTCATTTTTCTGGTAGGGTCGCGCGAATTGATCAACGTTTACTTTTCCGCCACGCTCACCGATTGGAACGGTCTTCAAACCGTCAAACGAAAGCGGTTCCTCGGCGTATTTGCTCATGCCGCTTTTCCACTGCGCAACGACTTTTTCAACGCCTGCCCCGTATGGCTTTTCGCCACTCGAACAATTTCCTCGGGCGGCCCGTAAGCAACTACGTGTCCCCCGCGCTCCCCGCCTTCGGGACCCAGGTCGATCACCCAGTCGGCCGTCTTGATGACATCCAGATGATGTTCGATCACCACGACAGTATTGCCCAACTGGACCAAGCTATGCAGCACGTCCAGCAGCTTGCGCACGTCTTCGAAGTGGAGTCCGGTGGTCGGTTCATCCAAAATGTAGAGCGTCTTGCCGGTTTGACGCCGGCTCAACTCGCGCGCCAGCTTAATACGCTGGGCTTCGCCTCCCGAAAGCGTGGTTGACGACTGCCCAAGATGCAGGTAACCCAAACCCACTTCGACCAGCGTCTCCAGCTTGGCTCGGATCTGCGGAATGTTTTCCAGCAGCGACAGCGCGTCTTCCACCGGCATTTCCAGCAGATCTGCAATCGACTTGTCTTTATACTTCACCTGCAGCGTTTCATGATTGTAGCGCCGCCCGCGGCACACATCGCAGGTGACGTAAACGTCTGGCAGGAAATTCATTTCAATGCGCTTCTGACCGTCGCCCTGGCAGGCTTCGCATCGACCGCCCTTTACGTTGAAGCTGAATCGTCCTGGCTTGTAACCGCGGGCGCGAGATTCCGGCAACTTGGCATACAAGTCGCGAATATGCGTAAACACTTGCGTATAGGTGGCCGGGTTCGACCTCGGCGAGCGGCCGATTGGGGCCTGGTCGATCTCGATCACTTTGTCCAGCAGATCGAGACCTTCGATCGACGTGTGAGCACCCGCTTCCGCACGCGATCCGTAAACTTCCTTGGCCGCCGCGCGATACAGGATATCGTTCACCAGCGTCGATTTACCGCTGCCCGATACACCGGTCACCGCCACGAACAATCCCAACGGAAATTCCACGTCGATATTTTTGAGATTGTGCTCCTTGGCGCCGTAAATGGCGATCTGCCGCTTGCCGGGCACGCGTCGTTTTGCCGGAAGTGCGATCACTCGCGTGCCCGCCAGATATTGCCCGGTGAGCGAATCGGCGTTTTGCTCGATCTGTTTCGGCGTGCCCTGCGCCACTAGTTCCCCGCCGAGTCGGCCCGCGCCCGGGCCCAGATCGATCACGTAATCGGCACGCTCAATAGTCTCGGCATCGTGCTCGACCACCAGTACCGTGTTTCCCAGATCCCGTAAGCTCTGCAACGAATCGAGCAGGCGATCGTTGTCGCGCGAGTGTAGTCCGATCGACGGCTCATCCAGCACATATAAGACCCCGCGCAGCTTCGAGCCGATCTGCGTCGCCAGCCGTATGCGCTGCGCCTCGCCGCCCGAGAGCGTTGCCGCCGAACGCTCCAGACTCAAGTACCCCAGACCCACGCCGACCAAAAAGTCCAACCGGTTCCGTACTTCATCCACCGGGCGCTTCCCGATCTGCTCCTCGCGTCCGGCCAGCTTCCATTTTGTAACCGTCTCCAGCGCGCGCGTCACCGACAACCCCGTTAGTTCCGCGATGCCGACACCTTTCACCTTCACCGCCAGACTTGACGGCTTGAGCCGCTTGCCGTGACAATCCGGGCAAGTCGCGGCGGATTGATATTGCAACAGCCACTCGCGCGCACTTTCGCTCACGTCGATCTGCTCGTAGTATTGGTCCAGCGTCGCGATCAGCCCTTCGCTCAACGCTTCCTGCGCCTTCTTTGAAAGCTTCTCAAACGGTTTTTGAATGGGGATCTTCAAGCGGGCCGCTAGCAGTTTCAAATCGCCGTTGATATGGGTGGAGCTGCCGCCGATTCCGAGCGCCCCGTCCAACAGAGGCTTCGAAGGGTCCGCGATAACCTTGGCGGGATCCCAGCTCCAACGGCTCCCCAGACCCGTGCAAGTCTCGCAGGCGCCGAACGGACTATTGAACGAGAACGAACGCGGCTCCAGTTGTGGCACGCTCCCGCCGCATTCGGGACACGCCAATTTCTGCGAGTACAACCGTTCGGGCCCATCCACCTGCGCGACTAGAACCAGACCGTCGGCCAGCTTGGTCGCGGTCTCGATCGACGCCTCCAGGCGCTTTTCCACTTCCGGTTTGATCAGCAGCCGGTCGACGACCACTTCAATGGTGTGATTCTTCCGCTTATCGAGCGTGATCTCTTCATCTAGCGGCCGCAGCACGCCATCTACACGAGCCCGCACGAATCCTTGCCGAGCCAATTTCTCAAGTTCCTTGCGATATTCGCCCTTACGCCCGCGCACGATGGGCGCGAGGATCATCACGCGTTCTTGCGGCCCGAGCGTCATCACCTGCTGCAGAATTTGTTGCGACGATTGCCGCGAAATCTCCAGCCCGCAAGTGGGACAATGCGGCACGCCGATTGCCGCGTACAGTACGCGCAAGTAATCGTAAATCTCCGTGATCGTGCCCACGGTCGAGCGCGGACTGCGGCTAGTGGTCTTCTGTTCGATCGAAATCGCGGGACTCAGCCCGTCGATCGAATCCACTTCCGGCCGTTCCATCTGATCCAGAAATTGCCGCGCATACGGTGACAGCGTTTCCACATAGCGCCGCTGTCCCTCGGCGTAAATCGTATCGAAGGCCAGTGACGATTTACCGGAGCCGCTCAGTCCCGTGATCACGGTGAGTGTATTGCGTGGGATCGCCACGTCGATGTTCTTCAGGTTGTGTTGCCGTGCCCCGTGCACGGTAATCTGCTTGAGCAAAACGTCTCCAATGGGTAGGTGCGCTTCTATTGTCCCAGAAACCCGGAATCGCACTCGGCCGTCGATTCCGCTGCCTCGCAAGCGCCTCCGATTCGCTATACTAGCGGCAATCCCGGCAGACCTCGTCGATGCCTGGAAGTTGAGGAGGCAAGGGTGAGTTTTGAAGCGACGGTGCGGTATGCGGGTGATGTAGCGATTATTGATCTGACGGGCCGCATCGTTCTAAACGACGGATCCACCGCGGTGCGCGAGGCCATCGCCAACTTGCGCGAAACCGGCGCGAACAAAATCCTTCTCAACTTGGCGGACGTTAGTTTTATCGATAGCTCCGGGCTGGGAGAACTGGCCAGCGCATACTCGCGCATGAATAAGGGAGGAGGCCAATTGAAGCTGATGAACCTTCCCGCGCGTATCGTAGACCTGCTGCGCATCACAAAGCTGGACACGGTTCTCGTCGCGTTTCCAAACGAGCCTGCCGCGCTCCAGAGTTTCAATAGCGGCGCGGCCTCGGCCTAGGTTCCACCGCTCACCCACCATGGAAGCCGGAGTGCTCATGAATAGGTGTGACCTACCCCTACCCACGCGCTTTCAGCGTCTTAGCATCAGGAGTATCGGGAAATTCTAGCGCAAGATTCAGGCCGCGACGGAACCTTTTTCTGCGGCAATCCTCAGCCTTACGGGTCTTGCTCTTCGGAACAATATTGTCCGTTGGGCCCGTCGCTTGTGCGCAAGGGGTTTCCGGGCCTCCTCCAGCCGCTGCAGCCACGCCGCCCGCGAAGGTGGCAGAAGACCCCCTGCATCGCGATTCACCGCAGAGCGCCGTACTTTCTTTTCTGCAATTCTGCCGGTCCGCGAATTTCGCGCAGGCTGCCAAGTATCTTAATTTTCGCGGTATCCCCCACGACCAGCGCGTCAAAGAAGGCCCGCGTACAGCGCAGCAATTGGACCAGCTCCTGGATCGCGATCCCGCCTTCGACGTCGCCGCGTTGAGCCGCAATCCAGAAGGCGACCACGAAGATGGGCTCTCCCCCGATCGCGAACGTGTCGCATCGTTCAAAATGGGCAACCAAACTGTCGAGCTGCGAATGGAACGCATTAAACTGCGGTCCGGACAGGACGTTTGGTTGTTCTCCGCCGACAGCGTAAAGCTTATTCCCAAACTTGCGCTAGCCACGAGCGATCGTCCGGTGGAGAAATACTTGCCGGAGCCTCTGGTGAATATAGTTCTGCTGGATACGCCGCTCTGGCGTTGGATCGCTGTCGCTTTGCTGGCGCTGGCGGTCGCTGTAATCGCCCGAATATTCTCACGAATGGGGCTGGCGCTTGCAGAACGTGCCGCCAAACGCTTTGGTCCGAAAGCGGCGCACGGAGTGATGGACTTTCTTTGGCCGCCGTTATTGGGGCTGATATGTCTCGCCCTCTTTCGAGCCGGAATGGAGTGGGTAGGGCCCGAAGGCAGCTTGCGCCTCTATATGGAGGGCGGTTTGACACTCGCTTTTTTCCTCGGGTTAGCGTGGCTGGCCGCGAAATTGATCGACTTAGCCCTGGAACATTTGCGCTCCACCATGCTGGCGCGCCATGGTAAGTTTTCCTCCTCGGTCGTCCCTCTGGTTTCGCGCCTGGTCAAGCTTTCGGTCTTGCTGCTGGCAATCGCCGCTGTTCTCAGTGCCTGGGGCTACAATGCCACTGCAATATTGGCCGGACTCGGCGTTGGCAGCATTGCGATTGCGCTGGCCGCCCAGAAGACGATCGAAAATTTCTTCGGCGGAGTGTCCGTGATTAGTGATCGCCCGGTATCTGTCGGAGATTTCTGCAAGGTTGGGGATCTGATGGGAACCATCGAGGACATTGGCCTGCGTTCCACTCGAATTCGTACTCTGGACCGCACGATGGTCAGTGTGCCCAACGGACAGTTCTCATCGATGACGCTGGAGAACTTCGAAAAGCGTGACAAAATGCTGTTTCACGTAACCTTGAATTTGCGGCGCGATTCCACGCCGGATCAGGTCCGCATCGTCCTGAAGTCCATCGCTCAGATTCTTGCCGGCCACTCAGATGTCGAGGCGGGTGCGTTGCCGGTGCGCTTCGTAGGAGTAGGCACATATTCGCTCGACGTTGAGATTTTCGTTTATGTGCTAACCCGCAATGGCGATGAGTTTCTGCGGACACAACAGGATTTGCTGTTAAAGATTCTAGACGCAGTGAAAGCCGCCGGAACCGCCTTGGCACTGCCGACGCAGGCCAGCATCGACTATTCGACGAATGCTGGGCGCCAAGCTATTCCTCAGGAACTCATGCCAGCGGGACGCGTTTAGTCTGCGTGCCGCGCCCACCAAGCTGGCAATTCCGACACCGCTTCGAAAACTGCATTCGACGTGACGGCGCCATCGAGATCCAACTCGCGGAACTTGCCGGTTTTCACTAGCGCGCCCTGCATGCCGGCCAATTGCGCGCCGGCGATGTCGCTGTCAATATCGTCTCCCAGCATCAGGATCTCGCGATTCGGAACGCGCAGCCGATCCGCGGCCGCCTGGAAGAACTCTGCAGCCGGTTTGCCGAGGACCAACGCCTTGCGGCCGGTGGCATGCTCCAGCGCGGCGACGAAAGGAGCGACGTCGAGCGAAATTCCATCCGCTGCTTTCCAGTAGCGCGTCATTCCCAGCGCAATCAACGCCGCTTTTGGATTCGCATGCAGCAGGCGAAAGGCGCGATTGAGTGTGGCGAAATCCCACCCGCTTGCCAAGTCTCCAATCACCACGGAATCGGCGCCG
>Ga0105238_10003336_pt1 | contig 16027 bp, 18 predicted proteins | sample KBSC34metaG_FD_81526 | JGI IMG/M metagenome (GOLD analysis project Ga0105238, IMG submission 81526) | Corn rhizosphere microbial communities from Kellogg Biological Station, Michigan, USA - KBS C3-4 metaG | ecosystem: Host-associated > Plants > Roots > Rhizosphere > Soil | place: Michigan, USA... | reverse complement strand
TCGAGCCCGGCCTGTGTCAGCAGGTGCGGGCTCGTTTGCTACGCGGCCTTCGGCGCCTTCCCGGCGCGTTCGGCGCGAGCCTTGGCGGACTTTCGGGCCATGTCGGCGTAGAAGCGCCTGCGCTCGGCCTCGGCGCGCTTAGCGTGCTCAGCCGGCGGCAGCTGGCCGTGCTTCTCGACCACCAGCCGGTCGAACCGAGCCTGAAGTCCCGCCCGCGCCTTGGCAGTGCGCGCGGTCCAGTCCGGCTCGGCAGCCCACTGGGCGTAAGCCGCTGCCTGCGCGCGCAGCTTGCGCTCGGCCGGGCTCATTGGGGAGTCCCGACAGGCTGCTTCATGAGCTTGCTCACCGGGACGCGCAGCTCGCGAGCGAGGCTGTCGAGTGTCCGCTGCGAGGCGTAGCAGCGTTCGGCTTCGACGTGACACAGGAACCCAGCGTCGACTTCGATACGCCGCGCCATCTCGCGCAACTTGATGTTCTGGGCCTTACGGATCGTCCGTATGGCCGCTCCGTCTTGTCGCTTCACAGTGGCTAGATTAGACAACAGTTAGCCAGAACGCAAGAGTGTTGGCTATCCAGCTCGGACGACTGTTGTCTATTTCAACGGCTTTGTTAGCCACCTGTTAGAGAATTTGGGTGCTTGATCTGCGCCAGGGCCGCGCCAGATAGGTCAAGAGTTGTCCAAGGAGGCTCGCCTGTTGTCTATCGCTCAGGCATCATGTAGGCGTGACCAATAACTGGGATGTCGTGAATCAGGCGATCCGTGCCGAACGCGCTCGGCGCAAGTGGTCGCAGGAGCACCTCGCCACCATCTCTGGAGTGTCGCTCGGGACGGTCAAAAATCTCGAGGGAGCGCGCCAATACAAGCGGCCACCAATCGGCGCCCTACAGGATCTCGACCGGGCGTTCGGTTGGCCCGTCGGCAGCCTTGAAGAAAAGCTGCGCGGAGAAGGGTCGCCCGGCCCGGACCCCGACTACCGCATCGAGACCACCAACGCGGACGGGGAGGGCGACCTGGTAGCCCTCGTCCACAGCACCGTGTTTGAGGCGATCATCGCTGTTGCGCCAGATACGACAGCGGAGCGGATCCGCGAGGTTGAGAAGATCGCCCTGGATGCAGCCCAGCGCGCCGGCTTCGGGCCGCCCAGACGGCGACTGCCCGCGCATAGCGAAGACGACCCGGCTTCCTAAGGAAACCGGGTCGTCTAGTGTCGCTCATATGTTCGAGTCTGGTGATATCGGACCCTTGCGCAGCAGGGCTCTTACGTGCACTGTTATAGGTCTGCATCGTTGGAGAGGGCACGTCAGCGGGAGGACACACCGTGACAAGCGATCAACCTGAGGTGACGGACCCTGCGCCCGACTTAGTGGTCCACCTCGTCCTCAGGGATCTTCAAGGCAACGACGCCTTCGGCTACACCGACAACGCCGGAGAGTCGGTCATTGTGGCCGACCGCGCGGTCCTCCGGAACGACCCCGCCGCCCGGAGCGCGGCATTCAACGCCCTCTGCGCACAGGCCTCCGCTAGGAGGCTCCCCGGAGCCCGGTTCGCGTAGCCGACCGCACCGACCCCGGCGTTAGGCCGCCAGCCGTCAGCCACCGGCGCTACGGGCGGCCTTTACTGTTGTCCGAAGATCCTCTGGTGCTCCTCCAGCGCGCGGACGTTCGCGCGGGCGCCGGCGTACAGCTTGACCATCTGCATGTTCTCCCAGCCCGCGATCGCCATAAGGCCATCCACGGAACCGCCCTGGGACAGCCAGTTGTCGGCGAAGGTCCGGCGAAACCGGTGCGGGTGCACATCAGTGACGCCAGCCAGCGCCGCGCGCTTCTTGACCATCGGCCACAGTCCGGCATAGGTGAACTCCTTGCCGCGGTCCCCCAGCCACAGCAGAGGCGACACCTCGGCCAGGCGATGCTTACGACGAGCACGCATATACCGGTCGAGCACCAGTCCCGTCTGGGGGCTGAACGCGGCCAGCCGCTCCTTGTCGCCCTTGCCCTTGAACAGCACACGTCCCTTCGGGATCCACAAGTTCTCCAGGCGGACACCGAGGATCTCTGCCGACCGGCCGCCGGTGTCCACCATGAACCGGAGCACCGCCTCATCCCGCTTGCCCAGGAAGGTCTTGATGTCGCAGGTGGCGACCATCGCCTCCAGTTCCTCGGCCGACAGCGGCGGCCGGTACGTCTTCGACTCCCGCGGGTTTTTCATCCCCTCGATCTCGTTGGGCACGTCCTCGCCCTCGGATACGCACCAGGCGACGAAGAGGCGCAGTTCCGACAGGTAGTTGCCGGCAGTGGTGGGCTTGCCGTCGCGGTCGTAGAAGTCCGCGAGGAACTGCTGAACGTGCCTTCGCGTCAGCAGCGGGTCTTCGCCACGCTCCGAGCACCACTTGGCGTAGGCCGTCAAACCTCGGCGGTACGTAGTGAGGGTGCCGTCAGACTTGCGCTCTGCTCTGAGCGCCAGCATCCACGACTCGGCGAGAGCATCAAACTCCTGCTGATTCGGCATACGAGCAGAGTAGCGATTTCTTCAGTTGGGTGCCTTACGCTTAGCGAAAGAGACCCAACCGAAGCCGCCATATGGGCCCTGACCTGCTACTCAACAGGCCAGGGCCCACGGATCTTAGCCGAAGAAAACCTTCGTTTAGAGAGGATGTACGTTGCGCTAGCCGTCCTCTTGCCTGCACCTGCGGAAGCCTTGTCACCGTAAATTATCTTGGCTACGTAGCGTTGCCACGCGGTGTTTCCACCGCGTCCAACGCCAGTTCCCAGGGGAACGACTCCAGCCGGCCGCCGCCGGTTCCAGCCGGATGCGGCACAAAGCCGTCGCCGCCGAGCAGCACCGTCACGCCCTCCTCGCGCAGCGCTGCCACGGACCGGCCGAAGACTTGGTTCGCTGCCAGCGCGGCGTTGACGAACGGCAGCACCACGATCGGGATCCCGGACGGCGTGAGCTCAGCCAGCAGACCCAGCGTGTGCGTGTCGGCGATCCCGCCGGCCCACTTGTTGATCGTGTTGTACGTCGCCGGGGCCACGATCACCGCGTCCGCTGGCGGAAGTTTCCCCGGCTCGCCCGGGCGCCGGTACCGGGCCCGGACCGGGTGGCCGGTCTGCTCCTCAAGCGCGGGCGCGTCCAGGAACGCCATCGCGGCCTCGGTCGGCGCCAACCACACCTCCCAGCCACGGTCCTGAGCCAGCTTCACCAGCTCGCCCACGCCCGGCGCCGGGCCGGCCGCGCAGGGCATCACGTACAGGGTTCGGCTCACGTCTGCACTCCTGCGTGCTGTGCGAGCGTCCGCAGGTCGGCGCCCGCCCGGTAGGTCGGATCATCGACCAGGCTACCGATCAGCCTCTTCGACTCCGGCCGGCATCGGGCCTCCTCCGGCGCGATTCGGTCAGCGGCGAGCAAGGCGCGAGCTGTTGCGTCGGCGTGCCCGAGCTGGTGGTGCGCGGTCGCGGCGTCCAGCCAGAAGGTGGCGCGACGTTCCCGAGGCAGCGTCTCCAGGGCGGCGATGTCGATGCGCGCGGCGGTGTCCAGGGCGTCGGCGGGCCGGCCGAGGTACACCATCGACGAGACGCGGTGCAGCTGCACGTTGGTCACGCCGAAAGCGGTCTCGGCATCAATATGGCCGTCGCCGAAGCGCCTCTCGGCCATTGCTAGCGCCTCGCCATGCATCGACAACGCGGTGGAGGCGTCACCGAGCTTCGCCGCAGAGATCTCGGCTGCGAGCACCACCATGCCGTACAGGGCGGCGATCTCATCCGAGGCGGTGCCCATCGCGGGCTCCATGCGGGCGATGACGGCCAGGAGGGCGTCGAGGGAAGCCTCAGGGCGGCCGAGGTTCGACATCGCCTGCGCGACGGCGCGTGTGGCCCGGCCCAAGCAGTAGGAGTCGCCGGACGCCGCGGCGACGGCCATGGCCCGGTCGGCAGCCAGCCACGCCGTCTCGCTGGCGCCGAGCTTAAGCAGCGTGGATGACGCCACCCGATACGTTTTGACCAGCAGCCGCGCCGAGATATCGCCCGGCTGCTCGCGGTGTACGACCTGGGTCTCCAGAAGCAGCCGCGGCAGCTCGCGCGCGATGCGGGAGAACCCGCTGGCGAGGAACGCCTCGTCCAGGTACCGGACGCGCGGGGCCAACTTGGATAGCTGCGGGTTCTCGGACACGCCGGCCGGGACGCCCAGTATCACCTCGTACTGTTCCAGCGCGCCGGTGATGGCGGCGACCTCGGCGGCATCAGGCAGCCGAGCCGCGCGTTCAGCCGCGACGGGGTTGGTGAGCGCCTGAACGGTGACGCCGAGGACCGCGGCAACGCTCTCCAGCACAGGCACGCGGTCAAGCGCGCGCTCGCCGGATTCGATCTTCTCGACCCACGATACGGACCGGCCGACCCGATCGGCGAACTGGCGTTTGTCCAGCCCCCGACGTAGCCGCCAGTACCGGACGCGCTGCCCGACGGTGCTCATGCTGTCCCCTGTCATGCCAGGTAACTGTGCCGGTACAGAGAGCGTAGCAACCCACACATTTTGTGTGGGTCAGCCCGTCAGAGCCCTCCTATGGTCACCAGACAGAGCCCTGACGTTGGGAGATGTCATGTCTGAGCAGAACAGCCCACACGAGTTCGACGCCGCCAGGGCGGCGGCCGAGGGCGACCCGGTCGAGGAAATCGCAGCCGCCAAGATCAAGCCGAACATGCTCGTGTTCCACCAGGACCAGTTCCTGCTGGTCAAGTACGCGAACTGCCTGGACCGCTCGGTGATGATCGACTACTACGCCGAGCAGGGCATGACCGCATGCCGCGTGGTCGAGCCCCACACGACAATGTACCGCCGCATCCCGACGCACCACCCGGTTCGCGCCGGGGCCACGGAGTGAAACCGATACTCATCGTTCCGACCCTGCGCGGGGCGCGGTGGGTCGAGCTCCCGGACGTCATCGTCGTCTCCGCCGAGTGGCGGCGCGCCGGAACGCCGTTCGCCGGCCACCCGATCATCGAAACCGAGGATGCAGCATGCCCACAGCCCAGACCCCGGCCTACTGGCTCCGGCAGCGTGCCGGAGACCCCGGAACCATCCGGCTGAATGCCACCGAGGCCGCGATGATCGCGCAGCGGCCGGACGCCGTCGGGAACTACCTCAGCAACGCCGGCCTCGTCTGGCGCGAACGCGACCCAGACGCACATGGCGGATGGGCCCACTACACAATCACGCCAGTCTTCGAGGACCGTACGTGACAGCTTGGACGCCGCGCCCTGACCGCGTCGTCTACGACCTTGCGAACGAGCGTGACGGCGTCCTGCTCGGCCGAGCTCCGGACGGCACCTGGCGCCTGGCCGGGCATGGCGATGAGCGCTGGAACACCGACCGCATTGGGCCGCCGCGACCGCGGCCGCGCGACGAGTTCGGGCTGGAAATGCGGCATCCGCTGCGGCCTTGGGGCGACTAGAGACTCCCGCTGGCGGTAACACCCGCCGAGACCCGCCAGCGGGGCAACACGTCGGCGCCCGGGCAGTGCCGTGTCCGGGCGCCGACGCATTCAGGCAGGTGGACGCGCTATCCAAGTCGATTGCTGAAGGCGTAGTCGCCCATCGACCCGCAGTGCCGGGACAGCGAAAGCCACGTGGTCTCGACGTTGCCGATGTTCGTTGCTATGGCACTCGGATCCGGCTTCGCCGCGATGACCACAGCGTCCAGGCCGTCAAGAGCGCCGGCAAACGCGGTCAGATCCGAGTCGATCCCGGCATTCGGATGATCCAAAATCAGCTTCTTCGCGGCGTCGGATGCGCCAACGATCGGGATCCCGATGCCGAAGGCCGGCACCGACTGGCCGGTATCCAGCTTGCTCAGCAGGTCCGCCAAATCCTTGATCTGCGCATCGAGATTTGAGCACATGATGCCGATGTTCACGTCCGTTGTGGCGGACGGCGACGAGGCCACGGTCGTCGCGGCGGCCGTCGACGCCGACGTAGCCGCGGCGACAGGCTTCTTACTGGACGAGCTGGAGCAGCCCGCCGCCAGGCATACCACGGCGACGGCAGCGAGAATACGGACGCGCATGATCCCCCCTTGGAATCAGAACCCGAGGAGACGCACGCTACGCCCCGGGCACCGAAACAGGAAAGAGGATCAGCGCCCTGTGCCCGCCAGCAGCGTCGCGGCGGCCGACGCGCCCGCGGCCAGCAGCCCAACCGCGCCAGCTGCCGCCCACACGCGCTTCTCCAGCGCCGGCACACGCGTCTTGTGGTCGGCGATCGGCGCCACCGCCTCCTCCAGCGCCTTGATACGTGGCGCGTGCTGATGCTCCAGCTCGGCCACATCTGCCGTTGTCGCGCCGACCTGCTCGACATGCCGGAGACGCGCCTCGTGGTCGCTGAGGTCCTTGTCGTGGTCGTCCAGGCGCCGGGCATGGCCTTCGAGCGCGCCGTCAAGCTTGCCGGACACGTCCCGTACCGCCTGGTGGGTGGCCAGCATCTCCTTGTACATCTCGGTCGGGGTGATGACCACGGAGCCCTCCGGGATGGTGGCGCCCGTCACGGAGCACCACCACCCGGCGGGGCAGGCACTGCAGTGACGCTCGCGACCTCCTGCACCTGGAACACCTGCCGCAGGCCTGCCTCAGCCGCCCCGGCGAGCAGCGTCAGCAGGTCCCACCAGCGCAGGTTGCCGCCGGTCGCCAGGAGCACCGGGATGAGCGCGTAGCCGGTCGCCCGCAGGAACCTGAGCAGCTGCGCCTTCAGGTGCGCGCTCACCGGTGTGCCGCCTCGATCAGGTAGGAGATCGGCGCGTCCGGGCTGTCCAGCCGCTCCACGCTGATCTTCTGGACGCCGGTGGGCAGCGGGCCCTCGAACGGGTTGACACGGTCGCCGTATTGCGGGACGGCGAAGCTTTCGACGATGTGCGACCAGCCCTCGCCGTGCACCCAGGCCGCGACCCGGACGTGCGCGGCAGCGCCGTCGGCCGCCCAGTCGCCACCAAGGCTGAACCAGACGTTGCCCCAGCCGGCCGTGCCCGCGTTGGCGGGCGGCGGGCAGATCACGGTGCGGGCGCCCGGCCCCTGGTTGATCCGGCCTTCCGAGAATGTGGGCATGTCGTCCTCCGTCGGTGTCGTGGTGGGTGTAGGCGCGGGCGCAGGCTTCGCCGGTGCCAGCTCGGCGACCAGCTGCGCCTGCGTGCCCCGGAACGCGTTGTAGTCCAGCGGCTGGCCGCCGTCAGACGCCTGGTTCGTGTACTGGTAGAGCAGCGGCGTCATACCGCCGTACGGCTTCCAACCGGCCGCCCTGTCGCCGGGGTACAGGTGGGTCGGGCTGCCGGTGCCACCGGGGTACTGCGACGAGACCAGCGATACGCCGCGAGCCGCGATCTCCGACAGGTCGGGTGAGCCGATCTGTTCCCAGTACCAGCGCGGCAGGTACAGCAGCCGCAGGTTCAGGGAGGCAGCGTGGGCGGCGTCGATGTACCTGACGATCTGTGCGAGCGACGGGTGGAACGAGCCCTCCGGCTCTGCGTCGAGCATTCCCGGCAGGTCGAGATGGTCCGGGATCGAGTTCTCGGTGTGCGCGGCCTGCTGGTGCGCGTCTTCGCCGGACAGGAAGTGGTACCAGATGAACGGCTTGCGCAGGCTCGCGGCCTGCTGGCGCCACGTCTCGAAGTCGGCGTCGGTGTAGTAGGTGCCCTCGGTCGCCTTGGCGATGACGAAGGAGGCCTCGGCGAGCCGAGAGAGGCTCAGGCCGCTCTGGTAGGACGAGATGTCCGGCCCGAAGATCGTCATGCTGACCCCTTAGAACTCCAGTTCGAATAGATGGTAGTCGTCTACAGCTGGCCGGTAGGGACCGCAGCGCCCATCACCGCGGCGCCCGCAGAGTTCGGATGCAGGTGATCGCCAGAGTCGTAGATCGGCTTGAGCACACCACCGGCGTCGACCGCCGCGTCGAAGTCGGCCACGCCGTCGGCCCCAGACACGCCGCTGCGCACCCACACGTTGTAGGCGGCGATCTGCGCCTGTACCGCGGTCGTGCACTGCGTCTCGCCCGCGCAAGGCGTGATCGTCGACAGAAGTATGTGCAGGCCAGCCGCGTGCGCTGAGGCGACCAGCGAGGCCTGCGCCTGCTCCAGCGTCGCCGCGGAGACCCCGCCGCGCAGGTCGTTGATCCCGTCGGCGTCGACGACGTCGCGGACGCCCGGGATCGACAGCACGTCGCGCTGCCACCGGTTCTGGAGCGACTGCCCGGACGCACCCTGATCGCTCGTGGCCCGGTTCCCACCGATGCCCTCGTCGACCACTGCCAGCCCGGTTCCGGCCAGCCGTGCCGACAGGTAATCCGGCCACCTGGTATCGGTGTCCGACATGGTGTTCAGGCCGTCGGTGATCGAGTCGCCGACCGCGACCACCGTGGCCGGCGCGGCCGACTGCACGTCGATGCCGTCGAGCAGCGTCGTGAAGCTGAAGGTATTCGACGTCGGGTAGTACTGCGCGGTGCTGACGTCGCCGCCGAGGTGGTTGTACTCGGTCTCGTCGGCGTAGTCGTGCCTCGGCGCCTGCGACAGCTGCGCGCCCGCCGCAATGTAGATCGACACCAGCAGCCGCGTGTTCGCCGCCACGGTAAAGGGGACCGGGTCAGAGGCGACCGTGCCGCCGGCCGGGATCGTCACCGCCTGCGCGCCGCCGAACGTCACCGTGGTCGGTACCGTCTCGAGCGTGCTGCCGCCGTTCATCTGGGTGCCGACCGTGACGTGTCCGATCTGCGCGGCCTGCGACGAAAATGTGTCGGCCAGCCGAATCCGGATCGACGTGCCGCCGGTGGATATCCTCGCGACCATCCTCAGTGTTTGGTTGTCCCAGGGCCCGAGCGTCGGCGCGTAGGCCAGCGCCGTGGACTCGGCGGCCTCCCAACCGGGCGAGCTGGTGGTGAGGCCGCGGACGGCCGGGGCCTGCCCGGCCGCTATGCCGAACACCAGCAGAAGCGCGGAGGTCGCGCGGAACACATGTTTGATCATCAGGGCATCCCGTAGAGGAAGGCGGATGAACCTGCGACCAGGTTCCCGCTCTCGGCGAACAAAGTGACGGAGGTGATGGCGGCGGTGTTCTCCCAGATCCCGCCGTAGGCGCCGGCATAGGCGTTGTTGACCGCGTTGAACGAGGTCGCGTGGCCCGACGCCAGCTTGTAGGTGCTGGTGCCGGACGCGTTCGGGAGAACGAACTCGCCGTTTCCGAACAAGCTGGCCGTCGCCGTGGCGGCGGCCATGGTCCCAATGTGGATCAGCGTGGTCAGGGCGCCCGGGTTACCGGAACCCGCCGTGGAAGCGTTGTTGGCCTGGTTGATCTGCCACAAATAATGCGAGCCCGAATCGCCGTTGAGCTGCACACACATGTACGTGGCGGTGTTCGCGAAGTCGCTGCGCGCGGTCCACGACACCTGCAGCGTGCTGAACGCCGGGTTGGCCGGCACCGAGAACACGATCGACGACTGGCTGACGGTCAGCACCTTCTGCGCGATCCGCTGCGGCGGATACACCCAGGCCGTGCCGTTCCACTGCGCGGTCAAGCCGGTGTCCGTCTCCAGGATCTGCTGGCCGATCACCGGGGTCGCCGGGCGCCCCGTTGACAGAACCGCAACGGGCCCGGACGTCAGCTGTGCGATCTGCCGCTCCAGCATCTCGACACGGTGCCGCAGATTCGCCTGATCCGCCCCGTATCCCTGGCCCGGGGGTGGCGTGTAGCCGGTCACGTCGACACACCGCCCAGGAAGAAGTCCGTGCGCTCGGTCTGCTTCTGCTCGGCATCCGGCGGATACACGGTCCAGCCGATGATCCGGCCGTCCTGCACAAGCCCCGGCGCGCCGCCGGGGCCGGGCGGGTGATAGGTCGACGTGGCGATCGCCATGGCGTGGTCGCCGAGCTGTACCTGCTGCACGGTCGGGGTTTGGCCGCCGGCCACCGAGAACCGGGCGACCGTCGGCGCCTTCGCCACCTGCTGCTGCCGGTAGTCAGCGAACGCGTCGATCTGGGCCTGCGTGTTGATGACCGAGCCGGTGTAGGAGACGGAGTCCTCCAGCAGCGGAAACCCTGCGGCCAGATCAGCGGTGTCAAGGCCGTGCGTGGTGTAGTTGCTGGCCCAGGCCTGTCCCCCGCCGCCGGAGGCGATGGCCAGCACGCTGTTGCGCCCCTGGGAGCCGGAGCGCGGCCACACGTAGTCGATGGCGTTGCCCGGGTAGATCAGCTGAAGGGCGGTTGCCGAGTAGGGGCGTCCCATCGTGGCCGCGGTACCGATTCGCGCGGTGATGATTGGCGCGCCGGACGAGGAGAGGCCGGGGTCCCAGGCGTATTCGAGGTTGTACTTCAGGCTGCTCTGGTCGAGCGCGTCCTGCACCTTGGTCAGGTTCGTGGCGAGGTAGGACTCGCTGATGGTGACGCCGGCCTTGGCGGACGTCATCACCAGCTGCGCGACCGCGGCCTGCGCGCCCTTGATGCTCACGCTGGTGGCGTAGCTGATCAGGTTGCGGAGCAGGTCGAACTGGTCGATGCCGTTCCACGTCAGGTTGTCGCGGATCTGCCTGCGGGAGAACAGCGTGCCCAGCTCGTCCGCGAGGATCGGGATCCGGTTCGACGCGGCCGAGGTGTGCGGCCAGTCCCACACGATTCCGGCCCACACTGGGAAGCCGTCCTGCTGTACCCACAGCAGGCTGCGGCGCGGTTCCAGCGCGGCGAGCATCTGCGCCTGGTTCGGGATCGCGCCGAGGTCGAGGTAGCCCGTCAGCTGCCCGGGCTGGCCGACGCCGCCCAAATTCCGGGAGAAGTTGGAGACGTGCAGAGGTATCTCCGTGGCCCGCAAAGCCCCGGTGACCACGTCGGTTGCGAAATACCTGTACACGCTCACGCGGATGCAGGCTCCACTCGCAGAAATGGCACCTGGGCGACATACTGGCCGGTGCCCGACGAGACAACGCCGGTGAGCGTGAACGTATGGGTTCCGGCGGCGGGTGTGCCCCAGAACGGCAGCGAGGTGCCGCCGCCGCCGGTGATGGCGGTGCTGTCCTGGCGGAAGTACCAGCCTCCGAAGGAGTCGGGCCACACACTGCCGTCCATCAGCACCTGGAACAGCAGCGAGTCACCGACGACCGGCCCGCTGATCGGGGAGATGTTGCGGTATCCGGCCCTGACCTCGACCTCTGTGACGCCGTCGACGGTGACCGACTGCGTCAGCAAGGTCGACACGGTGCCGTTGATGGTGAAGCTGGACGTCGACCGCTGCAACGCCGGAGCGAAAGACCCGGTTTTCACGGCCCTCGCGTTGCCGGCCCCGTCGGAGCGCTTCAGCCGCCCCGTGGACAAGTCGTCAACGTACAGCCCGGCCGGTCCGCTGATGCCGCCGGAGACGTTGGCCATCGGCACGATTCCGCCAAGTGCGGCGGTGTAGACGCGCGCGTCCGTGATGTTGCCGGCGCTGATGCTCGAGACCCCGGCGCCGACGAGGACCGTGGCCAGCAGAAGCGAGTTCGCCGGCAGCGTCGGCGCGACCGGCGACGGCGCGGGGGTGCCGGTCTGGAGAGTCACCTGCGTCGTGCTGGTGTTGTTGCCGTTGTCCACGATTTTGCAGATGACGTTGTCGATGCGCGGGTTCGACGGGTCCGAGGTCGCCACCGTGATCGTGCTGGTGGTGTCCAGACAGCACGTGTACATTCCGGCGGTCGCCGACACGGTGCCCTGCACCCAGGCGATGCCCGCGTTCACGGTGATGTTCATGCCGGAGGAGGCCTGCACCAGCAGCGGCGAGCCGGTGCCGTACCGCACCCCGGGCCGCGCGGCGATGCCGGTCGATCCGGACGGCGACGCCCCAGTCAGGAACGCCCCGGTCTGCTCCAGCCGCAGATCATTTCCGGCCACGGCTACGCCGTCCATCCACACATCAGGGTGGGCGTTCACGAACAACCCCATGGCAGGCCTCCTATATCCATGCGTCGCGCCAGGCGACGGTCATCTGTGCGCCAGTGGACGCGGTCCCTGTCACCTGCACCGTGGTCGTGCCAGGCGGCAGCACCCACCACGACGACGACGGATCGGCCGGCCGGTAGACGCCGTTCAGCGCTGCCTGCTTCGCCAGCAAATCCACGGTCAGGACGTCGGTCGCGGCCAGCACCATGCCGGTGAAGGTGATCGCTTGCCCGGTGGTCACATTCACCACGCTCGGGGTCGTAATGGGCCCCGTGATCGTGACCAGCGGGCGCGTTTCGAAGCTGCCGAGGTTCGTGCAGGACACGAGCATCGGGGGCGCGCCCGCCGGGAGCGTGAGAGGCGGCGTCAGCGGCGGCGCCAGGCCGGCCGCCGTCGGCGCCTGAGTCGAAGACGCGGTCCGCAGCACCGTGCCGTACTTGCGCGGGTCCGGGGCGATCAGCGGCACCGAGAAAACCACGTCGGTCAGCGTCATGTACGTCTCGGCGATCCGGCCGGACCGGCGCACACCGAGCTGCACCGGCGTCGGCTCGTCCCACCGCAGCGTCGCCAGGTTCGAGTCACTGCCGACCGGGATGGCCTGGTGCAGGAAGGCCCTGGCCACGTCTCGCAGCGCCTGTGTGCGCGCGGTCGCCTGCACGGTGAGGGTGATAGCGCGGGCGGCGTAGAACTGCGGTGTGGGCCACGCCCCGTGGTCGCCGGCGCGCTGGACGACCTGGCCGGCCGTCTCGGCGCCGTCTAGCCCGGTCCAGGACTTCAGCAGCCACCAGGTGCCGTTGGCATCGGTTACGCCGAATTCGAGGTCGGTGGCCGGGCCCGCGCCGGTGGGCGGCGTGAAGGTGATGCCGGCGGTGAAGTAGCCGAGGTCTGCCATCAGCCGCGCACCGCCTGTTCGAGGTCGCGCATCATGACCTGCCGGTCCTCGATCGATGGCAGCGTCGAGCCGTAAAAGTTCAGGTTGAACACGTTCGCGCCTGCCTGCGGGGTGGTGCCGCCGACCTGCGGGATCTGGCCGTTGCGGATCTGCTCCATGCCCTGCGGGCCGATCGCCGCCGCGGAGTCGGCAGGCACCACGAACTCGCCGTTGGACAGGCGCCTCAGGACACTGTCGGAGGTACCGGTGCCAGGCCCGACGACCCAGCCGCCGGTGGCCTGCCCGGGCACGAGGTAGTGGCCGACAACGTGACCCGCCTGCTTGGCCGCGTCCTCCAGCATCTGCTGGTTGATTGTGAGTTCGATCTCGGTGGTCAGCTTCGTCTGCACCGACGACGGGATCAGGCCGATGGACTTCAGGTAATTGTCAACCTGTGTCTTGTTGTAGCCGAATTTGGAGGCCTGATCCTCCAGCTGCTTCACCATGTCCTGCATGCGGCCCGACGCGGCGGACTCGGCGACCCCGGAGTCGTGCAACTGCTGGCCGTAGTTCTCGATCTGCTGTGCCAGGTTCTGGAACTGCTGTTGGTTGGCCAGCCCCTTGGCGGTGTTGCCGTCCAGGCTCGTGCCGTTCTGGTCGATCGTGTCCTTCAGGCCTAGCAGGTTCGTCTTGAACTGGGTGATCGCCTGCGACTGGGACAGCGTGTCGGACATCGCCTTCAGCTTGTCCGTGGTTGCCGTGGTTGCGTCGGCCTCCTGGTTGAGGGCCGTGGTGGTCTGGTTGGTCTTGCCGGTGGCAGTGGCCTGCTCGGCGGCCTGCTTGTCGAGGGCGGCGAAGTAGGTGGGGAAGTCCTTCGCCGTGTTGATCAGCGCGTTGCCGTGGTTGTCGGTGGCGGCCGTGATCTCGTCCATGATCTGCTTGGCCCGGTCGGCATGCCCGGAGGTGACCAGGTTCGCCAACGCGCCGTCGTAGTTCTTCAGGGCGTCGCCGCCGGAGAAGCCCATCTGCGACAGCTTGCCCATGGTGATGCCGAGGTTCGCGATCTGGTCAGACGAAGCGGACGCCTTGACGCCCACAGCCTCAAGGGCCTGGTTGACGCCGGAGGCGCTGGTTCCGAGCAGCGCCGAAGCCGACTGGTTGTTCATCATGGCCGTGGTGTACTGGTCCACCGAGGCCGCGGCCTTGTGGCCGCCGTCGCTCACGCTGCTGAGCCACTTGCCAAGGGCGGCGCCGGCAATCACCACGGCGCCGATGACCGGGATGCTCCTGCCCAGCGATCCGGCCACGCCGGCCTCGCCCGCGGCCGCGGACGCTTCGGTCTCCTCGGCCGCGGTGGTCTTCGCCGCCAGCCCCAACTTTTGCAGCCCCGTGGTGGCGGCGCTGATCGTCGAGGCGTAGCCGGACTGGATCAGGCTCCACGCCTTCACGGCGGTGACCGTGAGCAGGATGCCCTCGGCGACCGGGGTCAACCAGCGCTGGTTGTCCTCCAGGAACTTAGCCGTGTCCTGCAAGATGGGGTCGACGATCCGCAGTCCGGCGGCTATGCCGTTTACGATCATTCCGGCAACCGGTGTGCCGATCTGAAGCAGCGCGCCGAGCACCTGCGCGACGTCCTGTAGGTCGGTCGACAGCTCCGGCATGAGCGGCAGCAGGTCGTCCTCGACCGAGGTCGCGAAGTTGACGGCCTCCGGCTCGAGCAGCGCCAGGGCCGGGCCGAGCGCGCAGGACGTGGCGCCGACGAGCGTTCCGACCGGCCCGAGCAGCCCGTTGACCGCGCCGAACAGCGCACCGACACCCTGGGCCGCGCCGGACGCGCCCGTATTCAGACCCATCAGGAACGCAGGAAGCCCGGATGCCAGCAGATCGTGCACGCCCGTCGCGACGGCGTTGATGATCGGCGCTGCTTGTGCGCCGTCCTGAACGACTGCGGACAGCAGCGGCGGCAGACCAGACATGACCTCGGCGAAACCACCGGTCACGATCTGCGTGAAGTGCATCGCGGCGGCGTCGAACGCCGGGTTCGCGAACAGCTCACCGACCGAGGCGGCCGTGTCGCTGAAGGCCTTACCGGTGTTGCGGATCCCGAGCTCGACCGTCGGCAGCAGATGCTCGCTGTTCTTCAGCATCTGCGTGAAGCCAGGCAGCGTGGCTTCCTGCGCGTCGAGCGACAGCTGGTGGAACTCGCCGCGCATCGAGTCGAAGGTGTTGACGAAGTCGCGGCCGGCCGGGGACAGCCCGGCCATGTCCTTGGCGAACTGGTTCACCGACGCGCTGCCCGAGGAAGCAGCCGCGGCCGCGGCCAGCTGCTGCTCCTTGATGGTGTCGGTCAAGTTCTGCTGCGCACGCTGAACGGCCTTTGCCGAGTCCTCACGCTGCTGCGCTGCGCTGCGCTCCGCATCGGCCAGGCCCTGCTGCGCCTTGGCGACCTCCTCATTGGAGGTGATCTGTTGGTTCGCGGCGGCCTGCTGCGCGCGCGCCAGACCGGTCTGCGCGGCTGTCGCGGACAACGCGGCCTGCTGCTCGTTGTACTTCGCGTTCGCCGTGGCCTGCGTCGCCAGCTCCAGCGCGTGCTGCGCGGCCAGCACCGTCGGCGCCTTGTCGACGCCGGCCGCCGTCGCCGTCGTGGCGGCTTCGGTCGCTTCCTTCTCGTGCTGCTTCGCATCAGCGACCTGCTGCGTTGCCTCATCCAGCGCTAGCTGAGCAGCCAGCTTCTGATCGGCAGTCAGGAGGCTGTTGCCGTTCGCTGCTTCCAGCGCCTGCTGCGCCTGGTCCTCGGCGAGCACCGCCTTCTCGGTCGACAGGTGCGCGTCCTTCGCAGCGTTCTGCGAGTCGACCAGCTGGTTCGCGGCTGCGTTGCGGGCGTTGACCAGCGCCTGCTGCGCCTGCTGCTCGTTGTAGACGGCGTTGGTGTACGCCTGCTCGGCCTGCACGCTTGCGTACGCGGCCTGATCGACCCGCTGCTGAGCTGCCGCGATCTGGTCGGCGGAGGACTGCGCCGCGGTCGCGGCGTTCCGCTCGGCGTCCTGCACGCCCTGCTTCGCGTTCTTGATCTGCTCAGCGGACTGCACGGCGGAGCGCGCGGCCTGCGTCTCGGCGTCGCTGATCGCCTGCTCGGCGTTCCTGATGGCGACGCTGTTCGAATAGGCGGTCGCGGCCTGCTGCGCGCCGGAGATACCGCCGCCCCCGCCGCCCTGTGCGGCGCCGTA
>Ga0105238_10003333_pt1 | contig 16031 bp, 14 predicted proteins | sample KBSC34metaG_FD_81526 | JGI IMG/M metagenome (GOLD analysis project Ga0105238, IMG submission 81526) | Corn rhizosphere microbial communities from Kellogg Biological Station, Michigan, USA - KBS C3-4 metaG | ecosystem: Host-associated > Plants > Roots > Rhizosphere > Soil | place: Michigan, USA... | reverse complement strand
TGGGTGCAGCACTCCCTGGCCAGCGACGTCGCCAATGTGGGCTTCGGCGATTTCGTCCCCGGTCACCACAATGTCGATGTCAGCCTCGACTGGAACGACATCTGGGGCAAGACCGGGCTCAGCGGGCAGTTCTTCGTCACCAACGTGACCAACAACTCGATCGTCAACGGCTGCCTGTGCGCCTACCGGGCAATCGGCGAAATCGGGCTGCAGCCGGCACAGCCGCGCATGTTCGGCTTCTCGGTCAAGTATGCGTTCCAGTCCGATACGATGGGCGGGACGGCTCCGGCCGCGCCGTACACGCCGCCGGCGCCGCAGGCGGTGGCTCCGACGCCGAAGAGCTATCTGGTGTTCTTCGACTTCAATAAGTCGGACCTGACTGCGCAGGCGACCCAGATCGTGGACCAGGCGGCATCCAACGCGGGTCCGGCGAAGGTCACCCGGCTCACCGTCACCGGGCACACCGATACGGTCGGCTCGGACGCCTATAACATGCGTCTCAGCCGCCGCCGGGCGGAGTCGGTGGCCGCGCGCCTCGAGAAGGATGGCATCGCGTCGTCTGAGATTGAGATCGTGGCGAAGGGCAAGCGCGACCTGCTGGTGCCCACCGCCGACGGCGTGCGCGAGCCGCAGAACCGGCGCGTGCAGATCGTCTATGACGGTACTGCCGGAATGTAAGCATCGCTTTCGGGCGAAACAAAAACGGCGCTTCCGCGAGGAGGCGCCGTTTCTTTTTTTTGGACTATCCCCGGCGCACGTAATCGGATTACACCGGCGTTTTAATGCTACCGCTGCGCGAGAAACCTGTATTCTCCGCGTACAATAGGCGGAAGATGTCTGGAGGTGGCCCATGAACAAGCTCACCCTCGTATTGCTTCTCATGCTTCCCGGCTGCGTCGCGCCTGAACAATTCGCGCAGGAGCGGGCGAAGACATTGGCTTATGCCGAAGGCCTATGCGGGGGGCGCAATCTTGCGCCCGGCAGCTCCGGCTACCTCAAATGCGTGCAGGCGGTCGGCAAGGATCGCGGATATTCGCTCGTCGCACAGGGCGAGAAGCTGGCCTTCATCGTGCCGCCGCCAAACGGCGGCATAGGTCCCGAACGGACCTTCATCCCGGCTACTTACGTGCCGCCCGTCAACTGCTGCGGGCCGTAAAACGGCTTACTTCGCCGCCGGTTTCGGGAACAGGCCGCGGCGCATAAGCTTGGAATAGGCCGACATCACATAGTCGGGCACGGCCTCGTCGCTGTCGGGATTGGCATAGCGCTTGCCCAGGCAGGCCCGCGCGCCCAGCAGGACATGGACGATGACCTCCAGCTCGTCGTCGGTATAGCCGTCGGGATCGTTCGGATCGCAGCCCCGCTTCAGCGCCCGCACATAGCCTGACACGATACTGTCGATATGCTTGTTATAGGCTTCCGGGGCGAACATCTCCGCTTCGTTCAGGATACGGAAGAATTCCGGTACTTCCTTCAGCACGTCGAAGAAGGCGCGGCAGCGCTCGACCTCGATCTCGGCCGGCAGCAGCGCATCGGCGGACGCGCGCTCGCGCACTGCAGCGGCGACATCTTCGCCCACCGCCGGCAGCAGCTGGTCGAGCAGAACCTGGCGGTTTTCGAAATGAAGATAGAACGTGCCCTGCGCAACGCCCGCCTCGGCGGTGATCCGCGCCACCGAAGCGCCGGCATAGCCGTATTTCCCGACGACCTTGATCGCGGCCTGAAACAACCGCCGCTTGGTGACGATATGCTTTTCGTTGCGCCGCAATTTGGGCCGCGGCTGCCCGGTTTCCTGAACCGTCAAGTTGGCAATCATCGAGAGTTCCCCCGCTCCGTCCTTTTCTGCAACGGTGCTTTTCAACATTTGAAAGCACCGTAACAGACTCTTCGGCCAAGGGAAGAAAAATAGTTGCGCGCCCAATGTTGGGGCGCCCGCGCCAAGATGCGTTCAAATATCTGAAAAGTCCCGCCGGTTGTGAAATGCAACGACTTCGGTGCATAGCCAGGGGATCGCGGAAACGCTATTGCCGATGACACGGTCAGTCGCGTCATCGGCAATAGCGCGAAGGACTTATTCCTGCACGTGCGCTTCCAGGAACCACAGCGCCTTGTCCAGGGCGCGGGAATAGGCGGTGAAGATGTCGGCGGTATCGGCATCGCCGGCTTCGCCCGATTCATCGATCGCGGCGCGGACCAGGTTGGCGGCCTTGCCATAGCGTTCGATCAGCGCGTGAAGGTGATCCTCGATCTTATAGATGTCTGTGGGATAGGCCGAGAGCGTCGTTCCCTGGGCAACGGTCTGGGTGGTGCCCAGCGCGGTGCCGCCCAGCTGCACGACCCGCTCGGCCATCGTGTCGACATGGCCGTCGATCTCGGTGCGGAAGCCGTCGATCATCTCATGCACGGCGATGAATTGCGGCCCCTTCAGGTTCCAGTGCGCCTGCTTGGTCAGCAAAGCGAGGTCGATTCCATCGGCCAGGCGCGCGTTCAGCAGCTCGATCGCCACTTTCTTCGCATTGGATTTCAGGTCGTTGGCGGTCGAATACTGCTTCATTGGAATGCCTCTAAAGTGAATGGGCGGACATAGGAGAAGTGGTCCGTCCCGCCGCCGCCGTCAATGTCCTTTCGGCGGCGAAATTCGCGTTCCGCGCTTGCAATCGCGCGATTGAGATCGCTATGTACAAACGTCATTGGGGAGTAGCCGCCTCCGGCATCCAGGAGGGGTCGCGTCAACAGACTTGCCGTTCCGCGGCATGGCGCGATTGCGGTCCGATGGTTCGGATCGTTGGCAAGACCTTTGGCATCGGCTGCCGAACCGGGCTTGGGCGGCGGCCGGTGTCATTGCGTCGATCCCGAGCCCAAACGGACCCACATGGCGCTCACCATCCTCCTGTTCCTCGGTTCGGCCGTGGCGATCTATCTCGCCTGCGAGTATTTCGTGAACGGCGTGGAATGGGTCGGCCAGCGCCTGAACATGGGCCAGACCGCCACGGGCACGATCCTCGCCGCCTTCGGTACGGCGCTGCCCGAGAGCGTCGTCACCCTGGTCGCCGTGGTGTTCGGCGCCAATGCGGCCGAGAAGGATATCGGCGTCGGCGCGGCGCTGGGCGGGCCGCTGGCGCTCAGCACGCTCGCTTATTCTGTGGTCGGGCTGACCCTGCTCGGATCGCGGACCCTGGCGGTGCGCCGCAAGTCCAGTCTCGATGTCGATACGAAGAGGCTGAGCCGCGACCAGAGCTGGTTCCTGGGTATCTTCATCTTCAAGATCGCGCTGGGTCTTGTCGCCTTCCCTGGCAAGTCCTGGCTGGGGCTGCTGTTCCTCGCCGCCTACGGGCTCTATGTGGCGAAGGAGCTCCGCGCCGCCGGCGATACCGCGGAGGCCGTGGATCTGGAGCCGCTGAAGCTGAGGCCGCATGCACACCCGTCTCTCGCCTGGGCGGCGCTGCAAACCGTCGGCGCCCTGATCGTCATCTTCGTCGCCTCGCGCATTTTCGTGAATCAGCTCGGCGCGATCGGCGCCTGGCTCGGTATCGGCCCGCAGCTGCTCGCGCTGCTGCTCAGCCCCGTCGCGACCGAAATGCCTGAAACGATGAATGCGATCATCTGGGTCCGCCTGGGGAAGGAGCGGCTGGCCCTGGCCAATATCTCGGGCGCCATGATGATCCAGGCCACCATTCCCAGCGCGCTGGGCCTCCTGTTCACGCCGTGGCTGCTGGAATGGTCGCTGATTTGGGCGGGCGTCGTGACGCTGGCCGCTACCGCGGTGCTTTACTTGATGTTCCGCACCGGCCGGATCACCCCGTTCAAGCTCGCCTGGGCGGCGTCGCTCTACGTGCTTTTCGCCGTGATCCTGGTGGTCGGCTGAACGCGGGGCCGTTTCACAACGAACCGATAAAAAGTTAATCGAAGTAAATCATTTCAACAAGAAAGCGCTGATCTTTAATAATCGATAGGAATAGGTCTTCCCTGCCTAAATTTGCTAAATTTTTCCCATATTTGGCGGCAAATCCGCACGTTCGACAACCCTCGAAGGCTGATGAAGGGCGGGTTTCCGCCTTTATAAAAACCAAATTTACTAAAATTCGTTAGATATATCGCAAAGATTTAGCAAAGGGTTCTCGACCCTTTCGTATCATTTTGTCATTATTGTCCCGCGCGAAACGTGTCATTCTCGCGCTGGCCGCGGCTTCCGCGACTATGTTTTGTCTGTCCCGTATCGTTCCAAATCCCGTCTATCGAAACCTGAGGAGTCCCGTAAATGACTTATCTGCAAAAGAAATTCGGCATGCCGACCCTTGTCGACACCACTGCCGATGCTTCCGAATTCACCCCCGGCGGCATCCCCGACCGGAGCATGGTGCCCGCCCATGTCGAGGTTGCGTCCGCCCGTTACCAGAACATCGATGTCGAGCTCGACCCCGAGGCCAAGACCTACTGGTGCTATATGCGTGGTCACGGAAACGTGACTCAGGGCCTCCTCGACGACCTGACGCATATGCAGCACTCGATGCGACGGATGTTTGCCGAGCGCAAGCACGAGCCCGAGACGCCTTTCGATTACTTCGTGTTCGCCTCCCGCATCCCGGGGACTTTCAGCCTGGGCGGCGACCTGGCGATGTTCGCGGACAAGATCCGCAACACCGATCGCGCCACGCTGACCCATTATGCGCACAGCTGCATCGATGTGGTTCACGCCAACCACACCGCGTTCGACCTGCCGGTCGTGACGATGGCCCTGGTTCAGGGCGACGCCCTGGGCGGCGGCCTGGAATCGGCCCTGTCGATGGACATGATCGTCGCCGAGCGCAGCGCCAAGATGGGCCTGCCGGAGATCCTGTTCAACCTGTTCCCCGGCATGGGGGCCTACAGCTTCCTGTCGCGCAGGCTGGACGCGGCGCGGGCCGAGAAGATGATCCTCAGCGGCCGGATCTACTCCGCCGAGGAGCTGTACGAGATGGGCATCGTCGACGTGCTGGCCGAGGACGGCCAGGGCGACGAAACCGTGCGCGAATATATCGACCGGCAGGCGCATCGCCACAACGCCTATCGCGGCGTGTTCCAGATGCGGCGCCGGGTCAACACCATCCCGCATCAGGAGCTGCTGGATGTTGTCGATATCTGGGTCGATGCGGTGCTCAACCTGCAGGAGGCCGACATGCGCAAGATGGCGCGCCTCACGGCGGCGCAGGATCGCCGCCGCATCGCGCTCGCCGCGGCGTCGATCGCCGCGATGTCCGCCGAGTAAGCCAGGCCGCGTGACGTGCTGACGACCGGGTACGGCCGGCCGTCGGTTCGGGCGGAGGGGCAGGGCGCTGACGGGGCGCCTTGTCCCTCCCGCAAAATCGCTCAACCGTACAGGGGTGCAGACCGGGTGAGGGCCCTGGTCGGCTCCAATCAATTCATATTCTCGGACGGCTCGATCGTTGCCGTCGCCTGGTATTGCAGCAGCGCACCGCGCGCACGCTCCAGCTCCGCCGCCAGCCGTTCGGCATTGCGCCGGCCATCCAGCTGCAGCTCACTTTCATTGATCTGACGCCATTGCAGGCAGAGGTCGTACAGGCCTTTGGCGCCGATATTGGCCGCGCCGCTGCGCAGCGCGTGGGCCTGGTCGCGGAATTTCCGCACGTCGACCGCCTCCGCAGCCTCGGCGATAGACTGAACCAGCACGCCGGCGTCGCTGATGAATTCGCGGATCAGCTCGGTCAGGAACGGCTTCCCGCCCAGCGCCTCCAGTTCGCTCAGCACCTTGAGGTCGATCGCCGGCAGGGTCGGGGCGGCGCGGAAACGCGGATGGCTGCTGATGTCGGTGACGGCCGGAATCGGCGCCGGGGCGGCGTCCTCGGCTTCGGCAGGCACCATCCGCTCCAGCACCTCCAGCAGGCGCGCCGGCTCGATCGGCTTGGTCAGGCAGGCGTCCATACCGGCTTCCTTGCAGCGTAGTGTCACTTCAGGCGTGATATCGGCGGTCAGTGCGATGATCGGCACATGCGGCAGGCCCAGCGCGGTGAAGCGGTAGAGCTTCGTCGCCTCCAGCCCGTTCATCACCGGCATGTTGACATCCATCAGCACCAGATCGAAATCGCTCTGCTCCAGTGCATCCAGCGCCTCCTCGCCGTTGCCGACGACCGTCGTCAGATGCCCGGCCCGCTCCAGTATCTTGGCGACGACGCGTTGGTTCGTGCGGTTGTCGTCGGCGATCAGGATATTCAGCTTCCGGCTCGGCCGCGCCGGCACCGCCTCGTCCGCCTCGCTCGCCGAGGGGGCCTGGTGGCCGAAGGCGATCCGCAGCGCGGCCTGCAGCTCCTGCTCTTCGACCGACGGCGACAGCAATGTGGTGAAGTGCTGGCGGACCAGCGGCTCAGGCAGGCCGCCCACGGCCTGATCGTCGATCAGGATCAGCGGCAGGCGCCCCGCCGGGTCCAGCCCGTGCAGCGCCGAGGCCAGCGCATCGGGATCCGTTACCAGCCCCTGCTTATGCAGGATCAGCGTCCGCGGCGCGCCGTCGGAAACGGCCCGCAGCTGGCCGATCGCCTGGGCCGCCGTATCGGCGACCTGGACATTGACGCCCCACGCGCCGGCCAGCCCGACGATGCGACCGGCCACGGTGTCGTCGGACGACATGACGATGACCCGCGCGCCGGTGAGGTTGGCGGGCTGCGGGATCTCAGCCTGACGGTCGACATCGAGGGTGAACCAGAAGGTGCTGCCGACACCCAGCTTGCTCTCGACGCCGATCTCGCCGCCCAGCAGTTCGACCAGCCGGCGGCAGATCGCCAGGCCCAGGCCGGTGCCGCCGAAGCGGTTGATGATGGTCTCGTCGGCCTGGGTGAAGCTGTTGAAGATCTTGCCCAGCGCTTCCTCGGCGATACCGACGCCGGTGTCTGACACTTCGAAGCGCAGGCGCACCCGTCCGGTCGGCAGCGGCGTCGCATCCACGGCCAGCATGACGCTGCCGGAATCGGTGAACTTCACCGCGTTGCCGGCCAGGTTCATCAGGATTTCGTGCAGGTGCCGCTGGTCGCCCTTCAGCGCCATCGGCGAACGGGTCGTGACGTGGAGGCCGAGCCTCAGCCCCTTGGCGCGCGCCTGGGCGGTCACCATCCCGCGCACGTCGCTCATCAGCGTCCCGAGGTCGAAATCGACCTTGTTCGTCGGCATATGGCCGGCTTCGATGCGCGACAGATCCAGGATGCCGTCGATCAGCGACAGCAGGGACTTGCCCGCGCTCTGCACCGTGCGGGCCATCTCGTGCTGTTCGACATCCAGGTCGGTGTCCGCCAGCAGCCAGCTCATGCCGATGATGGCGTTCAGCGGTGTCCGCAGCTCATGGCTGACGCTGGCCAGGAACATGCTTTTCGCCTGGTTGGCCTCTTCCGCCTGCTGCTTGGCCAGCGACAGCTTGCGGATCAGCGTGCCGGCATAGAGCGGCAGGATCAGCAGCCCGACCAGAAGGCCGACCGACAGGCTGGGATGCTCGATCCAGAACGGCGTTGTCATGACCACGCCGCTGAAGCCCACCAGCGCCACGGCGGTCGCCCACATCAGCGCGTTCAGCCCGAAGCGGAAGCCGTTGCCGAACACCGTCCACAGCAGCAGCGGGAAGAATATCGACGTGACTTCGCCGCCCAGATGAATCAGCAGGGATTGCGCCCCCAGATCGCCGACCATGGCGAAAAACCGGCGCGCGGGAGAGCTCTGCGGGCGCCACAATATATGCATGAAGACGAGGAAGAAGATGCCGGCATAGCAGAGCGTCAGCACCATCGGCGGCGAGGTGAAGCCGAAGCCGGAAAACGCCAGATACGCGATGATGACAAGACAGAAGACGAGCCGGTTAAAGCTCATCTCGTGCTCGCTGTCGGGTCTTCCCCGAAGCGATGCCGGTATGCTGCCCAGCGCGGGGAGCGCGAGGCGGCGCCTGAGTGAATTCAAATCCATAACCCCAGTAGTAACCGGTTCTTGTTATCGCAATCTTATCGCTAGCCGCCGCCGTACCGAGAGCAGCCGCCTTGTTTTCCGTTGCAGATCAGGGGCTCGCGCGCCTGCTGTCCACGCTGCCGGACACCGTGCCGGCGGAGTTCTTGCTGAAGTCGAGCGTTCTGTCCTGTCCGACGGCGCGGCTTCTCAGGATAGGGCGGATCAAAAGGCCCCCGAAAACCTGGTTGACCGACGATCCGTCCGCGGTCAGCGGCATCAGCACCGTCTCGATCCTGCACAGCTCGTTACCCCTGCGGTAGGTTCCTGCCGCGCATGCCGGTTTCCCCGACTGGATCACGCGAAAGAATGCGTCCAGCCACGGTACGGTGAAATCGCCGAACTGGATTTCGCCGATGCCCAGGCCCCGCGTTTCTTTTCCGTAGGCCGCGGTGGCCTCGGACCCGAGCAGCCGCATCCGGGCCCCCGTGTGGCCGACATCGGCCAGCAGGGCGATCGGCAGGAGCCGAGGAATCTCGGTCGGCTCGATCTGGTGGCGAAAGGGCATGGCATGGCCCGCCGACTTCTCCGTCCAGTAACGGAGAAGCGCCCGCAGGCGGGCGCTTTGCACGGTGTCGGCAACGGATTCGGCCGCAATCAGATCACTCATCGACACTCCCTAAAGGAGAGGGGCGAAGCTGCCGGGCGGGCCGCGCGCCCGGCGACAAAAATATCCAGTGCTCTGCGCGACCGCGACGTGTCAGTCAGGCTGACAGCGTAAGACACTTCAAGCTCAAGACGAAAGCTGCTATTCATTAACCGCGGCTTTATCGGCCTGGGAAGAGAAATTTTATTGAACGCATCAGCAAATTGTGCCGATTGGGATTTCTTCAGCAATCGATGTCAGCGCTGATTGGTGAAGGGATTGTAAGGGAAAGTCATTACCATGTCACCGGCACGAACCTCCAGCGCGGCGACCAACCTGGCCCGTACAAGGCTGACGGCGCAATATAAGATGCGCATCATGATCGTAGACGATCAGCCGAGCAATCTGCGGATCATGAAGCAGTTGGCCCTGGGGCTGACCGATGGCGGCGATGTCGACACTTTCCCCGACCCGGCCCTGGCGCTCGAGGCGGCGAAGACCAACCCGCCCGACCTGGTCGTTTCCGATTACAGCATGCCCGGCATGGACGGCGCCGCCTTTGTCGCGGCGTTGCGTGAGCTGCCGGAATGCAGCGAAATCCCGATCGTCATCGTCACGATCTATGAGGACAAGGATTTCCGCTACAAGGCGCTGCAGGCCGGGGCGACCGACTTCCTGCTCTCGCCGATCGACCATCAGGAATTCCGTATCCGGCTGCGCAACCTGCTGCAGCTCAGGGAACATCAGCGCACGGTGCGCAACCATGCCCTGTCGCTCGAACGCAAGATCGTCGAGGACAATTACAACTTCACGGTCAATATCCAGGAGCTGGAAGGCCGCCTGACCCAGCTGATCGACGCGGTTCCGGCGCTGATCAGCGTCAGCAATGTGCGGCGCCAGTATCTTTATGTGAACCAGGCCTGGAGCGACACTTACGGCATCGACCGCAGCCACGCCATCGGCCGCATGCCGGAGGAGCTGTTCGCCGCCGAGCACTCCTATGCGCTCTCCCAGGCCGACCAGTCGGTGCTGACCAACGGTGTCACCATCAACCAGGTCGAGGAAGAAATCCGCGGCGCCGCCGGCGACCGCAAGGTGCTGTTCACGACCAAGCTGCCGCTGCGCGACGCCGCCGGCGACAAGATTTCCGGCATCATCACCGTCTCGCTCGACATGACCTCGCGCAAACTGGCCGAGGAGCAGCTGCTGTCGGCCATGTGGCGGGCCGAGGCGTCGGAGCGGGCCAAGCGCGCCTTCCTGGCGCAGATGAGCCACGAGCTGCGCACGCCGCTCAACGCCATCCTCGGCTTCTCCCAGGTGATCTCCGAGGAAGTGTTCGGGCCGGTGACGCCGCCGCGCTATCAGTCCTACGCCCACGACATCAAGAGCAGCGCCGCCCACCTGCTTGAGATGGTGACCCACATCCTGGCCCAGGCCGACGAGGAGCATGTGCCGCTTGAGCCGCGCGGCGAGCCGGTGCAGCTGCACAGCGTGGCGCTGGAGGCGGCCCAGGTGGTGCGCGAGCGCCGGGGCGCCGCGGCCCGTATCCTCTGCCGCATCGAGCCCAACGTGCCGCCGATCCGGGGCGACCGGCGGATGATCGAGCGCATCTTCATCGACCTCCTGGACCATCTGGCGGTCCTGGCCGGGCTCGAATGCGAATTCGTGATCTCGGTCAAGCTGGCGGCTGACCGCGGCGCCGAGCTCGAGATCTTCGCCAATCAGCAGGCCGGCGATCGCTATCAGCCGACGGCGGCGGCCAACAGCGTCGATCTGCCCGAGGTGCCGCTGGTGCGCGCGCTGGTCGACCTGCATGGTGGCCAGCTCACCATGAACAACCGGGGCAACGGCGCGCTCTATGCGCGGGTCGTGCTGCCGGCCTGGCGCACCCTGGCGGCGGTGGCGGAGTAGTCGATTCCCTCTCCCGTTTCACGGGCGAGGGAATTTAAAGCAGCGTGTCCTGGCTCTCCAGCCCCATCATCACGCCGCCCCAGTTGCGGCCGGCGCTGCGGAAATCGTTGGCGACGTGGTTTCCCATGGCGACGATGTCCGTGTAGTAACGGCCGAAGGGCTGGGTCTCGAAGATGCCCGAGCCACCCGCCGCCTCGAACAGCGGCAAGGCCAGGGTGGCGCAGCGCTTGACCACCGACGTGCATTGGAACTTGAACAGCATCCGGTCATCCAGCGGCGGCTTGGTGCCGGCCTCGGCATATTCGGCCATGCGGGTGAAGTTCCTTCTCAGCGTCGCCCGCATCTCGTCGATGCCGGCCCGCGCCTCCGCCAGGGCCAGGGTCGCCTCGGGATTGAACACCGTCTTGGCGCCGGTCACCGATACGCGCTTGGAACCGTAATCGATGAAGGCATTGACCATGCCCTGCAGCCCGCCGATTGCGGCGGTCGAGACCGCGCGCAGGAAGATCTGCCAGTAGGGATAGCGATAGAGGGCGCTTTCCGTCGGCGCGCTGCCGGGGTTGGTGCCCTCGGTCGCGTCCTTCATCAGATGGGTGCGGTGCTCCGGCACGAAGGCGCCGTCGACCACGATGTCCTGGCTGCCGGTGCCCTTGAGGCCCACCACCTTCCAGGTGTCGATGATCTGATAGTCGGAACGCGGCAGCAGGAAGGTGCGGAAGTCCGCCGTCAGGAATGAGTCGTGCGTATCGCCATGGTCGACCACGCCGCCCAGGAATATCCAGTCGCAATGCTCGGTGCCGCTGGAGAAGCGCCAGCGCCCGGTCAGGCGATAGCCGCCCTCGGCCGGCACCGCCTTGCCCGGCGAATAGGGCGAGGCGATCAGCGCGGTATTGTCCTTGCCCCACACATCCTCGGCCGCCTTGTCGTCGAACAGCGCCAGGTGGAAGCTGTGGACGCCCAATATGCCGAACACCCAACCGACCGAGACATCGCCCTCCGCCAGGGCGGCCTGCACGTCGAAGAAGGTGCGGGGCTGCAATTCCCAGCCGCCCCAGCGCTTGGGCTGGAGGATCTTGAAGAAACCGGCTGCCTTGAGGTCGGCGATCGTCTCATCGAGGATACGGCGATGGGCCTGCTGCTTGGGCGCGCGTTCGATCAGGGTCGGGATCATGGCGCGGGCGCGCGACACGACATCCTTGGGTGTCGGCACGTCCGAGGTAATCGGGGTGACCATGGTAGGTTTCCTTATATTTTCTAATAATTTGATTTTAATTGTCCCGACCAGGCAACTGCTTCTACTTCCATGAGCAGGTCGGGTATGAGTAAACCGCTAATAATCAAAGTTGTCGAGGCTGGAGCTGCCTTCTGGAATAACATTCCTTTCACCTCGGCATAGCCGTGATAGGCAGACTTGTCGGTCAGGAAGCAGCGCAGCGACACGACATCCTCAAGGGAAGCGCCGGCTTCGGCCAGCACGGCGGCGATGTTGTCGAAGCATTGCCTTGCCTGCGCGGCGGGATCGCCGACGCCGACGACTTTGCCGTCCTTGAGCGCGACCTGGCCGGATACGGTGATCCACGCGCCGCACCGCACGGCCTGGCTCATGCCCGGGAAGCGCATGCCCGGCGGATCGAAGCGTTCAGCGCCGTTCATGGCCAACCCGCCCTGGCGGCCGGGGCGCGGGCGACGTCGATCCGGCCTTCGCGCAGGCGCACGGTATTTTCCGGCGCGTGATCGGTGGCGCAGCATATGAACAGGTCGCGCCCGTCCGCCCCGCCCAGCATGCAGGCATAGGGCGCGCCGTTCGCGATCGGTACGGTGTCGATCACGTCGCCCCCGCGCTTCACCCGCAGCACCGCGCCGACGAACGGCGCCGCGACCCAGATGCATTCGTCCGCGTCCAGGCAGATGCCGTCCGGCATCCGGCCGGCGAGGTCGGCGAACAGCCGGCGATTGGTGAGGGTGCCGTCGGCGGCGATGTCGTATTCGGTCAGGCAGTTGCCGTAGGATTCGGCGACGATCAGCCGCTTGCCGTCTTCGGTGATGACCGGCCCGTTCGGGCAGGAGATGTTCTCGGCCGCGATGGAAACCGTGCCGTCCGGCATGACCAGGGTCATGATCGTCGGGCTGAACTGCGCCCCGGCATGGAAGTCGAAGCCGATATTGCCGACAAAAGCGCGGCCAGCCTTGTCCACCACCATGTCGTTGCTGTGGCCGGGATGGATGGCGGCGAAATCGGCGTGGAGGGTCAGCTTGCCGTCGCGGCGGCGCAGCAGCTTGTGGTCCATCATCGACACGACCAGCAGGTCGCCGTCCGGCAGCCAGCCCATGCCAGAGGGTCGACCGGCCACCGCGAAGCTCTCGACCGCCGATCCGTCCGGGTTCAGCACATGAACCCGGCAGTCATGCTGGTCGGAGAACCACAGCTTGCCGTCATGCCAGCGCGGTCCCTCGGGGAAGACGAAGCCGTCGGCGAGGACCTTGGAGGCGATTTCCATGGCTCAGTTCCGGGCGCAGGCGCGCAGGATGCTGCCCAGCTTGGCAATGCCGTCGGCGACGATCTTCTCCGAAACATGGCTATAGGCCAGGCGCAGGAACTGCCGCCCGTCGGTCTCGCCCATGAAGCGCTCGCCCGGGCGGAAGAATATCCCCTCCTGCTCCGCCAGCCGGGCGGCGCGGGCCCAGTCGACGCGATTGTCGATCTCGACCCACAGATAGAACGAGCCGCGCGGCTCGCGGAACTTCACGTACGGCGCGCAATGCTCCTTCATCGCCTTGACCGCGACCGTCGCCTTGGACTTGTAGATCGCCCGCGCCCTCTCCAGGTGCGGCTCCAGCAGCCCCTCCTTGAGGTACTCGTCCATCACCCGGGCCAGCCATTGGCCGACGCCCAGATCCTGACGCACGGCCGCCAGCCCGCCGATGGCGCGCGGGTCGCCGGCCATCCAGCCCAAACGCAGGCCGGGGGCGACGATCTTGCTGAAACTGCCGCATTGGATCACCAGGCCGCTATCGTCCATCGACAGCAGGGTCGGCAGGTCCTCCCCGGCGAAGCGCAGGTCGCCATAGACCTCGTCCTCCACGATGACGAAGCCGTGCTGCTTCGCCAGGTCCAAGAGCTGGTGCCGGCGTGAGATCGACATCTCGGTGTTGGTCGGCGTCTGGAAGGTCGGGATGCAATAGACCATCTTGACCCGCTTGCCCTCGGCCGCGATGGCCTTCAGCATCTCGGGGATCGCCTCGACCTCCATCCCCTGATGGTCCACCGGCACCGGCCGCACGTCTGCCCCGACCATGCTCATATAGCGCAGCGCATAGGGGAAGGACGCGGCCTCCACCAGCACGACGTCCCCCGGATTGACGAAGCCGTTGACCGCCAGCGAGATGCCCTGGACCGAGCCCGAGGTCAGGATGAAGCCCATCGGACCCAGATCCCGCCCCTGCATCCGCTTCAGCCGCTCCGCCAGGCGGATGCGCAGCTGGCGATAGCCGTAGACCAGCTCCTCATAACCGGTGGCCGGATCGAAATAATCCAGCACGTCGGGCCCGTCGCGGTCGAGCACCAGCTTGGTCAGGCGGACGAGGTCTTCCTTGGGGAAGCTCTCCGGCGCGGCCAGGCCCTGGTCGAAATTGAAGACCGCCGGCACCTCGGGATTGGGGAAGAAAAGCGGCGGCCCGTCGCCGGCGACCGCTGAATACAGCTTCTCGATCTCGACGCTCATCGCTTCCCCATGATTCTTACAATTTGTGAATTACTTCAGCACCGCGCAGTCGTGGTCAAGCAGCGTTTCGCTCGAGGCGCGGTCCATCGTCTCGATATTCGCGCGATCGGCCAGCAGATAGAAGCCGGGCTTGCCGTCCGGGAAGGTGGCGCCAACGACGGTCAGCGTCTCCCGTCCCATGCCGGCCCCAGCCTCTTCATCGCCCTCGGACAGCACCTTGAACGGATTGCGCTCCAGGTTTTCGCCGTTCAGCCGCATGGCGCGATAGCGATGGCCGGCGAGATCGACATCCAGCACCGACCAGGCATTGCCGATCCTGGCATCGTTGTCCATCAGGGCCTGGCGTACCTTGGGCTGGATGCAATCGATATGGATATGCAGCTGGTTCTGGCTGCGGCCGTAGGCGGAATTGACCGACAGGCCGATATCGTCGCGCGGGATCCGCTTGCCGGCCGCCTTCTCGGTGAAGCGGCGGGCCGCCCAGGCGGCGGCGAAATAGTTGGGCGCGTCGGGCGTCAGCGTGCGCCGGTCCTCGATGCCGGTGACAACCGTGGTCGGGATCAGCAGGAACTGGCTATTGCCGTTTTTGTCCTTCAGCACGGCCCAGCCCCCCTTGAGGTCGACCTCGGCGCAGGGGGCGGGGCCTTTGCCGGCCTTTTCGTGCGGCACGCACTGGCCGATGACGATCTTCTTCAGCGCATCGGAATCGGCACAGGCCGGCAGGGCGGCCAGGGCAAGCCCCGCCGCCAGACACAGCGCCCTCACGGGTCCGAACGCTCGGTCAGTTTCGGCCAGAAGGCTTGGGCGCCGGCCGCGACGACCTGGGCGCCCAGCTTCGCGGACCAGTGGCTGTCGCTGCCGAACTCGGACCGCCAGGACCACAGGCGGCGGGTCAGCGGATGCAGGCTGTATTCCCTGGTGAAGCCGATCGCGCCATGGACCTGATGCGCGGTGGAGGTGCCGATGCCGATCGCCATGTTGGCGCGCAGCTTGGCCGCTGCGACCTCGAAATCCGCCGCGCCGTCATACTTGCCGGCTGCGGCAAAGGCGGCCTGTCCGGCGCAGTTCACGGCCGCGGCCTCTTCGGCGAATACCGCGAGGTTCTGCTGCAGCGCCTGGAACTTGCCGATCGGCTTGCCGAACTGCACCCGCTCATTGGCATAGGCGATGGATTGGGCCAGCGCCGCATCCATCGCGCCGGCGATCTGCGCAGTGCGGATCAGCGCGCCGAGCCCGGTCAGATCGGCATCCGAGGGCGCGGTCGCCGCGACTGTATTGGTGAAGCGCAACGTGTCGCGCGGTTCGTCGGCCACGCTCTGGCGCGGTTCGACGGTCGCGTCGGCCCGGTTCAGCCGGATCAGCATGCCGTCCAGCACGGTAACGATGACGGCGGCCTCCCGGCCCCAGGGAACGCCGGTCAGCGTGCCGGTAAAATGCCCGCCGGCAAGTTTGCCTTCGGCCTGCGGCGCGATCGTCGCCAGCCCATCGGGCAGCTCCAGCCCGCTGCGGTTCAGCAGCCAGGCGGCGACGATTGCCTCGCCCACCGGCAACGGCAGGGCTTGATAGCCGGCAAGGCGCAGCACGGCGAAGGCTTCGGGCCAGCTACCGCCGAAGCCGCCATCGGCTTCCGGTACCAGCAGCAGGGAAAAACCGGCTTCTTCGACTGGGCCCCAAAGATCGGCGAATGGGCCGTTCCGCTTTTCCCCCAGATCGCTGAACAGGCGTGCGGCTGCATCGGTGAGGAGGGATTCGTCGCTCATCTGAGGCCCAAATTCCGTGCGATGATGCCGCGCAATATTTCGCGGGTGCCGCCGCGCAGCGAGAAGGATGGGGTGATC
>Ga0105238_10003332_pt1 | contig 16036 bp, 23 predicted proteins | sample KBSC34metaG_FD_81526 | JGI IMG/M metagenome (GOLD analysis project Ga0105238, IMG submission 81526) | Corn rhizosphere microbial communities from Kellogg Biological Station, Michigan, USA - KBS C3-4 metaG | ecosystem: Host-associated > Plants > Roots > Rhizosphere > Soil | place: Michigan, USA... | reverse complement strand
TCTGGATCACGTCGTCCTTGCGAGGGCTGCGAGGCGCAGAGGAGGGTTGGCGGACGGCGGCGGGCATGACGAAGCTCCTCGGCGCAAGGCATGGATTGTCATGGCGTTGTCAATACAAATCGGCGTCAGTCTTACAGCGGTAAACTCAACCTAGATTCTCGTCGTAGAGTGCGTTGATCACCTGCGGCACGGCTTCCGCACGGCGGCTTCAGTTCGTCGAGTATCCCCTGGTCGCCCCGCAGTTCGCCATCCTCGTCCATGATGGCGTCGTCGCCGCGCCGCCTGTCCGCATCGGCTGCAAGCGAAGCGCACACACGCTCTCTCAAGTCCTGGGGCGATAAGGCGCCCAGACTCTAGACGTTGACGCCTACCCGCCTCCGCCCGGAATCCTCGTCGCCAAGGCCTCCAGCACCTTCGGCGGGGTGATGGGCAGGTCCCGGAACCTCACGCCCACGGCGTCGAAGACGGCCGCCGCCACCGCCGCGTCGACGCCCGTGGCGCCCAGTTCGCCGATGCCGCGCGCGCCGATGGCGCTGGCATGCTCGTCGTACTCCTCTACGAAATGGATCTGGATGTCCGAGGGGATGTCGGCATTCACCGGCACGGCGACGTTGGACAGGTTCTTGGCGAGCCAGCGGCCGTGGGTCGGCTCCTGGACACTGCGCTCCATGGTGGCCTTGCCCCAGCCCCAGATGATGCCGCCGATCATCTGGCTGCGGGCGGTCTTGGGATTGATGATGCGGCCGGCGGAATAGGCGCCCACCGCCCGGCGCAGGCGCACCAGCCCCAGTTCGGGATCGACGCCGACCTCCAGGAAGATCGCGCCCCAAGTTTTCATGGCCACCTGCTCGGCGGCCCCGTCGGCGTCGAACGGCGCCTCGCCCGGCAGCTTGAAGTCGCCGTGTCCCTCGACCTGCGGGAGACCCGACGCCAGCAGCGCCTCCAGCGGCGCGGCGTTCGAATGCGCCGCCAGCTTCGCCTTGATCTCTCGACAGGCCAAGGCCACCGCACTGCCGGTGCCTACGGTGGCCGACGAGCCGTAGACCGGCCCCGCGGCGGGCAGCCGCGTATCGCCCCAAAGGATCGAGACGCGGTCGACCGGCAGCGCTAGCTCCTCTGCGGCGACCTGGCTGAAGACGGTCTGGGTCCCGGTGCCGATGTCATTGGTGGACGTCTCGACCACGGCCGTGCCGTCGGCGCGGAGCGTGACCTTCGCCGACCCCGGAAAGCGGAACGTCCCCATGGCGCAGGTCGCCATGCCGTGGCCGATGCGCCAATGGCCATCGTGCTTCGGACGGCTCGCGCGCTCGCGCCAGCCGTACAGTCGCGCGCCCTCCTGGTACGCCTCGCGCAACTTCTTCGACGACCACGGCTTGCCGGTGTTCGGGTCGGTCTCGGCGTAGTTGGCAAGCCGCAGGTCCAGCGGGTCCATGCCGATTTCGTGGGCCAGCTCGTCCAGGGCGCTTTCCAGCGCCCAGAGGCCTGGGCCCTCGACCGGCGCCCGCAGCGCCGTGGGCAGGTTGGCGTTCACCCGCTCCAGAGCCTGGTGGGTCTCGATCGCCGGCGAGGCGTAAAGGGTCTTGCCGGCCTCGCTGGAGGGCTCGACGTGGGTGTCGTCCATCGCCGTGGTGTTGACGATGTGCTGACGCAGGGCCGTGAGCCGCCCGCGCGCGTCGACGCCCAGGGTCACCTCCTGGCCCATCCAGGGCTGGTAGCCCGTTCCCGCGTAATGGTCGCTGCGCGAGAGGTGCAGCCGCACCGGGCGGCCCGTGATCCTGGCCGCCGCGGCAGCGAGAATCTGATGCGGCCAGACATAGCCCTTGCAGCCATAGCCGCCACCGGTGTGCGGCGAGATCACCCGCACATGGTCGATGGGAATGCCGAACGCCTGGGCCATCACGAGCGGCGGATTGAGATTGGCCTGGACGGAGTCCCACAGGGTGAGCCGGTCATCCTCCCACCGCGCCAGCGTGCCCGAGGTTTCCATCGGATTGTGGTGCCGCGCCGGCTGGACGTAGGTTTGGCGCAGGCGCGACACGGCCGCGGCTAGACCGGCCTCCACGTCGCCCTTGGAGAAGTCGGCGCCCATTGGCACGGCGGTGTCCGGCGCGGGCTCCCGGCGGCCCTGGCCCTGGACGAGCGGCGGCGCGGCGGCGACCTCGACACGCACCGCGGCTCGGCCCGCGTCCGCGGCTTCCACCGTCTCGGCGAGCACGATGGCGACCGGCTCGCCCTCGTGGCGGATCTTGTCGTCCTGCAACGGCAGGGCCAGGACGCTGGCCGGCGGCGTGACCTTCCCGAAGCGTGGCAGATCGGCGGCGGTCAACACGCGCACGACACCGGGCAGGGCGAGCGCCGCGGCGGCGTCCACCTTCACGAGGCGGCCAGCCGCGACCGGCGCGCCGACGATCGCACCGTAGAGCATCCCCGGCGCGTGCTGATCGGCGGAATACTTCGCGCGGCCGGTGACCTTGTCAGGTCCCTCCACGCGGCTGACAGCCTGGCCGGCGCTCATGCTTGTCCTCCTGCCGCCAGCAGCGCGCGCAGGGCGGCGTTGGCGCCCATCTCGATCTTGTAGGCGTTCATCGCCAGCGGCCGGGCGTCGGCGAGCGCGGCGCGGATCGCCGATCTGGCGATCTCGCGGGTCAGTGGCGCGCCGGCCAGCACCGCTTCGGCGGCGTCGAGGCGCCACGGTTTCTGCGCCACCGAGCCCAGCGCCAGCCGCGCCTCGCGCACGACGCCGCCCTCGAGCCTGACCGCGGCGGCGGCCGCGACCAGGGCGTATTCGAAGCTCTCCCGCTCGCGCACCTTCACGTAGGCGGAGCGCTCGCCCTCGCGCAGCGGGATGCGGTAGCCGGCGATGAGCTCACCGGGCGCGAGCCGCGTCTCCAGTTGCGCGGCGCGCCCAGGCGACAGCTCTGCGGCTTGCGCCTGGCTCAGGTGGAACTCGGTCATCGCAATGCTCCTCGGGCCATCCGGCCCGATGACGTCGGCTTCCGCGTCTAGGCAGGCCAGGGCCACGGCGGGGTCGGAGGGCTGGGTCGCCACGCAGGCGTCGGTCCAGCCCAGAATGGCGTGGCGCTCGTTGACGCCGTGGCGCGCGGCGCAGCCGGAGCCCGGATCGCGCTTGTTGCAGGGCCAGGGCAGCGGCGCCTCAGCGCGGAAATACTCGCAGCGGGTCTTCTGCAGCACGTTGCCGCCCAGGGTGGCGCGGTTACGCACCTGCGCCGAGGCGGCCTTCAGGCAGGCCTGCGAGAGTGCGGCGGCATAGCGGCGGACGTCCTCGTGCGCCTCCACCGCGTTCAAGGTGGCCAGCGCGCCGATGTGCAGCATGCCGTCCTCGAGGGCGATCCGGTCCCAGCCGCCGATCCGGCCCACGTCGACCAGCTCAGCCGGCTCGGCGATCCCCAGCCGCATCCAATTCAGGAGCTCCGTGCCGCCGGCGATCGGCGCGGCGCCCGCGCGCGCCAGGGCGGCAAGCGCGAGGGCGGGACGTTCGGGGGCCGCGTAGGTGAACTCGCGCATGGTCAGGCCCTCCGCATCCGGGCCGCCGCGTCGAGCACCGCAGCGGCGATCTGCGGATAGGCCGAGCAGCGGCAGAGATTTCCGCTCATCCATTCGCGCACCGTGGCCTCGTCCGTGGCGTGGCCCTCGGCGATGCAGGCGACGGCGGAGATCACCTGTCCGGGCGTGCAGTAGCCGCACTGGAAGGCGTCGTGGTCGATGAACGCCTGCTGCACCGGATGCAGTCGCCCGCCTGGCCCGGCGAGACCCTCGACGGTGACAATCTCGCGCCCGGCGCATTGCACGACCAGCGTCAGGCAGGCGTTCGTCCGCTCGCCGTCGACCAGCACGGTGCAGGCCCCGCACGCGCCTTCGTTGCAGCCTTTCTTGGCGCCGGTGAGGCCGGCTTGCTCGCGCAGCCAGTCCAGCAGCGTCGTGCGGTTGTCGACCGTGACGGTTTGGCGCTCGCGATTGACGGTGAAGCCGACGTCGCCCGAGCTGGGCGCGCCGATTGCGGGCCGGGTCGTTGTCGCCGAGGCCGCGCCGGCGGCCCCCGTGGTGTCGTCGAGTTCTCGCCGCATAGGACTTGGGGACATGACGCCTCCCCCGGGGTTGGAGCGGTACGGGACATGGCCGCCGCGCGCCGTCCGCGAAGCGCAGGCCGCCTGCTGCAACAACCACCGGCGGCGTCGCAGGGTTGCGCCTCCCCGACGCGGTCGACCCCGAGCCGAGGTTTGTCGCCAGCACGTACGATCAGCGCGCGATTGCGAGGTCTGTCGGGAGACGCGCGGCAAGTCGCCGCCCGCCTCCCACGCCCCCCATTCACGGAGACGACGGGCTCGCCTCGTACATTTGGCGCAGTTCGCTTTCGCCTCCGCCCACCACCTTCAAGAAGGTTTTGGTCAGCTCGATCGCGTGCTCTTTCGAGTCCGCGTTGAGGATGGCGTAGCCGCCGACTGCGCCATCGCCGCCGACGAACGGACCGTCCGTGACGGTGTAGGCGTCACCGTCGAGGCGGACGCGGGCGCCCGCCGCGCTCGGCATCAGCCCTTCGGTGGAGACCAGGACGCCGGCCTGGGTCCACGCCCCGATCAGCTGACCCATCGCCGCCATCTGCTCTGGCTTGGGCGGCCCCGCCGCTTCCTCAACTGGCCGATAGAGCGTCATGAAACGCATGGTGATATCCCTTCTGATGGTACTAGACCGTCCAGTACCCGACTTGACGGATAACATGCCAGTACCGTACCGTCTAGTACCAGATGAGAGGGCCGGCATGACATCGACGTCCGACGAGGAGACCCGCTCGGCGCGCAAGCACCGAGAGATGATGCAGGCCGCCACCGACGCCTTCATCGCGAAGGGCTATGAAGGCGCGAGCATGGAGGAGATCGCAACCCGCGCGGGCGTGTCCAAACAGACGCTCTACAAACACTTCGCCGACAAGGAGAGGCTGTTCGAGGAGATCGTGCTTGCGACCACGGGACAGGTCGACGCGGTGGTGGCGCTGGTCACAAGCGGCCTGGCGGGGACCGTCGACTTGGCCTCTGACCTTCGCAGGCTGGCGCGCCAGATGCTGACGACGCTGATGGACGAGGAGTTGCTGAAGCTGCGACGGCTGGTGATCGCCAACGCAGAGCGAGCCCCGGCCCTCGGGCGCGCCTGGTACGCCAAGGGCTTCGAACGGGTGCTGGCCAGTCTGTCAGCCGCGTTTGAGCAACTGTCAGAACGAAAACTCCTGCGGCCCTCCGACCCGACGGCCGCAGCGAACCATTTCGTCGCGATGCTGCTTTGGATACCGATCAACGAAGCGATGTTCACCGGCGATACGCGCCTACGCACCCCGTCTGATCTGAAGGCCATGGCCGACGCCGCGGCCGACGCCTTCCTGGCCGCCTACGGGCCGGCGCCGAGCCGCTGAGCATCACGGCCGGTCGAACCTTCACGTCTCGGCCATTGATTTTCACGCGGGCCAACCTCGGCCGGCGCGGCTCCGAGGAACCGAACCGCGGCCCTGACGGTTCAGCGCGAACTGACCGTCAAGGACGGCGCGGGCGTCACCGTTGGCCGGACCGTGCGCCTCGGCAAAGCCGCGGGTCCGCCCCGAACGAAATGGTCCGTTCCAAGACCAAGGCCGAGATCAAGGGCGGTTCGTCGAGCTGACGCAGGCGCGAACGGCGGATTGCAGGGCGCTGTTGTCCGCCAGTCGGCCAGTGGGGCCCGCGGGGGTGGTTGAACCCACCCTATTCGATGACGCCATGTCCGACCGCAGGAGACGAGGCGGGATAAGCGCGATGCGACCCAATCGATATGAGAACGCGATCGTACCGCACATCTACGTCGATGGCGCCGCCGAGGCGGTGAGCTTCTATGCCCGCGCGTTCGGCGCCCTGGAGCTCTTCCGGATCGCCGGCGAGGACAGCCGGATCCTGCACAGCGAACTCTCGATTTACGGCTCGACCGTGATGATCGGGGATCCCGGAGCGGCCGTCTACGGCGACCCGCGACGGCTCGGCGCCTGCACAGCCAGCCTGCACGTCTTCGTCGATGACAACGCCGCGGCCCTGGCCCGCGCCGTCGAGGCCGGGTGCGAGACGATCCAGGCGCCGACCGAGATGTTCTACGGCGCCAATTCCGCGAGCGTGCGCGACATCTTCGGCCACGTCTGGGTGCTGCTCACCTGGAAGGAGGATCTGTCGCCCGCCGAGATGGCGCGGCGCGGCGCCCAGGCGGCGAGCGCAGGCCCCAAAGGATGAGCGCGAACGCCAGGATCCCCGTGGGCGCGGAGGAGTAGGCTACGATCGCTATGGCGGCTTCCTGCAGCGCGGTCCCGCGCGCCGCGCCCGCCAGCGCTTCCCGCGGCGCTTGCGCCCCGGCTTCGGCCCTCCGCCGGTCGGAGCCTTGCCGCCGGTCCGCACGTTCAAACGCCCATGGCGCCTCGTCCAGGGGCGCCGATCCAAAGGAGTTCCCCATGAACAAGCTCGCGATTGCGATCTGCGGCGCGACCGCCGCCATCGCCCTCGGCGGATGCGCCGGGGACTACTACGACCACGGACCCGGCTACGCGTCGGCGGCCGGCCCCTATGACGTCTGGTACGACGGTTTCTACGGGCCCTACAGCGCCGGCTATTGGGGGGACGGCGGCGTCTTCTTCTTCCGCGATCGCGCGGGCCACTTCACCCGCGACGACGGCAATCACTTCCGGCGCGGACGGTTCGCGAGCGCGCGCGGCTTCCGGAGCATGCCCGCGCCGAGCCCAAACCCGGCGCCTGCGCCGCAGCCGAATCCGACGCGTCCGCACTGAGGCCGATGGCCGCGGGTGAAGTCCCCAGCACCGAGGCGACGACCAGGCACAGGCCCGCCAGCGTCAGGGCGGCGCCGGCGACATGCGCGTATTCCCAACGCGCCCTCAGGACCTGCCAGTTCGGCGGCGTGCTGAGCCAGTTGTCGGTGGCGAGGTTCGCCGGAAGGGTCCAGACGAAGAAGACCGCCAGCGTAGCGGCCATGCAAAGCGCACCGCCCAGGCCAAGCCAGAAGGCGGTGGGCTGACCGCGCAACAGCCAGGCCAGCCAGGCGTCGGCGACGATGGCGGCGACCAGCACGATCCCGGCGAATTCCCAGCCGCGATAGATCTGCTGGGCGGCGAAATAGGGCTCCTGCGGCAGATGGATCTTGTTCGGCAGCGCCAGGACGTGCGCGCCGGCCGGCACGAGGGCGAGCGCGGTCAGCAGGATCGTCAGGAACTGGATGAGCTTCAGGAGCATCGTCTGCTCAAACGCAAAATCCGGGCGGCCGATCCAGACCCGAAGGGGAGCGAGCTCAGGAACCGAAGAGTGTGTCGGCGGTTGCCCCGGCGGGGGCCTTGCGAGGAGCCGGCCATGGAACTTGGCGAACACGACCCGCGCCACCACACGCGCAAGCTGGAGCAGCGGCTGCAGGAGACGATCGACCACCTGCGCGAGGACATCGGAAAGATCGAGGAACCGCAGGCCAAGGCGATGTTCGAGACCTCGGCCGAAGTGCTGGGCGGCCTGGTGAAGGCCTTCCACGACTACGACGCGAAGAACGAGAGCGCCTGGCGCGCCTGACCCCGCCAAGGAGGTTCGGAGCATGGAAGATATGTCGCGCCGGTTGGCGCTGAGCGGCGTCGCCGGCGCGGTGTCGGGCGCGACGCTCCTGCTGGCGGGGTGCGCGAAGCCCGGCGGCAAGGACGCCGGCGGCGACGAGGTCTCGGCCACCGAGGACCTGATGCGGGAACACGGCGTGCTGCGTCGGATCCTGGTCGTCTACCGCGAGAGCGCGGCGGCGCTGCGCACGCCGCGCGCGGCCCTGGACGCCGCGGCGCTGGCGCAAGCGGCCAGCCTCTTCCGGACCTTCGGCGAGGACTATCACGAGCGGAAGCTGGAGGAGCAGCACATCTTCCCCGCCGTCCGGAAAGCCGGCGGCGAGGCGGCCGGCCTCGTCGCCACCTTGCTGGCGCAACACGACCGAGGTCGCGAGATCACGGCCTTCATCCAGGCCAAGTGCGCCGGCGGCAAGATCGCGACGGGCGACGGCGAACCCCTGGCGCGCGCCCTGGAGACCTTCGCCCGGATGTACGAGGCGCACACGGCCTATGAAGACACCGTCGTGTTCCAGGCCTGGAAGAAGACGCTCTCGAAGACGCGGCTCGCCGAGGTGGGCGACGAGTTCGAGGATATCGAGCGCGAGACCTTCAAGGGCGACGGGTTCGACATGGCGATCGACGAGGTCGCCCGGATCGAGCAGCGCCTGGGCCTGCACGACCTCGGCCGCTTCACCGCGCCTGCCGCTGGCTCCGGGGCGTCGCCGCCCTCTCAGACGCCGAACGGATAGGTCTCTTCCAGCCCTTCGACCTGGCGGGTGGGCAGCGGCGTCACCGCCGTCGTCTCGTCGAACCAGGCATAGCCATCGAACTGCTCCGGCAGCGAGCAGGCGGAATAGTGACTCCAGCGCTCGGTCTCGGGCCGGTAGGCCACCCCGATGAAGCGCTCCAGCCGGGGCTTGAGGAGGCGGTGGCGCAGGCTGTCGTGCCGGCCCTGGCGAACATCGAGCAGGAAGCGGCCGAAGCCGCTGTCGTGCGCCAGACGCTCGTAGCTGTCGGGTCGCGAGGGATTGACCGCCTTGACCTCCACAGGCGCATCCCAGTCGCTGGCGCAGGCGACCGTGCCGGTATGGGTCCCCAGGCCGATCAGGGCGGCGGCCCGGCCGAACCGCTCACGGCAGAGCTGGCCGATGTTGAGTTCCTCACGGACCAGGCCCATCTCGGTCTTCGAAGCGTCGCCGATATGGGAGTTATGCGCCCAGACGACCGCCTTGGCCTCGGGCCCCTTCGCCTCGAGGATGACTTCGAGCGTCTCGAACATGTGGGTGTCGCGCAGGTATCTTCTCGCGCGCCAGGGACATGTCGAGCATGGCCGCGTCCTCCGCCGTTTGCCGCTTCGAACGGCGGGCGGGGTCCCGAGTTCCCCAAATGCGCACCCCGCCGAGCTAATGCGGCGGGGTGCGCTGGGTCAGCGGGGTGAGCACCGTCGCCGCAGCGGTCGGGTCGGCCTTCGCCGGCGGCCGCGGCGACAGCCGCAAGCTTGTGACCGCCAGCGCGAGGACGGCCAGCGCCAGGAGGCCCAGCATGAACCAGGCGACGGACGGCATGGTCCTGGGCCGGGAGGGTGTCTCATCGCGAACACCGGTCGGGTTGTCGGAGATCACGCTGCGCGGCAGGTCATCGGGCAGCTTGTCGCGGGGCGTTTCGCTCGAGGGGGTCATGGACCTCTCCGGACCGGCGCCTTGCCTGATCAGCGCCGCTTCCGGTCAAAGCCTTCTGGAACCTTCGGCGTTCCCGACCGGCGCGAGACCCGCGCGCCGACCCGTCGTGGAACCACCCCGGGCGGCCGGAGTTCGAAGCGAAATCGGAGGGTTCCAATCCGGAGTCAAAGCCATGAAAGCGCTCAACCTGATCACCCTGGTGCTGACGATCGTCGCCGGCCTGGATGTTGGTCTGGTCGGCCTGGCCAACGTCGACCTCCTCTCCTACCTGCTCGGCGTCGCGACGCCGGCGGCCCGGACCGTCGAAATCATCCTCGGCCTCTCGGCCCTCTACCAGCTCTACCCGTTCGTGAAGGCCTGGACGGTGGGCGAGATCCAGGCCGAGTCGTCGCACGCCTGACGACGGCGACGATGAAGCGACCTGGAGGATACTGGATCATTGCGCCGACAGGAGACGCGCCGGCGCGATGGCCCGTATCCGGGAGCGAGGCTCCCCCACAGGACCCCGTCCTTCCGCCGATCCCGCCAGAACTGCCCGCCGGGCCGGATCCGCCCGACATCCCCACGCGGCCGATTCCCGACGTCCCGCCGGACGCGCCGACGCTGCGCTCTTGGCGGGGAGGCTAGCGGACGATCCCGCGGCTGCCCTTGCCGTCCGCACAGGACGAACCTGGCCGCCTGAGCGCGTCCAGCGGCGCCCGAAGCTCAGCCGTCTGCCCTGCCCGCGGGCCGGCCGTGAAGCGGCAACTGTAGGAGGTCGCTGACGCATCGGCTCCGCTGCGGTCAGCCGACGGCGACGGCCCCGCACGATCGGGCGCGACGCCGACGCTGTCCTTGCCGTCCGTGCAGGGCGCGCCGGCGGCGAAAGGCTTGAAGCCGGCCACGCCGCTGAAGTCGCGGGTCTGGCCGGCGAGCGGGCCCGTCTGGAAGCGGCAGAGGGTCGTGGTGTTCGGCGCGGGCGAGGCGCCCGGTTCAGGTGCGGGCAGCGGCTGCGGGAACGCCGGCGCCGCCGCGGCGAGCGCCAGCGCGAGCGTCCCAGGCGCCAAGGTCGAACGGGCTTCCATCTCCACACTTCAACGAGATACGGCCGCGGCCCGTTCCCCACGGGCGAGCCGCGCCGGTGTTCAGCGGACGGCCCGCAGGGCTTGGCGATAGAGGGAGCGGCCAAACCGCCCAGGTCGGTCCATGGAGGCCCACCGCCCGCGTTTGCCGGACAGGCCGCCGACGCCGAAGACGCCGGCCAACCCCTATTGACGTGGAAATGTGATCCACTGGGGATGGAACCGCCTCCGATCCGGTCGGTTGTCCGGTTGGATCATTGGTCGAAAGCCTGATGATCGAGATCGGCAAACGACCAGAAATGGACGTGAGACCGACCAAAGAGGGCCCGACGCGCACCCCGAGAAGGGCAACGCCGGGCCCTCGCGATTCCTGGCCTTGCCTGTTCGATGACGCGGACCTGACCGCCGCTAGCGCCGGTCCCGGCCTGCCCGCCGATCGTAGCCCCGCCGATCGGAATAGAAGGCCAGCCAGATGAACAGGACCATGACCGCGACCACGGTGGCGACGCCCGCGAGCAGATAGGGCCAAGTCCCGATCAGGCTCGCCCATCCCGCCCCCAACTTGGACGCCTTGTGGACCGCCCAGCCGGCGTAGATCGCGACGATCGCCAGGCAGATGATCGGCACGGCAAGGGCGGCGCGCTTGTGCATGCGTGGCGAACGGCCTGGAGACCGGCCCGGTTCCGAGGGCGCGCGCAGTTCGCAGCCGGCCCCGGACCCGGCCGGTGCGTGCGCTGGGTCGAGCAGGCCCGGAACATTCCCTTCGCGAACGGGTTAGCCAGCTTCTGTATCAGGAGGCAGTCATGCCCAACCTCCCGCCCATTCCCGAGGCGCAGAGGGGCCGAGGGCCCACGAGGCCGGACCCCTCTCAAATCCAGGACCACCAGAACCGCCGCCAACGCCGCTCGGGCGTCGCCGATCAGGACTTCGACCCGGACCAGCAGGGCCGCACCGCGAACCTGCGCCAGACCGACGCTCGCCAAGGCAAGACCCAGGACCGCTGAGATGAGCCATCGCCGATCCCCCAACGCCGACCGCTGGGGCGGCCCCGGCGCCAGCCACGAAGACCGCTCCAAGCCGAAGCCCGATCCCCTCGTGAAGGACCCCGACGATCCCGACCGCTACAGCCGCCACAGCAAGGTCTCAGGCGGCGGCGGCGAGGGCGACGTGCACCACGCCCACGCCGCCAGCCGCAAGCGCGACTTCGAGGCCAACGACGCTCAGAAGAGCAAGTCTTAGGACGTAGCCATGAGCACCGGTAAACACCCCTTGTCGGGCCACACCTCGACCGCGCGGTCATCTACTGGGGCTTGACCTCGATCCGGCGGGTCTTGTCCCGGGCGGCGGGATTCTTCGGCGCCTCAACAGTCAGGACGCCGTTCTTGAACCGGGCCTGGACCTTGTCGGCATCGACTTCCGCCGCCAGGGGAATGGTCCGCTGGAAGCGGCCGAAGGTCCGCTCCGTATAGGTGCGGTCGCCATCGGCTTCGGCATGCTCCTGCCGCTTCTCGCCGCTGATCGTCACGGCGTTGTCGGACAGGCTCACCTCGACGTCCTTCTGTTCCAGGCCGGGCAGCTCAGCGACCACCTTGTAGGCCTGGTCGGTCTCGTGGACGTCGACGCTCGGCCAGACCCCGGTTCCGTTGCCGGAGGCGCCGAAGCTGCGGGGCTCCAGCGGCGTGAAGAAGTCGTCGAACAGGCGGTCGACCTGGCGGCGGAACGAGGCGAACGGATCGCGCTCGAAGGGCGTCAGCCCGCGGGATCCGGTCCAAGGCGCGAGATCGCGGTTTGGCATGGGTGTCCTCCTCTTGGTTAGATCGCCGGCGACCAGACCGGCGATGCCGCAACAACGTCCGAGGACGGGCGCGTGTTTCGCCGTCGAACGGCAGATGATCGCCGAGCCTTCAAGCCGCCGGTCGGGGCGATCGAGGATGCTCTGTCCTATTGCCGAGCGGGCGCCTCGAACACGCCGACCAGCTCGCCGTCCGCCAGCACCCGCCCCTTCATGGCGTCGACGAGCGAACGCAGGTCGGCGCCCTCGGGCTTCAGCGTCAGGGGGCCATCGAGGGCGAAGATCTGGAAGTGATAGTGGTGCGGGCCGTGCCCCGCCGGCGGACGCGGACCAAAGTAGCCGAACGATCCGTTGTCGTTGCGGCCCTGCACGGCGTTCTGCGGGGTGACCAGGTGGGCGCTGTTGGGCAGGCCCTCGGCCAGCGAGGTCGCCTGGGCGGGAATGTTCCAGATCAGCCAGTGGACGAACGGTGTCTCGCGCGGCGCGTCGGGATCCTCCAGGATCAGGGCGTAGGCGCCGGCCCCCTCCACGGGCGTCCAGCGCAGCGGCGGCGAGAGATTGTCGCCATAGGCGCTGTGGCGCAGGTCTATGGCCCCGTCGGCGCCCAGAGCGTCGGAGACCATTTCCAGGACGGCGCCGGGGTTGCGCGGCTGGAGACGGGCCAGGCTCAGGGCCTGGGGCGAATGCTGTGGAGCGGCGGTCGTGGGCATGGCGGTCCTCCTGAGGGTATCGGCCGGCTGGCTCCGTTCGCAGGCGGTGAGCAGGATCAGCGCGGCCAGGGCGAGATTGCGCATCGCGGTCGATCAGGCGACCTGCAGCACCAGCTTCCCGCGGACGTGCTCCTTTTCCAGCCGCCGTTCCGCCTCGGCGGCGTCGTCCAGCGGGAAGACGCGCTCCACGTGCGGCGTGACCTTGCCGGCGTCGATCAACGCCGCGATCTCCGCGAGCTGTCCGCCGTTGGGCTCGGTCATGTAACCCCGCCCTGTCGCGCCATAGGCCGCCGCCTGGTCGGGATCGGGCGCGCCCAGCGTCGAGACCATCGTCCCGCCCGGCCTCAGCACCGCCCAGGACCGCGCCTGGGTCTCGCCGCCCACCAGGTCGAAGACCAGATCCACGTCACGCACCTTCTCGCGGAAATCCTCGGTCTTGTAGTCGACCACCGTCGCAGCCCCGAGGGTGCGTACGAAGTCGCGGTCTTCGCCGGAGCAGGTCGCGGCCACCGTGGCCCCGCGCGCCACCGCGAACTGCACGGCGAAATGGCCGACACCGCCGCTGGCGCCATGGATCAGCACGCTCTGGCCCGCCGAAAGTCCGCCCTGGTCGAACAGCCCTTGCCAGGCCGTGAGCGCGGCCAGAGGCACGGCCGCGGCGCGGACGAAGTCCAACCGCCTGGGCTTGCGGGCGCAGAGGTCGGCCGGCAGCGCCACGAACTCGGCGAAGGCGCCCTGGTCGCGCGGCAGCATGGCGTAGACCGCGTCGCCCGGATGAAAGGCCTCCACGCCCGGTCCGCAGCGGTTCACCACACCGGCGATGTCACGGCCGAGGATGACCGGCAGTTGGTCCTGCGGCAGGTAGCCGCCGTTGCGGATTTTGTAGTCGACCGGATTGACGCTGGACGCCTCGACCTGGACCAGCACTTGGCCCGGCCCCGGTTCGGGCGTCGGCAAATCCTCGAGCTTCTGGACGTCCGGTCCGCCGAACGCATGAATCCGCACCGCCTTCATCGCGACCTCCTGGGAACGCTGAAACCCTTCGAACCGATGACGCATCCGGCGGTTCCAACGCTCGGCCTGGGCTAGGAGCCCCTTTGCCGCAACTGCGGACGCCGCTGGTTGGTTCGTTGTGGCCTGGAAGGAGGCTTCATATGCGTATTCAAGGGATCTATGCGGCCGTCGCGGCAGAGGACATGAGGGCTTCGGAAGCGTTTTACACCAAGCTATTCGGACGCGGGCCTGACGATCGTCCGATGGACAGCCTGATCCAGTGGAGGGACGTCGCCGGCGCGAACGTTCAGATTTTTCTGAATGAGAAGAATGCGGGAGCCAGCATGGCGACCATCGTGGTGCCTGACATGGACGAGGCTCGCGCGTCTCTGAGCGACGAGGGGCTGACGTTTAGCGAGGCCCAGAAAGGCGACTACGGGAGAATTGCCCATATTCGCGATCCGGCGGGCAATCAAATTACCTTGGCGGAACCTCCGAAGGCTCAGAATTAACCGCCGCTCCGCTGCGCGGGGCCCTGTTCGAACCAGTACTCAAGCACGCCGCGGGACCCTTCGCCGAAGCGGCCCTCGAAGCCGCCCTCGCCGCGCAGGCCGGCAAGCTCGCCGGTTCCCGAGCCCGGGACCACGGACCATTCGGCCCTGATCTTGCCATCCTCGACGACCTCGAAGCCTTGCAGCACGAAGGTCCCCTGCCGTCCGCCCAGCCGCCCGCGGACCCGCTGCAGGCTGACCAGCGAGGCGGAGCGGTCGTCGCGCAAGGCCTGCAACGCGTGGACCGTGGAGTCCCCCTCGATATCGCCGCTGAAGGTCTCGCGGAGGCGGACCGCCATCAGCTGAACCCCGCCGCCCTGGTCGTAGGGGTCGGCTTTCGAGTCCAGCACGGTTATTTCCGCCTCGGCTCGTGTGCGCGGGGCCGGCTTGCCGCGCTCTTCGCCCATCGGGCTCATTGCAGGGTCGGGGTGATGGTTCCGGCCGCCTCGCGGCACGCCTCTTCGCAGCGGCGGCAGGCCTCGGCACAGATGCGGCAGTGCTCCATCTGAGCATGCCGTTCGCACTCGGCGCCGCAGAGCCGACAGGCCTCGGCGCAGGTTTCGATCATCGGCTTGATGGTCAGCTCGTTCGCGCCCGTCCGGCGCGAGGCGATCTGGCCCGTCGCCGCACAGACGTCGGCGCAGTCCAGGTTCAGTCGGATGCACTGGATGAGGTCCCTGACCCCATCCTCACCCAGGCAGGCGTCCGCGCAGACGGTGCAGGTCTGGGCGCAGTCGTAGCAAGCCTCGATGCAGCGAATGAGCGCATCGTTGGCGCCGCCTCGGACATGCGGGTGGGTGCTGATCATTTCTTGAACGTGCATGACGGCCTCCATCGCGGAATGCGGCCTCAACCCGTCCTGCCCAAGACAGTTCCCGCCGGGTTGCGGCGTCGCCGGCAGGCGGCCACCGGGGCGCTGGCCGGCTCGGACGCTGCGCGCGCGATGCGGCGGCCAGGGCTCTAGACGCCGAGCCTTGCCTTCACCCGGTCGGGGCTGAGCGGCAGGTCCCGGAGGCGCACGCCCGTGGCGTCGGCGAGAGCATTGGCGAGCGCCGCACCCGCCGGCCCTTGCGCGGCCTCGCCGGCGCCGAGGAACGGCAAGCCGGGCCGGTCGATCACATGCACGTCCACGGCGTCCGGGACATCGCCGAAGCGGGCGATGGGATAGGCGCTCCAGTCGAAGCTCGTGCGGTGGCGAGCATCGAAGGTCACCGCCTCGATTCCCGTCCAGCTCAACGACTGGACGATGCCGCCCTCGATCTGGTTGCGGATACCATCGGGATTGACCGCCTCGCCGCTATCCACGGCGGAGACCACCCGCCGCACGGCGATGGCGCCGGTTTCGTGCTCCACCTCCGCCTCCAGGGCGACGGCGCAGTAGGAGGCGAGGTTCTTGTAGCGGGCGAAGGCAAAGCCGCAGCCGCGGCGGCCGTCGCCAGGCGGGCGTTGGGACCAGCCGAACTTCTGGGCGCAAAGGGCGATCGCGTCGCGCGCCCGCGGATCGGCCAGGTGCGCCAGCCGGAACGCCACCGGATCTGCCCCGCCGGCGCGGGCCAGCTCGTCCATCAGGCTCTCAATCGAGAAGACGTTCATGTATCCGCCCAGGGAGCGCAGGGCTGAAACCCGCACGTCGGAATGCTCAAT
>Ga0105238_10003330_pt1 | contig 16037 bp, 10 predicted proteins | sample KBSC34metaG_FD_81526 | JGI IMG/M metagenome (GOLD analysis project Ga0105238, IMG submission 81526) | Corn rhizosphere microbial communities from Kellogg Biological Station, Michigan, USA - KBS C3-4 metaG | ecosystem: Host-associated > Plants > Roots > Rhizosphere > Soil | place: Michigan, USA... | reverse complement strand
CCTATCATCTGGTTTGCGGTCGTCGTCCAAACAGATCCGAGAACTTCCAGATGCATCGGCATGTCGCCGGGGGCCATGAACGAAGTTTTAATCGGTAGGGGACCTTTTTGATTGCTTATCAGAACCTGAACTGCCATTGGGAGGTTCCTTTCTTGCGAACAGATGTTAAAGCGCCGGGGAACGGCAACTTATTCGTTTCAGTTTCGGTTGTCAATGAATTTTCTGTGCGATCGCAGGGTTCAATAACGAAAGCGTTTCGGTGGGCCGGCAAGGATCGATTGCGCGAGTTTTGTCTGGGCCATCATTCGTATCTCGGTTCTTTCAAACTGCGCCGCCAAACTCACTGCGCGATCGAAGTCGGTCCACGCGTAATAAGCAGCATTCTGGGACAGGTATGTAAGCACCTCGCCAAGTGGACCATTGGCGGACATATTCCACTCACCATCACGCAGGTAATGTGTTTCAAACTCGTCAAGCTTCACCGCAGCGTCGATCATCTCGTTCAATTTTGGAATCAATGATTCCATCATTGCGAGACCACGATCACTCTTCTGGGCGCAGTACAACAGCGCGAGCACGAGTTGACTTCCCATCCGGTCCTTACCTGGCTTTATCGACTCAGCTAGTCCAGTAGCTTGATCGAGCAGCTTTAAAGCGGCCGCCCGGTTCTTCACGCCCGCGCGATTGGCTAGGTCTGCGAGAAAGCGCATCTGGTCTGCCACTTGTGTTAGCTTATCGAGCTCAGTTTGCACCTGGGCTAATTGCTCATCCGTTACTGAGCCAGCGCCCTCAGCCCCTTTTAGCTCAGCAAGGAGACGTTGCTTCGCCTGGGGATCGCCATTAAAGTCGTTAGCGATCTTGAGTGCGCGCTCGGTATCACCGTTTGCCATCGCTTTCACTGCCGCTCGCCAGTAAATTTCGGCTTCCATCTGTGGATATTGTTTAGCTAATTCAAGCGCTTCATCGAAGTCGTCCTCATTGAGAGCGTTGAACAACTCGCCGTACGCAAAATTATTTCTCTGCCAGGAATGAGGGCTGTCTTCAGTCGCTAAGCGCTTTAGCTGAGCTGTCTGCTGTGGTGCAACTTTTTGCATCTGTGGCAGCAGAAGTCGAACTTGATCGCAAAAGGAAGTCCATTCCTCAGTTATATTGGACTTATCACACCCGTTAGCAACCGCTGTTGAAATCCATAAGTCCATGAAATCTCGAAAGGCCGGCTCGTCAGCCATGGGTGGCATGAGGTTTTCAGCCAGTGAGCGCGCGAAATACAACTTCCATCTATCACGCGAGAAATCAGACTCTCTCAACGCGCGAACCGTTTCTTTGTAAAGTGTGAGTCCATGTTCTCGATGTTTCTTGTGCAGTTGTTTGAGTAGCGGCAAAAGATTGTTAGAGAACCCATGACTGAGAGATTGACGACCAATCTTGAGAGCCAGATCCGGATTGCTTGCGACGATCTGTGTGGCGAGCTTCACTTCAAAATCACGCTCGCGCTCGACGACGGCTCGTGGAATCTTCTCGTTGGTCGGCGCCGTTGCTCTCAGGAAATCAAATGCGAGCTCGGCGTCGTATTTAGCAATGCGCGTCACGATGTCAGTGCGCAATTTCATAAAAACCATCGAGCTGTAGTCGTCCCGCGAGTTTTTGATTTCACGAATCCTCAATCCCCAGTTGATGTCCTCCTCGATGCCGATGAACAGCGCCCGAGCGCGTTTTTCATCGTGGGCCCAGAGCGAATCAGCGATGTTTGCGCCGATGCGCGCGCGGTTCTCGGCAGATTGAAGAGTAGGGAGTTGAGCCGCGAGCGACTGAAGTAAATCCACCGCCTTCTCTCGGCGTGCAGCGTCAGGAGTTTGCGGTTTGTCCTGGGCGCGCCCGACTGAGCAGAGAAGGAGAAGAATAATGATCACGATGATTATGGAGGTCTTGTAGTGACTCATCGCAGTGATCCAGGCCGCAATCGACCCATCATCTTCGAATCGACATATCGTCCATCACGGAAAGCATGCTGCCGCATCGTTCCTTCAACCTCAAACCCGAAACGCTCGTAGAGATGAATCGCCGCCTCGTTGTCAGCATAGACTTCGAGCTCGAGTCGCGTGAGATTGAGCCAGTTATCTGCGAAGTCGATAATCGCGCGCATCAACTCCTTTCCCAGCCCCTGGCCCTGCCAATCCGCATGCACGCAGATGCCGATTGCGCCTACATGCCTGCGACGTGGTCTATTCGGAAAGGTCGTAACATCGACCATGCCGACAATCCGATCGTCGATGATCGCAACGAGTCTGTAAACGCTGTCGAAGTTTTCAGCGATTCGCTGTCGCCAGTACTCGCGCGATGGATACGGAACCTGAAGTGTCCCTTCGTACACCTTTGCTGAGACAAACATCTCACAAACCTGTTCGTAGTCGTCCGCCTCCGCACGACGTATTTTTAGACCTTCGATGGGCACGATTTTGTTCCTTATCGATCCGGCGCCATTCTTGCTCGCTTCAGCATCCACGAGTAGAGCAAGATGATGATGCCAACGAAACACAACACGCCGAGCCACGGAGCAGGTGCAAATGTTTCAGGCACGAGTCCGATTGGCGCATCGTTCGAAGTGCCGACGATGAGGCCTGCATTGACAACGCCCCAGAGACTCTCACCGACGATCAAGCCCGACGCGACGAGCGTGCCGAGTCGTTCAGCACGATCCGGATTCGGAGTTTTGAGAGCACGCCTTGTGTACCACTCAGAGAGTATTGCGCCGATTACGACGGCAAACGTCGCAGACATCGGCAGGTAAATACCGATACCGACTGCGAGCGGAGGTATGCGAATTTTTTTCGCGGCGCCGAGTGCGGTGTCGAGTAAAATCAGACCAACACCGACTGCTGCGCCAATGCCGATCATCTTCCATTCGAGGCTGCCGCCGATCACGCCTTTTGCGAGGGCCGAGATCAAAGTCGCCTGTGGCGCGGGCAATGGATTCGCCGCAACGACACCAACGTTCGGGGCGCCTGCAAATCCGTAAGCTTTGGCGAGCAGGTTAAGCACAAACGGGATCACAGACGCACCGGCAACAACACCAACGATCAGCGCGATCTGCTGGCGCATCGGTGAAGCGCCAACAAGCTGGCCCGTCTTCAAATCCTGCAAGTTGTCATTTGAGATTGTCGCGCACGCAAAAACAATTGCGGTGATGAAGAGTGCAAATGCGACGAGCGCCGGTTGTGTGACTGACGTCGGCGCCACTGCCAGAATGAGCACAGACGCGCACAGCACGATCGACAAAATGCCGACACCTGAGATCGGACTGTTTGACGCGCCGATTAGTCCAGCCATGTAGCCGCAGATTCCCGCGATTAGAAAGCCGCCGATCAGGACAAACGGGACCGCGATGAGCGTCAGTGTTACTGCATTCCCGGCGAGCACGGTTGAGCGCGCGAACGTAAACGCGAGGTAACCTGCGAGGAGGAGGCACGCAATCGTCAGTATGATGATCCAACTGGGTGGCAGGTCGCGATCAAGATCGTCTTCACGTTCAGTGGTACGAGAGCTGGCGAGCGTGCTGACTAGTCCGCCGACGACGGGCTTTGCGAGCCGGGCGAGTGTGTAGATCGCCGCGATCGCGATTGCGCCCGCGCCGATGAAGCGCACCTGTGTACGCCAGATTCCGAGCGTGTGCGCAGCGAGTGTGGCCCCTTCTGCGGGTGGCTGCATTGAAGTCAGAATCGGGACGGCGATGGCCCACGCGATGATCAGCCCGGTGAGCATTGCCATACCGACTGACAGTCCAACGAGATGACCAGCGCCGACGAGTGCGAGTGAGAAGGCGATGTCGTACCCGGTTGAAGCAGCGGCGCCAACACGGAAGAACCCGCCTACCGTCGCCGCAGCGATACGCGTTGCCGTGAGAATAGCGAGCCCGGCCGAAGCAACGGAGCCGAGAATCACGGCGATAAGGCCTTCGCGCGCTTCGCCGCTCTCGTCCTTTGTTTCCCCACGCGTGCCCGATCCGACTTTCAAAACCTCAGCAGCGGCAACGCCTTCTGGATACGGCAGATCGGAGTTGGTCACGAGAGCGCGCCGCAGTGGAATCGTGAACAGCACACCGAGCACGCCGCCGCTCACGCAGATGAGAAACGATTGCCAGAAGGGAAAGCCGGTCCACCAACCGACGATCACCAATCCCGGCAGCACAAAGATGATGGCCGAGAGCGTGCCGGCAGCAGATGCGACTGTCTGGACGATGTTGTTCTCGAGGATCGAGGAGTTCTTCACCATGCTCAGAATGGCCATCGAGATCACTGCGGCTGGGATCGACGACGCGAACGTAAGACCCACCTTGAGTCCGAGATAGACATTGGCCGCTGTGAAGATCGTCGTGATGAGCGCGCCGAGAATCAGCCCGCGTACGGTCAGTTCTTTTGGTTTCATAGGCCGGGTTATTTCCTTTTGTTTATTCAACTCTCTCTACAACTTCGCAATTATGCTATGGTCCGAGTCCGCGAAGCGGACGGCAGCATAAAGCCTGGGCGCCAGCCCCGGGACGGAATAAAAAATAATGGTTAGAGCCCGTGAAACGGGCGGCAGCGCTGTCGCCCGCTTCGCGGGCTCACAAACTTGATGATTTTTGCGATGACGGACGGACTACTGTGATCTTGATCGTCGACGGATACTGTCGCGAATGGTGCACGGCGTTGCGCGCGACTACGCCCTTCGTCTCGTTGTAATTGTCTCCACCAGTGTTCAGGTTGCGATCGAAGCGTGGGAAGTTGCTGCTCGATATTTCGATGCGAATGCGATGACCTGCTTCGAAGTAATTGCTCGTCACCATCGGTCCGAGCGTTACCTTGTAAACCTTCCCGGACTCCATCCACACTTTGGGTTTGTCATACCCGTCACGATAGCGCATGCGCTGGATCGTTTCGTCGAGGTTGTAAGCACGACCGTCTGGGTAAACGTCGATCAGTTTCACCGTGAAGTCCGTATCCTTCGCGTCCGACGAGACGTAGAGCGTCACTTCGATCGGCCCACTGACTTCAACACCTTCCTTCAACGGCTGCGTACTGTAAACAAGTACATCCGGACGCGTCTCGTTCTTACGCTGATCGAAAGCGCCCGCTGTGATCGCGTTGCCAGTACAACAAACATTGCCGCCATAAGACGGAACCGGGTTCATCGGATCGTATTCAAACTTGTCAGGACTGTCGGACGCAGGTGCTGCTTCCGCGAGAACGCCATCGCCATTCATCGTGTTCGCCTTGCCACCACTCGAAAGGAAAAAGCTCATCGGCTGCGCGCCCGCCGGCGGCCACGTGTCTGACGATTGCCACTTGTTGATGCCCATCGTGAAGTAACGCACGCGCGGCATCTTCTCGAGGACACCGTTGTTCTCGCCCTTGAGAAAGTGATCGAACCAGGCGTATGTCAGCTCGTCGTAATTCAAACGTGCGTCACCGACGCTGCGCTCGCCGATCATCGTGTTTTCCGTCGCGCGCTTGTAAGCGCAATGGAGCGTCGGCGCAATCACGGCGTACTGTTGATTGGCAACTTCGGGAGACGCAGTTTTACGCACGTGATTGAACGCGGCGAGGTTTGGACCAATCGACACGTCATACCACGACATGAACCAGAAACCAGGAATGTTGATGCGCATGTTGTCGTGCCAAAGCCCGCCTTTGTACCACGCCGGATCGTTCGGCTCGCGCTTGATCATCGCGCCGCCCGTGTCGACCGGCATGCGATCCGCGAAGATGCCGTGTGGCGCATCGACCGCCGCTAAAATGTCTTGCGTTGGAAGATGGCTCAGCGCCTTGGCCCAATCCACTGTGGGCAGTTGCGGCGCGAGATCGAACGACTTCGACGCGCGGATCAAATCCTCCTGCGTGGTGTTTGGCGCGAACATCGGACGCACCTGGTTCTGCTGGCCGTAGAGCCATGCGATGAACAGCATCTGGACCGCGCCGCCGCGGTACCAGTTTCCCTGTTCAAAGTAAGAGGCAACACGACCGACGCCTGCACCGAAGCCCTGCGGGATAAACGTCGTGTAAGCCGGATTGCCCTGGGCCGCAACCGCGAGCTGCCATTCAGCGGTGGACGAGCAGCCAATCGTTCCCACTTTACCGTTGGACCACGTTTGTTTTGAGATCCAGTTGAACTCATCGACGCCGTCTGTGAGCGGCGGGCCAAGAATGTCGTAGTTGCCTTCGGAGAAGAAGCGGCCGCGCTCGTTCATCTCGACAAAGGCGTAGCCGCGCTTCACGGCTTCGAGCTCGTTCGACAGATCGCGTGGCGCGCTGTTGCGAATGTCCCAGTAGTTGAAGTTGTAAGGCGTGCGCACGAAGATCGTCGCGTACTTCTTCGACGTGTCTTTAGGTCGATAGACGTCGGTGGCGATCTTCACGCCGTCGCGCATCGGAATCATGAGCTTGCGTTCGACGATCGCGATTGACTGTAGTTCGTTCTCGATCGCCCTGCGTTTGTCGAGTTGTTCGGTTGTGACTTGCGGGCGTCCGGCTTGCGAGTGAACGGTTTCGGCGCCGCGAAGGGAAACGGCAACGAAAAACGCGAGTATGGCAAGCGCTACGGTCCAGAAGGCCTTCTTGTGCATGCGTGCGCTCCTGATGATTGGAGTTGTGTCTTAGCTAGGTCTGCGCATGCCATTTATACAGCAATACGCGCTCTTTATCACGGTCGCGCAACAGGTGGAGTTAGACCCGGCCCAGGCCCGCTTCCCATAACGCGTCGCGCACTCGTTTCTTCTTGAATAGACCTAATCTGAAATCGTGCCGATCTGATTGCGCGGTAAACGAGAGCCTGCCTGTTGCACTTAACTTCATGTCTGTAATGTCACGCCCGCCGACGCGCATTGGAAGCGGGAGGGTTTTGGCAAATGCAGCGTATCCCTTTTCGGCCTTCAGGTGCTCGATGTAAACACTGGCGTACTTTTCAAACTCTTCAGGGCGCAGTCCTTCTTTCCAAAACTGGGTGCGTGACAGGTAGGAGCCACCGAATTTTTGCGTGAAATAGAGCACGAGCCACACTAATAACGCGAAGTCATGAGGCAATACGTGTGTGATTCTTTCTCTTTGCTCTTCCAGATCGACTTCAGGAAAGAAGTAGATCGTTTCGCGAGTAATAAAGAGATCACCCGCATATATATACTTCCCGGCGATGCGGTAGTAATTAACATTTCTGAACCTGATGGGAAGGCTCATATTGCTTCACTGTGTTTCGTGCCACTTATACAACAGTGCTCGTTCTTTATCACGATCCAGACCGGCGCTTAGTGTGTCGTCGCCGCGAGTTGTTTTGTACCAGGTGATGGTATCTCTGATTGTGTCTGGCAGCGGGCGGAAGTTTAGACCGGCTTTAATGGCCTTTTCTGGACTGATGAACATGAAGCCGTTCAAGTGCGGTGCGGCTTCTTCCGGCAGCCAGAGCGGTAGCTCGCTCCACGCGGCGACGTTTTCCTGAAGCAGGAAGTCTTCGCTGACCCATGTGAACTGCGCGTCGCTGCCGGAAACGGACTTACATTCGTCGAGCAGTTGTTGCATCGTTAGACTGTTCGGTAAGCCGTGAGTGTTGTACGCGCCGGTGGCCTGACGTTCGATCATGCTGATGATCCATTCCGCCAGATCGCGAACGTCGATAAACTGAATAAACCGATCGGGACGGCGGGGAGCGAGCACTTCGCCACCGCGAGCAACACGCACAGGCCAGTAAGTAAAGCGGTCACTGTAATCGTCTGGGCCAACGATCAGTCCGGGACGAATGATTAGCACGCGGTCGGGCATTACTGCTTCAGCGGCCTGCTCGCAAAGAGCTTTCAAGCCGCCGTAGAGTTCACCGTATGAAGGCTGGCCCGAAGTATCGATCGTATTTGCACGTTCTAACTGTTCGCTTGTGAGTGTGCGAAGCGGGTATGTTTCTTCAATCCCGGGCACGCTGACGTCTCTGTAGGCGTTCTGGCTGGAAATAAATACATAACGCTCAACTTCGTTCGCCAAAACCTCCGCCGCCGTCCTTACAGCGCGAGGCAAATGCCCGGACGTATCCACAACCGCATCCCAGCGCCGGCCTTGAAGCTTGTGCAACTCCGTATGCCTATCACCCTTAATGCTCTCGATCGCTCCGAGATCCTCGGTCGAATAATTCCCACGATTAAACAGCGTAACCTCATGCCCACGCCGTTGTGCCGCGGTGACGAGATGTCGCCCCAGGAATCTGGTTCCACCAAGGATCAGCAGCTTCATCCGAGCGCTAGACTACATGATAAGTCTGCTCGACAGCCACCATAACTATCTCTTCTCCCAGCGTTTCAGAAGCGACGTTCCTTAATTTATGTGCATACCGCGCAACCAAAGCGAAATCCACTGACAACGCTAGCGGTGCATCTGTATAGATTAAATTGATTCGATCCGGAATCTGATTCCCGAGTTGAGAGAGATAGCTGCCGTCTAGACCGTGCAGAATTGTGCACCCACCGAATGTGTAGGTGAATTCTTCTTGAAGTGACCGCAGCAGTTTGTCGTATTCAGGACGATGAGGATCAGGGATATAAACTTCAACTCTTACCCGTTCGAGCAGTGGCAAGGAACCGCTCCTTTCGTTCAGGAAACTTCTTCATTCTTTCCACAACCTCTTCCTTTGTAAGGTTCGCGCGGGGAGGCCGCTTGTTTTCTGTTTCTTTGGTTGTTTTGTCTTTCTTCATGGTCGCATTATCCACGCCGGGTTGATTTTGTCAACCGTATTTCCGATACATCTACTACATTTCCGCTTCTGCTATCAGCTAGAGCAGCTTCGATGGACTGGCGCACGTAAATCGCGTGCATTATGTCATCCCAGGTGACGTCTGCCGGCAACCTCTCGATTAGTAAGAGCTTCGTGCTTGATGTTTTCTGTCATGGTTGTAACGATAGTTTTCGGTTGTCGTAGGTTTAATATCGAGCCCAGATTAGCGTGTGTAGCCGGACGAAGTCCAACTCGCTGTAGCGCAATGTGGACCTCACGATTCTGCATGAACCAGCGCCAGATATTTCCGGTGCGCATGTTTTCGGCGCTCAGGAGGATGATGCCGGCGTTGATGCCGATGACGTCGGTGTCGGTCCAGGCGGTTTGGGGGTTGAAGGCGTCGACGAAGCCGTATTTGCCGTAGATTTTTGTGCCGTACCTGGAGTGCATTGTTTCAAGAGCGCGGGTGGAGAGTTCAGGGGTGAACATGAGGGAGCCGCCGGCGGCGGAGGGGACCACAGTGCCGTCGATGTCGGGATCGCGCGGTGGGCCACTCCAGGCGAGGTAGCCTTTGGCGCTGTCAGATGCAGTGATGCCCCAGATGTCTGGTCCGAATGCGGGGAAGTCGTGCGAGAGGTTTATGCAGAAGGCGCGATGGGCGAGCGTGGCGGCGACTGAGTTTTGGAAGTAGTCGATGCGATCGCCTCTAGACTCGCGGCGATTGCGATAGTCGATCCAGGCGTGCGCGTACTGGTGCATGAACAATGGCACGCCGATCGTCGTGAAATAGCTGTGACCTTCGTAGCGATAACGATCGCGCCACAAGGCGTACCAGGAAGCGGGCGAAATCGGGTAAGTGGGCGAGCCGATTGCGAGTATGTACAGAATTGTGTCTTCACTATAGGTGTCCCAACGCGTGCGCAGAAAGCCAGACTCGGGTTTCCAACCGTGTGATAGAAGCAGCGGGTGGCCGTTGAGCATCCAGCGAAAGTCGACGCGGTTGTAAATGCGAGTTGCGCTTTGAACGATGTCTCGATCTTCGCGAAAGCATTGCCGGACGGTGAGGACGCCTGCGAGCAGAAGCGCCGTGTCGATTGAAGAGACTTCGCTGTTCCATCGTCGCTCGCCGGTCTTTGCGTCTAGCCAATGATAAAACCAGCCGCGTTGCTGAAAAGCGCGCCGTTCGAAGAAGCGTAACGTGTTGCGTGTGCGTTCGAGTGCTTCGGATTTTGAGATCCAGCCACGATCGGCAGCGATGCAGAGCGACGTCAGACCAAAACCTGTGGCAGCGATACTCGCCACATTCTGGTGCGTTGCGTCGAGCGGCGAGCCGTCCATGCGCGCACGATCGGGGACGAGACCTGTTTGTGGATCTGCTAGTTCCCAGAAGTAACGAAACGAGCGCTGCTGCAGATCGTCAATGAACGACTGCGCCGCAACGCCGCCACAAAAAAGGGTTAGCCACAAAAAGGCACAAAAGACACAAAAAGTCTTTCTTGTGCCTTTTGTGCCTCTTTGTGGCCTAATTGACGTTGAACTTTGCTTCGAGGACATCGACGGAATTGGCGCCAACCATCACTTGAAATTCGCCCGGCTCGACTACATAACGCATGTCACGATTCCAGAACCCGAGCTGCTCCGGCCCCAGCACAAATTCAACGCGCCGCTTCTCACCGGCCTGTAAGGACACGCGCTGAAATCCCTTGAGTTCTTTAACCGGTCTTGTCATGGAAGCTACAACATCGCGAATGTAGAGTTGCACCACTTCATCACCCGCGCGCCGGCCGGTGTTCTCTACTTCAGCACTGACTGTCAGTTTTCCGTTTGCAGGAATACCTGGCGCGCTGAGTTGAAGGTTCGCGATCTTGAACTTGGTGTAACTCAAGCCGTAGCCAAAAGGGAAGAGCGGCGTCCAAGGCAGGTCGTAGTATTTTGAAGTGTAACGGTTCTGTGCTTCAGGTGGTCGACCAGTGTTCATGTGGTTGTAGTAGATCGGAACCTGGCCCACAGCTCGCGGCACAGTCACCGGCAGCTTGCCGCCAGGATTCACATCGCCAAACAAGATGTCAGCAATCGCGTTTCCTGACTGGCTGCCACCCATCCACGACTCGAGAATCGCCGGCGTGTTATTCACTATCCAACCAACAGACAGCGGCCGCCCGTTAACGAGCACGACTACCACCGGCTTACCGGTGGCGTGAACTGCCTGCACGAGCTCCATCTGCCGGCCCGGAAGATCGAGCGTGGCGCGCGAAGCCGCCTCACCAACCATGTCAGCGATCTCGCCAACAAACACGATCGCGACGTCAGACACCTTCGCGAGATCGACAGCCTCCTGAAAACCCGCAGTCGAATCGCCGGTGACGTCGCAACCTTTCGCGTAGCCGACCTTCGTTTGCGCCGACACTTTGGCCTTAATGCCCGCAAGCGGAGTCACGGTGTTTTCTTCTTTGCCATCGCCGGCCCACCAGCCAAGCGGCGCACGACGATCGTCGGCAAGCGGTCCAATGACCGCAATCGAGCCGGCATTCTTATTCAACGGCAACGTCTCGCGATCATTCTTTAACAAGACCATCGAGCGCCCCGCGATCTCACGCGCCAGACGAATACTTTCCGGGCGCAGCAACGCAGATGATTCGCGTGCCTCATCAGTGTAAGGACGATCGAACAACCCGAGACGAAACTTGATCCGCAAAATACGTCGCACGGCTTCGTCGATCGTTGCGTTGGAGAGTTTGTTTTGCTTCAGAAGCTGAGGCCCAAACTGGTTATAGCTGCGACTCACCATCTCCATGTCGACGCCCGCATTCAGCGCAGCCGCGGCGGCTTCCTCTTCATTCCCTGCAATACCGTGATTGATCAGCTCGCGCACAGACGTGTAATCGCTGACAACGAACCCGTCAAACTTCCACTCGTCTCGCAACACCTTCGTGAGCGTGAAAGCGTTCGCTGAAGCTGGCACACCGTTGATGGCATTGAACGAGCTCATCAACGTGCCTACACCCGCATCGACAGCAGCTTTGAACGGCGGCAAGTAGATCTCGCGCAACGTGTTCTCGGAAAGATCCGTCGTGTTGTAGTCGCGACCTCCTTCCGCGGCGCCATACGCTACAAAATGTTTTGCGCACGCAAGGATCTTGTCGGGAGCGCCGTAATCGTTCCCCTGAAATCCCCGCACACGCGCGCGTGCGAACGCTGCGCCGAGGAAAGGATCCTCACCCGCGCCTTCCGTGATGCGGCCCCAACGCGGATCGCGCGCGATGTCGACCATCGGCGCGAAGGTCCAACGAAGTCCGACGTTATTCGCTTCCTGCGCGGCGACCGCTGCCGAGCGTTCCGCGAGCGCCGGATCCCAACTGCTCGCCTCCGCGAGTGGAATCGGAAAGATCGTGCGATAGCCGTGAATCACATCGAAACCAAACAGCACCGGTATCTTTAATCTCGACTCATTTACGGCGACGCGCTGCAACTGGTTCGTGCGTTGCGCGCCACGAACGTTGAGCGTGGATCCGAGCAGGCCTTTGCGAACCATCTCGACGTGTTCAGGACGAAAGTTGCCGGGTCCTTCACCGTCGAGTTGTTGTAGCTGGCCCAGCTTCTCTTCGAGCGTCATCTGTGCGAGGAGGGCGTTGACGCGTTGTTCGACGTCGCGTGGTCCCTGGCTGTGTGCGACGGGGAAAAGAAAACAACTAAAGATGCAAAAAAGCAGAAGTGTGAAGCGTAGGGTTCTGGATATCATAAGGAAGTGTTCTCCCGCAGCGGCGCAACGACGCAACGAAGAATCTGCGCTGCGTCGTTGGGCCGCTGCGGGAGTAATTTCTTAAAAGTTGAAGCGCGCCTGTAACTCTACCACGCGTCCTGCAAGCGCGTTCTGCGCGCGACCGAAGTCACGACTGTCGACAGTCGGCGCGAAGAACCCGAAATTAGCAAGATTCAGGGTGTTGAAGGTGTTGAAGAAGTTTGCCTTGACCTCGAGAAACGCTCCTTCACCGAGGAACGACGGCAATCCCGTCCGCTTTGCAAGACTAAAATCTACGGCAAAGTATCTTGGACCACGGAACGAGTTTCGGCCGATGCCCGGTAGCAGCGCGCCGTTCGGATTGTTCGGATCGAAGTAGAGCAAGCCGCCGCCCGGGAAATTCCCGCCAGGCCTGATGAACGCTTCATTGTCAGTATCCGTAAGATTGCCGCCAAAGTATCGCGGCGGACGTGACGGACAAACGAAGTTGTTCGAATTGGCCGAACGCACACACTGGCCCGTATGCGGAGTCCACGGGAAACCGGTATGCGCTTGTACGATGCCGTCGATTTGCCAACCGCCGAACGCCTTCCCGATAAAGTCTCGACGATTGCGCAGGAACGGAATATCCCAGAGCCCCGACGCGGTGAAGTTATGCCTGACGTCGAAATCTGATGGTCCACGCTCCTGACTCAAGTCCTGCGGGAAGGTCTGGTTAGTTACAGCACCCGGACCTTCGTTCGACAACGTATCGATGCTCTTGGCGAAACGATAAACCGCATCGAACTGAAATCCGCGACTGAAGCGACGCGTCAAACGCGCGTTCATCGCGTTGTAGTTTGCATTGACGTCGGGCGTCGGAATGTACACCGCAAACGCGAAATAGTTTTGCGGTATCACAGGCTGAACGAGGAGTTGATTCACGAGACGAATCAACTTGTGACTGGAGCTGCCCTGGTAACCGACTGTCGCCGTCAGCTTGTACGGCAGCGCGTACTGAAGATCGAGTGAATACGTGTAGACGTACGCCACGGGCGTATCCGCTAGCGCGCCGTAAACCTCAACCGTGCGATTCGGCGGCGTGCCGGTTGCGGGATCGATGCCGACTGCGAGCGCGGGATTGGCCGGATAACTGAATGGCGAACTGCTCGTGCCGACTGCGTAAAGAATTTGGCCACCCACGAAAGGAGAACCGAAGTCAGGCACTGCAGTGCCACAGCAGATTGCAAAACGCGCGAAGAACGGCGGATTGCCGCGTGAGTTCCCGAAGACGATTTCGGGAATGCGATTGTAACTGACGCCCGCACCGCCGCGAATCACGAGCTTGTCTTCGAGGCCATAACGTTTCGGACTGTAAGCAAAGCCGAACCGCGGCGCGAAGTTGTTTCGATCGGGATTGTAGAGATCACTCGTCGGCTCAACTCTCGAGCCTGCCAAACCTCCGTTTGGTCCAAAGATGAAATTGGCAATCTGATCGTTCTTTTCTTTGAGCACGCCGAAGTACTCGTAACGCAAGCCCAGATTCAACGTCAGGTTTGGTCGCACTTTCCAGTCGTCCTGGAAGAACAGCGCATAACTGCTCGATCGGAAATGGCGCTGCGCGTTTGCGACGCCGCCGGTCTCCGGATCGGCGTTGATCTGATAGAAGAGCGGCGTGTCATTCGCGAAGTTGAAGAGACCGGCAAAGGTGTACAACGGACGCGAACCACCGTTGAGATTATCGTCATTGAGCTCGGGACGATATTCGACACCGAGCTTCAATCCGTGGTTGCCACGCACGTTGCTCAAGATGTCGCGAAACTCGAGCGTCTTTTCCGAAAAGATTCCCGGAGTCGTTTCTGACTGGGGCGCGCCAAAGCGAATACGACTGCCGTCACGAAACAAACTCTCAATCTCGACGCGCGGGATGCCAAAGTTCGTTCCAGCAGATGACTCGACCTCGTTGAACGCAAACTTGGTGAAGTTGAAACGCGCTTCGTTCAGTAGTGTCGGCGATAACGTGCGGTTGTAGAGCAACGTGAACGCGGTGTTGTGCGGCGTCGTGGTGATGTCAGCTTGCGGCCGTGCGCCCGAGCCTGTGTCTCCGTTCACGAAGAAGATTCTCGTCAGGTAAGTACTGAACGTGATCTGATCGTTCGACGTAGGATTGAAGTCGAACCGCAGGTTGTACTGATTCGGTTTGTTGTTTCTCGGTTCAGAAATGATGACTCTTTGAATATCGGGAATGCCATCGAGACCGCCGCCGCTGAGATCCTGGAAAGATACATACTGGCCCAACCCGCCCGACAGCGATCCTATGTCGAGACCACCGCTGACGGGCTGACACTTGATATTAGCGTTCACGTCCAGGCAAGACGGAGTCAGCGTTCCGACGATGCGCGGCTGGATACCGGCGCTGCTGAGAATTGCGGCAGTGACTCCTCCCGGGCGAGAGCTGAGAACTGCCTGCCGAAACTGGGGCGTCTCAACGTAACCCGTCGAGAGCGTGTTCGTGCTTTCACGCAGTCCTTCATAAGAGAAGAAAAAGAACGCGCGATTCTCGCCACTGTAAACTGTTGGGCCACCTTCGCCGAAGTGAGGCCAGTAAAGCGGACCACCGACGCTGCCACCGAACTGGCGGAACAAGCGCTCGACTCTTTCAGTGCGCCCGCGACCAAAGTCATTCGGATACTTGTTAAAGGCATTCATCTTCGGACTGTTGTATTTGAAGAACGCGCTGCCGTGGAAGTCGTTGGTGCCGTTTTGTGAAACGACTTTGATCTGCGCGCCGGAGTTTCTGCCGTCTTCGGCGGAATACGTCGACGACGAGATCTGCATCTCCTTCACCGATTCCTGGTTGGGTGTCACGACCGCGGCGCCGCCGTGGCTGAGACTGTTTACACTCACGCCATCGATCTGAAAATTGTTTGCCGAGATGCGTTGACCGTTGGCGGTGATTTGCGGCTGGTTCTCAGCCTGGAAGATCGAGATGTTTGAGCCGCCTGGTCCGGGGGAATTTGGCAGACCGTTAGCGCCTCCATTCGGATTGCGTCCTGCGTCGCCGAAGACTCCGGGCGTGAGACGCGCCAGCTCGTAAGGATCGCGACCGGTCTGTGGCAGACGCTTGACCTCGGCGGCCGTGACTGCCTTATTGATATTTGCGTTCTCGGTTTCGAGTTGCTGCGTGGCTTCGTCGGCAATCGTAACCACGGCTGTAATTTCGCCGATCTCCAAAATGACGTCGACGCCTTGCACATTCTCAGCGTTGACAGTGACGTGTTCAGAAATTGATTTCTTGTAACCTTCCTTCTCGACGGTAAGCTCGTACTGGCCGGGAGCGAGTCCGGTGATGCGGTAAAAACCTTCGCCGCTGCTATTAGTTTCCTGGATTTTTCCGGTTTCTAGATCTTTGAGAATGACCTTCGCGTTCGGGACAAGCGCGCCATTCGAATCGGAAATTGTTCCCTGCACGCCCGCGCGGAATTGGGCGTGCGCTGTAATCATGGCGCACAAAACGAAAAGAGCGCAGATACTGATGCGGACCAAGCGGTAGAGAGTTCGCGACATCACCAGATCCTCCTGAGGTCAAATATTTAAT